>Ga0306920_100015510_pt1 | contig 10445 bp, 11 predicted proteins | sample flu12Cox44000170_FD_204666 | JGI IMG/M metagenome (GOLD analysis project Ga0306920, IMG submission 204666) | Lab enrichment of tropical soil microbial communities from Luquillo Experimental Forest, Puerto Rico - flux4day.12C.oxic.44.000.170 (v2)... | ecosystem: Environmental > Terrestrial >... | reverse complement strand
CATGACAATGAAGCAGCAGTCCTTACCTACCTACGCGGCTCCCTTTCGAGCGGTGTCATGATGCTGTCACGTCTGCGGGCGTGACGCTCAAAAAGGGCCTCTTCATCGATCAACCGGCTTTGCGATTTCGGTTGGTTCCGCGCCTAAATTGATAATTTCCGGTCGTGGGACTCTTTATTCATTCCCGCGGTTCGCTATATAGTGCCACTGGGACGGGGGTACAGAGGAGGATTCTGTGCCCTTGGTGCGCGATCTGCATCCCGAGTTCGGCTACCTTGGCTCGTTTCACCTCTTCGGCCGTAAACTTGGGCTAGCTCTCGTCTTTATTGGTTTTGGCGTGTTGGCGGGCATGAGCGGCCTCGCGGTCTTCATGGCGGACGAGCAGCCCGATCCGATGAAGGCCATGGCGCTTGCTCCGCCTGAAGCCATGAGCCGCGATTCCGGCTTCGTGATGCGTGCCCCCATAGACGCATCCGTCCCGATTGAGCCTGCGCAGAAACCGGCCGAAACGAAAACTTCCAGGCCGGCATGCCAGGACGGCGCGGCAGTGGATTGTGCTGTCCCCAAGGTGCACAGGCTGCGACCGGCGCCAGCCGCAAACGAACGGCCGGCGATCGCCGCAGTGCCCATCGGGCGCCTTGAGCCGCTGCAGGCCGTTCCGGCAGAGGCTACTCCTCCATCCTCTGAGCCGGTCCCGGTCGCCGCGGCGCCCGAGTCCGCAGACCTTTCTACTGCGCCGGCGGAGGTCGCCCCGCCAGTTCCGGTGACGCCGCCGCCCGCGGTGAAGAGACAGCCGCGCCAGCGCGCTGCCGAGCGCCGCGAGCGATATCGTGAGCCTTCCTACAGGAGCAATTTCGGCAGCCCCGTTTGGGCGGGATACGCTCGCGTCTATTAGAGCATGATTCCGAAAAGTGGGAACCGGTTTTCGGAAAAAGATCATGCTCAAACAAAAAGTTAGAGCGGGATGATGATTCGAAGAAAAGTCATCCCGCTCTAGGCAAGCGGGAAAGACCCGCAAAGATGGGGACGGCGCATGCGCCGTCCCCATCTTTATCTGCACTTCGATGTCGTTATAGTGGCTGCGCAGGAGTGCCACGCCTCAAGCAGGAGAAGAACATGCCCGAAGTCTATGTTCATGCCGTCAAGGGTCGCAGCCACGATCAGAAGCGCGCGCTTATAAAGGATATCACCGCCGCGGTGGTGAAGAATTTCTCCGTCCCTGTCGAGGCGGTGCTGGTGCAAATCGTGGAATCGGAACCAGCCGACAAAGCGAAGGGCGGAGTGCTGTTTAGCGAAATGCGCCGTTGAGGTCGGCGCCCCGCTCTGCGGCAATTCGATATCGTTGAACATGGAACGGCTTGACGGGAAGACCGCGCTGGTGACCGGCGCGGCCTCCGGCATCGGCTTGGCCACTGCGGAACTGTTTGCGGCGCGCGGCGCGAAGGTCGCGCTCAATCACCTTGCGGACGATAAGCGCGGTCCCGCCGCGGTCGAGCGACTGCGCGCAAAGGGCCACGTTGCAATCGCGGCGCCCGGGGACGTTTCCAGCCCGGGCTCTGCGGAGAAAATGGTCGGTGAAGCAATTGCAGCCTTGGGCCGGCTTGATTTTCTCGTCAACAATGCGGGTACCCCGGCGACCGTTGAGCCGATCCCGCCGAGCGAGCTCGATCGGCTCACCGACGCGTTCTGGGCGACCATTCTAAGCACTAATCTGCTCGGCCCCTTTCGCTGCACGCGCGCGGCTGCAAGCGCTCTTAAGTCAGCCCATGGAGCGGTCTGCAACACCGCCTCGGTCGCCGGCCGCAATATGCCAGGCTCCAGCATGGCCTATGGCGCAAGCAAGGCCGGCCTCATCAACTTGACCAAGAATCTTGCCCGCGCGCTCGCCCCGCAGGTGCGGGTCAATGCAGTCGCGCCCGGTTTCGTGGATTCGGACTGGACAAGACAATGGCCAGCCGAGCGCAAGCAGGCGTCCATCGGGCGCACCCTCCTCAAGCGCGCGTGCACTCCCGTCGACATCGCAAATGCGATCGTGTTCCTCTGTGCCGATGCCAGCATGGTCACCGCACAGACTCTCGTCGTGGATGGGGGCTATTCGCTTTAGAGCATGATCCCGAAAACCCCCACCCTTTATCCCTCCCCCGCTTGCGGGGGAGGGAAGGGTGGGGGCTTTTTCGGAAACAGATCATGCTCAAACAAAAAGTTAGAGCGGGATGATGATTCGAAGAAACTTCATCCCGCTGTAGCGGTAGGACAGAGGACAGAGGACAGAGGACAGAGGACAAAGGACAGAGGACAGAGGACAGAGGACAGAGGACAGAGGACAGAGGACAGAGGACAGAGGACAGAGGACAGAGAGGCACTTGTCCTCCGTCGTCCGTCCTCCGCCGTCTGTTTGGGCACTGGAGAAGAGTCACCATGCAAACGGTTCTCATCACCGGCGCGGCAGGCGGCATTGGCACACGCATGCGCCGACTGCTCAAGGGCGTTTATCCGAACATTCGATTGAGCGACCTCAAAACGCCGACTGATCTTTCTTCCGATGAACGCTTCGTGCAGGCGGATCTGGCCGACATGGCTCAAGTCGAACGTGCGGTCGCCGGCGTGCAGGGAATCGTCCATCTCGGAGGCTTTTCGGTTGAAGGATCCTGGGAGACCATTCTCAACGCGAATATCATCGGCTGTTACAATCTGTTCGAGGCCGCGCGCAGGCGCGGGGTGGAACGTGTCGTGTTCGCATCCTCCAACCATGCGGTCGGCTTCTACCCGCGCCGGCGGCGCATCGGGATCGATGCCGCGGTGCGGCCGGATTCACGCTACGGCGCGAGCAAGGCATTCGGCGAGGCGATTGCCGCGCTCTATGCATTCAAACATGGGCTGCGGGTCACATCGATCCGGATCGGAAATTTCGGTGATGCACCGGTGGATCGGCGTCGCCTTTCGATCTGGATTGCTCCCGAAGATCTCGCGCAACTCATCCGTATCGGTCTCGAACATCCCGATATCCGCTGTGAGATCTTCTATGGCATCTCGGATAATGCACGCGGCTGGTGGGACAACAGGTCGGCCTTTCGTTTCGGCTATCGTCCCGCCCGCGCGGCCGAGGAGCACGCCGCCGACGCACTGGCCGCGCAATCGAAACTGCCGCGCGATCCGATCGGCGACTGGTATCAGGGTGGCAGCTATTGCAGCGACGAATTCACCAACGGGGTCGAAAACGCGCCCTGGTGAGGCCTACTTGCTCCCGACCGGCTCGGCGTGTCCACTCACGCGCTTGATGGCGGGAAAGCGCTGCCGCAACGCCCGTTCCACAGCGTCGACCTTCTCATGCGCGTCGGCGACGGTTACCGCCGGATCGACGACGCAATGGAAGTTGACGATCTCGCCTGCGTCGGCTTCGCGCAGGCGCACGTCATGGATTTCGCCGACGAGGTCGACATTGGCCGCAATTTCGTTGAGCGCCTGGCGGATGGCCGCGGTCCGCTCGGGTGAGGCGTCCCGGCCGGCTTCCCCTTGCGGCTGCATCGGCTCGATATGAGTCTCGACCTCGACGGCCGGCCCTAACTCCTCGCGCACCGCGTTTTCGAGTCCGCTCGCGATGTCATGCGCCTTACCCAAAGTGAGCTTGCCATCAACTTCGAGGTCGAACGACACCGCCAGGCGCTCTCCGAGCGCGTGCACGGTGACATGATGAACGGCTAGGGCGCGGCTGCGCGCAATGACCATGATGCGTTCGAGCACGGTCTCGTCGTCAAGGGCGCGGGGCTCGGTGGTTACGGTCAGTTCCGCGCCCGGGCTCGCCTCGCGGACCGCCCGCACAATGCGATCCTTGACCGCCGCCACGCGATCAATCGGCAGCGTGCGGCTCACCGCAACCACGAGATCGACAAACAGCACCCCGCCTGCCTGACGCGCGCGCAGCCGTTCCATTGCGACGACGCCCGGTATGCGCTCGACGATGCGCGCAATCCGCTCCGCGATCCCACGAGGAGCCGTATCGGTCAGGGTATCGAGCGTGCGCCGCCCGAGGCGCCAACCGGCGATGACGATGAAAATGGCAACCACCATGGCAGCGATGGCGTCGGCGAGCGGATAGCCGAACGCGACCGCGCCGAGCCCGACGAGGACGGCCGCCGAGGACCACATGTCGGAACCGAAATGCAGCGCATCCGCTTCCAGCGCCTCGCTCGAAGTCTGCGCGGCGACCCGATAGAGCACGCGCGCCCGAAAGAAATCGATGACGATCGATAGCGCCATCACGACGAAGGACCACGCCGTCGCCTCGACGGCATGCGGATGCAAGCCCAGGAGGCGCTGCAGCGCCTCCCAGATCACAATCCCCGAGAGCAGGAAGAGCAGTGCCGTCTGTGCGAGCGCGGACACACTTTCGACCTTGCCGTGCCCGTAATGATGTTCCTCGTCCGCCGGCTTACCGGATATCCGCACGGCGAAATAGGTCATGACGGTCGCGGCAAGATCGAGCAGCGAATGTCCCGCTTCCGACAGGATCGCAAGCGATCCAGTGGCGATCCCGACCACTGCCTTGGCAGCGGTCAGGCCGGCGGACGCTGCGATCGAGGTGAGCGCGACCCTTTGCTTGAGGTCCTGCATGGCCGGTTGGTCTCTCTTCAATCCGAGTCGAACGCGATACCGCCGCGCCGATCGCTGAGCATGACCCCGAACCCCCCACCCTTTATCCCTCCCCCGCTTGCGGGGGAGGGAAGGGTGGGGGTTTTTTCGGAAAAGATCATGCTCCAACAAAAACTAAAGCGGGATGATGATCCAAACAAAGATCGTCCCGCTTTAACTCGTGACGCCGTCGAGCCATTCATTGAAGACTCGCCCGCCGTGGCGTTTGAGCTCCGCTCCGGATTCGGCGATTTCCTTGGGCAGAGCCGCTGCCGCAATGTCCGCTTTGCCGAGCTCGACCGTGTGGCCGATCAGCCAGGACTCCATGCGCGCCGGATCGGCTTCGATGTGGAACTGTAATGCAAGCGCGTTGGGTCCTTTGCTGAAGGCTTGAAAGGGGCAGTGAGCGGTGGAAGCAAGATGCTCACAGCCAGGCGGCAGGTCGAAATTATCCCCGTGCCAGTGCAGGACAGGCACGCCGGCGAGGTGCCGCAGCGGGCTTGCCTGGCCGGCCGCCGTGAGCTCAACCGGTGCCAAACCGATTTCTTTGGCCGGTCCAGGCGCTACATTTGCGCCGAGCGCTTTGGCCATGAGTTGCGCGCCGAGACAAATGCCCAGGGTGGGGCGCAGGTCCACGAGGCGCTGCGCGATCGCCTTCGTTTCATCCAAGAGGAAGGGATAGGCCTTGACCTCGTAGACGCCGATCGGCCCTCCTAACACGACCAGAAGATCGGTTCGCGCGACCTCATCCGGAGCGATTGGATCCACGCCCACATCGAGATAGCGAGGCACGATAGCGCGGTGCGCGAGGATTGCCGTCAAAGTGCCGAGATCTTCGAATGCGACGTGGCGCAGGACGAGGCAATTCATGCCGGATTGTACTACGAGCGGAGCCTTGCGGGCGACAAGCTTGGGGTAGGGCGGCAGACCTTAAGCGCCCTGCCGTGGCTTGATTGCGCGCCCCGCTCCCCAATTGTACTCCTCGCTCCCGAATCGGGAGGGCGCAACGACAGGGGCCAAACGTCCATGCCGCGCATTGTCGGACAATGCGCGGCACTCACGAAACCGGTACCCCGGCCTTCCGGCCGGCGAGATCAGGTAGCAGATCAGGTAGAAGGAGCGCTGATGCGCTTTTCCGGCACGACGCTGCCCGCCGCCAGCAGGAACCAGCCAAGGAAAATGTACCAGGCAGCATTGCTCTGGCTGAGTCCGGGAATCGGCAACTCGATCGGGAGGGCAGAGAGCACGCCCACCATGGCCAGGCATCCCGCGATGACGAACAAAGCAATATTAGGTGCGCGCAAGTTCATGGAATTCCTCTCAAACTTTGCCAAACTCCAACCCGGCCGGAAACTGCAGATTTCCGTCCCGCGGATTTGCACCGACATTTGTACTAATTATGAGTTAAGAACTGCTGAATCCCGCCATGCATCATAACGTGCACCGCTTCTGCATCGCTCCGATGATGGAATGGACCGATCGGCATTGTCGGTTCTTCCATCGCCTGCTCACGCGCCGCGCGCGCATCTATACGGAAATGATCACGACTGCGGCGGTCATCCATGGCGATCGCGCGCGGCTTCTCGGCTTCGACCCGGCGGAGCATCCGGTTGCGCTTCAGCTCGGCGGCAGCGAGCCCGAGGAGGTTGCGCAATGCGCCAAAATCGCAGCCGATATCGGCTACGATGAGGTTAACCTCAACGTCGGGTGCCCCTCGGATCGCGTGCAGCAGGGCCGCTTTGGCGCTTGTCTGATGGCCGAACCGCGCCTGGTCGCCGAGTGCGTCGCGGCCATGAAGGCGAGCGTGAAAATTCCGGTGACCGTCAAGTGCCGCATCGGTATCGACGACCGCGATAGCGAGGAGGACCTGAATGAATTCACGCGCGTCGTGCAGGAAGCCGGGGTCGATGCGCTCATCGTCCATGCCCGCAAGGCCTGGCTCAGCGGTCTATCCCCGCGCGAGAACCGGGAAATTCCGCCGCTCGATTACGCGCGCGTCCACCGGCTCAAAGCCGCGCATGCGCGCCTGCCCATCGTGCTCAATGGCGGGGTTGCCGATCTTGTCCAGGCGGCCTCGCACCTTGCCTTGCTCGACGGGGTGATGATGGGGCGGGCCGCCTACCAGGAGCCCTGGCGGCTGCTCGAGGTTGATCCCTGCCTTTTCGGGGTGCCTGCCCAATTTGTCTCTCCGCACGCTGTGGCGCAGGCGCTGATGCCCTACATCGAGCGCGAGCTTGCGCGTGGCACGCGTCTTCATGCCATCACGCGTCACCTGCTCGGATTGTTTCGAGGTATGCCCGGCGCGCGGGCATTTCGCCGCCATCTCGCGACCGAGGCGATCAGGCCGGGCGCGGGGATTGCAACGCTGCGCGCCGCGCTTGCTCTGCTGCGCGCGAACGAGGCGCCGCTCGTGCACTCCAGCGCGGCCTGAGCCGCACATGATATCGAGTGCGCCGGTTGGCGAAATCGTGCTGCTCGCGGGATTGATCCTTGTCGGCGGCATAGTGACGGGAATTCTTGCCGGACTTTTCGGCATCGGCGGTGGGGCACTTATCGTACCAGCGCTCTACGAAGTGTTCGGTGCGCTGGGCGTTTCTGACGCGGTGCGGTTCCAGCTTTGCGTCGGGACCTCCATCGCGATCATCGTGCCCACGAACCTGTCGTCGTTTCGCGTCCACTGGGCGCGGGGCGTTGTCCTCATGGAAGTGGTGCGCGCTTGGGCGGTGCCTGCCATTGCCGGCGTCGCAGCCGGGTCAGCCATTGCCGCCTTTGCGCCGGGCGCAGTGCTTAAGCTCGCCTTTGTCGTGATTGCAGGCGTCATTGCGGCGAAGCTCTTATTGGGCCGTGAGAGCTGGCGCGTTTCCGATCATCTGCCCCGGCGTGGTGGCATGATCGGCTACGGTTTCATCGTGGGGCTCTGCGCCTCGCTGATGGGAATCAGCGGCGGCTCGATCATCAACATCATCCTCAGCCTGCATGGGGTATCCATGCTCAAGGCGGTCGCCACTTCGGCGGGTCTCGGTGTGCCCATCGCGGTCGCAGGAACCATCGGCTATGTGATCGCGGGACTGCCGCAGCAGGCGCAGATGCCGCCTTTCTCTCTCGGGTTCGTCTCACTCATCGGTTTTGCGCTGATGGCGCCGGTAACGAGCCTCACTGCGCCCTTGGGAGCGAGGCTTGCGCATGCGCTTTCAAAACGCGCGCTGGAAGTCGGGTTTGGCTGGTTCCTGCTGCTCGTCTGCCTGCGCTTTCTCTTGAGCCTCGTTTGGTAGGTTGGTCGAGCGCGTGTATGCCCTCACGAACCTCCGCGCAGCAGAAGCTTGTCGCCGCGCACTTCCCAGCTCGCCAGCCGGTTCAGGAAGCTCATCCCAAGCAGGTTGCTTCGCAGCGCCCCCCCTTGTGCGACGAGCGCCGGTACCGACCGCTCGCTGATTGTGCCGATCGAAACCCGGTCAAGCATCACCGGGGCGGCGCGCGCGCGCCCATTGGCTGTCTCAACATTGACGGAATAATTCAGGATTTCGAGCGGCAGACCGGCGGCGCGCGCGGCCTCTTGCGTCAGCACGATGGAGCTCGCACCCGTATCCAGCACCATGAGGATGCGCGCGCCATTGACTTGCATCGCGAGGGAGAAGCTTCCCCCCGATCCACGCGCGATCTCCACGGTGCGTCCGCGGCTGATGGCGTGGCCGGGCAGAAATTGTGCAAGCACGCGCTCGCCCACGTCGTGCAGTTCCGCGCGATAAGTATAGGCGAGGAGAAGCGTGAGCACGATCGCCGCCCAGATGACGAGCGATCGCAGCACATGGGAAAACCGTGTGCGAAAAAGCGCAAGCGCGAGGATGGCGGCGAGCGCCAGCGCGACGACTTTGCCCTCCATGCCTAGCGGTTCCCGAACAGCAGCCGGCGCAATGCGCTTGCCCTGGTTTCCGCTGCGGGGCGGGCGGGCTCCTGACCCGATTCGCCCTGCGCCGGCTGGATTGACGGTGCAGGCTCTTTAAGCGGAGCCAGCGCGGACATGACGCGCTCGGGCGGAAAGGTGACGATCACTTCAGTGCCGATGCGCAGTTTTGATTTGAGTGTGAACGTACCCCCATGCAGGTCGACGAGGCTCTTTGCAATGGGCAGGCCCAGCCCGGCACCTTGTTCGGCCGACTTGATCGAGTTCGAGCCCTGGCCAAACGAGGCAAGCACGATCGGTATCTCCTCCTCGGCGATGCCCGTCCCGCTGTCTTTCACACTGAGATATTGACCGGCCGACGCGGTCCACCCAACCTTGAGCCAGATCTCGCCTCCCGCCGACGTGAATTTGATGGCGTTGCCCAGCAAGTTGAGGCAAATCTGGCGGATAGCCCGCTCGTCTGCCCAGATGCGCGGCATGTCGCTCTCAAACAATTCGTGCACGCTGATGCCGCGGCTCTTCGCGCGCATCGTAAGGAGGTGGGCGCATTCGGAGACCACATGCGCGAGCGATACCGCTTGCTCGTGCAGCTCGTAGCGGCCTGCTTCGATGCGCGACAGATCGAGGATTTCATTGATCAGGCCCAGAAGATGCACTCCCGAATTGTGGATGTCGGCGGCGTAGTCCTTGTAGGCCGGCACCTGGTGAGGCCCGAAGATCTCGCCTTTCATCACCTCGGAAAAACCGAGAATGGCGTTGAGGGGGGTACGCAGTTCATGGCTCATCTGGGCAAGAAAGCGCAACTTTGCGATGTTCGCGGTTTCGGCGCGCCGGCGTGCTTCGTCGGAAATGGCCTTGGATGCTTCGAGCTCTCCGATCAGCGCGTCCTTTTCCGCTCTCGCTTCGACCGTGGCAAGCGTCGCAGAATAGAGGCGATGCACGAGCAACGAGAAATAGCCCAGTGTCGTTAGCGCCATGATCGCGAGAATGTAGTCGTGCAGGTTGCCCTTGAGCGCAAAGTCGAGTGCGACTGCGCCGGAAACCGGAGCCGTGGCGGCGAACACCGCTGCCGGCACGCTTGCGGCCAACATGCTTGACATGGCAACCACGAGCAGCATCACGAACAGCATGAACGAGCCGTCTTCGATGCCCAGGGGCCGGATAAGAATGAACATCCATGCCAATCCGAAGAACAGGTCGAGCATGATGAAGCGCAGCCGCCAGCCGCGAAGATTGATTCGCTCTTGCGGTTCGGAAAGGAACTGGCGGCATTTGGACACGATGATGGCGTGAATGACCAGCACCGCGCTGGTCCATGTGCCGGCCTTGAGTGCGCCGGTCCACAGACTGGACAGAAAGCCGACCGTGCCGGTCAGCAGCAGGACGACAAGCGAGGCAGACAGCCGGTTTTGCGCGAACAGGCGCAATAGCTCATAATCGAATGCCGGGCGGGTGCCGGTGGTTGAGGTGAGGCGATCACGCGCCTCGCGCACCTGGCTTGCGACAGCGCGCCTTCGCTGCGCGGGCGCTCGCTCGCTCGCCGCTGCCGCCTCGCGTTGCTCGCGCCTACTTGTCATTGTACAGGATTAGAACGCTGAACAATTCGTGCCAAACTCTCGCAAAAAGCTTAAGAGAGTGCATGCGCGCCGGCCAGCCGGCCTTTGCGGTAGCCCGATGAGGCGCTCGCTTGCAAGGGAACACGGCACCGATCCGCAGTGTGGTGGTTAATGATTGATTGCGCTGAGCCGGAGGAGGAAGCGGACACATGAAGCTTTATGACGGTGGCCGCGCGCCTAATCCGCGCCGCACGCGTATCTTTCTTGCCGAAAAGGGTATCAAGCTGCCGATGCAGCAGATCGATCTCGGGGCGCTCGAGCATATGTCGGCGTCCTATGCCGCCGTCAATCCGCTCAAA
>Ga0306920_100015508_pt1 | contig 10446 bp, 9 predicted proteins | sample flu12Cox44000170_FD_204666 | JGI IMG/M metagenome (GOLD analysis project Ga0306920, IMG submission 204666) | Lab enrichment of tropical soil microbial communities from Luquillo Experimental Forest, Puerto Rico - flux4day.12C.oxic.44.000.170 (v2)... | ecosystem: Environmental > Terrestrial >... | reverse complement strand
CACCTTCAGCTCACCCACATTGAGGGTCATGTGGGTGGCACTGGCGAACTTGCCGAGGGTGGCGTTCCTGCCGGCCGAGGAGTCGTAGTAGGGGTGGACGTGGATGATGCCGTCGCCGTGGGTGTGAATCCCGGCGGGATCGTTCTGGTCGGTGATGGCCGGAAGGAAGTGGCCCTTGGTCGCGTTCTCGCACACGTAGATGCCGTAGGCGACGTGCCAGTGGTCCTGGCCGGCCCTGGGGGGCACCTTTCCCTGGGTGGTGATCGTGTGCAGACGATGCTGACGGCTGCTGTAGACACCGGCGACCCCGAGGACCGCGACGATCCCGATCGTCAGGTAGTACATCCAGGGCGTCCTGCCCCGATTCGTGCGCCCGCCGCCCGTGCCGGCGGCGCGCGCCACCTTCTTGCTCGAAGATGCCTTGCCCATAGCACGTACGAGGCTAGCCCACGGCCCGTCGTATGGTCCGTCGGGGCGGACCCGGATCGTTTCCGGGAACCGTTCAGGCCCGGACCCTTTCCAGGGCCGGCCTAACTCTGTGTGATCCGGCCCCCGGTATTCCCTCTACGGTCGTCTCGCCATTTGCTCGAGCAGGCAACTCCCGCTCGCCCCAACAGGCCGATTCCGATGACCGGCAGGAGCGCCCGGCGCCACCCCCGGGTGGAGCGGCCGGCAAACCGCCACATTGACCGGTGATGGGCCAGGATCATTCGGTAGGGCTGCCGGTCGGTCGACATCCCCTGGAGGTGGACGATTTCGCCGGAGGGTTCGTACACCACCCGCCAGCCGGCGTTCGTGACCCTCCAGCAGAGGTCGACGTCCTCCATGTACATGAAGTAGGCGGGATCAAAGCCGTCAACCGCGTTCCAGGCATCTCGGCGGATGAGAAAGAAAGCCCCTGACACCCAGTCCACTGTTCTGGTTTGAGCGTGATCCCAGTCGAGCAGCTTGTATCGCCGGCTAAAGCGATTGGCGGGACGAAACAGACCGAGGAGGCCGTGGCCGAGCGCATCGACAAGTGACGGGAAGGCTCGCGCCGACGGGTAGAGGGTGCCATCGGCATTGACAACTCTGGGACCGGCGATGCCCACTCCGAGGTCCCGGTCCATCACCGCCGCCAGGCGAGCGACCGTCCCTGGTTTGACGACGAGGTCCGGGTTGCACACGACCAAATACCGGCCGTGGGCGGATCGGGCACCCACGTTGGCCGCCCGGCCATAGCCGAGGTTCTCGCCGACCGGCTGCCAGACGGCGCCGCCGTCACCAGCCCGGAGTGTTTGCAGGGAGTCGTCACGAGACCCGTTGTCGACCACGATGACGTCGGCCACCTGCTCGGCCCGAAGGCTGGCGACACAGTCGCCGAGCGCTTGGCCGCCGTTGTAGTTGACCACGACCGCACTCACGTCGGGCCGCTGGTCGGGACGTGTGGCCGGGTCGGCGGTCATGACCGCTCCCGTTGAAAGCGCAGTCGCACGAGGGTCCAGGCTGCGACGATCTCGTCTCGCCAAGTGAACTTCCGGCCCTCGCGTTGCGATCGGCGCGAGTAGGTCACGGGCACCTCGTGAATTCGATGGCCACCACGCAGCAGCCGGGCCGTGATCTCCGGTTCGAACTCAAACCGGTCGGCCTGGATGTGGAGGCCATCGAGAACGGCACGATCCACCACTTTGTACCCGGTTTCCACATCGGAGATGGCGGTGTTGAAGAGCACGGCCACCAGCAGGGCGAGGGAGCGGTCACCGAGCCAGCGACCGATCGACGACGCTTGCCGCTCGCCGATGTAACGGCTTCCGTAGACCACCCTGGCTTTGCCAAGAAGCAGCGGAGCGATCAGGCGCGGCCACTCCTGCGGGTCGTACTCGAGGTCGGCGTCCTGGATAAGCACGACATCGCCGCGGGCGGCACTGATCCCCGTCCGGATGGCGGCGCCCTTCCCGCGATTGTCGGGGTGCCGCCTTACCCGGACGGTCGAATCTTCCAGCGCGGCAAGGATCTTGTCAGTGCCGTCGACCGATCCGTCATCGACGACCACGATCTCCCGTTCGATTGGCAGGTCGACCAGTCTCATCCGGCGAATGATCTCCCCGACCGTGTTGCGCTCGTTGTAGACCGGCACGATCACGGACAGCAGCTTGTAGGGGGGCGGGGTGTCAGCGCCGCCGTCGTTCATACCGTTGTCGTCACGCTCCCTCACGCGCCGGCCCCGTTGTCCCGCAGTTCTTTCGCGAACCATTCCGCCGTTCGTACGAGACCCTCACGAAGCGGGACCTCCGGCTGCCATCCCAGGACCCGCGTGGCAAGGCCGATATCCGGTCGACGCTGGACGGGGTCGTCCTCCGGTAACGGCTCGAAGCTGATCTCGGACGATGAACCGGTGATCTCAACCACCAGCTTGGCCAGTTCGAGCACGGTGAATTCAGTGGGCGTGCCGATGTTGACGGGTCCGACATAGTCACAGTCCAGGAGGGCGAGAAAGCCGCGAATCTCGTCGGTGGCGTAGCAGAAGCTGCGGGTCTGGCTCCCGTCGCCATAGACGGTCAGCGGTTTCCCGGTCAGTGCCTGGACGATGAAGTTGGAGACCACCCTGCCGTCTTCGGGCCGCATCCTGGGTCCATAGGTGTTGAAGATACGGGCGATGCGGACATCGACGCCGTGCTGACGGTGATAGGCCATCGTCATCGCCTCTGCGAAACGCTTGGCTTCGTCGTACACCCCTCGCGGCCCGATGGGATTGACATTTCCCCAGTAACTCTCGACCTGCGGATGAACCAGCGGATCACCGTAGACCTCGCTGGTGGAAGCGAGGAAGAAGCGAGCCCCCTTGGCCTTGGCCAGTCCCAGCAGATTGTGGGTGCCGAGGCTGCCCACCTTCAAGATCTTGATCGGAATCTCGGGGAAGTCGCGGGGCGACGCCGGGCTGGCGAGATGCATCACCGCATCGACCGGCCCATCAGCGGACACCCGTTTCGACACATCGTGCCGGACGAACGTGAAGCCTTCCCGTCCAATCAATTCGACCACGTTGGTCTCCCGGGCGGTGACCAGGTTGTCCATGCAGAGCACCTGGTCGCCACGGGCCAGCAGGGCCTGGCAGAGGTGGGATCCAAGGAACCCCGCTCCCCCGCTCACCACGACTCGCCTCAATTGCGCCCCATGCCCTCGTAGCGAAAGCCCTTGCGGCGGAGGGGGCCGGGGTCAAGCAGGTTCCGGGCGTCCAGGATTGTTGGTGCAGCCATGGCTTCGGACACCTTGGCAAAGTCAACCCACCGGAACTCGTCCCATTCAGTAAGTACCGCCAGGACCCTCGCATCCACGCACGCCGCGTACGCGTCCTGACAGACGTCGAAGGACGGCCCCCCTGGCAAGCGGGAGATCTGGCCGTCCACCGTCGGGTCATACGCCCGGACAGCGGCGCCGCGCCGCTGGAGCCGCTCGACCACTTGCAGCGCAGGACTGTCGCGTAAGTCATCCGTGTCGGCTTTGAAGGTCAAGCCCCACACGGCGACCCTGACGCCCTGCAGGTCACCACCGGCCAGTCGCTCGATGCGGGACGCGACCAGGTCGAGCTGGTCGTCGTTGACAGCGATGACACCCGCCAGGAGGTCGAAGCGGTAGCCATGATCCTCGGCGATGCGCAGCAGGGCCCGGGAATCCTTGGGCAAGCAGCTTCCTCCCCAGCCCGGTCCCGGTTTCAGGAACTCAAAGCCGATCCGCTTGTCGTAGCCCATGCCCAGGATGACGTCTCGCACGTCTGCACTGACCGCCTGGCAGAGGTTGGCCACGGCGTTGATGAACGACAGCTTGGTGGCAAGAAAGGCGTTGCAGGCGTACTTGATGGTCTCGGCGGTCGTCGGGTCGGTGACGATGAGGGGTGCGGCGATCCCTTCGTACAGGCCTGCTACCCGGATGGCGGCCGCCTGGTCGTCGCTTCCGATCACGATCCGCTCGGGATGGAGACAATCGTGAACGGACTGACCCTCTCGCAAGAACTCCGGATTGGAAACCACGGCAATGTCGTTTCGCTCGAGGACGCGCTCCACGACGTGGGTCGATCCAACCGGAACGGTTGATTTGTTGATGACGATGGCGTCACTGGCGCACACTGATCCGATTTCGACCGTCGCTTGCTGGATGTACGTCAGGTCGGCCGTCCCGTCAGCCATCTGTGGAGTCGGGACACAGAGGAACACGAATTCGGCATCCGGGACTGCACCGGCCGCGCCGAGGACAAAGGAAAGCCGGCGGGTGGCGAGGCCCTCCTGTACGAGGTCCTCGAGCCCCGGCTCATAGATCGGAATCTGGCCGGACTGGAGGAGCTCGATCTTGACCGGATCGATGTCGGCACAGATCACCTGGTGCCCGAGGTGAGCCAGGCACGCTCCGGTCGTCAGGCCGACGTACCCGGTTCCGATCACCGCGACCCGACTCACGTTGCCTCCAGTTGCTTTACCGCTCGTTCGAGCGGCTCGTGGTAGTCAGGGAGGAGGGGCATTCCCTGGAGACGAAGGGCGCTGTTGTCCAGCACCGAGTTGGCGGGTCGCGGTGCCGGGCGCGGGGGCTGCAGGTCCGCCGTCTTGATTGCCCTGACCATCCCCGGATCCCGCCCGGAAGCGGCGACGACCTCGCGAGCGAACTGGTACCAGGTTGTCGGGCCCTGATTGGTTACGTGGAAGAGTCCGGGAAGCCGGGCCGAGGAGAGGTTGACGACCATGCGAGCCAGATCTTCGGTCGAGGTCGGGCAGCCGCGCTGGTCGTCGACGAACGCCAGCTCCGGCCGTTCGGCGGACAGGCGCAGCACCGTCTTCAGCATGTTGGCTCCATGAGTGCTGAAGACCCACGACGTTCGCACGACCGCCACACGAGGGACGCCGGCTAACACTTCCTTTTCGCCCGCCAGCTTGGATCTGCCATAGACCGACAGCGGGTTGGGGTCGTCCCACTCCCGGTAGGGGCGGTCGGACAAACCGTCGAACACGTAGTCGGTGGAGATGTACACGACATGGGCCCCTGTCAAGCGGGCCGCCTCGGCGACGTGGCGACTGCCGAGTGCGTTCACCCGGTAAGCCCGGTCGGGATCGGCTTCGCAGGCGTCAACAGCGGTCCACGCCCCGGCATGAACGACCACGTCGGGGCGAACCGTCCCGATGACCTGGAGAACCGCGTCCCTGTTGCCGACATCGAGCCGGTCGTGGCCGAACCCGCTGATCTCATGGTGGCTGCCGGCGTCAAGGAACGCCGCGACCAGGTCCTGGCCGAGCTGGCCGCCCGCGCCGGTAATGACGACGCGCATCCGCTATCCGCCCCCCGCCTGCAGCGGTGCGCATTTCAGCGGCTCCCACCACCACCGGTTTGTTCGATACCAGTCGACCGTCTCGGCCAGACCGTCCTCGAGGCGGCGCTGGGGCGACCAGCCGAGAGCGCGGATCTTGCTGACGTCGACGGAATAACGGCGGTCATGGCCCAGCCGGTCGGTCACATATTCGACCATGTCATCGCCGGCTCCGCACAGGCTGAGCAGCATGTCCGTCAACTGGCGATTGGGGATCTCGTTACCGGCGCCGATGTTGTAGATCTCGCCCGGAGAACCCTTCCGGAGGGCCAGGTCGAGGGCGGCGCAGTTGTCGTCGACGTAGCACCAGTCCCGCACGTTGAGCCCGTCTCCATAGAGGGGCACGGGCAGGCGATCGAGCAGGTTGGTGACGAACAAGGGGATCACCTTTTCCGGGTACTGGTACGGGCCGAAGTTGTTCGACGTCCTCGTTACCAGTACCGGCAGCTCGTAGGTCGCGTGGTACGAAAGGGCAATCAGATCGGACCCCGCTTTCGACGCGCTGTACGGCGATCGCGGGTCGAGGCGGTCCGTCTCTCTCGACGAGCCCTCGGGAATCGAGCCGTACACCTCGTCAGTCGAGATGTGCAGGATGCGCTGCACCCCGGCCCGCCGGGCGGCGTGCATGACCAGGTTGGTGCCGGCGCAGTTGGTGAGGACGAAGTCCGCCGGTGTTGCGATCGAGCGGTCGACGTGGCTCTCGGCGGCAAAATGGACGACTGCATCGTGGCCTTCCAGCGCTTGCTCAAGCGCGGGCAGATCACAGATATTGCCGTGGACGAAGCGGTACCTGGACCCCCTGGCCACCCGCTCGACATCACGCAGGGTCGCCAGGTTGCCAGCGTAGGTGAGCGCGTCGTAAACGGTGATGACGTCATCGGTATTGGCCATCAGCCATCGGGCGTAGTTGGAGCCGATGAACCCGGCGCCACCCGTGATGAAGACTCTCACGGGTTGCGAGGGTACCTGCTGACGCTCGTCCGGCCAGTGCCAGCCGGAGGCCGGACGGCCACCCAGGTCAGCTCAGGTCAGGTCAGGTCGATCTGGCAATGATCCCCGACCATCAGCCGGGTGGCGCGAGGCCGTCGCTGCGTCCGCTTGACCTCGACGTCCCTGCCGAGGAGCGAGTCCTCGAGACGCCCGGCATCATGCAGCCGGCTGCGGGAAAGAATGACTGAATGCTCGATCTCCGAGTGGCGGATCTCGCAGTCGGTGTCGATGGCGGTAAACGGGCCGATGAAACTGTCGATCACCTGGGTGCCCCGGCCGATGATCACCGGACCGCGAATGTGGGAGCGCTCGATGGTGGCGCCCTCTTCCACCACCACTCGGCCGTCGATCTGGGACAGCGAGTCCACCTGGCCGTCGATCCGCCGCTCGAGCGTCTCGAGGACCAGTCGATTGGCCTCGAGCAGCGGGGTCAGCTTGCCGGTGTCGATCCACCAGCCCGTCAAGATCTCGCTGCGCACCAGCCGCCCGCGGTCGATCAGCCACTGGATGGCGTCGGTGATTTCCAGCTCGCCCCGTCCTGAAGGCGAGATGGCCCTGACGGCTTCATGGACGTTGGCGTCGAACAGGTAGACCCCGACGAGGGCCAAATCGGACTGTGGTGCCTCCGGTTTCTCTTCCAGTCCAACCACACCGCCGCCGGCATCGAGCACGGCCACCCCGAACTGATGCGGGTCGGGGACCCTGGCGAGGAGGATCTGGGCCGACGGCGGCAGCACATCCCCGTCAGCGTCGAGGGTCGGCCTGGTCGACCGGCGTCTCTCCGCCTCGAATCGATCGACGAACCCTTTCAGGCCTTGCTGGATGAGGTTGTCCCCCAGGTACATCACGAAGTCGTCGTCGCCGAGGAAGTCCCTTGCGATGAGGACGCAGTGAGCCAGCCCGAGCGGCGCCTCCTGCGGTAGATACGTCACCTGAAGGCCCCACTGCGACCCGTCCCCGACCGCCGTCATCACCTCGGCCGCGGTGTCGCCGACGATCATGCCAACCTCTTTGATCCCGGCGTCGGCGATCGCTTCAAGCCCGTAAAACAGGATGGGCTTGTTGGCTACAGGGACAAGTTGCTTTGCGCTGGTGTGAGTGATGGGCCGTAGCCGGGTGCCGGCCCCGCCGACCAGAATGAGCGCCTTCACGGTAGGAGATGTCTAGCAGGACCGCGTCACAGGGCGGCAGTCAGTCGAGGTCACGCGAGGTCACTCGACGTCACTCCACGGGAAGGCCGAGGCCCCGAGAGATGACGAGGCGCTGGATCTCGCTCGTGCCCTCGCCGATCTCGAGGATCTTGGCGTCCCGGTAAAACCGGCTCACGGGCGTCTCATCCATGTAGCCATAGCCGCCGTAGATCTGGGTCGCGTCCCGCGTCGCGGTGACCGCCGCCTCAGTGGAATAGAGCTTTGCCATGGCGGCCGCTTGCTTGAAGGGCTTCCCATGATCTTTGAGAAAGGCCGCCTTGTAGGTCAGATTGCGGGCGTTCTCGACCGCGAGTGCCATGTCGGCGCATTTGAAGGCCACCGCTTGATACCGGCCGATGGGGCCGCCGAACGCCTGGCGCTCCTTCGCATAGGCGAGGCTGTGGTCCAGGCACGCCTGGGCCAGGCCGACCGCGAGCGCGGAGATGGCGATCCGCCCTTCGTCGAGCATGGCGAGAAACTGAGCGAATCCCCGCCCCTCTTCCCCCAGCAGGTTGGCGGCGGGGACCCGGCAGCCATCGAGCCGCAACCCGTGGGTGTCGGAAGCGTGCCAGCCCATCTTCCGGTAAGGCGGCTCGATCACCAGCCCCTCAGTCCCAGCCGGGACAACGATCGCCGATATCCCCGCCGCCGATCCGGTACGGGCGGTGATCGTGATGATCGAAGTGATCGGCGTCCCGGAGTTGGTGATGAACGCCTTGGCGCCGTCGATGACCCACTCATCGCTCGCCGGGTCGAGCATGGCCCGGGTCCTGGTCGCGCCCGCATCGCTGCCCGCCTCCGGTTCGGTGAGCCCGAACGCCCCCAAGGCCAGTCCGCTGCACAAATCGGGGAGCCACTGCTGACGCTGATCTTCAGTGCCGAACGTGAAGATCGGGTTTGCCCCCAGGCCGACCGCGGCCTCCAGCGTGATGGCCATGGAACTGTCGACCCGGGCCAGCTCTTCGATGGCGAGGCACAGGGTGGTGAAATCGGCGCCGGAGCCCCCGTACTCCTCCGGAAAGGGCAGACCGAACAGCCCGAGCCTTCCCATGGCGAGTACCACGTCGACGGGAAAAGTGTGGTCCCGGTCCCACCGCTCGGTGTGGGGTGCGATCTCGGCCGTGGCGAAGTCACGCACGACCTTGCGAAACGACTCCTGGTCGTCGGATAGCTCAAAGTCCACGGGATCCGATGGTACGACGGGCAGGCTGGATGATCAGCCGGGGCTGGATGATCAGCCGGGGCTGGACGATCAGCCGGGGCTGGACGATCAGCCGGGGCGGGCCGGCCGGATGTGGACGACGTCTCCGGCCGTCACCTCGACCGGATCGGCCCCACCCGACGGCCGAACCAGAAGGTGGCCGCGATCGTTGATGGCCTCGGCCAAGCCGGTGAGGGTTCGGCCCGGCAGGTCGACGCGAACCTCCCGGCCGACGGTGGCACAGCGCACTCGATACGTCCTCGCCACGTCGTCCCATCGCCCGTACCACCCGTCGAGGTTGATCAACAAGGCTTCCAGCAGTTGGCCTCGGTCGATCGGCCGGCCAGCCTCATCGTTTACTGCCGCGGCTCCCGGCGGAGCGGACGCGACGTTGACCCCGAGGCCCACCACGACCGCGTCACCCTCCGCTTCGGCCAGGATGCCGGCCAGTTTTCGATCCCCCAGCAACAAATCGTTGGGCCACTTCAACTCCGCCGCCACCAGCGCCACCGACTCGACCGCCGACAGCGTCGCCAGCCCCACTGCCGACGTGAGGAGGTGGCGGCGCTCGGCCGGCAGGTCCGAGGGCCGCAGCAGAATGGATGCCAGCAGTGACGCGCCCGGGGCGGCCGTCCACGTGCGGCCCAGCCTTCCGCGGCCTTTCAGCTGGTAGTCGGCGATCGCGACCACCCCTTCCGCTGCGCCCGCTTTGGCTTCTGCCAGCAGATACGAGTTGGTCGAGTCAATGGCCTCGAACTCCCGGAGGTCGGTGAACCGGGTGGTGGCTTCGAGGCGGCGGCGCGTTCGCTTGTCGATGATCACGCCTGACAGACTGCCTGGCTGTGCTGACGAAAGTCCTGATTGCCAACCGTGGCGAGATCGCGGTCCGGGTCATCCGGACCTGCCAGGAGCTCGGAATCACCACGGTTGCGGTGTATTCCGATCTGGATCGGGACGCCCTTCACGTCCGGCTGGCCGACGAGGCCTACGCCCTCGGCGGGCAGACGCCGGCGGAAAGTTATTTGAACACCGCCAAGATCCTGGATGTCATACGCAAGTCAAGACCCGACGGAGTTCACCCCGGCTACGGCTTCTTCTCGGAAAATGCCGACTTCGCTCGCGCTATCGTCGGCGAAGGCGTGAGCTTCATCGGCCCACCGGCCGAGGCGATCGAGGTAATGGGGGACAAGATCAGTTCGCGCCTGGCGGCGGCCAAAGCAGACGTCGCCGGTGTCCCCGGTACCGCGTCCGTCATCGCTTCGGTCGACGAGGTGATCCAGTTCGGAGACGAGCGCGGCTGGCCGGTGGCGATCAAGGCCGCTTACGGCGGGGGCGGCCGGGGCATGCGAGTCGTGCCCGGGCCGGAGCAAGCCGCGGCCGCACTTGAATCGGCCCAGCGGGAGGCGGAGAAAGCGTTCGGCCGGGCCGACAGTTACCTGGAGAAGTACCTGCCCTGGCCCCGGCACGTCGAAGTCCAGGTGTTCGCCGACACGCAGGGCAACTGCCTGTATCTCGGCACGCGCGACTGCTCGGCCCAGCGTCGGCACCAGAAGTTGATCGAGGAGGCCCCCGCCCCCGGGGTCGCGGCCGAGATCCAGGCCCGGATGGGCGAAGCGGCCGTCAAGGTGGCCAGGGCGTGCGGGTACGTCAGCGCCGGCACGGTGGAGTTCCTCTACCAGGACGGGGAGTTCTATTTCCTCGAGATGAACACCCGGCTGCAGGTCGAGCACCCGGTC
>Ga0306920_100015507_pt1 | contig 10446 bp, 7 predicted proteins | sample flu12Cox44000170_FD_204666 | JGI IMG/M metagenome (GOLD analysis project Ga0306920, IMG submission 204666) | Lab enrichment of tropical soil microbial communities from Luquillo Experimental Forest, Puerto Rico - flux4day.12C.oxic.44.000.170 (v2)... | ecosystem: Environmental > Terrestrial >... | reverse complement strand
AATCTCCAGGCAACGCTCCGCTGTTCGCTTGGGCGTACTTTTTGATAGCGTCCGTGGCAAGGTCGCCAAACGCCTGTTTGGCGCTGTTTCTGAGATTGTGCAGAGCTTCACGAGAATCTGTGTCGGTCTCCAATTGCTTGGAATTCTTAATCGCATCAAACCAATCTTTTTGGGTGAGCAGCTGCAATTCAGGAATCTTTTTGTCCGGCATCTGTTCCAGTCGCGCCCGGAGTTGAGTTGCCAGAGTTGCCCAGGATTTGAGCGTCGCTTCAATGGCTGGATCATTGCCGGTGGCCGCGGCCGCCGCTTTCAACTGGGCCAATTCCTGCGCGCTCTGCCTCAGACGAGTGACCTCACCTCTTAACCTGAGCAATTCATTTACACTGCCCGAAGGTTGATCATTTGAGATTCGCGCCGCCGACAACTGCCTGGCGAGATCATCCCGCTCCTGAAGCAGTTGATGGTTTTGCGCAGCCAGCGGCCCCTGCTGTTGCTGAAGCGTTTGAACCTGCTCGTGCAATTGCGAGGCTTGTCGGGCCTGGTAAAATTCCATTCCGGCTAGGGCAACGACGGTGGCGGCGACGATGGATTTTTGAAGTGCAGTCATGGCGATAGCTTTGGTTGCGGCAATGAGTGTTGAAGCGGGGGGCGCTGCGCTTGCAAGCGCAGCGGAGGAAATCGTGACGGCCAATCCTGCCGGCGCGGCATGCACGGCATTGGCAGCAATAACTCCCGAGAGCGCGGCGGCGCTGGTAGGCATTCCGCGTCGCGTCAAAAGTTGGCGAAGCTTTTCTAGGGCTCGACTAACCCGCTTTTGAGCGGAGTCATCGCTCAGACCCATTGCGGCGCCAACGCGCCGGTAATCCAGGGATTTGTAAAATCTTAGCACCAACAGGTCATAATCTGCCTCGTTGAGCTCGGACATGGCATCGTCGAGTACGCGGCACAGGCGTTCCCAATCGGGCGCATCCTCGGAGGTTGTGACAAGTTGTTCCATAACCTTTCTATGGCGGGATTGGCGACGGAACTCGTCGCGTCGGAAGTTTAGCGAGAGATTGCGGGTGCTGCGGCACAGCCATCCAGCAAGCGATGCTTCCTCCGGGAGCCGGGGCGCAAGCGACTGGGCGCCACGAGCTAACCCAAGAAACACATTCTGAGCAATCTCGGCGGCTGTTTCCGGCGAACCTACTTGTCGCAACGCGGCCGAATACACGAGGTTCGTATGCCGATGAACAAGCTCACTGAACGCGGCGTCTTCGCCACATATGGCGTACTCACGAAGAAGCTGCGCGTCGGATTTCGTCTGCATCTCACTTGAATAATAACCGATTGGTTGAAAATCCGACGAATAATCTGCACCCGGTTGCCTGGCACTGGGTCAATAATCGCAAGCGACTGCGTGAGGGGTGAACAGCGGTAAGTGACTTAACCCGCGGGTATCGCCCACTCCGCCTTCAATTCCTTGATGGCATTCACCATAAACTGGATGGCAACCGAACAGAGCAGCAAGCCCATGATGCGCACGGTGAGGTTCATCGCTATGGGACTTAGCCATTTCGCACCTTGAGCGGACAAACGCAGAATGACATAAGAGGCAAGACAAACCACCAGGATGCTAACGTACAACGCCCCTTGCTGGACTACGCTTGCTGCCTGGTTGTGCAAAAGAATGGCTGTCGAGATCGCTCCTGGGCCCGCCAGCATGGGAATCGCCAATGGCGTGATCGCAATGTCTGTCTTCTCCACACCGGCCGCGGTTTCCTCCGAAGTCTCGTGCACTCGAGAGCGTTGTGCTCGTAACATGTCCAATGCGACCGTCAGCAAAACGATGCTCGCGGCAATTTGAAACGCGGGCATGGTAATGCCAAGGAATTTGAAAATCCATTTGCCGGCGAGCGCGAAACCGATCAGCACCCCGGCACTCACCCAGCAAGCCAGGCGCGCCATCCTGATACGCTCTTCGGGCGTATCAGTAGGGGTCATGGCAAGAAAAGCCGGCACCGTCGCCAGCGGGTCGATGATCACGAACAGGGAGCTGGTCGCCAGCAGCACGTATTCCGTCAGAGTCATACCGAACACGGAGCGAAGACGGCTTCACTCATTCCGTGTATGATCTTTTTGTCGGGTGGACAAATCGTGGCCAGCACTCCACCCAGCTCCGCCCGAGCTGCCTCGGCCTCACCACTGACGAAATAATATGGGCAAAGCCGCACTCGGCCTTTCATAGGAACAACGACATTACGGTCGAAATCGAACCATTGCGCATCCACCAGTTCCGGCTTGTGATACCGTTGAAGAACGTACGGCGACCGTTCAAAGCCGGTTACAGCGCGCTTCACGGCCGCAGCCCATTCAACGTGAGGAAGGTCGCTGCCCAAATAAACTCCACGGGCGCCCCAGGCATGCGGAGAAAATCCGGACACCTTCAAAATCAACTCTCTCTCTTTGTGCGATAACAATTCCAGTTGGTGCCAATCGGTCAGGTTCAATCCAGGAATGGTCGCATGCGGGGGCAGTGGAGCAGGGTCGACCAGCCACGTATAGGGAACCAGTCTGAGCAGTCGTTGCAGGAAAGCCTCGCCGAGTTCCTGACGCCAGAAGCTTTGCAGGTGTCGGTTCCATAGAAGGGCGAAGAGCATTTTCTCTTCGAATACCGGTTTGGGTGGAGGCGTAAGGCGAATATGCCTGGATGCCGCTAACTCAAAAATGCGCCTCGAGTTAGGCACATTTTCCAGGTCGAACAATTCAAAAAAACGATAGACAGCGTCCCCGTTGGAGAACCCCTCGAAGGTCACTTCCCGTGTTTTGAACCTTACCTCTCCCAGTTGAGTGGCCAGCCACGCCATTTCGGGCCGGTAAGTGGCAGCTTCTTCTGAAACGACGATATGGACCTGCTGCGCCTCACCAAAAATGCTGGCAAATCCACCCACCATCCCATCCGGCCCACCTAATACAAGGTTTGGTGCCTCGCCGTCGGCTTCGGCTTTGTCACCCGCCGCCACAGGACCTGTTTCTGCCAAAGCAGAGCGATCCAGACTGCTGTAAACCTTGTTCAGCCACGCCGTCAGGCCAATGCCGCCGGGGACTGAATCCAGTTCGGTGACGCTGAGTCCGTGCTCGGTAATCAATAAGTCCGGACGGATTACTCGCGGCACTTCATTTTTGAACGTCGGCGAACGTTGCAGAGCTATCAGCTCTGCGGGTTTGCCCTGGTCGAGCCATCGAGCTACCCACTCGGGCTGCTTGCCTTCTGCGCTCTTGCGGTAGAGCAAATTAACGGCCCGGTAAAACTGCAGCAAAACCCGTCCGAGAGTCTCAATTTCTTTTGCCAGACCTTGCGGCAGGCGTAGCGGGGCAGGGGAGACTCTCCACTCGTGTCCAGCGAACAACCCCTCGGCGGGAAATTGGGCACGCACAAAGCGAGCGCGCTCCGCGGCCGACTCGACCGTGTTTGGTTGAGGACTGGTTTGCACCATTCAAGAGCGGTTTCCCCAACAAGGCCAAAGCCGCTCGTTTTACCGGGCACACCTTAGTTTAGATGTGTTTCAGCGTCAAAATTGAAACTGTCTGAATCTGGCTCGCAGCGTTCGCTCCGCTTCACGCTTGTCGTTCAAATGGTTCACTGAAGCGGAATCAATCCGTGACCATTCAGTTCAACCACGGATGAACCCTGATAAAGAAAGCGTGGAGCAGCCGTTCACTTCAACTGAGGCAACTCACTGAATGGTGAGCTAAGGATCCTGCTTCGGTTTCGTAATACAACGGAAAAATCCGTGTTCATCGGTGTTAATCCGTGGTTTTCGATCGCATGCTAAGGCATCAATGCCGGGCCCATACCCGGGTATTCCACCCATTGCCCCTCAATAGAGTGCAGCCTAGCATCCCATGCTGTAACACCAACGAATCATGCAAAAGAAAGGTGAAAACAAGTGCTATGAGTGCGCTGCGTGAAATTTTTCTCGAAGAACTGGCCGGGATTTATGATGCGGAGAAACAGTTGCTAAAGGCTCTCCCGAAGATGGCGCAAGCCGCCCGGCATGAAGATCTGCGTATCGGTTTTGAGGAACATCTGGAACAAACCGAGGCACAGGTCGAGCGTCTCGAGCGAGTCTTCGAGGTCATTGGTGACGAGCCCGGAGCGAGAGGGTGTAAGGCCATGGAATCCATTCTCCGAGAGAGTGAAGACGCCATGAAACGCCACCACAGCGATGGCGCTTTGATCGGTGCTGCGCAAAAAGCGCAACATTATAAGATTGCTTCGTATGGGTCGCTCCAATTCTGGGCAAGACTGCTTGGGCAGGAAGACGCTGCGGAGCTTCTAGAAGAAACGCTCGACGAGGAACGAGACACAGACGAGAGGCTTATGGAGGTCGCTGAAAATGTCGTCGAAACCGACGACAAGGAAGAGGATAACGAGCCGGAACATTCAAAAGGGTCCACCCGCTCCGATTAAGGCAGGAGGTCGCAGAGAAATAGAGGCACGAAACACTCTCTTCCAACGGGATTCCGTCAACTGCGAAGCTGTCCAGTACCGAAGCCCAGCCATTTATAGCTGGTCAGTTCGTCGAGGCCCATCGGGCCGCGGGCGCCGATTTTATCGGTGCTAATCCCTATCTCGGCGCCCATTCCAAATTCGCCTCCATCGGTAAACCTCGTCGAAGCGTTCCAATAAACAGCAGCGGAATCCACATCTGCGAGGAACTGTCGCGCTCGTAGTTCATTGTTGGTCACGATGCTGTCGGAGTGTGACGAGCCGTAATGGTTGATGTGATTAACAGCTTCGGTCACTCCATCGACGACCCGCACATTCAGAATATAGTCGTTGTATTCTGTGAAAAAGTCCTGGTCTGTGGCCCGGTGCAAATCGAGTGTTTGCGGCACGTTACCGTCATGAAGAACTTTTTCCGCCCGTTCATCAACACGCAACTGAACTTTCTTTTCCGACAGCCGCGACGCAACTTTTGGCAAGAAAGATTTTGCTACGGCCGAATCCACCAGCAAGGTCTCCATCGCGTTGCAAACCGCGGGGCGCTGCACCTTGGCGTTCAGAGCAATTTCTTCAGCCATCTTGAGATCCGCGTCAGCGTCGACGTACACATGGCAAACTCCTTTGTAGTGTTTAATCACGGGTACTTTCGAACACTCGGCTACGGCACGGATCAGGCTCTCGCCTCCGCGAGGCATGCATAAGTCCACGTACTGAGTTAGCGAGAGTAGTTCCTTAATCGCCTCGCGATCCGGGGTCGACACAACCTGGATGGCAAATTCGGGAAATTGAGGAAGGGTTTTGCGGCCTGCCTCGATAAGGATTCTGCCGATTGTTTGATTGGAATTGAGCGCCTCTTTACCCCCTCGCAGGATGGTGGCATTACCCGACTTGAAACACAAACTGCCGGCGTCCGCAGTCACATTCGGGCGAGACTCGTAAATGATTACCACTACGCCAATGGGCGTACTAATCTTCTGCAGTTTCAAACCGTTCGGACGTGTGCGTTCATCGAGAATTCTCCCCACTGGGTCGGGTAGCGCGGCGACTTCCCTCAAGCCCTTTGCCATTGCCGCAATCCGTCGATCGTCCAACTTGAGACGGTCCAGCATCGCACTGGAAAGTCCCGAGTTCGCTCCGGCTTCCATGTCCAGCGCATTTGATTTCTTAATGGCAGCCCGGTTTGCCTCGACCGCGTGGGCCATAGCCAATAGACAGGCGTTCTTGTCGGTGGTGCTCAGCCGCGCCAGTTTACGCGCCGCCGCCTTGGCTTGTTTTGCCAATTCCACCATCTGGTCATGCAAAGTCACAGGCCTAACCTAAGCCAGATCGCTAAAGTTGAAAATCAGAAATCCTGGGGTGGTTTCACGTGTTTCCGGCTGCTCACTTCTCTCAACCAAATATTCTTTAACCGCGGATGGACGCGGATAAATGCGGATTTCTCTCCTACTACGATCTCAATGTTTCGTTCCGCCTTATACAAGATTTTGTCTTTGCAGTGCAATAGCTGAAAATCATTAACTCTTGGAAAGATTTTTCAAGCCGCAAGTGCCGTCAACTGTTGAACATCCGCCTGACGGGCTGACATCAGTGCTGTGATCATCAGCCGACCTTTTTCGCTCACCGCGTAACGATGGGTGCCCGGGACTTTTCGGATGAGTCCGTGGGCACGTAGCAGGCGCAGCTTGCGGGTGACTGAGGCGGCCCGCCTTCTTTGTTCTTGGGCGGTTGCCTTGGAGGTAAACAAAAGTGTACGCAGATCGCGGTTGCGAAAGCCATTAATGGCAAACTCGCCGCGATTGACGGCCGCCAAGCCTCTTGTGCCTTTTCGCGGCATCATCAGCCTTCGGATTTCCGGATTTAATCCCTAGTCCCTGTTTTTTCCGTTGCCCGCGTCTCTACTCTGCTTTGGCCTGGCCAGCGTGCGTCGCAACGCGTCGTTCCAAAGATTTGAGCCGATGAAAATTTCTTCGGGGAAACGGCGATAGTCCGACAAAGCCTCGTATATGAAATCGGATTGTTTCGAATTCAAACCGAGGCCGGCCAGGTACTGGAGCCGCAAATCGCGGTCGTGATTGATTTGGGCATTCTTGAGCCAGGGCCCCAAATCGCGAGCCTGCCCGGCGTAGGTCGCCGCCAACCCGAAGGCTGATTTGATCCCAACATCCCTTAGCGATTGTGCGACCGCTTGATGGTCCGCCCGGCTCAGGCGCTGTTGCATTGTGCCCACATCCACCTCCAACGGATCGGCCTGACCAAGCAGCACCAGGTCATAGCCGGACCCCATATCGTCATTGCTCCAGATCGTTCCCTGAGGAAACACTTCAAAAAAAGTGGCCAACTCACTTTTGACTGTGGCCACATCGCTTTCATACAGAGGCACCCACTGCGTCACCATTCCGCCCGGATTCAAGTGCCGTTTGCAAAGCTCGAAATATTCCTTGGTATATAATGCAGCGGCGCCTTTTACCCAGGGATGAATGGGATCCGAGGTGATGATGTCGTACGTGTCATGTGTCGAAAAAATGTAGTGGCGCGCGTCATCATAAACCAAGCGGACCCGGGAATCTTGAATAACGTCGTAATTCTCTTCTCCGAAGAAACGGGCAACCACTCTGGGGATTAGCGGCTCGATTTCACACAGATCAATCCGATCGATACCTGGATGAGTCAGAAACGAGCCGGCAGTGACACCCGCGCCGCATCCGACGACCAGAACGGCGCGCGGGTCCGGGTGAAACAGGGCGGGGATGTGCCCGAGCATGCGTTGCAGGCGCATGTCCTGTTGGTCGGTAGAGGCTTCGATTTTGCCGCTGACATGAAAGTTACGGACACCGCTGCCCATCTCCGTGACCGCCACAGAAGCATTCATCCCCTCGGCTACGTACAACACTCGGCCCATGTCAGTTTTCATCGGTAAGTACCGGCCATAAGCAATCAGTCCCCACGGAACGGGTGGCACGCACCATGCCAGCAGAAGCGCCAATCCGATCGCCGCTAGAGAACCAGCAAACTTGATGGAGAAGCTTCGTTTCGATGCGGACATTCGTTCTTGCACTTGGCCCACTGATGGACCTGCCAAAGCAAGCATCGCGGCCAGGAGCGATAGTGCAATCAGCAGTTGTTGCGATCGTTGAGTGCCCACCCAGGCGATCATGAAAACACTCGCCCCAACGGCGCCTGCAATTGCGCCCAACGTGTTCGCAGCATACACCTTACTCACAAGCCGCCCAGGATCCTTCCCGGGTTCAGCCGTCGCGGTTAGAGCCAGCGGAAAACTTGCTCCCCAGAGGCACGTCGCCGGCAGGATGGCCCAAAGGCAACGGAGAAGATCGACCTGGAAATTAATCCAGACGCTTTTTGAAGCGGTTGGGTTCAAAGGCCAATACGGTAACGAATTGGCGAGCATAACGGCCGCCCATGTGGTCGCTACTGCCAGGAGCAGTTGACATATGCCCAACGCCTTTGTCGGAGACCAACCCTGGCGCCCTACTACAGCACCGACGATGCTCCCAATTCCGAGCCCGAGCAGGAAGACCCCCAAAATGATTGAGAAGGTATAGGTAGTGCTTCCGAGCATTAAAGACAGCAACCGCGTCCAAATCGCTTCTGCTGCCAAGGCACATAGGCCTGACAGGGCAATTGTCGCATAGATGTGCCAGCGGGCATGAAAGTCTGGCGCCGTATCGTTTTCATTTGATCGCGCGGCCTGGCGGGTCGGTGCGCGGAGACCAAACGCGACTATCGCAAGCGCCAAATTGATGGCCACGGCCAGGCAGATCGCTGTTAGCGCGTTGAAGATCCTTAGAAGAACAAATCCACTGAACAAAGCGCCGAAAACCGCCCCCAGGGTATTTGCGCCATAGACCAAGCCCAATTGAAACATTCCTTGCCGGTTGCTCGCGGCGAGGCGGGAAATCGTCGGCAGGGTTGCTCCCATCAACATCGTGGACGGGACTAAACAGGCGGCGCAGGGTGCGGCCCGCAGCAACATAGCGGTGAAACCACTGGTCCCAGTACCTGCGAAGACTTTCCCCAGCAATGGCATTACCAGGTACACTCCCATTCCCAGACCGCCAAGGCACAGTTCCAGCCAGGCCCAGGCACGCAACGGACGGACCGTGAGCCCGATGCGGCTTGGCAACAGAACGCTTCCCAGGCTCAGGCCTCCCATAAATGAACTCAACAATACGGCAAGGGAGATCGCCGTAGACCCGATCACCAGCTGCAGCATCTGAAACCAGACGATTTCGTAAATCAGCGCTGCACAACCACTGGCTGCGAATAGAAGCGAGAGCACGAACCACAGGTTACCCTCGGATCCGTGCGAGGTTTGGTCTGGGCCTTTTGCGTAGTCCGCCCTGCTTCGAGCGCCAAAGAATTCCAGGTTTTCTGCAAGAGGCATTGCTACCCGGATAGCATCCACTCGATTTGATGCGGCGGCAACATAAAGAGTGGAGAGTGGTGAGACCAAGCCTGGCGGCGTTCTTGTGTCTCCCCACTGTAGCATAGACAGGGCAGGTATGGAGGGCCGAGTGGCGAGAATCAAGGGTGAGAGATGCGAGGCTTTCTCCTCACTCGCCACTCACCCCTCGCCACTGGTATTACTTCAGTTTCTTAACCAGCACCTTCGAATTGCGCCCGCTCTGATCATACTTGTCTCGACGGGAAGAAGGCAAATCGTCGGGAGAGCCTTCGGTAAATCCACCCTTCGATTGGAAGTAAGTAAAGGCTTGCGTGGAAAGCGTGATTAACTCGCTGAACCCCAGTTCGCGCGCTTTGTTTTCTACGAATTGGATGAGCTTGCGGCCGATGCCTTGGTTCTCGTGAGCTGGACTCACGTAAAGGAAGGCCAATTCACCTTTATTCTGCTCCGGGTAAGTGTGCAGGGCAATGCATGCTACCGGGTTCTTATCGATTTCAAAAATATAGTAGTCGCCCAGCTGTTTTTCGATGCTCGAACGGGTGCGCTTCACCAGTTCTTCGCTTGCCACCGATGGTTTAGTCAGATTGAGAATGCTGCGAATGTCCTTCTTCATCGCCCGCCGGATCTGTTGGAATTCATTGGCGTAAATGAGTGTGCCAACCCCTTCGTTGGTAAAAACCTCCGCCAGCAGTCCTTCATCGAGCAATCCGCTGATCACATGCACCCGCGGGACCCCGGCCTTGCACGCGGCTACTGCGTGTATCGCCTTTGAAAGCATTCCCGGATGAATTTCGCTCTTCTGGAGAGCCAGCACCGATTCCAAATCCGCAACCGGCATTTGGCGAATAACGTGGTCACCTACAAGAATTCCGTCTTGCGGCGTGATGAACATCAACTTAGTGGCTTTGAGCGCCTCCGCTACGGCCACCGCAATGCTGTCGGAATTCACGCGGTAGGTCTTGCCATCTCCGTCGAACCCAAGCGGAGCGAGCACCGGGATGATGCCATTGTCGAGCAGTTTCTGGCACAGTTCCACATCGACGCGCTCCACTTTGCCTGTGAACAGGTGGTCCACCCCGTGAATGATTCCCAGCGGGTGTGCTATGATCGCGTTTGTAGAAGCCGCGCGCAGGTCGTAGGCGGAAAGGCCCTCCAGCATTTCGTGCGTGAGCCGGTTGGCCGCAGTTAGGGCAAGCTTCAGCGTAGCCGAATCAGTAATTCCGCTGCCGTCAAGGTCGCTCGGCGTTACTCCAAGTTCGGTGGCCAGAGATTGGATCTGCGCTGATGCGCCATGGACCAGCACCACGCGAATGTTCAACGAGCGCAGTACCGCTACGTCCATCAGGATATTGCCAAAGCTTTCGTGCGTAACGATTGCCCCGTCAACGCTGATCACAAAGGTGCGTTCCCTGAACTGTGGAATATACTGCAGAATGCCGCGCAGGTCGGTGAGCTTCACGTTATGTCAGAAATGATAAATTCAACCCGCCAATAAGTATTCAGGTTTGCAGCGCGTTTCAAATGAAAACGGGAC
>Ga0306920_100015506_pt1 | contig 10446 bp, 8 predicted proteins | sample flu12Cox44000170_FD_204666 | JGI IMG/M metagenome (GOLD analysis project Ga0306920, IMG submission 204666) | Lab enrichment of tropical soil microbial communities from Luquillo Experimental Forest, Puerto Rico - flux4day.12C.oxic.44.000.170 (v2)... | ecosystem: Environmental > Terrestrial >... | reverse complement strand
GGGCGAAGGCGAAGCCGCCGGCGATATGGATCGAGGCCCAGAGTGCGGGCAGCCCGCCATAGAGCTTCCTCACCACTGCCTCATCCGCCAAGCTCGGCGCGGGGATCAGGCTCAGCGCCCTGCCGGGGAGACTCTCCTTCTCTTTCTCCTGTCGGTAGGGCACATGGCAATGGGCGCCCGCCGCCAGCAATGCATCTACCACGGCGCGCCCCAGAGCGCCGGTGCCACCGGTTACCACCACGTGACGATCACGAAAATCCATCCGACCCTCCCTGTTTCCCCAGCCTCAATCCGCGGCGCTCGCCACCGCCTTCTTCTCCAGCCGCGCCAGGGAACCTGATAATCTTCTTCTCCTCCCGGGCTTCACCTTGAAACGCAGCTTGCAGCCCGAACGTCGCCTCATCCAACCAATAGCGGGCGCTTAACCTTTTCGGCGACAAGTGGTCTTCTGCTCCATATCGGCCGCCTACCCCTAGCGCGTCCGGATCCCTCGGGCGGATCGGGAAATTAGCCATTCAACTTCGACGGCCTATCGGTCGAGCCAGAGGTCTTCGAAGCGCTGGCCGTTGTAGATGCTGCTAACCATCAACGTCAGCCCCTTCAGTTCGGGCGCACGGCAGACTGCACCCCGCGGGTAGAACAGCACCGGGCGCGCGTCGTCCGCCGCCAGCTTCTTCTCGATCTCCCACACCAGCTGTTTGCGCTTGTTGATGTCGGTTTCGGCCGATTGCTGCTCCACCAGCTTGTCGACCTCGGGGTTGCAATAGCCCGTGTAGTTCCGCGCCGCGCCGCACACGTAATTCTCATAGAACTGCGCGTCGGGATCATCGAGGCCGCTCTCGGTGATGTTCATCCCGACGGTATAGTCCTTGCGCATCACCTTGGGGTACCAGTTGGTCGTGTCGACGGTGTCCAGCTCACCGTCGATGTAGATCTGACGCAGCTGATCGATCAGGATGACCGCAGGATCGCGGTAGTAGGAGATGTTGCGGGTCGATACCTGGATCGGCAGGTGCCGGTCGGGCCCGTAGCCCAGCCTCTTCATGATCTTCTTGGCTTCGACGCGGTTCTTGGCGACATCGGGGTCATAGCCTGGCAGGCGCGTCAGCATGTCGGGCGGCATGCCCCAGAGCCCGTCGGGTGCCGGCAGCATCGCGCCACCGACCGTTCCTTCGCCCTGGTAGAGGATGTCGATGAACGCCTGGTGGTCGATCGCCAATGACATCGCATGGCGCAGCTCGGGGTTATCAAACGGTGGCTTGTCCCGGTTGACCAACAGGTCGCGGCGGACATTGCCGATCAGAACATCGCAGATCGCTTGCGGTGCACCGTTGGCGATGTCTTTGAGCTGCGGGATCGTCACGCCGTAGAGTAGCTCACCTTTGCCGGCGATGAAGGCGAGGGTGCGTGTTGACAGATCCTTGATGATGTTCCACTCGATGCCGTCAAGGTAGGGCCGGTCCGCCTTCCAGTAATCCCGGTTGCGGGTCACCGTGATCGACTGGTTCGGCTTGAAGTCGACAAATTTGAACGGACCAGTGCCGATTGGATGCGTGCGCATCTGTGCCGCTGAGACGTGACATGGATAGATCGGCGACCAACCCGAGGCGAGCAGCGCCAGGAGGGAGGGCTGCGGTCGGTTCAGATGGAAGGTCACCTCGAAATCACCGTTGGCGGTGATCTCGGCGAGATTGGCGTACCACGGCTTACGCGGATTGATCCGCAACTTCTCGGCCGACCTTCCGGTCAACAGATCCCAAGTGCACTTGACATCGGCGACGGTGAACGGGCTGCCGTCATGCCATTTGACGCCGTTACGCAACCGGAAGGTCAGCTCGGTCCCTTCCTCGTTCCAGTTCCAGCCGGTGGCGAGCTCGGGAACGATCGCCTGCATGCTGTTCTTTGGCTCGTCCTGCTTGAACAGGATGAGATTGTTGAAGATGCCCATGCCCGGGCGATTAGCGGCGACGGTCGATTCCTCGTGCAGCGACACGCTGGCGGGACTGTCGAAATGCGGCACACGGAGAACACCACCCGATTTCTGGGCTAGCGCCGATGGTTCCAAAGCGATTGCCGCCGCGAACAAGCCGGTCGCGAGGATTGCCAGAACTCTCCTCATTTTGTTGCCTCCACTGTTCCGGGCAAGCTGCTCTCCGGTCGCCCGAGCGCCACGATCGCCGCCTCGTCTATGCGGTTGAATTCTAATCGGCCCGCTACGGCGCGCAGGCTATTCGGCTTGATCAGCACGTTCAATAGCTTCGCAATTTTCAGACTACGCCGCCGGGCGGAAGGGGGATTTGACGACTAAAGCGTCGCGGGCGAACGACAGGAAACGGTACCGCTGCCGCCGTCCGAAACCCCCTCGGCCATGACCCGGGATGCCCCTTTGGCAAAGCGGCCGTTCGATCGAGTTTGTGACCCGTTGCGCACCGGTACGCTGCGCTTTTTCAGCGCGTAGCGGAATTCAGGGTGAAAAATGAGAACGGCATTCGAGGGCGGATCTTTGGCTCCAAGTGAGCGCAGATAAAATTGACATACCCGTGGAGCGGTCCATCCTGCCGTTGTCGGCGCCTGCTTATCCCGCTGCTTGCGCGATCCGCAGTACGCCGCCAGCAATAGGGGAGGAAGTGATGGTGCGGCTTGGCGGGGCGGCATCGCCCAACTACGTCGGTATATTCCGAGGACTGCAGGCGCATTTTCTTCGGCATGGCATCGAACTGGACTGGGTGATCTACTCGGACTACGATGCCTTGGTAGAAGCGTTCGTCAGGCGCGAGATCGATCTCGCGTGGAATGCTCCGCTTGCCTATGTGAAGACAAAGCGTCGCCTTCAGGGTGCCTGTCAGGTGGTGGCGATGCGCGACGTTGATGTCAGCTTCACGACGCATTTTATCACCCATGCGAACTCGGTTATTACGACTGTCGAGGACCTCAAAGGAAAGCGGGTCGCCCTGGGGAGTCGGGGGTCGATGCAAGCGGGGTTATTGCCGTACTATTTCTTGCAACAGCTAGGGCTCGATCCGGCGCATGACTTGGCTGTCTGCAGCTTCTATGAGGAACGCCAGGGCAAGGCCCGTTCAGATGAGAGCGATGTCGTGGAGCGGGTTGGTCGGCGCGAGTACGATGCCGGTGCGGTGAGCGGGCGAACCATCGAGGGCTTGCAGGCAGAGGGGGTTCTGGCGCCCGGGGTCTTCCGGATCGTCTGGTCCAGCCCGGGCTACAGCCACTGCTGCTTTACCGCGCACAGCGACTTGGATTCGGTGTTGATCGAGAAGATCACTCAGGCCTTCGTCACCATCGATGCGCACGATCCCGCAGGCAAAGCGGTTCTGGAGGGCGAGGGGTGCAAGGCCTTCGTGCCGGGGATTACCACCGGTTGGGAGACCCTGGAGAAGGCAGCTGAAGAAGCTGGGATTCTCTAACTGAATGGATCTCGCCGAGCTGGCCTGAATGACAGACCCCTCCGACTGTCGTCGGGCGAGGAGGATCTGGAGCTGCTCCGAGAGCTGTCGGTCGCTCACCCAAAGGGAGCGTCTGGGGTTGCCCCGAACCCGACCTTTTGCGCTCGGGCCCTTTCCAACCGTTGACGAAAAATCGCTGTCCTGCCATGCAAACTCCGGGCTGTCGTAGATGCGGCAAGACGAACGGGAGGGCACAATGTGGCCGTCAAATCCTCTGACCCAGCGGCTGAACCTCAGATTTCCGATCATGCTGGCACCGATGGGGATAATTACGACGCCGGCCCTCGCCGCCGCGGTCAGCAATGCAGGTGGCCTTGGCGGCATCGGCATGTGGGGTCTGACGGCCGAAGAAGCGGCGCGCCACATCGCCGGCTTTCGCCAGCTGAGCCCCGGTAGTCTCAATGTCAACTACCCGCTCTGGCCGGAGCCCAGCTTTACTGCGGAGGCCAGCGAGGCGATACGACGGCATCTGCAGCGGCATTACGATGCAAAAGGCCTCGGGTCGGTACCGCAAGCGCAAGGAGTGGTGAGCGATGTCAGCCCCGAGCACGTCGCAATGCTGCTGGACCAGAAGCCGGAAGTTGTCAGCTTCCATTTCGGCCTACCCGATCAGGGGGTCGTCGAAACGATCAAATCCGCCGGCATCTTTATCCAGTCGAGTGCAACGACGGTCGCCGAAGCACGCATCCTCGAGCGGCGCGGCGTCGATGCGGTCATTGCCCAAGGTAGCGAGGCCGGCGGTCATCGCGCGACGTTTACCGGTGTCGATATCAGCATGCAGGCGGGGCTGTTCGCGTTGCTGCCGCAGATCGTCGATGCGGTTAGCGTCCCGGTCATCGCGGCTGGTGGCATCGCTGACGGCCGCACCGCAGCCGCAGCTTTCATGCTTGGCGCCAGTGCCGTGCAGCTGGGCACCGCCTTTATGCGTTGCGAGGAGGCCAATATGTACGACGCGCATCGCGCCGCCCTGGCCCAGGCGGATGACTCCTGTACGGTGGTCACCGACGTGATCAGCGGTCGGCCAGCTCGCTACATCAAAAACAAATTGATCGACGATCTGACCGCTTCCGGACTGAAACCACTGTCGATCCCTGCGCAGTTGAGCCTAACGTTTCCTCTTGGTGCAGGCGGCGATCGTGACTTTGCGGTGCTGTTGTCTGGTCAGTCGGCTGCATTAGCGAAGGACACCGATGCCACCGAGCTGGTTGAGCGGCTTGCCGCGGAGACGACGCGGCGGCTGCGCGCCTTCACCTAACCACCTCACAGGGCCTCCGGCTGCAACTCTCGGACGCGCTGAACGACCGCTGTCGTCGGCGCATCGCGCTCTTTCGGTGTTGGCTGTCACAGCCGGTCGAGGGCGACTTGGCGCTGAGGACGTGGGGGCGGCTTCGATGAGGCGGCCGTGAGCACCCAAAACCCCGTTCCCCATCGGCAGCGCGAGCCGCGGAGGCAAGGGACGCTCATCCTTCTGCAAAGACGCTAACAACTCCGTTGCGAGCTGGGACGCTGGGACGCTGGTACCGTTGGACCTTTCACCTCGGCGCGCTCCGCGCATCGGTCCAAGACGACCAACTTGATCGACTCCAATCGCTTGCGTCATGGTGGAGAGCGTCCCGGCAAAAGCTGAGGGCGCGTCATAGGCATGCTGCAGGCGCCATTTCTTGTGCAGCCTCGAGGGCAGCATCCTCGAAGCAATGAAAAACGAACCTTCCGGAACATCGGAGCGAGCGCGATGACGGCAACAGACCTCGACCAACAACTCGCGGAATTGCGAAGCGCGGCGGACGCTTACGCCGCCCGGCACCAGTTCATCCCGGACCTCACCTGGCCAGAAGGGGTCCGCATTGCGGTCAACTTCACCTGCGATTTCGACGCGATGTTGCTGCGCCGGCTGCTCAATGAGCCGCCATTGCAGCTCGCGAAGGGCGAATTCGGCGGACGGGTCGGCGTCTGGCGGCTCGTCGAGCTGTTCGATGCGCACGGGGTCAAGGCGACGATTTTCACGCCGGGGCGAATCTGCGAACTCTACCCTCAGGCGCTGCGCGCGATCGTCAGGAGCGGCCACGAGATCGCCGATCACATGTGGGAGCATCGGGTTCCGAACGAGCCGGCGCTCGAAGAGGATCATTTGGCGAAGACGGTCGCCGCGCTCGAAAGGGTCGCCGGTCACCGTCCGGCCGGCACACGTAGCAGCCATAGCGCCGCGTTGCTCCGGCGATATGGGTATATCTACCGCTCCGAGGGCTCGGCCGACCAGCGGCCGCATTACGAGTTCGACGAGGGCGGAGGCAACGGCCTCATCAACCTGCCCATGCATTACGTTATCGACGACGCGATGTACTTCAATTTCAATTGGCTTGGCAGCGATCCGTCGGCACAGAGGATCACCGATCCGGAGCGGGTCTGTGATATCTGGTGGGCGGCGTTCCGCCAGCAATACAATGCCGGCGGCTATCTCAACATCTGCATGCACCCGTTCCAGTCCGGCCGCGCACTGCGCATCGCGATGCTCGACCGGCTGATCGCCCGGATGAAGACCCTGCCCGACGTGTGGTTTCCCACCTGTGAAAAGGTCGCGCGCTACTGCATCGACCGCCATCCGCCGCGCGCGGGCGCGCTCTGAACACGGGAGGACGACGACGATGCCGTGGAAGCAAGGTTATACAGTCTCCGACGAGAGGAGCCTGGCGGACTCCGAGATCCGCTGGCCGGACGGCACCCGCTGCTGCATCGCAGTCGCCGTCGATCTGAGCGTCGCCTCGGGGGCGGAGGGTGTTACCGCCGCCGACCTCGCGACGCCCGAGGCGCTGTTCGGAGCCAACCAGGGGCTCGCCGCGTTGCGCGAGATACTGCGCCGACACGGAGTGCGGGCGACCTTCGCGGTCCCGGCGGTCATCGCGCATATCCATGGCGATCTGGTGCGCTCGCTCGCCGCCGAGGGTCATGAGATCGCCGCACACGGCTTCCGGCATGAGGATGTCAGCGGGCTCGGCCGCGATGAGGAGCAGCGGCGCATCGCGCGCACGACCGAGATTCTCGCCGAGGTCACGGGACGCAAACCGACCGGCTGGTTCTCGCTGCCCCGGCAAGGCGATCGCTATGCGGTCGGCGCGATCGGCCCCAACACGATCGACCTCTTGCTCGAGGCCGGCTACGTCTATCTCGGTAACGGACTGGCCGATGATATCCCGCATTATTGGGTCAGCGATTTCGCGAGCCGCCGCGCGCTGCTGACAATGCCCTATTACTACCACTTCGACGACCAGTTCTTCCTGATGTTCCCCCGCAAGGGGACCGGCCTCGAACACCCGGACGCGCTGCTACGCAACTGGCGCGGCGAGTTCGCAGCGCAGTACAAGCGCGGCCGCTATTTCCATATGACCTTGCACCCGCAACACATCGGCTGGTCCAACCGACTGCAAATGCTCGACGAATTCCTCGCCGAGGTGCGCGAATATCCGAGCCTGTGGATCCCGACCGCGGCGGAATGCGCGTGTTATTGGCTGGAAACCTACCCCGCCGGCACACATTTACGCCTCGAACCGAGCATCTGGCAGGACTATCCCGGCAGCTTGAGCTGAGCGCCGCTTAGGAGCGGGGTGGTGGCTTGGGCCGCCTCAGCGCAACGCCGAGCCGAAGCCCAGCGCGGTGATCTGTCCGGGTTGCCAACGGAGACCCACGACGTGCATTTCGAGCTCACCTCCGAGCAGCAGTGGCTGCGATGTAAATGCCGCGCGCTGGCGGCGGATTTTGCTACTCGCTCTGCGGCACCGACCGGGACGCCAGCCATCCCGTCGAGAATTACCAACGGCTGCGTGAGGAAGGTTTCCTTGCGCTCACTATCGGCAAACAGTGGGGCGGCCAGGGTGCGAGCCTGCTCGACCACACGATCGCTTACGAGGCGCTGGGAGCGGGCTGCCCATCGACGGCGCTCGCCTTTAACATGCACGCCTCTGTCGTCATGCCGGTGCTGGAAAGTCCCGAGGTTGCAGCGGCAACAAAAAAGTGGCTCGCCAACCTCGTGGTGCGCGAAGGCAAGCTGATCGCCGGCAACTTCTCCGAGCCGATCACCACGGCGTTCATCGCCGAGCGCCCGATCAAGACGCAAGCCAGGCGGGTCGAGGGCGGCTATCGCCTCACCGGCCGCAAAATGTTTGCCTCGATGATCGGGGCGGCGGATTTTGTGATGGTGGGGGCTTCCCTCGAAGGGGCAGCGAGTGCGATGGCCGGGCTCGTCTTTCTGCTGCCGCCGGGAACCGCGGGGCGGCGCGTCGATCCAAACTGGGATGTCCTCGGCATGCGGGCTACGCGCAGTGACGCTTTGATCCTTGAGGAATGTCTTGTGCCGGATAGCGCCGTCCTGTTGCGCTCTGACGATATGAGCCGACTGCGCCAGAGCAATTTGCATTGGTTCTGGGGCTCGTACACGCCGGTCTATCTCGGGGTAGCACAAGCGGCATTCAACGAATTGCGCAAGGTAGTCCACGCGCGCCGGCCGGAAGGCTATGCTCAGCCGCTCGCCTACCATCCCGATATCCGCCGACATGTCGCCGAGATCAGCGCCGAGCTGGAGGCGGCGCGGCTCGTCACCTATCATTCAGCCTGGCTCTGCGACACCGAGGGGCTCACCGAGAGAGCAACCGCAGCGCTGTATCGCGCAAAGTACCTCGTTGGCGAGGCGGTGTCCGGCATCACCCGCACGGCGCTGACGCTCGGCGGTGCGCACAGCATCTTCAAGGCCTCGCGCCTTGAGCAATTATTTCGCGACGGCGCGCTCGGGCCGCTGCACCCGCCACCGTCGGATTTCTGCCTCTACAACCTGGGTCTCTACGAGCTTGGCCTCGACGCGGGGGAGCTGTTGCCGCCGATGAAGCCAGAGCAGGCGTCACTGCGGACCGAGAACGCGGGAGCAAAGGCCCAATGAGCGAGAAGCCCCAATCAGCAAAACGGCACACGGGACGATTTGGCGCGCCTGGGCCGAGAACTTTCGCCCGCCTCGATCCCGACTGGCTGCGCGCCGACGTGCCGCTGCGGCGCTGACAACGGTTCGTCGACGACGCAGTCCGGTTCCTCCGCGACCCGTTTTTGTCCTGTCGCTGCGGCGCTTGACTGTTGTGGCTGTTGGGGCTGTTCGGCTGCGACAAGGACCGGAACAGAATCCAGAAGCTCTTGCAGGAAGTCCGACGCCCTCTTGCGGTGCATATGTCTCCTCGACGTTGACCCCGAGCGCTGCGCAAATGAAACGTTGCGGAGGAGCCTACATTCGAGGCTTGACCCCATCCTATTCGGCGGTCACGCGGCTGGTCAGCAAACTGCGGTCTGGTTGCTTTACCGCAATCGGCACTATGGCGGCACCGTTTTTTCAACAGCGTTCTGCTGGCCTATGTCTTGGCGGACAGCGATACCGTGCCTACTGTCGCGTTCGTCATGACGCCTTCGGGTTTTACGTCCCGAGGCCTCTGACCTTCGCCGACCCCTCGCATCGATTCCGGGAAGATGCGCAGCTCAACTGCGTGAATTTGGCCGTCAGTACCACGCACCTCGCCGGAAGCGACAAAATCTCCGGGTTTGATGTCACTGAGACGCCGCTTCTCAACCCCATAAATTTTCGCATCGGCTGACAGCATTACGGTCTGCGTCCCGCTGCCGGCTTCTTTGACGGTCAGCCGGTCGCCGTCGAACTTTTCAAACTGCCTGCGACGCGAGTCCGCTCTGCGGCACCGGGAGCCTGCGCGACTGCGGGCAGTGCGATCATCGGCCCTATAGCGACAAGCAGCGCCAATTTCTTCATCGTTCGGTTTTCCTCCCATTTCGTGTGTTCGCCTGGCATTCGTGATCCGGCCGGCGGTGAGCGATGCCGCTATAACTCGCGGCCGACGTCACGATACCATGCTTTTTGAGCGCTAGAAGGCAGCGGCAGCACCTAAGGGCTAATCGACCGCGTCAAGCAGCGACTAAACCGGCCGCCCGCGGGCTCGACCGTCAGCCAGGTGCCCCAAAACGGCAGCCCAACTTTGAAGGCCGCAACGCTTCGCCATATAGAGCAAAGCTGTCCGCGTCGCCCCTAGTCGAGAGTACCGAAAAGGAAACAAGACGGACATCAGCGAGGATCTTCGTGAAGAAGCTGGAACCGCTCTACACCGTCCCGGAGACCGCGAAGATCTTGAACGTTTCCGAGAAGACCGTGCGCCGACTGATAAAGGACGAAATCCTAAGGGCGATTGATTTCCGTCGGGAAGACGGCCGCCGGGGAGCGGTGCGGGTCGCTCCAGCGGATCTTGAGGACTTTATCCGTGACCATCGGAGGCGATAATTGACCAATCTTGTCCAAGAGTTATCGCACAATCGGGAATACTCTCTATAATAATAGGAGACAGGAGGCGCCCGTGGACGAGGCAAAGCCGTTCCAAGCAACGGTCGAACATCGGGAGCCGTGTGACTCGAGAGGGTCATGCACGGTTCTGGGAGCGCCTGGAGGTGAAATTCCTCCGGGCGACTCGACGAGGCCGTGGAAAAACGCATTTACAGAGGACGGTGGGCCGACCTCCGCAGTCAAATTGCGGCGGGGTGTCCGCGCTGATCCGGGCACTCAGGCCCGGATTGCCTGCAGCAGCGGTCCGACTCCGATGATCGCGATCACCCGCTTCATGTTGTAGGCCAGAACGTGGAGGCTCATCTCGGTGCGCACCCGCTTCAGTGTCTTGGTCAAGAAGTGCGTGCTTCCCATCCACGATTTGAAGGTTCCGAAAGGGTGCTCGACAGTTTGCCGGCGCACGCCCATGGCATCTGGCATCCGATCGAGCCTGGCTTGCATTGCGGCGAGGACATTTTCGTGCTTCCAGCGCTTGATCCGCTTTAGCTTGTCCGGCGTACATTTGGGCTTGAGAGGACAGGTGAAGCAAGCGGTCAGATGGCGGTATTTGTCGACGTCTCCGCGGCGGTCGGATCGAACATGCCCTCTTGTCAGGTGCTCACCGGCCGGGCA
>Ga0306920_100015505_pt1 | contig 10446 bp, 10 predicted proteins | sample flu12Cox44000170_FD_204666 | JGI IMG/M metagenome (GOLD analysis project Ga0306920, IMG submission 204666) | Lab enrichment of tropical soil microbial communities from Luquillo Experimental Forest, Puerto Rico - flux4day.12C.oxic.44.000.170 (v2)... | ecosystem: Environmental > Terrestrial >... | reverse complement strand
AATTTTCGAGAAAAAGGTCGCGATGCGTCACTGATCCGAAGGCGATCGCCAAATACAGTTGAAAGGTTATGAAGGTCGTCCAGAGAACCGATGCCTTGCCTGCCGCCTCGTTCAGGGCCTTTTGTAATTCACCTAGGTCCTTGGGATCGATCGCCACGTGCGCCAGCCGTTTGGGAACGAACGAATAGATTAGCAGCTAAATGGTAGCTACCCGGTTTACAGCTTATTCCAGCCGCCAGCTCTTTGCGAACGCCGCCATCGCGGCCTCGCGCTTGCGCAGCGCTGATAGGCGCATTGCTGGTGTGGCAACTCAATCCAATTTCTGTCCCGATACAGAAGCGATGTGATAGGCGGCGGCAACCACGCACACGACGATGACAATAACCCAGAGGCCGATCATAAGCCGAAATAGATTATCGCCCCACCATGGGTGTTCAACGCCGAGCGTTTTGTTATCAAGGCCGAAGCCCCACCATGGGCCGTTGCGAGGCGTTTTGTCCCGAACGCCGAATGGACGGGGCAGGCCCAATTCATTCTCTATCTTGGTCCGCCATTTTGTGTCATAGATTTCTCGGATGTACCTGATCTGTTTTCTCGCATCCGCTATGCCTTTAATGGTCCAGCCACAAGCGAGCGCTGCAATAATTGAAAGGAATACCGCGATCACACAAACAAAAATGGTCACGCCTATCGACGCATCTCGAAGAGCGTCTTTGAACAGTCCGCCGCCCACCCCGAGAAGTGTAAGAAGCGCCCCGTTAATCGACGCTCCCCACGTCAGCCGTTGATTGATGAGCCCATCCTCCTTCGTGATCTGCTCTGCAATTTTCGAATAGGCCTGAATTGCGCGTTCGTCGTCAGTCATACAAGCTCCAATCACGGCTCCTGACTGCCCTCTTTGAGCTTCGACAGCTTCGCGCCGGAATCTTCCTCGTCCTCGCGCGAATAGTTGAAAAAGCCCACAAGATCGGAGCATCAGCCAATGAAGACGCTATGCACCGAGGTGGTTTGCTTTGACGTAAAATACCACAGACGCGTACTTTCCGTATTTTGTTCTGCCAATCGTTCATGCGATGTCTAGCTCCACCCACAACCCGTTTTTCTCATCATGCTGCAAACCTAAAACCGCCCCGGAGGGAGCACCAAATTGGGGCTTGCCCGCTGGTTGCCCAATCCAGGGATCATCCGCGCGGATGACACGTTGGCTAGTTCGTTTTTCGAGGTCCTCGAGGATCCGGTTGAATGGCATTTCTCCCCACTTCACCTTTAGAGCGTCCTGCTGATTTGTCGGAATGAACGCTGAAAGATCCGGACTAGTCATCAATTCAAGGCCGTGCTGCTTCAATGTGGCGTTCTGACTCCCGTGGTGCCCCACCTTGTAAAATATCGTGCGCGCCAAAAGGTCAGGAATCGTCGTATCGTCGTTCGCCCAACTCACGTTTTGCCAACTGAGCCAGTTGCCGACTTGCGCGTCTCCGACAAACAGCATGACACGCTTGGTGTCGAGGAATTCGAAAGCAAGAACGAGACTCGAATTGTTGGTCCGGTCGTCCAACTGCATCGCAAGGTCGGCGCTCACTCCAAGCCAGTCATGGTCGATGCGCCGCCACGATTGGTCGACCTCGTTGGGATCGGGTGCTTGCTGCTTCAACCGCTTCTTCGCTGCCGGTGATATTTGCGCAGATCCATAGTAAAAATCGTGAACGAATTGAGCAGCAGTTTGCACCTGTCTATTTGTCGAGGATGCGGCCTTCACCGAACGAACAACAGACAGGTCGCTTCCCTCAGGCGTGTCAAACGGGGCCGTGGCATCGTCGCCGGTTAGGAGGGCCCCTTTGTTTATCGCAAAGGCGTTGCCCAACGCCCGAGCGATCGGCCATCCACCGGCGACTCCCAGACCGTACATTTCGGATTGCCGCTCGGTAAGGCCAAGCATCGCGGCGTCGCGCGGCGGTCCAAGGACGTAGATTCGTACCAACTTCGCTATTCCGGGCGGACTGATCGGCGGGCTCTTTGGCTCCAGGTATTTAACGTCGCTCTTTTCCGCAAGGCGAGCCGCGGCATCGCGCGCCGATCGAACCTTTTCCCCCTTTGCGCCGAAATTAAATCCGAGAAGGGCCTGCAAACCACACTGAACCGCGGACAAATGTGGCCCGAGCCCGGTGACCTGGTCGAGCTGTTGGCTCGCTTGGTGCAAGGCCGTCAGTGCGCCGCCTTTGAATTTGTCGAGTTCCCGCGCCTGTGGATCGTCCGGATTTTCCGTCCAAGCCATCCAGACTTCGCCGACCTCAAAGTCCTTGAATTTGCTTTCAGCCAACAAGAACCCCGAAACGTGGTCCCAGTGTTCGTGCGTCAAAACGATGACGTCCAACCTTTTTGTAACCGATGCGATGTCATCGACGATGGCTTTGATCTTTTCGGTACCGCTTGTAATCGAACTGTGGATTCCGCAATCAATCAGCATCCAGAAGTCGCCGCCACCGTCCTTCGGAAACTTGAGCAAGTGACAGTCACCGATACCTTGGCAGTAAAATCTTATCTTCGCTTTTGCTCTGGTGAGCGCAACGCCCGACGAGACGGCCAGCGCCGCGGTGCCAGGGCCGCCCGAAGACGCAACCGACGGGGTTGTTTCGGGGGATGTCCGCCTCGTGGCGCGGCTGCGATTCGACGCAGTTCTAGGCGCCTTAGTACGCCTGACCATTACCGTATTCTCCATAAGTGGAGTGCAGCATTGCGAAAGGCTCGGTTAACGCGGAGCCTGACTGCACTAGCCCGCCGAAGTAAAGCGCACGAAGCGGACTGAGCATGTTGCCGGTCGCAATCTTCATCTGCACCGCGAGGCGCGAATCGGTGGGACACTTGATGATGCTGTAGCGAATCCCCTCCTGTCCGTCCGTCGGATCGATGATTAACGTCGCTCCGCCGCGAAACCAGAAAAACCCGCTCTTCACATCCTTGCCATCGATTGGAATCGCCAGACGCTGGTCAATGACTGCGATGATGTCGTTACAAAATCCTTCGTCTGGCGTGACGCGGCGCGCCCGGCGAACATTATAAACTTCGAAGGTAGAATCGGGCGCCGGCCGTTCCCGTTTGATGGTGCCGTTCGCGTGATATAACGGCACGCCGGGCAACAGACCGAATTCAGCATAGAGGTTGGGATCTTTCTGGAATAGCTGTTGGAGCCGACGCCAAAGAGCCCAGCGATTTTTTTCGTTCAGCTCAAAGATCTCTGACCGATTAAGATTGCCATTCCACTTGACGTCGATGCTGGCCAGAAGGTCGTTCAACCATGGCGGCTTTGGATCTTCGGGCGTGTTCCAGCTGAGCGTCTCTTCTGAAACGGTTCGGATGTCCTTCGGAAGGATGCCCCATTTGCGGAAGGATTCCATAAAGGCCACGCGGTATCCGTACCGGTCGTCGCGCACCATGTCGAGATCGGCGGTGATTAGCGCGCGCAGGTATTCACCGAAGGTGATGTCCACCGAGGGGCAATAGTCAAGTGCCCGAATGCACATGCGCAAAACATGTTTGGCCGCTTTGCACGTCTCCGCGGTTAGCCGTTCAACGAGATCCGGATGAATGGCGCCCGCGGAAAGCACGCCGGACCCACCGCTTGCCAGTCGAACTAGATCCGCTGTCCTGCGCGCTACGATCTTACGGAATGCCTCATACACCGCGTAAACTAGAATCGAGCCTCGGGCATGTGCCTCGGTGACATCCTCACAGCGAAGCTTCGTATCCGATGCCTTGACGTAGTTGCGCAATGGTCCGCGCTGACCGCTTCCTTCCCCAAACTGCTTCGCGAGCCCGCCAAGCAAGCCTTCAGCCGAAAGATCTCCGCGCACGCGCCCAATTTCGAAACGTACCAGTTCCGGGATGGTGAAGTGCTGGAACAGCGCCACAATGTCGGCAAAGCCTTCATGGAAGGCGGGAACATCGAGGTTTGAAACTTCTTCGAACCGCCGATGCAGTCCGTCTAGCAACGCATGGGTCATCTCATGGGCGATGATATCGCTCGAAAGGCACGCGAACACCATCGACCCGGGCGCCGTGGCATCACTGTCGCCTGAAACGGAAGGAAAGTAGCCAAACAAAATCGCTTTCTTGTTCGGACTGTAGTAGGCGTTTTCAGTTCGTAGCGCGTGCGGATACAATCTTAATCGGGCAACCTCGTACACTTTGATCTTATCCTCGTCATTCTCGTCGCCGATCTTAGCAAATCGCGGTGCCCAGAGCGCCTTGCGACCGAGGGCTTGCTCGAAGTGCATAATGGTCGTCATGGCGACCGCGTAGACCATTTGTTGATGGAACTGTGGATTGCCTTCGGATGGAGGCCATCCGTCCTGCGCTAACAACTGCTCGTCATTCAAGTCGACCGGATCGTAGACTTTATTGGATGCGGGATCGACATCGACGACTTCGAGATATTCGCCGACGGGTCCAGGGCGAAGCTGCTCAATCGTCGAAGGCTTGTCATCCCAGGATACGGACAGAGTGGTCTCGTTGACTGCAATCGAGTCGAGGCTCTTGCCGACGCTCGGATCGAGGGCGTATACGCGCAAGCGCCGGTGCGGCCTGGGCGGCTTCCGGACTTTCCGCTTGATCGCCTCGGAGGTTGTGACCGCAATTCGGACTCCGCTCATCTTAGCGACCAGTTCCAAAGACCCGTCCATACGTCCTCCCAAAAAGTTAGGCCCAATCGGCGGCTTGTTTGATGCGTCAAATTCAAGCTCAATAAATGTTTGATGACTCCGTTGTTGCTCGACGCGCCAAGACCGCGGATCGTTGTTTTAGATTGCGGAAACTCGGAGGCACCACTTTAGCGCTACACCCTCCACCGCAATGAAATTTTGACTGGGTTCTACCTGCAGCGTCGTCGCACGAACGATTGCTGCGGCGCGCAAACCCAGACAGAGTCCATCATCTTTTTCGTCCGGATCTATGCTTGGCCTTGGATTTGCGGCTCACCTTGGCCTTGGATTTTGCTTTGGCCTTGCGCTTGGGAGCCGCTTTGGTTTTTGCAACCTTTGGGTAAATGAGCGCCGCGAACGCGAAATCTTGCCTGTCGATATCCAAGCCGCCAATGATCGACTTCCCGCTTTTGGTGATCGAGCCCGGAATCTGATAGCACATAATCGAATCCGGGTCCGCATGGGCCGTTCCCCGAAGCGATGATTCCTCAATAGGCGTCAAAACTTGCTGGCGTACTTCCGCCGGCGACCAACCCTGTGTCGCGCCAAAATACGCAATCGCCTTATCGGGATCGATCTCATTCACCAGCTCCCTTCGCATGTGCTCATGGGGAAATCCCATCGTGTGACCGGTCTCATGCCGGACTACCCGGTGGAATTCGGTTTCGAGTGTATTCATCGTAAATGCTTCGAGGTTCATGGTCGGCTGGTTGCGATCGATGGTGAGGATGTCGGTTCCCAAATATGACCAGTAACCGCCCTGCTGTCCCCCCTGTCTCGCGATTCGAACCTTCGGATCCGTCTTGGATTCCACGAAAGTCACGTTGGCCGTCCGCGACCAAGCGTTCATGTGCAACAGGATTCGAGCCCGAAGATCGGCGGGTGGATTATCAAGGAATCCAACCGTCAAGCGCAGTCCTGCGACCCCCCAATACTTTGTCGTGAGGACGGAGATATGCTCAGGTGTGGGGCTGAACCCAGCGACAACGCGGACCAGTCGTTCGATCGGCGGATGATTTATCGGATTGATCTCTGTCGCGATCTTGGCTGCCGATTGCCATTTGTGACGAGGGAGCAGCTTCGGCGTGCAGACCATTTGTCCGGGCATCACGGAATTCCTTTTGCCGCGTCACGCTGTCAATTCGCTGATATAGGTGACCATTGTAGTGCGTAATTCGAACAACTCCCTCAGTTTTGCCTTAGTAAATATACCGAGCTGTGGAAGCACGATGTGAAGTAGGTCACGCTCTAAGTGTGTGTGTCCGAATATAAAGGCCATCCGATGCTGACGCCAATCGTAGGACAATACGTCTTACCCACGCATACATGGCGCAAATCCATTTGCAATGATAACTTGAATCCTGCAACTTTCAATTATCAAGGCCGGAATTGTGAGCTTCTTGCGCTCCGTGGTCACACGCCGCGACATTGGGGGTACAAATGGAAATCGCTGCGGACCTCGCTTTGTTCCGTGCCGAACGCGATGCTCTCGCTTTTCTCGGCCTTCTTTCCTCACTCTATTTGCGCTTCGATCCGCCGATCAGCTGGGGCGACGGCGACACGGCCCAGCCGACACATTTTCAAGGATTGAATATTCATGCGCTTATCATCGATAACGCCGACGGTGAGGTTTTGGCACTCGAACACAATCAAATTCATGCTCACCAAAGCCCGGTTGAGCACGCCGAGCAACGAGCATTGCGAATGGCTATTGCGCGAATAGGAGCAAAACGACCCCGTGCACCGGCCACAACGGTCGAAGACTATTATCGTGCACAAATGTTTTATGACGACGGGGCCGAAGATGCAGATTTTCTACAACGCGGCGCTACCATTTACACGTCGCTCGAACCATGCCCGATGTGTGCGACGACAATCCTGGTATGCCGCGTCAAGCGGACCGTATTTTTGTTGCAAGACACGACATATGGAGGAGTGTGGATCAGCGCGAAAAATCAGTATTACCAGAAAAACCACCTCAAGTATGGGCAGCTAAATCTTTCAGATGCCGGCTCTCCGTTCATCATGCACGTACACGAGCTTCATCAGATGATGTCCAAACGCGTGGAAGGTATTCGCGACGATAAGGTAATCGATACGCTTATTTTCGATCACCTGATCGAAGACCTGCAGAGGGGGTTTAAAATGCTCTGCCGGGCTAGCCCCGAGGACCTTGCGACCGTTGGAGACCATAACGCAAGGAACCGGCGAACCTTTGATGATTTAAGACGCATGTGCAACATTCCGACCGCCCGGCCTGCCAGTCGCGCAGAAGTGCATTTTCGTTGAACATCGTTGCCTAAGAGCGGTCAAGACCCGATGCTCGCGCTTCCTAAATGGTCTTGTTGAACTTGGCTTCGTCGAAGGCCGCAACGTGCGCGGTCGGCCCCAGTGACGGTGTAACTGCAGAGACAGAATAACCGTGAACAGTTCCGCCCACGCTTACCTGGTCGAATCGATCCCCAGGGGTCTTGAGGATCTGCGCGGCACGCCCGGCGTGGCCTACACCGAAGACGTGCTGGTCCAGCTAACCTCAAGGGCCAAATCAAGCATCGACCTGACGGCGATGTACTGGGCGCTTCTGGCTAATCCCAGCAGCGATGACGAGAAGGGCTTCACGCCGGAGGAGCTTGACGCGATGGGCGCCGGCGCGGGCCGCGTTCTTTATGAGGCTCTGCGCGCCGCGGCCCAACGCGGCGTGCGCATCCGAATCCTGCAGAGCCCTGGCTTCTCCGGCCACAGGCAGGAGTCGGACGCGTTGCAAGCGGACTTTCCCGATCGGATCTCGATCCACTCGGCCGACATGGCCAAGTGGTACGGCGGCGGCGGCATCATGCATCAGAAGGTCTGGATCTTCGATCAGCGCCACCTCTACCTTGGATCGGCCAACATGGATTGGAAGTCGATCACGCAGGTGAAGGAAATGGGCGTGGTCGTCGAAAATTGCCCGGAGCTCGCCGCGGACGCCGGCAAGTATTTCGAGGCCTGGTGGGCTTTCGCCGCCCTTTCGCCGACGAGCGTCCAGGTGTTCGACCCGGTGGCGCGCATCGATCGGCGCGTGCCGCCATGGTCGATTCTCGTGCCGGCGGAGCAGCGTGCAAAGTCGACGCTGGCCGGGGGGGAGTCTGCGACCGCCTGCAACTTGAAGGCGCCACTCTCCCTGGATCTCGGCGGGGAGCGGGGGACCGTCTTCCTCACCGGCTGCCCGCAAGAGATCCTCGATTCTGGGCGGACCTGGGACCAGGAAGGGCTGGTCCGCACCATCGATGACGCGCGCAAATCCATATGCGTGAGCGTGATGGATTTCGCCCCGGTAGGACTCTTCGGTCGCCAGAGCGCCGGCACAACGCTTGGCAGCGAAGGCGTCATTCCGTACGACACGCCGGTATGGTGGTCGAGCCTGTTCGATGCGCTTCTCTCGGCGGTGTTGACCCGTAAGGTCTATGTCCGGCTGCTAGTCAGCAAATGGGCCCACACTTCCGGCTTGATCGCGCCCTTCTTGGTCGCCTTGCAGAAGGCAGCCGACGCCGGGCGGGCGGATCGCTACATGACCGCGGGCCAGCTCGAGATTAAGCAATTCATCATTCCGGGCTGGGACAGCACCAGCGGAAGTGTGCGCAGGTATCCGGGCCATAGTCGCGTGAATCACACCAAGTACATCGTGACCGACAGGCGCATCAATATCGGCACGTCGAACATGACCTGGGACTATTTCGCGTCCACCGCGGGGAGCAGCTTTAACGCCGACCATCCGACGCTAGTTCGTACGCTTCAGTCTGTCTTCGATCGCGACTGGGCTTCGAGCTACGCATGGCGCCTCACCTGATTGCGAAAAGAAGACCTAGCTGGGAAGTCCACCGTGAATGACTTGGAGTCGAACCCAATCAGTCTTGAATCCAAGGACCTCGATCCAACGGACAATGAGGGGGTCCGTGATGCGCTGATGGAGGCGTTCAGGCCGGTACAGCAACCCGGCGAGGCAGCCAAGATCGCGACAGAGATCAATTCGATAAATCACCCGCCGGTCGAACGACTGATCCGGTCCACCAAGGTTTCGCCCCTCTCGCGCCGCGCCAAGACCTCCCGACGTTGGTGCGCGTCGAGCTTTGGCGGACGTCCGCAGCTCAAGCTCGGAAGGAGGCGAGAGACTCCGTCCGCCACTCGGTAAGTTCGCCGGTTGCTACTTTGTTGATGTCGTTGCAAAACGCCTCTCCGAGCTCGCGGATAAAGAACATACCGTATCCGGAAGGAGCCTGACTGTGAACAAGCTGACTTTTTATGAACAGGTGGGCATTGTCATCCCCGGATCAGTGTTCTTGTTCGGATTGCTCTTGTTTTTTCCCGTTCTTCAAACTGTGCTCACGAAAGATGGTGTGAGCCTCGGCGAACTCGGCATTTTTGTACTGGTGTCATATGCCGCGGGACACCTTATCGCGGCGGTTGGAAATGCGACTGAAATCTTCTTGTGGCGCCTTGTCGGTGGGATGCCATCGGATTGGGTAACGAGAACGCAAACATCGCTGCTATCCGCGCCTCAAATTGACCTTCTGGAAAAGAAAGTCCACATGCGCCTTGGCATAACCGTGGGCAACATACGCGGGCTCGACCCGAAAATCTGGTGGCCGATCTCGCGGCAGATCTATGCGGACATTGCGAAAAATGGGAAGGCGGAGAGGATCGATACATTCAATGGAAACTATGGCCTGAATCGCGGACTTGCCGCAGCCATGTTCGCTCTCGCGTGCGTCGCGGCGTCACAGATGAAGTGGTCTATCGCCCTTGGACTTCTACTATTGACAGTGGTCTATGACTATCGCGCGTATCGGTTTGGCGTCTATTACGCACGAGAGCTATATCTTCAGTTTCTTGTGCTGAACGATAGCAAGAAAGCGTCGAGTGACGAGACTGGTCAAGAATCGTAAGAACTTCCCTCTTTAGGCCAGGATAGTCATGGCCCGGCGGCGCCCCAATTTCTTTGAAGTGGTTGGGGTGTGCGCCCCAGCGATAGTCGATCCGCACATTGCGGCCTTCGCACCGTTGCATTTTCTTGTCAGAGGTTACAAAACGGTCGGCGGCTCGTAGCGGCAAATTGAGGGAGCTAGAAACGCAGGCCGCGGTCGGCGGCGTTCAACGATTTACCTACTTGATGATCGGATCATATGGGGAAGGATCGGCTCGAAGCATTTACTGACGGCGTCATTGCCATAATCATCACCATTATGGTGCTGGAGATAAAGGTACCGTCCGGCGCCGATTTGGCCGCGCTCTCGTCGAGCCTTCCGATACTTTCGACCTACGCGCTGAGCTTTCTCAACGTCGGTTTATTCTGGAATAATCATCACCACATGCTGCACGCTACCGTTCGCGTTGACGGAAAAGTACTTTGGGCAAACCTATTTCTGCTGTTTTGGTTGTCTTTGATTCCATTTATCATCAACTGGATCGATAAAACTGACTTCGAGGCGTTGCCGGTCGCGGCCTATAGCGTCGTCCTCACGATGGCGGCCATTGGCTATCACTTGCTGCAGCAAGCCATACTCGCGTGCAACGGCCGAAGCTCGGCGCTCGCCACGGCGATTGGCCATGATTTGAAAGGCAAGCTTTCAATACTCCTCTATATCGTAGGCATTGGGGTTTCATTCTTGCGCCCGTGGGTAGCGCTTATTGCGTACGTCGCAGTTGCACTCATATGGCTCGTACCCGATCGACGCATTGAGGCGCTCGAGCGAAAGCCATAGTCGCGTTGGCCGTA
>Ga0306920_100015504_pt1 | contig 10447 bp, 11 predicted proteins | sample flu12Cox44000170_FD_204666 | JGI IMG/M metagenome (GOLD analysis project Ga0306920, IMG submission 204666) | Lab enrichment of tropical soil microbial communities from Luquillo Experimental Forest, Puerto Rico - flux4day.12C.oxic.44.000.170 (v2)... | ecosystem: Environmental > Terrestrial >... | reverse complement strand
CCGCAGCAATTGCGCGCCTCTCGAACTGCCGATGCCCGCGCGGGAATAACCCGGCCGGCCTCGCCCACCCGCAAAAGCAACCGCGAAATTAGTTCGGGACTTGCTCGGTGTGAGCGGGTTGCGGTTGCGCGGCAGGCTTTCGCGCCGCTGCAGCGTCGTCGAACCCTAGCTGAGCAGTGCCCCGTTTCGGAGCCGCGATTGACGGCGTCGAGCTATCCGCAGTCGGCTTCATGTCGCTCGAATTCATCGCACCGTTGTCCGGCTTGACGGGAGCCGCCGGTGTGGCGGGGGACGCCTCCGGCTTCGCCGCGTCGCCGCTTGCCGGCGCCACGCCGTTTTCGCCCTTCCCGGGGGCGCTCGCCTGAACCGGCTTGGTGCCGCCCGGGCTTGTGCCCTGCGGCTCGCCGCGATGGCTGCCGACAACCGCGAGAACCTCGCTGATGACCCGCGCGTGGAGACGCGGCGACTTGTCGATATTGATGTGGTCGATGTTCCTATCGGAACTCACGTCAACATTGGCGAGCGAGCCATGGAAGTTCGGGCCACGCCGCATATAGGCATAGTCCCGCTGCGTCAGATTAACGACGCGCGCGACATTGTCCGAGGCTTGGAACGATTGGGTGCCGTCAAATGGCACGACCAGCGCTACCGGGATACCCTTGTGGCCGAGATAGGCCGCCATTTCCATGACCGCATCGGCGCCCAGCGAATGACCGATCAGGATGATCGGGCCTTCTTTGCCCGCCCGATAATTCGCCGCCGCCTCATCCGCGAGCGACTGCCACTCGGTGTGGTTATGAACGGTCGCATAAATCCCTCGGTGGTTCAGCTCTTCGGCCAGCGTGTCCATGCCGAGGGAAAAAATATTCAGAAGTCCGCGCAGCAAATAAACGTGCGCACGCGACTGCGCCACGCCCGGACTAGACCCAAGGCAGAGGCTCAATGCGATCGCCAGGACCCCGATCGCAGTAAGCCGCCACGAACGTCTCATGACCCCCTCATGACCCCTCGGCGCCCGCCACACTCCGGGGATTCTCGCCGAGCCTGTTCGGATTCTATTCCGTCCATACCGCAGTGCCCAGATTTCGCCACCGAAATCCCCCTAAATCGTCGCCGTTTCGTAATCCGGCGCAGACCTGTAGCAAAAATGCAACGTATTGCCCAAGTTGAATAAATCACCGTTTTCAATAGACGAGATCGCGAAAAAATCTCGGTCAATAGATCCACGGGAGCACGCGCGCCGTGCGCCGCATATAGGCTCGGTAGTCGTCGCCGAAGGCGGAAACCATCATCTCCTCTTCGCGTCCCACGCGTCCAAAAAAGAGGATACCGAAGCCAACCAGGCCGACAGGACCCGCGACCCAATTGGGCAGAAGCAGCGATTGTCCCAGCGCCATCAGCCAGAAACCGGCATACATAGGATGCCGCACGAGCGAGTACACACCGGTTGTGACGAGCGTATGGCGTTCCCGAAGGTCGAGGCTGACCGACCAGTTTTGTCCAAGATCATGATGGGTCCGGTAAAACACCCATATGCAGATAAGGTCGACGGCTATGCCCAGATAGCTCAGGGCCGGAATAAAGGGATAGTCGGCAAAGCGGGGGAAATGCGTCACGACATAGATGAAGGGCACGATGCCGAGCCCCGTGAGAGACGCGCCAAGGAGCGCGAATTCACGCACGTCCCGGCCCGAATAACGAACAGGAGTCTTCCGTGCGCGCCGTCTCGGGCTAAGCCGCAAAGCAAACCAGACGAGCGCAAAGGCGAGCCACACGAGCTTCGATATCGTCGCGGTCACGGACTCAAGGCTCCATTGGCCGCGGCGGTCGAAGCCGGTTCGAGAGCTTCGTCCGCGCCCGCAACGTCCGGTCGCAGCGCTCCGTCGGCCGCGAAAATCGATACCGCCCGATCGGGATTCTCGACCCGATCGGCAAGCGCGAGCGGACCGCAACATAGCATGTAGTAATCGTAGAAATAGCGCCGCTCATTGCCCATCACCGCCTGCCGGTGGATGCGCAAGAAATTAAGGTGGAAACGCCTATAGGTATGCTCCTCCACCATCATGCGAATCCGAATGATCTTCACGATCGGCTTTCCCGTGGCGGGCATGCCCAATGCGACGACGGGATCGACGTCGTAGACATTGATGATATCGACCAGCGCCTGGTATTCGACCCAGTAAACCGCCAGAGAATTCGCTACCCGGCGCACGACCTCCCGCAACCAGCCGGCCGCCGGATGCAGCGCCACTTTGAGCAGCGAGGACCCGCTCGAAACGATGTTCAGCCGCTTGCCTTTGGTGCCGAGCTGCGGATCGATCTGCAGCGCGCGATCGACAACGATCAGCGACAGCGGCGCGCCGAGGCTGTGGCCGTCGACGACGATTTCGTCGGCATCGGTCTCGTGGACGAGACGGACGAGTTCCTGCGCCAGCCGTTCGAGGCGATCGTGAACCTGCGGCCGCACGCGGTGGATCAGATCGCGGGCAAAATACCAGTCGTCCAATGCGTAGCCGATGTGAACAAGTCGCCCAAACGTCCAACGCAGCGCGCAAAAAATCGCGAGCCACAAGAGCGGCGCCAACACCATGTGAAAAGGCAGGCCGCCATGGATGACGATAAATCGTGTGATCGAGATCGACAGCCACATCATCCCGGCGATGAAAACGAACGGATAAAGAAAAAATGCGCCATAGCGCCAGGCGACGACGAAATAGCGTACGACGGTGGCGGTCAGGACGAATTCCATCAAGGCGGCGATACCGAGCGGAAAACGCCACCAATCGCTCATCGCCATGTCGGCGGCGACGAAATCGTCCCAGCGGAACCAATGGAAGTCGGTCGCGACGCGCCAATTCGGCCCCCAGGTTTGGACCGTCCAGCTCGCGACCGCGCCGTCCGCCGACAGCCTCGGCGGCGAAACTTCGCCGCGCACGTTCCAGGCCTTTTGGAACCGCGCCATTTCGCGGATGAACCGGCGATGCTGGTGTTCCGGCCCCACCGGCTCGTAGCCGGTCACCTGCACGAAACAACGCTTGCGCACGAGCGCTTTCAGCATTTGGACCTCTCGGTCCGTTCCTTAGGTAATATGGCCTCCCCAATCAAGCGCGGCCGCCTACTGGCGCCGTTCACATAGCGTCTCGGCCGGCAGCGGCATTGCCGCGATTTCGGCGGCAAGCAGGGCGGGCCGCCGCCGTTGAACTTGGCGGCGTCCTTCGCTATACGGGGCTTTCACACATGAGGGGCCCGACGCGACCGGGCTTGCTCGCGCCGGGCTGGGACGGCGCCATTTTTCGTTCGACCAAAAAGAGCACGCCCGATGTCCACCACGTTCGATAAAGTGGCTGAAATCATTGCGGAAACTTGCGATATTCCGCGCGAAAACATCAAGCCGGAAAGTCACGCGATCAACGATCTCGAGATTGACAGCCTGGACTTTCTCGACATCGCCTTCGCCATCGATAAAGCATTCGGCATAAAGCTGCCGCTCGAACAGTGGACCCAAGAAGTCAACGATGGCAAAGCCACCACCGATCAGTATTTCGTGCTGAAGAACTTGTGCGAGCGTATTGACGAGCTGATCGCTGCGAAGGGCGCCTGAGCGCCTCATGCGTCTTGAGTATTTTCAGATGATCGACCGCTTCGTCGACGTCAATGTCGGCGAACGTGTCGCGCGCGCGATCTGCACCGTTCCGATGCAGAGCACGGTCTTCGAGGGGCACTTTCCCGGCTACCCATTGATGCCGGGCGTGTTGCTCATCGAGTGCATGGCGCAAACCACGGGCTGGCTGGTGAGCGCGCTGACCGGCTTCACCGGACTGCCGGCGCTTGCCGGCGTCAAAGAGGCCAAAATACGCAATGCGGTATTTCCCGGCGACCAGCTCGAATTCGAAGGGAGAGTCATCCACGAGGGTTCGGGCTATGCCATCGGCGAAGCGAAAGGATGGAGCAAGGGCGCCGCCATTTGCGACGCCACGCTGACCTATCGCATCGTGCCCTATCCGAGCGCGGAGCTGCGGGCCGGATTGTGGGAATGGGCCGAACGCATCAACTTCCCCGCCAAGGAGTACGCGAAGTGACCGAACGGCGCGAGGTGTGGATCACCGGCGTCGGCCTTCTCACCTGTTTGGGAGAGGGCTTGGAAAAGGCTTGGGAGCATCTCGAGCGCGGCGACCAGCCCCCCTACGACGCCAAAAGTTTTGCACCTTACATCGTGCATCAACTGCCGCCGATGAGCTTCGACAAGCAGATCCCGAAGAAGAGCGACCAGCGCCAGATGGAGACCTGGCAGCGCGTCGGCGTTTATTCGGCGGGCCTTGCGCTCACCGATGCCGGCATCGCCGGAAATGCCGAACTGCTCGACCACACCGACATGATCGTCGCGGCCGGGGGCGGCGAACGCGACATCGCCGTCGACACCGCAATCATGGCCGGCGTTCGCAAGACCAACCAGCCCGGTGCGTTTCTCAACGAACGGCTGATGAGCGACCTGCGCCCCACTTTGTTTTTGGCGCAACTGCCTAATCTCTTGGCCGGCAACATTTCGCTGGTCCACGGCATCGTCGGCTCCTCGCGCACGTTCATGGGCGAAGAATCCGCCGGCGTCGACGCCGTGCGCGTCGCGCAGGCGCGCATCGCGGCAGGCCAAAGCGAACTCACGCTGGTCGGGGGCGCCTATCACGGCACGCGCTGGGATGTGCTATTGGCATTCGAGCTCGGCGGCGTCGTTCTGAAAGACAATTTTGCGCCGGTGTGGGATCGTGGCCCACAGGGCGGCATCGCCTTCGCCACGATGGGCGCCTTCCTGGTGCTGGAAAGTGAAGCCCACGCCAGAGCGCGCCGCGCGCGTCCCCGTGCGCGCATTTCGCGGGTTTTCTCCGATCGCAACGCACGCCAACCCGGCGAAGCGGAAGGATCGCTGCAGCGGCAATGGGATGCGATCGCGCCCGAAGTCGATCGCGCGCACGCCGCCATGATTTCCGGGGCGGCTGGGCTGCAACCGGCGACTGCGGCCGAACTTGCCGTGCTCAAGCAAATTGGCCTTCCGGTTCGCAATACCGGTACGTATATCGGACATGGAGTGGACACCCAATTCATGGCTAATCTGGGAATCGGCTGCGCGGCGGTCGAGCGCGGTAGACTGTTCGCCCCGACAGGAACGGGCGACTTCGGCGACAGTCCCGCCGGGCTGCGGCAGGTCGTCGTGACCAGCGTTGGGAATTGGCGCGGCGAAGGGCTGGCGCTGCTCGAGCGGGTGAATTGAGACGGGCAAATTCGAGGGAGGCGCATGATGGTTTCGACCCGACCCACGGCAAGTGCGCATCGCGATAAAGCCGGCCGTCCGGTGATCGCGGTTACTGGCATGGGCGTCGTCACCTCGCTTGGGGTCGGCAAGGCCGACAATTGGGCCAAATTGACCGCGGGTACGTCCGGCATCCGCCGCATTTCGCGTTTCCCGCTCGACAGCCTGCGCACCACGATCGCCGGCACCGTCGATGCCGTTTACAAGGAATACATGCCGCCCGCGGAACTGTCCGAGCGCATTGCGCTCTTGGCGGGAGAGGAAGCCATTACGCAATCCAGCATCGGCGGCAACGGCCATTTTCCCGGTCCTTTGTTCCTGGCGCTGCCACCGCTCGAAATCGAATGGCATTATCGAATTCAGATGGCCGACACGGCTACGCCCAACGGCGATGCCGGCTATCCCGACCTCCTTCGCGTGGCGCGCGAGCCGCAATTCGCGCCGATCTACGAGACATTGAAATACGGCATTATCGGCGAGCACCTGGCCGAGCATTTCGGCACCGAAGGTTCGCCGATTTCGCTGACGACGGCGTGCGCTTCGGGCGCGACCGCGATTCAGCTTGGCGTCGAGGCGATCCGCCGCGGAGAATGTCAGGCCGCGCTCGCACTTGGCGCCGACGGTTCGTTGACGCCGGAATCGCTAGTGCGTTTCTCGCTGCTTTCGGCGCTATCGACGCAAAACGATCCGCCCGGCCAAGCCTCCAAGCCGTTTTCCAAGAATCGCGACGGCTTCGTTCTGGCTGAAGGCGCAGCCGCGGTCGTCCTGGAAGATTACGATCACGCGGTTGCGCGCGGCGCGAGAGTGCTGGGCATTCTCGAAGGCTGCGGCGAGAAATCAGATTCCTTTCACCGCACCCGCTCGAGCCCCGACGGCAAGCCGATTATCGCCTGCATGCGCAATGCGCTCGCCGATGCCGGCGTCGGGCCGCAGGATGTCGACTATATCAATGCCCACGGCACCTCGACGCCCGAGAACGACAAGATGGAGCATCTCGGCGTTTCCGCGGTGTTCGGTGAGCATATCCGCGGCATTCCGATTTCATCCAACAAATCGATGATCGGCCATACGCTCACCGCGGCCGGCGCCGTGGAAGCCGTGTTCAGTTTTCTTACCCTCGAACATCAGCGGATACCGCCGACGATCAACTACAACGTTCCCGATCCGGCTATACCGCTCGACGTCGTTCCGAACGCCGCGCGCGACGCGCGCGTGACACGCGCCATCTCCAATTCGTTCGGCTTCGGCGGGCAGAATGTCTGTCTCGTGATGACGCGGGAGCCGGCGTGAGCGGAGAAGCAGCATCGGCAATAGGCGAGCGCGCCGGGCCGTCCCGCGAACAGGCCGCACCGCCGATGCGGGCGCTCATGCTCGTCGCCGATCGCAAGATCGAGCTTTGCGATATTCCCTCCCCGCCCGCCCCCGGCGCCGGCGAAGTCCAAATCCGCATCAAGGCGATCGGACTGAACCATATCGACGTTTGGGGCTGGCGCGGCATGGCTTTCGCCAAGCGCAAGCTGCCGCTGATCGTCGGCGTCGAGGCGGCGGGAGAAATCGCCGCCGTCGGTCCCGATGTAACGTCGCGCAAAGTCGGCGATCGTGTCGTCGCCTATGGCGCGATGACCTGCGGAGTCTGCAAAGCGTGCCGCGAAGGCCGCGATAATCTCTGCGAAAACGTTGCCAGCATCATGGGCTTCCATGTCGACGGCTTCGCCCGCGACCTGGTGAATATGCCGGCGCGGCTGGTCGTGCCGATTCCGCCCGGCGTCAGCTACCGCGACGCCGCCTGCGCGCCGGTGGCATTCGGCACCGTGCAGCACATGCTGTTCGACAATGCCAAACTTGAGCCCGGGGAAACCATCTTGGTTCAAGCGGGCGGCTCCGGCATCGGCACCACCGCCATCAAAATGGCCAAAGCGATCGGCTGCACCGTCATCAGCACTGTGGGCGACGACGCCAAGGCCGAAAAGGCCAAGGCGATCGGCGCCGACCATGTCATCAACTATCGCAACGAACGCTTCGAAGGCGTGGTGCGCAAGCTCACCGGCAAAAAGGGCGTCGACGTTGCATTCGAACATGTCGGTCCGGATACGTTCAACGGCTCGCTACTTTGCCTCAAGCGCGGCGGGCGGCTAGTCACCTGCGGATCGACCTCGGGACAGTCGATCACGATGAATCTGTTCCAACTCTATCTGCAGCAATATCGCATTTTCGGTTCGTTCGGCTGCTCGATCCGCAATATCGGCGAGAGCCTCGCCAAAATGGCGTCCGGGCTAGTGCCGGTCATCGATACCGAAGTGGCGGTGAACGACTTCGAGCAAGGTCTCGCCCGGCTCGAAAGCCGCCAAGTGTTTGGCAAGATCATCGTCATGTTCTGATGACCGAGCGGCGACTTAAGACTCTGCTCGACAACGTCGTCGGTGCGCTCACGGTCGGCCTCTTAAGCGGCATCAAGCATACCGACCGCAAACGCATGGCGAATTTCGCCGGCGCGTTCATGCGCAAGGCGGGACCGCTGCTCAAGGAACATCGCATCGGCCGCGAACAGTTGAGCGCCGCGTTTCCCGAAAAATCGGACGCCGAGATCGAACGCGTCCTTGGCGACGTGTGGGACAATCTCGGACGCATCGCCATCGAGTTCGCGCATCTGGACGAATTTTGCGTCGAAGGTTTCGGCAGGCAGACAACGGACGTCATCACCTATCCGCCGGAGTCCAGAGAGCGTTACGACTGGATCATGAATAGCGGCAACGCCGCGATCGGCTTTGCCGGGCATCTGGCCAATTGGGAACTGCCCGGAATCGGCGCCAAGCTGATCGGCGTCAAATCCGCCGTGCTCTATCGGCGGCCGAACATCGGCGCGGTCAATGACGTCATCGTCAAGCTGCGCGAGCCCTTGATGGGCGAACTCATTCCGACCGGCCTCGATGCGCCGATAAGGCTGGCGCGGCTCCTGCAATCGGGCGTCCATGTCGGCATGCTCGCCGATCAGCATTACAGCAAAGGCGTGGAAGTGACGTTCTTCGGCCGCCCTTGCCTCGCCAATCCGCTGATCGCCATGCTCGCGCGGCAGACGGAATTGCCAATTTACGGAATGCGGGTCGTGCGCAAACCCGACGGCAACAGCTTCTGGGGCGAGATTTCCCCGCCCGTCGAGCCGGTGCGCGACGCCGGCGGGCGCGTCGAGATCAAAGGCACCATGCAGGCGGTCACGTCCGTCATCGAACGGTGGATCCGCGAATATCCGGAGCAATGGCTCTGGCTGCACCGGCGCTGGCGCTAGGCATGACCCGGAAAAGTGGAAACCGGTTTTCCGAAGGTCACGCCTCATCAAATATCGCGCTTTAGCTCAAATGCGCCGGCAGCACATTCAATGCGGCAAGCAGGCTTCCAGTCCAAGCCGGCAAATTCGCCAGCCCGAGCGCGACTATCGCGCCAGCCAAGAGATAAAGACCGATCGTCAGGACATCGTAATGGGGCTGTTTCTGTCCGTGGGCGACCGAAACAATGCAGGCCGATGGACGGCGCGAATCACGGTCATTTTGCTCGCCTGGCATCATCGCTCCTCCCACGGGAGTTCGTGATCACATCCTCATAGTGAAAGCGCGGAAAAGCGAAAATTCCGATCTTGCCCCTAAGGTGAATCCCTTAGGCTTTCGAATGCCCGCCAAGGAGCGCCAGCGATGCCGTTGCGATCCGCCGATAAAAGGGATTCCACCCAAAAGGCGTCGGAAAATCCAAAATGCGGGGCCAGGCCGCTCCTTACAGCTTTTTGATTCCCGGCCTGGTCGATGATCTGCTTGAACGTCGCGATTTCCTTGGTCAGGCGCGCCCAGGCGGCTTGAGCGCTTTTCGGCCGGACCAGAAATCCGGATTGAAACAGCTTGTCCTTCATTTCGGGCGTCGCAAGAACTTCGAGCGCCTCGCGCTCGAGCCATGTCACATCGGCCGGCGGCGTTTTGGCCGGCGCCAGCAGCACCATGTCGGTCGCGAATACGAAGTCCTTGTAGCCGGACTCTTGCATCGTCGGCACATCGGGCAGTTCCGGCCAGCGGCTTTCGCCGCAGACCGCAAGACTGCGCTTACTGCGACGTAGAGCATTGATCCCCCTACAGAATTATCCTCGCTGATCTGCGCAGTCGTCGCGTAGTCGTCAGCTGCTAAGGGGACCCAATTAAATACGGAGCGTGGTTTGCAGCGTGGTGTTGGGCGTTGCCACGAAATGGCCAGGAATTCCTCCCATCCCACCATCGACACCCACCATCCATACCCACCATCCACACCATGCAGGGGTGACCGGCGGTCACTTGCTGGCCTCGGTACACCATCAGCGCACTGGGAGGGCAAAGCCATACGGTCATTCCTGACAGCGATGGCGAGCGCGGTCGCTCTATGTGGCTGCGCTGCACAGCCGATACATTGGGCGAAGCCAGACATTACCCAAGACACGTTTAAGCAACGCTGGGCCCAAGACACGTTTAAGCAAGACACGTTTAAGCAACGCCTGGGCGAAACTTCTCACCCGAGACGAGACAAGAAGGATCGCCGCCAATTCGCGAAGCTGCCCGACTTGCTTCGCAAAGATTGAGGCTTGGGCTGGGCGGACCCAATTAAAAAGAGCGCCCTCTATTGCGCGCTGCCACGAGAGGGCCGGGGAAGTCGCCCCTCCATCGTGTGAGGGCTGTTGCCAACTGGCTTATTGCGCCGGTAGTGATCTTGTTATTGAATTTACATGCCCGTCCTTCAGCGAGAGGACGTGGCGTCTCATGGTTCTCCTTGAGTAACTGAGGCCACCTAACTGGTGGCCTTCTTTCTAATGCCAACCCGTCCTCGCCAACTATCGGGCCATGGACAAGTTGTCTCATTTGCAGTTGGTCCGCAGCGTTCCCACATAACAAACAAATGAACGACAATGACCAAATTCAAACATCTCTAACAAACGGCGGACCTGGTTATTTGGAGATGGACGAGGCGTTCTGTGCCCGGATGCGCAAAGCCATAGAAGCAGGGCTGGAAAGTGCCCCGATTGGTATCATCACCACACCTGGAACCAAAAAACCCAAATACGTCCCAATAGACCAGCCAGTGCTTTGACGCAGATCAATGCGCCGATTGCGAGCCTGGTGTTGAGCTTACATGTCCGTC
>Ga0306920_100015503_pt1 | contig 10447 bp, 10 predicted proteins | sample flu12Cox44000170_FD_204666 | JGI IMG/M metagenome (GOLD analysis project Ga0306920, IMG submission 204666) | Lab enrichment of tropical soil microbial communities from Luquillo Experimental Forest, Puerto Rico - flux4day.12C.oxic.44.000.170 (v2)... | ecosystem: Environmental > Terrestrial >... | reverse complement strand
CATCCGCGAGCTGGATCGGCTCGAGGTCCTGCTGGAGCAGTTGAAGACTGTCGAGGCGGAACGGGACACTTTGCTCAAGCCGGCCAGTGACGAGGCGGCCTCGCCGGCGGCCATGCTGGCGCGGCTGAAGGGTATCGGCCCCGAGACCGCCGCCGTCCTCTGGTCGGAGGGCCTGTTCCGCCACTTCGACAACCGGAGGCAGGTGGCCGCCTACGCCGGCCTGGCGCCGACGCCATGGCAGAGCGGCTCGATCGATCACGAGCAGGGTGTGTCCAAGGCGGGCAATCCGCGGCTAAGGACAACAATGGTCGAGCTGGCCTGGCTATGGCTGCAGAACCAGCCGACCTCGGCGCTCAGCCTGTGGTTCCGCGAGCGGGTCCAGCGCCTTGGCGGGCGAATGCGCAAGACGATCATCGTCGCCCTGGCGCGCAAGCTTCTGATCGCCCTGTGGCGGTACACCACCGACGGCGTCGTCATCGAGGGGGCCGTGATGAAGGCAGCGTCGGCGACGATCTGACCCCATCCGCAGAGACTGATCAGTCCTGCCGGATCCAGGTGGCCGAACCGAAATGACTGCTGGCCTCAACAACCGACGGTAAGAATGGTCCCGGCCTCCTGCGCCCCCACCCGCCGTACGCGGGATATTGGTGCAGCCGCAATAAGCGGCGACCGTATGTGAGCTTGATCTGGTGCAGCATGCCATCGGGTCATGGAAACGGGCTCAGACCTCGGATCCGAACCAGCGGCCGGAGAAATGCCCATGAACCCGTAAACCTGATCCTTGACTTCGAACATGCCCATGTGAGCAGTCATTCGATCGAGCAGCGAGTTTCTTCAATCCGGGCAATTGCTCCAGCTGTCGATCGGCTTGGTAAGACACTGCCGCGCCACACTAAGTCGCCTGCCGCCTGGCTCGTCATCCCCGCAAGCGGTTACCATCACGCATGGCAGGTCAGGAAACCGCTGCTTGATCTGAACCAGCAGTTTCAGTCCGTCCGTATAGGGGGTTGATGTCGGAGAGGACCGCGACCCCGGGTAGGCTCGATTTCACCTGCGAGCCGATCCAATACCTCCGCCCCTGAGGTGGCGTAATACAAGACATATGTGCCCTTGTGGGTCTCACGACGAAACCGCTCCCGAAAAAGCGCAGCCACGTCGGGTTCGTCGTCCATGACCATTAAGATGCTGCCTCAGCGGCTGCCAAATGTGTGCGCGGCAAGCGGATCGTGAATTCGGTGAACTCGCCGGGCGTGCTGTCCACCGCGATTGTGCCGCCATGCTGCTGGGTGACGATGTCCCAGCTGATTGAGAGGCCGAGACCGGTTCCCTCCCCGGTCGGCTTGGTCGTGAAGAACGGCTGGAACAGCTTGTCGCGCAGTTCAGGCGCGATGCCGATGCCATTGTCGCGGATGCGGATTTCGGCAGCATCGCCGAAATCTCGCGTGGATACCTTCAGGGTCGGTTTGAACTTCGCGTCGCCTCCCTCCCTTTGGCGTTTGGTGGTGGCGTAGAAGCCATTACCGATCAGGTTGAGACAAACGCGCGTGATGTCCTGCGGGACCAGCTCGATTGGAGCGACCGCAGCGGCGTAATCGCGCTCCAGCGTGACGTTGAAGCTCTGATCTTGCGCGCGCCCGCCGTGATAGGCGAGGTTCAGCGCTTCCTCGACCAAGCCGTTGAGATCGACCCTGCGACGATCCTCGCTGCTGCCGCGCGAATGCTCCAGCATGCTTGTCACGATGCCGTCGGCGCGTTTGCCGTGCTCGACGATCTTCTCGAGGTTGCCGGTCAGCATCCCGACAACCTCGCTGACTTCGGCGCGCTCGTTTTCGTCGAGTGCGGTGATTGCCGGTCCCACTGTCCCCTTCAGCTCGTCCAGCAATTCGACCGACAACCCTGCGAAGTTGTTGACGAAGTTTAAAGGATTCTTGATCTCGTGGGCGATGCCGGCGGTCAGCTGCCCGAGAGCCGCCATCTTTTGCGCGTGCAACAAGCTCGCTTGCGCCGCTTGCAACTCGCGCAAGGCGCGCTCGGCGGTGTCGCGGGCCGCGCGGATCTCGGCCTCGGCGCGTTTTCGCTCGGTCACGTCGCCGTAAATCAGCACAAAGCCGCCGCCGGGCACCGGGTTGCGCCGTACCTCGATGACCCGACCGTCGGGACGCGTGCGTTCCATGCGCAATTCGCGCTCGGTGTCTTCGACGGCGCGGCTCAGCTCTTCTTCGAGATCGGCCGAGCCGTATTCGCCGCGCTCGGCGAGATAGCGGAAATATTCAGCGTAGCTCGGCCGTTCGGCGACGAAAATGTCCGGCAGATCGATCATATCTTGGAAATTGCGGTTCCAGGCCGCGAGGTGTAGCTCACCGTCGAACATCGCCACACCATCGCCCATGTTGTCGAAGGTGACGCGCAACTCGGCCTGTCGCTGACGGATCTCGTTCAGCAGCCGGGCATTGTCCATCGCGATCACGGCCTGCGCCGCGAAGTTCTGCAATAGCGCGATCTGCTTGTCAGTGAACGGCTGCACCTCTAGGCGTGCCGCCGTGATCAGACCCAGGAAGGCGTCGTCTTTACGCAGTGGCACAAACAATACGGTGCGGATGCCTGAAAGCTCGGCTGCGCTCCGAAATACTGGGTGGTCGATTTCCGCGCAATCGGCAATCTGGATGAAGCCTTTGCCGTCGATCAGCGCCCGGCTCGCCGGCGAGTCGGCAGCGCGATACCCTTGCCGCAGAATATCAGCGAATGCGTCCGACACTGCATGCGTGGCGACAGCACGCAAACTCTCACCGTCGTACAGCTGCAGGCTTCCATGGGCAGCGCCACAGAGGGTATGCGCCTTCTCCAATATCGCATCGAAGACTGGGGCGAGATCGCCGGGCGAGCTGTTGATAACTCCCAACACCTCCGCGGTCGCGGTTTGCTGCTCCAGAGCCTCGCGCGTCTCGGTCAGGAGACGGGTATTTTCCATTGCGATCACTGCCTGGTCGGCAAAGGTGGTAACCAACTCGACTTGTTTGTCGGTGAATGGTTCGACGCGGTTGCGCGCCATTCCGATCCCGCCAATCGCGACGCCATCGCGCAATAGCGGCACGCCGAGCATCGCGCGGGCATCGTTCTCAGCTTCACCTTCGTACAGTGGGTCGGTCTGCGCGTCGGCGATCTGCACTGCATGCCCGGCAAGTACGGCGCGGCCGATCACAGTGCCGGTTCCCGGCCGGATCACGGCCCGGCGCTCACGCTCTTCGTACTCGGCCGAGATGCCGTGCCCCGCAGCCCAACGGTATTCATCCCCCTCTTTACGGAAGATCACGGAATAATCGGATTGGCACAGCCTGTGGGCGGCGGAAACCACAGTTTGCAGCACGGCGTCAAGATCAAAGGTTGAACGGCTGATTGCCTTTAGAACGTCGGCGGTCGCGGTCTGCTGCTCCAACGCCTCGCGCGTTTCGGCGATGAGCCGCGCGTTCTCCATCGCAATGACCGCCTGTGCCGCGAAATTCTGCAGCAGAGCAATCTGCTTGTCGGTAAAGGGGCGGACTTCCTGGCGAAAGACAGTGAACGTGCCCAGCAATCGACCGTCTTTGCGCAAAGCGACGGCAGCGGAGCTTCGCGCGCCACCGAGGTCAACCATCGCGCGCCGCCGCGGATCTCCATTCCGGTAGGCGTCTTCCGCTTTGAGATCGGCGATACGGACGACCTCCTCGCCAGCCAAAATTCGGGCAGGCGCCGTGCCGGGCCCGGAGCGTGGCGGGTTGCCCCTCAGGAACTCGGTATAGGCAGGCGGAAGACCGCGCAAAGCCGCTGCTTCAAACCGTTCGCCGTCATGCGTCTGCAGCATGCCAAAACTGGCCTCACAGAGCCGCATCGCCTTGTCGAGCATCGCGTCGAACACCGGCGCGAGGTCCCCGGGTGAAGAGTTGATTGCCTGCAATACGTCTGCGGTCGCGGTCTGCTGCTCCGCGGTCGCATCGCGTTCGGCCCAGGCCTGATCGCGCTCCGCCGTGCGGATGGCGAGTTGCCTCCGTAAATCGGCAATAATCCGGCCGGGGTCGGCGCGTGCGTCGTCAAGCGCGTCGGACATCGACCATTCCCCTGTTCGAGAGGGTCTCGTTCCAGTCGACCCTCATGCCCCGTGATTGCGAGATTTGCCGCTTGGCTCGCGAACCTTCCCGCTATATCCCGCTATAATAGCATGGGAGCAGCGGAGATGTGCTCACGCCTTCGGTTGAACGCATGCTGGTCAACGATATTCATGGGCGATGTCGCCGACTATCCGCTTCTGGTGGGTGCGGACAAGCGAGCACAATAGCTACGTAGCCAACCGGGACACCCCGGGGAAGTGCCCAGGTAACCCGGAACTTCTCCCATCAAGGTCCGCTTCGGATCGGATCTAGCAGTTGGATCGCGACGGGGAGAGCGACCGCTTACGGCGCATCTCGCCCAAGGGGTCGGAGTTGCGCCCGTCATCGCCTGTATCTGCGCTCGGGGAATCGTCCTTCTGCTCCTTCACAACTTTAGGTTTTCCAAAGGCACGATCGAAGATCGCGTTGCAGGCGGCCGTGGTCACCCTCTCATCTCCGCTGTCCATTAGTTCGATCAACCGGCACACGGCCTTTGGTGCGGCGCGCTGGGGGGCTTAATCGCCGTGCCACACTCGCCGGAATGCCCGCTCGGGTTCCCGCTTTGCCCGGGTTGCAACATTTCGGCTACGCATAGCGGGATGGAGCTTTTCGATGCCGTGTGCGTCTCCGCGTGATCCCATACGTGAGCCCTGTGCGCCGTTCATCTGCGGATCCTCGGCTGCAAGAATCTTCACCGACGGCGTGGGAAATGGAGTCACGGCGAGTGGCGAGCGATCCCTGGCGGTCGCTCAGTTAGAAGCGGTCTGTTCAAGGGCCGCCAAGCGCTTCGAATGTGCGCATCGTCTTGGTCGGCGACACTGCAGACGCGGCCGACGACTGGATTGCGGAGCACATCTCAGCCGTTGACGTATGTGTCACCTCCGGTATCCCGCTGGCGTCACGCTGTCTCAAGCAAGGAGCGCGCGTCGGGACAGTGTCACTGCCGACGGGCTCGTCTTATACGGCAACGACGTATTGCCGGTATTGGCGTAGTTACCACGCCTGCCGTTTGAATGAAGTCGATGCCGCAGGCTCGTCGGCGGACACTCGGTCGGTCAGTAGATCAGTCGCGATCGAGTTCGTCCATGGCCGCTCGCCCACCGTCACGGAACCCGTGCATCGCCGAGTTGTCTTGTGGCAATGACTGGGCAATGAACACTGCGGCGTAGACGACGCCATATCCCAGTGCATAAGACCCGCTGTAGATCATCTGCGATACGGTCTGCATCATGTCGGACCCGACTTCGTCTGTCGCGTCCGCGCGGGCGCGCTCCGGAGCTTCTCCTGCCACATCCTTCGAAGCCGCGGGAGTTGATCTCGTCGCGGGCTTGCGTGCGGCGGTTGTGCTGGTCGTGACTGCCATAGACATTATTCTCCGGAGCTGCATCCCGAATTGCGTTAGCTGATGAGGTTAGCACACGTCTTTTCGAACCCGCAATCAAATGAAACGCAGATCCCCGGTGTAAGGCTCATGTGATTGTACCGCAATTCATGGGGCGCCCTTGCGTCAGAAGAAAGCCGTGGTGCGGATCGTGAAGACCGCAGCTGGGCCAGCGCCCGGGCGCAGGGCCGGGTCGAAGTAGACTTGAATATCGGGAGTGAACCACAGGCCCTTGAAGAGGACGTAATTGTGATAGAATTCCGCGCCCCATTCCGCGTTCCGCGCGGGCTTGGCCACCGCTTTCAGATTGGTCTTGTCCCAAAAGATGCCGAGCCCCACCTGGTCGAGGTGGTTGCGGCCGAAGGGATTGTTGTAGATCCCACCCCACGCTATCGAAGTTTCGATCGGGGTCGCGGTTCCGCTCGTCCCATTCGCCCGTAGGAAGAGCCCCCATTTCGGATCGAAATTCTGTACCGCATTGAACGACACTCCCGGGCTGTTGCTCGGCTGCTGCGGCACAGAGGGCTGGCTGTACCCGAGAAGGCTGTAGATCCCCCCACCAAGAAAATTTGGCGCCCACTCTCCAGCCATGAAACAGGCGTACTTGCCGGTCGAGAACCCACGCGTCGATAACGCGTCACCGCTGACATTGGTGGCGCCCTGGAACCCTCCCGCGAAAATGTATTGTTGGTCTGGCGACGTTGCCTGAGCATAAGCACCGAGGCCCCCGTTCGGATAGGCCTATGTGCCGTTCTGCGTCAGCGGGTAGCTGATGAAGTTGGTCTGCACATTACCGGCGTATAGATTGCTGTCGAACGCCGCAAAAGTGTATTGACCGGCCGTAAGTGACAACCAGCTACAGCCATCGGGAAAAGTATGCGTGTACATCAGCTGATTATACTGGCGCAGGTTCATTATTTGATTATTGGGCGGAGTGATCAGGCCTAGCCGCGCTTGTTGCGATTCGGTGGTGGCCTTGGTCCAGTACTGGGTTTGCAGCATCGAGAAGGTGAGCGCACCGGATCCGAGCGACGTATTTTTGAACGGGCTCCAGAGGATGTTCGGGTCATAGGCCAATTGCACGACGCCGGGGCCGCCGGTCGCGTCCCCCATTGCGGGAATATGGAAACTAGCATCGAATAATGCAGATCGTAATCACGTCTTATTTCTTTCTTGAATTCCCGGTAGTCGTCGTGGAGATCGTTGAGAAACTTGGCGAAATCCTGCGTGAAGTCGAAGGATGGGGCCTCAATGTCGAGGTCGATAGGCTTATGTTTGGGCCGTGGCGCGGGCGGTTCGGCAACGGTATTGCCGGATTGGGATTGGGTCTGCGCCAGTGCCGAGCCCGCTGCGAGCAAAGCCACGATCAGCATCACCGAGGCCCGGATGGCTGCTCGTCTGCATATGGGTCCATTCCGACTTGAAACCGGCCCGGCCTGCGACGGCCCGGGCGTCCGAATCTCAGTTGGAAGCTTGTTAGGTCGTGCTCGGGAGAAAATAGAACAGCACCCCGATTAGGCCGTACAGAACCAGCATCTGCACGCCACTGAGCCAGGTCGCTTGACCGTCCTGCGAGATCTGGCTGATGACCAAGACGCTGCCGAAGATTGCCGCGACCTCGGCGGTGGAGAACAGAATGTTGACCGGGTTGCCGAGCAGCGGCGAGACGATGACCAAAACAGGAACGACCAGGAGGGCAATTTGAGCGGCGGAGCTTATGCCGATCTCGAATGCGAGGTCCATTTGGTTCGTCTGCGCAACTTTGACCGCGCTGAACAGCGCAGACACATTGCCGATCAGGGCGACGACGATGACACCGATAAACAGATCGGTCCAGCCGAGAGTCTGTTTGACGACATCGACCGAATCAGCGACGAAGTCCGAGAGAAGAGCCACCAGCAGGCTGGAAATAGCAAGCAGCGTGATCGCTGCGCCTGTGCTCATCGCAGTGCCGCTTGGTTCGGGCGGGTTGGGTGATGCGGCCGTTGCCTGCAAGGTCCGCGCCCTTGCCCGCTGCGCGATGTGAGCCATTGCGGCAGCGTAAAGGATTAGCAGAAGGACGCAGAGACCGATAGAGATTTCCTCCACATAGTCGATGGACATCTGCGGCGTCGGCAGATGCCGGCGAGACTCGGTGTAGATCGACGGTAAGAATAAGGCGACGGACGCGATGATCAAACTGGCGCCAGCATCCTGTGCGCGCTCCATGGAGAACCTGATCTGGCCGAACCGCCGTCCGGCGACCACCATCGCCGCCCCGTTGACGACCAGAATGTTACTGATGATGGCCCCGGTCCAAGCCGCCTTGGCCAGAGGGCCCAAGCCGTTGCGGATAGCGATCAGTCCGAAGATCAGTTCGGGAAGGTTGCCGAACCCGGCGTTCATCATGCCGCCCCAGGTCGGGCCGATCCGGCCGGCCAGCTGCTCGATCCACGCCGACGTCACGATCAAGCCAAGCACGGAAAACCAAAAGGAGCAGCTTATTTTGCCATGACGGAACGTAGTTGGCGACAAACGCCAGAGGAATAAAAAAAATGAGCCAGTTGATCTTCTGTCGAGCGAGTTGTCTCAATTCACGTCATCCGCAAAAGAAGGTCAAGTAACATTCGAGATGACGTTGACCACGAAGCCGATGATCGCACTAACAAGAGAAACGAAAAGATCGCATGCACGAGGGTGACGCGGCGGATCCTGGTCGAGGTGACGGTGACATCAGACGTCTGATAGCACATAGCAATCGTAAAAGAGTATTCCATGAAGTCCCAGAAGTCGGCCATCGGGCGTTCGGGAAACTTGAGTCCGGTTTGATAGGTCGTTTTACCATCGACGACCGTGTCATCGTAGTAGAGCTGCATGTAGTGAAGACCAAAATAGATATGAGCTAGGAACCAGGAAAGGATCACCGCGAGCAGTGACGCCGTCATGTGAAGATTGATCTCCCAGCGCGGCCGGCCGGGCGGACTGTTGAGCATAGCGGCGACCCCTACGAGGCTGGCTACCGACAGCGCCATGACGGTGATCAGAACGAGCCGGTTGTTCGGCTCTCCGCGTCGCGTCATCTCGGCCGCGTTCTCGGGCGAAGCCCGCTCCATCAAGACGCAGAACAGCCCCAAGTAAACGGCCACGGCAACATCGTATGGTATCAACAGGTTGAGCTCGTCGGGCAGACTTATGGTTGCCAGATAGGCGATCGCGGCGGCAATGAGTCCGGTGGTAATCCTGCCCGGCCGCCGGATGAGCCACGGCGGCCTGCTGCCAGGGCAGTGCGAGGGCTGCTCCATGTCTCTGCCCCATTCGCCTCAAAACGCCCGGAATCTCCCGAACGGTTCCGCGTCACTCTGATGGACCGGCTACCCTCTGGTGCGATGCCGCGGCGTGGCAATAGCACTCTGCGGGATCCACATAAAACTATCATGCAATTCTACCTTGCGCCAAGCACACGGGCCGTGCGGCGCCGCTGCCGGTCCTTCTGTCGTTTAATGAAATCCGGCGGTTTGGTGGAAATTCGATCCAAGTCGGCGGCTTCTGAGAGCAGTCCTCGTCGGCCTCAGCGAGACGATCGCAGTTGGAGACCGTCGGATCGCGGTTCAGGATTATCTCGATGATGGGAACCTTGGCATCGGGCGTTCCAGCTTCGACGATCAGGACCGGGCGCCGGCACTATAGGCCTCTCCCCCAAACAGCCAGTGTCCTCGCGGGCCAATGTTTTTATATGTCCCGGCGGGAAGCCGCTCAGCAGCACTGGCTTGGTGCGCGCGGACGGCACCATGCCCTATTGGACGAGCCCCAAGGATTGCCGCGCCTGCGCCCTGAAGCCTCGCTGCGCCAAAGGCAACCTGTTCGAGGCCGAACGCGAGCATGTGCGCGCGCTCAAGGGCACCGTGGTATTCGTACGTTCCGCCCGGGAGCGACCAAGGTCGAGATGGCATTCGCCCATCTCAAGCGAAATTTGGGCTTCAGGCGGCTGCGGCTGCGTGGGATCACTGGCGCCAGGGATGGGTTCCTGCTCGCCGCCACTGTCCAGAATTTCGAAAGCTGGCCCGGTTCCTGCCCTATCGCGCCCCTCTACCAACCGGCTGCCCTGCATAATCAAGGGTGACTACCAAACCCGCCAAGAAATTATCACTTACCATTCACCATTTTTTCTATCGCTTCCTAATTTCCTTTGCGCAACTATCGCCGTGTCCTTGGAGCGAGTTTTTCAACGGTATTCGAGGACTTCGAACCGCCCACCCCCCGAGTAGGGCTGAAGCTCACCGCTCGCGACCACGTTCTCAAGCCCCGCTGTGATGCACGCGTCATCGGCGTCGAGTACATCAAAGACTTCCCACCAGCGCCGGTCGATCTCGTAGATCGGATGCCCCAATGCAAGCGCGGCCACAAAGAGACTGACGTAATCCGGCCACCTATCCAGCATTCTTAGTCTTCTCTACAACGCAGATTACTCGCCGATCTCACGTGCCTCGTGGTGCATGATAATGTCGATCGCGCCCGCCAATCCTTCGCGGCGAAGGTCCGCGCGAATTTCCGCTTCGAGATCGGTCGATTGCCGATGGGTGCTCAAGAAACGAACAAAGCTCTGCAACGCCACGAGCGCCTGCTGAGGTGTGCGCATAAGGCCGAGATGCAGCCGAAAACCGTGGAATTCGCTAGTCCCGCTCTCGCCCAGCGCCGCAAGGTCGTGCACGCCGATGGTCGGCTCCTTGCCGATCCGTTCGGGGTGCTGACGCAGGAATTCGATCGACTGTTCCCTACTGAGGACATAAATCGGGTCTTCTTTCTGCAGATCGCGGATCAGCGTGAAATTCTCCTGCAGGACTTTGTGCGCAACTGAATTCCAGCCCGAATCCATGATGAAGATGCGAAAACGCGGCGTGGTGGCTACGCCTTCGTGCCGCACGGCCGGCTCCTGCGAAACTGATGGCGCGGGGACCTCGGTACGTCG
>Ga0306920_100015501_pt1 | contig 10448 bp, 10 predicted proteins | sample flu12Cox44000170_FD_204666 | JGI IMG/M metagenome (GOLD analysis project Ga0306920, IMG submission 204666) | Lab enrichment of tropical soil microbial communities from Luquillo Experimental Forest, Puerto Rico - flux4day.12C.oxic.44.000.170 (v2)... | ecosystem: Environmental > Terrestrial >... | reverse complement strand
GACGTGAATCTTGACAAATATCTGATTCTCAACAGCTATCGATGGGAATTTTGTGACTCAGTACGACTAACCCACCCTACGGCGAATCAAACTTAAGGCAACGTGAACACCGTCAGCTGTCCGCCGAGCGAGGTGTAGTTACGCAGCGCCGCGTAGCCGCCGACCGCGCCGAGACCCTCGGTCGGTTTGGTCAGCCCCGCTGCAAGCCCGATACCTGCCCAGCCGCCGACGCCAGAGAGCACCGCAATATACTGCTTGCCGCGATGCTCGTAGGTCATGACGTTGCCGATGATGCCGGAGGGCGTCTTGAACTTGTAGAGCTCCTTGCCGGTCTTGGCATCGACGGCCTTGAGATAACCCTCGAGCGTCCCGTAGAAGACCACCCCGCCCGCGGTCGCCAAAGCGCCGGACCACACCGAGAATTGCTCGGGAACCGACCAGACAATCTTGCCGGTGCGGGCGTCCCAGGCAATGAAATTGCCCATGTTGCTCTCGCCGGGAGGCGGGAACATCGACAGAGTCGCGCCGACGTAGGGCTGGCCCGCCGTGTAGCTCACCTTGAACGGCTCATAGTCCATGCAGACGTGGTTCGTCGGCACATAGAACAGGCCGGTATCGGGCGAGAACGCAGCCGGCTGCTCGTCCTTGCTGCCCAGCGCCGCCGGACAGATGCCCTTCGAATTGACGTCCTCGCCATTGTGCTCGGTTGAGTACTGGGGAACGACCTGCGGCCGCCCATAGGTCTTGGAGCTCTTGTCCATGTCGACCTTGGTGGCCCAGTTCACTTTCGGATCGAATTTGTCGGCCACGAGCAAGGCGCCGGTGTCGCGGTCGAGCGTATAGCCGAAACCGTTGCGATCGAAGTGCACCAGTAGCTTGCGCGCGGTGCCACCGATTGTCTGATCAGCGAGGATCATCTCGTTGACGCCGTCGAAGTCCCACTCGTCGTGCGGCGTCATCTGATAAACCCATTTGGCCATCCCGTTGTCGGGATTGCGCGCCCAGATCGTCATCGACCATTTGTTGTCGCCCGGGCGCTGCTTGGGATTCCACGTCGAGGGATTCCCCGATCCGTAGTAGACCAGGTTGAGCTGCGGATCATAGGAGAGCCAGCCCCAGGTGCAGCCGCCGCCGATCTTCCATTGGTCCCCTTCCCACGTGCTCAGGCTGGAGTTCTTGCCGATTGGCTTGCCCAGCTCCGTCGTCTTCTCCGGATCCACCAGCAGCTGATCGTCCGGTCCTTCCGAATAAGCGCGCCACACCTGCTTACCGCTCTTGAGATCGTAGGCCGTCACGTGGCACTGCACGCCGAACTCGCCGCCCGAAATGCCGACCAGGACCTTGTCCTTGACCACCATGGGAGTGGAGGTGCCGGTCTCACCCTTCGACGGATCTCCGTTCTTCGCCTGCCAGACCACTTTGCCATCCTTCGCGTCGAGCGCAACGAGAGTGGTGTCCGCCTGGTGCAGAAAGATCTTGCCGTCGGCATACGCGAGGCCGCGGTTGACCGTATCGCAGCACATCACGGGAATGACGTTCGGATCCTGCTTCGGCTCGTATTTCCACAGAATCTTGGCATCGTTGTTTAGGTCGAGCGCATAGACCGGATTCGGAAACGGTCCGTGGACATACATCACGTCTCCGATCACGAGCGGTGCGCCTTCATGGCCACGCAGAACGCCGGTCGAAAACGTCCACGCCGCCTGCAGATTGCGGACATTGCGTGTGTTGATCTGCTTAAGCTGAGAATAGCGCTGGTTGGCGTAATCGCCGGTCGGCATGACCCAGTCCTTGGGATTGCGCTGCATTTTGAGCAGCTCATCGTTGGCCTGGGCGGCGCCCGCAGCGAAGGCGACTGCGGCGGTCAAGAGCAGAAGCTTTTGCATTGATCTCCTCCCTGCAGCAGTAGTTTAGTTGAACATTATGCCCGCCCTCCGAGCCTCGCAACCGAAACTTACGGGGCTAGAGCGGGATGACTTTTCTTCGAATCGTCGTCCGGCTCTAGCTCTTTGTCTATGCATGTCCTTTTCGCAAAACCGGTTTCCACTTTTGCGGGACATGCACTAGAAACAACGGACCTGGGCTTCGGCCTGCGCACGGCGCAGATCGTTGATGGCGGATTTTGCCTGCTCGGGCGATCTGAACATGGCACCAAACCGGCCAGGCACTTGCGACAGACTCAAGACCGCTTCCGCCGACACATAGCGGTCATACGAGATAATCGATGCGATGACATCGATCGAGCAGGAGCACTGCTCAAGGGCCTGGCGCGTCTCGCCGTTCGTCTTCATGCAGGCAAAAACGTAATCGGCGCGCGCGGTAGTCGGGTAATCGTTGAGCTCGGCGGCGAATAGCGGCATTGCCATCAGGAGAGCCGCCGGGAGTCCGAGGGAGAAACTACGCATGCTTGCAAAGCGCGCCATCACAACCTCCGCGGCCGCCGTGCCTCTCGCCATCATATGCGCCGTGCTCATCATCGCGCCAGCTGCCGCGGTGGCGCAGGACATGATGCGGCACGTGGATCTGTCGTCCCCGGAGATGACCTCGGCGGAAATGACCCGCGCCGAAGTCGAGGCCCGCATCGCGGCGGTCACGAGCGCGCAACCGCTCGATCTAACGGGGAAACGGCTGTCCGGCCTCGACTTGTCCGGCCTCGATCTCTCCGGCGCAATTCTGCGCGCCGCCAGGCTCAACAAGACGAAGCTTGCAGACACAAAGCTTGAGGGCACCATCCTAGATCAGGCGTGGCTATTGGAAGCCGATCTCAGCCGCGCAAATCTCAGAGGCGCAAGCCTTTTTGCCGCGCAAATGCGCCGCGCCAGGCTCGATGGAGCGGATCTTTCGCGCGCACGCATCGTCGCTGACCTGACCGGGGCAAGCCTCGTCGGCGCGCGGCTGATCGGCGCCAATCTTGCCGCCGATATGCGAAACCAATCCATGGGCCTCATGCACGCCATCCTCAAATCCGCCAATCTGGAGGGAGCGGTGCTGCGCGAGGCCGACCTCTCCCGCGCGGACTTGGAGTTTGCGTCTCTCAAGGACGCGGACCTGACCAATGCCTCGCTGCGGGATGCCGCGCTGGGCGGCACAACGCTCATTGGCGTTACTCTCGTCGGCACAGATTTCCGTGGAGCGGACCTCGCTTCGGCGAGACTGGCAAAGCCGACCGGGCTCGAGGCAGCCAAGAATTTGGACAAGGCGCACAACCTTGACCGCCTCTGGCGGGAGTGAATTGGCTCCCTCTCCACGCTTGCGAGGGTCGGGGTGAGGGGCGCATTGCAGGTCGGTGCTGTTGTTATTGGCCCCTCACCCGCTCGCTTTGCTTGCGACCTCTCCCCGCAATTGCGGGGAGAGGTGAAGCGTCACGCCCGAAGCACGCCGGAAGCCTTGGCGACGTGCGTTGAGATCGCGTCCATCAGTGCCGGGGAAAGACAGTCGTAGGGTTCAAGCTTCAGCTCCCGCAATCGCGCGCGGATGGCTGGCATCTGATCCGGAGGCGTGCCGGCCTCGATAATCGAGGAGACAAAGGCCGCGAATTCCGGCGGCGCCCAGCCCTGGTCCTTGGAAAGCTCGGTGTGGATGAAATCGAAGCCGTAGAAGGGATGCTTCGTGTTCTCGATGCGCCCGTACATGTGCGCGCCGCACTGCGGGCAGGCGTAACGCTGTATGGGGGCATTGGGGTCTACGACCTTGAGCCTGTCGGCGTTCTTGGTGACGCGCAGCTTGTCACGCGGCACCACAGCTACCTGCGAGAACAGCGCTCCCGCAGGCTTCCAGCATTTGGTGCATCCGCAGACGTGATTGAAAGCGCATTGACCGCTGATGCTTACCTCCACCGGATTGCTCATGCATTTGCACTGAAGCGTGCCGCCGGCAAAGCTCGGTGAGCCGGGCTTCACGCCATTATCGACTGCCGGGTGAATTGAGATCTGCGCCATCGAGATGTCCTCCCAAGCTGGTAAACCGAGCTATTGCTAGGCTGCTTGCGACCAGTCATGTTCTCCCGATGCGCAATGTGCCCAAGATTGCACACTGCGCATCGGGAGCGGCTGCGCTCATCGATATTACAGAATTCTCGACGAGGAGGACACCGCAATGAAGACCCGCGCTGCTGTTGCCTTGGAGAAGGCAAAACCGCTCCAGGTCATGGAGGTCAACCTGGAAGGACCGAAGGCGGGGGAAGTTTTGGTGGAGGTGAAAGCTACCGGCATCTGCCATACCGACGAGTTCACGCTGTCCGGGGCCGACCCGGAGGGGCTGTTCCCAGCCATTCTCGGCCATGAGGGCGCCGGCATTGTCGTCGACGTCGGTCCCGGCGTGACCAGCGTGAAGAAAGACGATCACGTCATTCCTCTCTACACGCCCGAATGCCGGCAGTGCCCGTCTTGCCTCTCGCGCAAGACAAATCTGTGCACGGCCATTCGCGCCACGCAGGGACAAGGGGTGATGCCGGACGGAACCTCGCGGTTCTCTCTCGACGGCAAGAAGCTCTACCACTACATGGGCACATCGACCTTCTCTAATTTCACGGTGCTGCCGGAGATCGCCGTAGCCAAAATCCGCGAGGACGCTCCCTTCGACAAGGTGTGTTACATCGGCTGCGGCGTGACCACCGGTATCGGCGCCGTGCTTAACACGGCGAAAGTGGAGCCGGGCGCGAAGTGCGTCGTCTTTGGGCTCGGCGGGATCGGGCTCAATGTCATTCAGGGACTGCGGCTCGCCGGCGCCGACATGATCATCGGCGTGGACGTCAACAACAGCAAGAAGCAATGGGGCGAGCGGTTCGGAATGACCCATTTCGTCAACCCGAAGGAGGTGGGCGGCGATCTCGTCGCGCATCTCGTCAACATGACCAAGCGCGGCGCCGACCAGATCGGCGGCGCTGATTACACGTTCGACTGCACCGGCAATGTCACGGTGATGCGCCAGGCCTTGGAGGCCTGCCATCGTGGCTGGGGGCAGTCCATCATCATCGGCGTGGCCCCGGCCGGCGCGGAGATCTCGACGCGCCCGTTCCAGCTCGTCACCGGCCGCGTCTGGAAGGGCACCGCCTTCGGCGGGGCGCGCGGCCGCTCCGACGTGCCCAAAATCGTCGACTGGTACATGGAAGGAAAGATTCAGATCGATCCGATGATCACCCACGCCATGAAGCTACCGGAGATCAACAAGGGCTTCGACCTGATGCACGAGGGCAAGAGCATCAGGAGCGTGGTCTTGTATTGAGCATCACTCCGGCTCGATCTCGATGTCTTCAGGCGCGATCCATACGACTTGACCATCGCGCCACACGACGATCGGCCGTCCTGTCTGCTTGTGAAGCAACAATGCCTGGCGAACGCCACGCTTGAGGGCTCGCTCGACAAAATCCACGTCTTGCAAGCGCGCCTCCAATGAGCGGCCAGGTGGGCTCTCAGGCACGCGATGACTCCTTCAACAGGCGCCAAACATTAGCGTCATGTATTGAGGTAGCAATACCCTTTCCTCCTACCGCAATACTGGATGGACCACCACTTCCCGAATTATCGAAAACTTGCCAGATATCCACCAGCGGAATGTAAAGCTTGACCAAATTGCTCAGACCAGCTCGGTAACGGCGCCTCACCACATCCGCCGGAACGTGATGACCGCCGGCCCGGACACGGTCCATGACTCGCGTGACCGCAAGATCGGCGGTCCGCAGCCAGAGAAACATGAGATGAACACGGTATCCGTGCTGCTGCAGGGTGCGCAGCCAAGTCGCGAGGCCACGGCTCGCAAGCGTGGTTTCAAACGCAAAATTCTCGCCGGCGGCAGCAAGAACGCGCATACGAGCGAGCATAATTCTTCCCGCCGCAATGGCGACCGACTCCGGCCGGAACGCGGACAATCCGGAAGCAATTGTATCTGCGTTCACGAACTCCACAATTTCGAGGCTGTCCTTGAGCAGAGAGGGGGCCGTCGTTGACTTGCCTGCCCCATTCGGCCCCGCAACTGCGATCACTTGCGGCGTGGTCACGGTGCGCTCAATGCGGCGGCACCGGTGGTGTGCCCGGTAGAGCGCCCAGCGATTCCAGCAGCGCGCGCATCGCATCGAGCTCAGCTCCGAAGCCCGCCCAGTCACCGGACTTCAAGCGTTCAAGCGCCCGATTGTAGTGATCGAGCGCCTCCCTGGCGCGATCTGCCGCAACGCCGGCGAGCGGTGCTTGTGGCGGCGCTCGGCCCGCCGGCGTAGCAGCGGGTCGCTCCGCAAACAGCGCCGATAATGCCGCTGGGAGCGTCTCCTCCATCACGACACGGTCGCCATACGCGGCGATCACGCGCTTGAGTTCCGGCAACTGTCCCTGCTCGGCGCGCAGATAAAGCGGCGATATATACAGGATCGAGGTCTCGATCGGGATCACCAAGAGATTGCCGCGAATGACGCGCGAGCCCAACTGGTTCCAGAGCGAAAGCTGCTGCGAGATGTACGTGTTCTGATTGATCAGTGCCTCGATCTGGAATGGCCCGTACACTAGCTTTTCCTTGGGAAATTCGTAGACGATCAGCTTGCCGTATTCGGGCGGATCGCAGCGCGCGGCAAGCCACGCAATCATGTTGTCGCGCCGGCTTGGCACCATGGGTAGCATGAGGAAGAATTCCGCCCTCGCCTCGCCCGGCAGCCGCATGATGATGTAATAAGGCACCATTCTGGAATTGCCGCCGCCGCCCGGCTGGCGGGGGAATTGCCAGAGATCCTCCCGGTTGTAGAAAACTTCCGCCGAATCCATGTGGTAGGCCTGATAAAGCTGCGCCTGGATGAGGAAGAGATCCTCCGGGTAACGGATGTGCTTTTGCAGGTCCGCGGGCAACTCGGTGAACGGCTTGAACAGGGTCGGGAAGATGCGCCGGTAGGTTGCTGCGACCGGGTCGCTGGCATCCATGAGATAGAAGTCGACGCTTCCATTGTAAGCATCGACAATCACCTTCACCGAATTGCGGATGTAGTTGAGGTCGAAGCCGCGCGCGGTCTGTGCGTAGGGAAAATAAGAGCTGGTCGTATAGGCGTCCTGGATCCAGAACAACCGTCCCCGGCTGATCACGAGGTAGGGATCGTGGTCCAGGCGAAGGAACGGAGCGATCGTCGTCATCCGCTCCTTAATGGTACGCCGCAGCATGATGCGGCTCTCGCCGGTGATGTAGCTTGAAAGCAGCAGATTGACATCGTTGAAGTACCAAGCAAACAACAGCCGGTGCAGCACTCCGCCGATAGGCACGCCGCCCGTGCCGTCATATTCGGCATACGCGTTTTCTTTGCCCTTCGGATAATCGAACTCGGGCGTGGCGGTTTTGGTGACCACGTAGGTGCTCGTTTCCTCGCCGTAATAGATGCGGGATTCCCCAATTTGCGGGCCGCCACTGGCGACGGGAGGAATGTCGTGCAAATAAAAGAGCGGCAGGCCTTCGGCGTTCTTGCGCGTAACCGGACTCATAACCACGCCGTTGCCGTGGGTGAACAGAAGATGGCGGTTGACCCAGGTCTGCGCGTTCGGCGGCAACAGCGTCGAATCGAGCTCGCGGGCGGACAGCATCACGCTCTGGTAGGTGTCGTTGAGCCAATAGCGATCAACGTCGACGTCGTGAAACTTGTAATACGTGCGGATCTCCTGGAGTTGCACGTAGGAATCCATCAGGGGCACCCAATCCCACAACCGAATGTTGTCGATGGTCGGCTTGTTGGCCGCCAACGTCTCGAATGTGAGGTCCTGCTCGGCGGGAAACGGTTTGGCCGCGACTTGCCGCAGATTGTAGGCCTCCTGGGTCAGCGCGATGCTGCGCTCGATATAGGGTTTCTCCAGCGCGAGCTCGCTCGGCCTGACAAAAAAGCGCTGGAATAGCCCCGGCAGCAACGCCGAGAGCACAAACGAGCCACCAAACACGAGCACCGCCGCAATCACCGGCAGCTGATACGTGCGCCTGCGGAGATTCGCCCAGCTGATGCATGCCGCTGCGAGGGACAGTCCAATCAGCAGCCACAGAGCAGGCAGCTCGACGTGCAGATCGGTATAGCTCGCCCCGACCACTACCCCGTTGTCGCCGTAAAGGAGGAGATAGCGATCGAGCCCATACGACCACGCCTTGACGACAAAGAAACCGCCGAGCAGCAGCGATCCGTGCGCAAGCACGGCCGGTGATATTGATCGCAGCTGGGGCCCGTGCTCGAAATGGCCGTGCACCCAATAAACCAGCGCGGCGAATAGCGCGCTCAGGAAGAGCACGATCAGCAGCCAGTTTTTCGCCGCGACATAGGCCGGCAACGTAAAGAGGTAGAAGGAGATGTCCTTGGCGTACACCGGATCGGTCGCGCCATACGGCGCCTGGTAGAGGAAGCGCAGCGCCAGCGCCCAGTTGTGCATCTCTCCCCAGGCAACGAGCAGCGCAATGAGCAGGGCGCCGCCGGCAATCGCGAGCGGCCATGGCAAGCGGCTGCGGACAAGCTCCAGCACGTCCGGCAAAGCCGCGGTGTGCCAATCAAAGGCAGCCGTCGGCTGCGACCATGGCGATTGCGCCCAGCGCCAAGCAAGCAACCCGTTCAGCCACAGAATGGCGGCGCTCGCCAGGAAAACGGCGGCAAACACCCACGCTTGCGCGAGAATCGTCGTCCAGAAAACCGGCAAGTAGCCGAGCGCGGAAAACCACAGCCAGTCGACCAGAAAGTCACCGGTCACGCCCAGCAGGATAAGGCAGATCGCAACGAGCGCTGCGAGGACGAGGAGGCCTTTCACGGTGCCTCGCCACGGCACCCAACGCCTGCGTCTGCTGCTGGCGAGCGTCACGGTTGATGCCTGCGCGTCCCATGTGGGGCGCGGCGCCGTAGGGTAGGCAAAGCCGCGCAAGTGCAAAATACCCTAATAATTTTGATTGCCAAACTTTGGTAGCTCAAAGCCAATGATGCAGGGAGGGACAATCCCTCCTTTTTCCTGTGATGACGAACCGCTTTGCGCAGCGACTCCCAATCAGCGCCGTCGAAGTATCATAACGCCAGCACCGTGCGCAGGGCATCGATTGCAGAGCGGCCGGGCCTGCTACCAGGCTTAGTGCCCCATTACGAACATCGACGCCGGCGGCATTGAAAGAGTCATCGGCGTCAGAATAGCGGCCTCGTGGACGGCCCAGGCTCCGGGAGCGGCGTCAACGCGGACACATCGGCAAGCACCTATGTGCCATGCCGAGCTTCTCGCTGGTCTATTACGCCGACGCGCACGTCTTTGTGGTCGAGCGATTTCCTAGCCCGCAAAGAACCGCAAGAATAGAATGCCTGCAACAGCCATCAGCAGGAGCCAGGCTGTCAGAATCGCCCGCCGGCGCCATGCCTCCCGCTCGGCGGGCGACAGCGCCTGAGCGCTCCACGGCAACGAGTCATTGGCGATCGCACGCAGAATACCGCCCACGAGCACCGTGCCGCGATCAGTAACGGAAATCCCCGCGCGAGCTGCGATTCGCGCCGCGGCCTGATCGAAGGGCAGCTGGAAGCCGCGGTTTTGATCCATGCTGCCGAGTGAAATACGCACTCCGGCTCGCGTGACAACGCTATAGGCGCGATGCAACGAAGTAATACCACAGCCATTATAGACTTCTTCTCGTGTCTCGACCGCTGCGACCGCGGTATACGGAAACTCGGCACGGATCGTCCCCAGCAGCGGAACTGGTCCGCGCATGCGGGACATTCGTAGGTTGACCCGCACTGGCCTCGCTTCGATGCGGGTAGTGATCAAGCTGCGCAGAAAAAGCAGACAAAGAGGGCTGAACATGGCAAAAAACACTGCAGCAAAGATGGAAAGCATCGGCGTTTCGGTCGCCATATAGATAAAGAACAAAGACATGGCTATCGGCATGACGCCAAGGACCATGATTATCAAGACGCGATGTAAAAGCGTTGGGCGAACCACAAATGTATCGCCATTGACCGGCGTGCGCGATTTCAATGAGGTACGTGGCGCGTCGGACGATGGCCAACCGAGCGCTGAAAATGGAGTCGTGGAGATATCCGAAGGCATGGCTTAATTCCTCATCGGTCGGCGCGCTTTCTTTGCTGCGCAAGGACGCGGTTGCTGTTGGCTAATGCATATTTCGGATCGACCCGTATCGCCTCGCTGTAGTCTGCGATGGCTTGCTCGAAGTCATTCTTCATGTGAAAGCTGAGGCCTCGGTTGAAGTAATCGATAGGATCGGGCCTGATTTGCAGCGCTCTGTCGAAATCGGCGATGGCATGGTCGTAATCACCTTGGGCTTTGTAAAAGGCTCCGCGGTTGCCGTAGGCATTGGCATACCTGAGATCGAGCTCTATCGCGCGGCTGTAGTCCGCGATGGCATTGTGTCACGAGTAACGCCGGTCCACACGGCGGTGCGTAACTGTACGAGAGATGAAGGAAGGCCCTTCGAGATCGGCAATCAGGTGTTGATCTCAAGCCACCGCAAGCTGCTATCGTCAA
>Ga0306920_100015500_pt1 | contig 10448 bp, 10 predicted proteins | sample flu12Cox44000170_FD_204666 | JGI IMG/M metagenome (GOLD analysis project Ga0306920, IMG submission 204666) | Lab enrichment of tropical soil microbial communities from Luquillo Experimental Forest, Puerto Rico - flux4day.12C.oxic.44.000.170 (v2)... | ecosystem: Environmental > Terrestrial >... | reverse complement strand
CCGGCACCGGCATCGACGTCAACCTGCTGCTGCCCGGCGGCGCCACCCGGACCGGGATGGCGCCGGATTCGGTGCCGCAGGACTCCCAGGTGACCTGGCTCGACCCGGCGATCATGGGACCGCCGATCGTCTGGCTCGCCTCCCCGGCCTCGGACGGCGTCACCGATCAGCGCATCGTCGCGACCGAGTTCGCGGATCAGATCGGGTAGCGAGTCAGCCCTCCCGCAGGACCGAACGCAGCCGGCCGGCGAACCCCTTCGGATCCTCGGCGAACCCCGTGTGACCACCCGTTTCCGGCGTGCCGCTCAGCACGGTCGGGCAGCAGCTCGATCAGCGGCGGCTCATGCGCCACGACAGCACGAACCTGCCCGGGATGGGCCTGGACCAGGGCCAGCGCGCTCACCGCACCGCCGCTGGAACCGAGCACCACGGCCGGGCCCGCATCAACCCAAGCCACCAGCCGGGACAGGTCGTCGGCCCGCATCTCCGGGGTCGAGTCCTGGCCGGGGTCGTCGACCGGGCTGCGGTTGATGCCCCGCGGGTCGGTGGTGAGCACGGTGTAGTCGCCGGCCAGGAGTTCGGCCAGCGGGCCGAACGACCCGGCGTCCATCGGCGCACCGACCAGCACCACGAGCGGTCCCTGTCCGCGCACTTCGTAGTACAAGCGCGCGCCCGGCACCTCAAGAGTCCGGGCGGTGGGTACGAGGGACATAGGCGCCATCAGATTCCTCCTGGCCTGGGCGGTGATGTCCGGTCAGAGACTTGGACGAGCCGAACGAGCCAGACTCATCGCTCGCCCGGAAGGGATAATGGAGTCATGGCTCAGGTCCGGCAGGGTGCGCCCAGCCTGGTTCTGCCGGATGGTCCCCGCTATCCGCGCCCCGTGCAGGCGTGGCTGTGGCTGAAGAAGCCGACCTGGTTTCTCGACCGCTGCTCACGGGCCTACGGTGACGTGTTCACCATGCGCCTTCCGTTCGGCATGAACATGGTCCACGTCGGCCGCCCCGACCTGGTCAAGGCCGTCTTCAGCGGCGACAATGATGTGCTCCGCGCCGGCGAGGCCAACGCCACGATCCTCGAGCCCCTGGTCGGCCCGCATTCGGTCCTCGTCCTGGATGGGCCAGAGCACCTGCGCCAGCGCAAGCTGCTCCTGCCCGCGTTCCACGGTGATCGCATGCGCGCCAGGGAAGCCGCCGTCCGCGACATCACGCGGGCGGAGATCGCTCGCTGGCCGGCGGGCCAGCCGTTCGCACTGCGCCCGAGCATGCAGGCGATCACCCTCGACGTCATCGTGCGGGTCGTCTTCGGTGTGGATGCCGGCGCACGCCGAGACGAACTGCGCCGTCACATCCTCGCGGTCGCCGCCCTCGGCCGGAACCCTCTGCTGCTCTTCGCCACGCGCGACCGCAGGCTCGGGCCGCACGCCCCGTGGGCGCGGTTCATCCGGGCCCGGGATGCGCTCGACGCGGCGCTCGTCGCGGAGATCAGGCAGCGGCGCGCCGCGCCCGATCTGGAGCGGCGCAGTGACGTCCTGTCCCAGCTGCTGCTCACGCGGGACGACGAAGGCCGGGCCATGACGGACGACGAGGTGCGCGACGAGCTCGTGACCCTGCTCTTCGCCGGACATGAGACCACGGCAACGTCACTGGCCTGGGCGTTCGACCTGCTGCTGCACCATCCCCCGGTGCTCCGCCGCCTGATCGCGGAGCTGGACGACGGTACGTCAGAGTACCTCGACGCCACGATCATCGAGACGTTGCGCGTCCGCCCGGTCGTCGCGATCGTGGATCGGCACGTGCGCGAGGCCGTCAGGATCGGCGGGCGCACGATTCCGGCGGGAGCGACCGTATGCCCCAACATCTACCTCGTCCAGCGGCGCGAGGACCTCTACCAGGATCCGGCCGCGTTCCGTCCGGATCGGTTCGTCGGGCAGACACCCCCGGCCTTCGGCTGGTTTCCGTTCGGCGGCGGCATCCGGCGGTGCCTCGGGGCCACCTTCGCCACCTTCGAGATGCGGATCGTCATTCCCGAAGTGCTGCGGGCCGTGACGCTGCGTCCCGCCTCCCGGCGGCCCGCGCGGATCCGCCGGGAGGCGGTGACGTTCGTCCCCCATGATGGCGCGCGCTGCGTCGTGACGGCCCGGAGGGCCTACAGCTCCGCAAAACCTTCCCGCCAGGACGGGTAGGCAGGCGTCCAGTCCAGTTCCTTGCGCGCGTACCTGTTGTCAGCGCCCCTAGCCCACCCATGCCGCTCACCAGCAGCGGCCACGGGCTCCGCCGCCCCCACGGCCCGGCAGAAGGCCGGCACCCACGCGCGCCCCGCCGCGGGCAGGTCGTCACACACGTTCACGAACCCGGTCGGCCACGACAGCGCCTCCGCCGCCGCGCCCGCCGCGTCGTCCACGCGCACGAAGCTGCTCACGTCCCCGTCCGCCGCCAGTTCCCCGCGCGCCGCCTGCTCCGCCCTCAGCCCGCCCCGCGAGTACCAGGTCCCGGGCCCGTAGAGCAGCCCGTACCGCAGCACCACCCACTCCGGCGCCTCCCGCACCGCGTCCTCCAGCGCGGCCACCCCCTGCACCGTCCGCAGCCGGCTCCCCTCGGCCCCCAGGTCCAGCGGCACGTCCTCGGTAGCCGGAGCCTCTCCGGCCTCGTACATCCACGCGATGCTCTGCGCCACCACCCGCCCGACCCCCGCGCCCAGCGCCGCGTCCATCAGATGGCGCGTCCCGGTCGTCCGCATCTCGGAATTGGCGCGGAAGTTCCCGCCCTTCAGGTCGGTGAGCTGGTGCATCACCACGTCCGGCGCCGCCGACCGCACCGCCCGCAGCATCCCGTCCCGGTCGAACACGTCGCCCACGACCGCCGAAGCCCCGAGCCCGCGCAGCCAGTCGGCGTCCGCGGGCCGCCGCACCAGGCCGATGACCGAATGCCCCCGCGCGACCAGCAGCGGCACCACCCGCCGCCCGATGACCCCCGTCGCCCCGGCCAGGAAAACCCGCATCACGCCCTCACCGCCCGCCGATCCCGCCGCTGCAACATCGTCAATACCGTGTTGCTCGACTTCGCGACTGTCATACCAGCCACGTTAGGCGGAGACCGGTCCACGCCGAGATGCAGGTCCAGCCCTTCGGTCATGGCGTCGGCCCATGGTCCCGGCAGCAGCGGACGAAGTCCTGGACCACGGCGTTGGCGTCGGCGGCGGGTGCGCGGCCGGGAGCGCGACCCACCGGGCCTCGGTGAACAGGACCATGGTCCGCAGGGTGTCCTGACCGGGGAACGGCAGCCGCAGCAAGGCGGCATCGACGTCGCCGTCGGCCAGCCCGGCGGTGGGGTCCAGCCAGGTTATGGATGCGTGTTTTGGACGCGGGACTAGGGCTCGCCAAGGCTGGATGCTGTGTTCACCGTTTACGTAGCCGTCACCGTCGTCACGATGCTGGCCAATGTCTGCATGGCTGCCGCCGCCCTCGCGCCGGCCAGGTTCGTCCTGGCCAACATGGACGAGGTAGGCGTGCCGCGGCCCTGGCGATCGCGGTCCGCTGACGTTACGGCGTGTCATCGCGGCGCGGTCCGATATGACGGATAGTATCTAGATAAGCTCGTTCCGTTTGTCTGAGGTATCTGACGTTGAAGCTCGACCCGCCCCGCGTTCCGCCGCATCCGCTATCCGCCGCCATCTCACCCGGCCTCTTCCCCTACCTCGGCGGATCCGCCCGTCCCGAGCTGCTGCACTCCCTCGCGGCGGCCTGCGGCGGCGCCGTCGTATCCGGCAAGAGGGGCGCGAGGCTGGCCGCGCAGACCCCCGGTGTCCTCGTCGATCCGGCCGTCTACGCCCCCCAGCCGCCGAACGATCCTGACCCCCTTTTCGCCTACGACGACTGGCTGTGGCGCCAGCAGGCGGCGGGCGTTCCGGTCATTCTCACCGACACGCCGCGGATCAGGAACCAGGACCGTTCGGCCCTCCAGAAGGCGCTGGCCCGGTGGGCCGACATCGACGAACCCACCCTGGTGGTCCTCCCCATCGAGGCCTGGTGGCTCCGGGACGGGCTGCCATGGCTCATCGATGAGGTGACGGCGGCTGGCCGGCCAGTGGCGATCGTCTTGCTGCACCAGTACAACGGCCTCGATACCGTCGGCGCCGTGGCGGGCCTCCTCGAGTTCATATTCGCCGTCCAGCCCGTGCCGGTGGTCCTGCTGCGCTGCGACGTCTCCGCGGTCGGCGCGGTGGCCCACCGGGCGTTCGCCGGATTCGTGGGCTGGTCAGCGCACACCCGGCACGGACCGCTTCCGATGCGCCAGCCCGACCGCGCCGGGGACCGGGACGAGTCGCCGTCGGTCTTCGTGCCCGCGCTGCACGAGTACTTCAAGGCCAGCAGCCTGCCCGCGTTCGCCCGCGTCGGCCGGCTGGACGTGCTGCGCTGCGCCGACCCGGTCTGCCGTGGCGACAGCCTGCTGACGATCGCCGACCGCGGCGAGGCCGACCTGCGGGCCGGCCGCCTGCTGGCCAGCCGGCACAACGTGGCCGCCACCGAGCAGCTGGCCCGCCGGATCTTCGCCGCCGCCGAGCCGCGGGATGCCTGGCAGGAGACGTGCCAGGCGGGAGCGCAGGCAAGCGCCTCGCTAGCCGAACACGGAATCAGCCTGGCCCTGAAACCCTGGCTCCGTCAGTGGCTGCAGCCGTCGGATAAGCCAGCGCCGGTAGGTCTTTTCCTGCAGTAGCCACGACCATCCGTCCGCGGTGAGGTCGGCTGGCTCGTCGGCCGGCAGCAGCGTCACCCTGCGCTGCGGATCGAGCAGGCCCACGCCGCATAGCTTGGCCTCCAGCAGCGCCTCCTCCGGTATGCGGCGGTGCACGGCCGCCACCCACCGGCGGGTGAAACCGGCGAACAGGCTGGCGTCCTGGACGGCGTGCAGTTCACCGGCCGCGGCCGCGTCCACCACGACATCGGCGATCGTCAGCGGCGACTCGAGATGCCGCGTGACGCTCGCCCCGTCCTCGCCGCGTTCGGCTATCCCGGGCGGCTGACCTGCCAGTTCGGCCCACAGCGCAGCATCGGTCACCGGCGCGGCCGCGGGCAGGTCCAGCAACCGGTCCAGCAACCCCGGGTTGACGACCGCGCCGATCCCGGCCGCCTCGCGCCGCCGGTGCTCGGCGGCGTTGATGATCGCGTAGGCGCTGACCCGCACCCCGAGCAAGATGACCCCCTCCACCAGCACCGCTGGCGAACCAGCATCGTGTCCGGTCACGTTGGCCCAGCCGCTCGGACCGCTCATGCGAGCGGCCAGCCCGGGCGGGGACATGTGCGTGACGGGATGTGTGAGCCGCTCGGGGCGTCTGCGACGCAAGGGGCGAGCCAGGCAGGCGGAACGCACCCTGATGTGGCACTGGTAACCGCCAAGCGCTGCATGCTCTACTCGTCTAGGATCGTATTTCTACTATCTAGATTCTAGATAGTAGATAATGCTCTGGACAGAGGAACACGCCGTTGGATGTGAACGAGGTCGGCAAGTTGCTCTTCGGGCGACCTTCCCGGTTGGCGCTAGCCCTCTGGATCTACCGGCACGACAAGCCACGGTTCTACCAGTCCGAGCCGCCCCGCGAGGTGATCTTGCAGGGAGACCTGGCGAAGGAACTCGGCCGCCTCGTTCGCCTCGGCATGCTGCACGAAGAGCGTCGTGACGACTCCCGCCGCGTCTACTACGACCGCACCGACAGCCCGCTCTGGAAGATCATCGAAGCCGCCGACGACGTGATCGGACCCGCCAGCTAGGCCGGCAGCTTCTCCCACTTCTGAACGCTGCCGTCGGCCATGACATTGCCGCCCTCGCAGGACCACTGGACCCGGCCGCCCTCGAACTGCTCATTGTAGAGGTCGGCGTACAGCCCGCCCTCGCGGAGCAGGTCGCGGTGCGACCCCGATTCCACGACCCGGCCGCCGTCGATGACATTGATCACGTCGGCGTTGACGATGGTGGAGAGCCGGTGCGCGATGGCGATCGTGGTCCGCGAGCCCATCAGCGCGTCCAGGGCCTTCTGCACCTCCCGCTCGCTGGCGGTATCCAGGGCCGACGTCGCCTCGTCCAGGATGAGGATGCGCGGGTCGTGCAGCAGGACCCGGGCGATGGCCAGCCGCTGCTTCTCCCCGCCGGACAGCCGGTAGCCGCGCTCGCCGACGACCGTGTCGTAGCCGTCCGGGAACTGCATGATCCGGTCATGGATGTACGCCGCGCGGGCCGCCTCCTCGATTTCCGGCCGCGAAGCATCGGGCCGCCCGTACCGCAGGTTGGCCAGGATCGTGTCGTGGAACAGGTAGCTCTCCTGGGTCACGAACCCGATGGCCGCGGCCAGCGAGGCCTGCCGGACCTGGCGCACGTCGATCCCGTCGATATCGATCGACCCGCCGGTGACGTCGTACAGCCGGGGAATCAGGTAGCTGATCGTGGTCTTCCCGGCTCCGCTCGGCCCTACCAGTGCCACCAGCTGCCCGGGTTCGGCCGAGAAGCTGACACCTCGCAGGGCATCCTCGGAAGTCTCCTGGTACCGGAAATACACCGACCGGAGCTCAACCCGCCCGCCGCCGTCGGCTTCGACCAGGTCCATCGCGTCCGGCGCGTCAACGATGTCCGGCTTCAGGTCCAGGTACTCGAAGACCCGGTCGAATAGCGCCAGCGACGAGCGCAGCTCTACCGAGACCTGGAGCAGCTGCCCGATCGGGAAGTACAGCCGCGTCTGCAGCGTGGTGAAGGCCACGATGGTGCCGGCCGAGATGGGCTGGCCGTTCGCCAACAGCAGGCCAGCGATCAGGTATACGAGCGCCGGGGTGATCGACAGGAACGACTGCACCACCGCGTAGAAGCCCTGGCCGATCATCTGTTGCCGGACCTCCAGGTCGGCCAGCCGCTGGTTCTCCTGCCGATACCGGCCAATGTCCCGTCCCTGGTTCCCGAACACCTTCGCCAGCAATACTCCGGACACCGACAGCGTCTCCTCGCTGATGGCACTCATCGCCGCCAGCGACTCCTGCGTCGACCGCGATACCGTGCGACGCCGGTCGCCGACCATCTTGGTCAGCCAGAAGAAAGCCGGCACGGTGAAGACGGCCACAATGGTGAGCTGCCAGCTGAGGATGACCATCGCGACGATGGTCGAGACGAAGATAACGACGTTGGCCAGGATGGTCGAGGCGGTGGTGGTGACCACGGTCTGGACGCCGCCCACGTCGTTGGCTAGCCGGGACTGGATCTCGCCGGTCTTGGTGCCGGTGAAGAAGGCCAGCGACAGCGTCTCCAGGTGCGAGTAGAGCCGGTCGCGCAGGTCCCGCATGACCTGCTGCCCCACCTTGGTTGTCTCGTACGTCTGCAGGATCCCGATGGCGCCGTTGACGATCGGCACCACGGCCATGATCGCGACCAGGATATAGAGCAGGTCCAGCTTGGGGCCGCCGGGAACGAAAAGTGCCTTGTTGAACACCGCCTGGATGAGCAGCGGGTTGATGATACCGATCGTCGAAGTCACCACAATGAGCCCGACTACGATCACCACTCGGCCCCGGTACGGCCGGAACAGCGGTATCACCCGGCGGGCAGTGTCCCGCCCCGCCCGGGCGGGAGGGTCCGCGCTTGTCATTCGTCCACTATCGCACCGAAGCTGCGTGCCAGATCCCGGTGCGTGCTGACCTCAGCCGCGGCCGATTTCCTCCGGCGGCGGCCAGTCCCCGGGCAGCTCATTGAGCTGCTGCCGGTAGACGTCACGATCGAACGGCCGCCCGGTCATGGCCTGCTGCAGGAACGCGCTGACCGGGCCTATGACCATGTGCATCACGTTGTGCCAGTCGTAGCCGAGCCCCGCCAGTCGCTGCACCGTCTGCCATGTCTCCGGCGGATCGTCATTCAGCAGTTGGTTCGCGATCAGTCCGTGCAGGGCGACGTGCAGCGTCGGATTCACCGTCTCGCCGCTGTCGGTGATGACCTCTTCGTGCGCCTCGAGCGCCTCTTCCCACTCCAGGTGCTGAGCCTCGAGCAGGAACGTGCGCTCGGCCTCATCGTCCGGATCCAGCCGTTCCAGCTCGAGCCCGTGATATGTGCCGTGGCCAGGCGGCACCGCCCAAGAACGCCGGTCGCCAGGGATCGGCTCGTCGAACCAGCAGTCCGTCGTCTCCTCGGCCCATGCCGTTACACCCGTGACCGGTCGGCGGCCAGATGCCGGACGTCGACCCGCCTTGCGGCTCCGCCCGCGGCCAGGCGGCCGCCCGCGACTCTTCGGACTCATCCCACGATTGTCCCAAGATCTGAGCCCGCGCGGGCGGATACGCCAATGAACCGGCCCAGCGCTGAAATCGTTCCAGGGAGTGGCGCCGGATCCTTGATCCTTATTTCACCCGACCCATTATGCTACTCACTGTGATTGCTTGTTCCCGTCATGTCACGTCGTATGGCTCAAGGCTGCGGTGAGGTCCCGTGGGAACCGACCTGCCCGATGAAGCGGACGTGCCACCAGACGGCCGCCCAGACCGTCGCGATGATCAAACCGGAAGCGGCCAGACCGCACGCCGCGGCGGCAACCAAGCCGAGACGCGCAGCCACGAGGAGTGCTACAACGACCTACGCGCAGCCGAAGCCAAGGAAAAATCCGTCGCGGCCCAGCGGATCACCGCAGAGGAACAGGCTGCTTCAGACACGTGGAACGAGAAGGTAACGGAATCCCGCTGGATGTGGACCGAGCACCAGCGGAAGTGGCCGCCCGAAGAGCGCAAGCCATCCGGCAAGCCTGATGATCCGCCGGGTACTTGGCATGGAGAAGGCAATAGAACCCTGGAACCCGCTGACAACGACCGAGTTGAAGCAGCTTGTGACAGCATCGCCGATCGGGAACGAGACAAGATCTCGCCAGCGATGCGCGCCATCGAGAGCCAAGATCCTGACCGCCACCTAGTCGGCCTCGACGACCGCCTGAAAGGCCGCGACCGCATCAAAGAGAAGGTCTACGACAAGATGAAGGAGTTTGTTGACTTCTCCCCAGAGGAAGCTGTCTCGAGTGTGTCGGATACGATCCGGTATACCTTTAAGTATCGAGAGACCCACTACACTCAGGGCGTCTGGGCGGATGTCGGACTTCTGAAGGAGCAAGGCCTTGAGCTGCACACACTCAAGAATTCTTGGTCTAAGGACCAATACAAGGGCATCAACAGCCAATGGATTGAGCCAGATAGTGGCCAGCGGTTCGAAGTGCAGTTTCACACGCGCATCAGCTACGAAGCGAAGCAATTGACACATGATTCCTATAAGCGACTTCGCACCCATCAGGCCGATAAGTTCGAGCAAATGGTGCTGGAAGCTTTCCAGAAAAAGGTCTCTGCCGACGTGCCGATTCCGCCTGGTGCCGCTGACATTCCCGACTACCCATAGAGAGGCGCAGATGCCAGACAAGGTCACGTACTACGCCATCGTGAACGACTTCAGCAGCCGTGAACGACCGGCTGGGGTGTTTCGGCGTACCTACTCCGATGATGGAGGTCGGTCCGACGAAGCGTTCACCAGGAACCTCCGATGGGAATACAGCACGTCCTTGATTTCCGCTGAGCGCGGCGACCTGGACAATAAATTCATCGAGATCACCGAGGATGAGGCAAACCAGATCGTCGAGCGCATTCGCGCGAAGGTAACCGGCACGAACAACGCCTAACGACTTTACGCCGGGGTTACGGCCCTGCCAGGCGGCTTGTTCCGGGCGAGTGACCCGAGGGGTTCCAAAGTGACCCTGCGGCTGCCGTGGCTCCTGTTGCGTTCTTGCTCCCGGCCGTCCGGCGCTGATAAGGCGTGGATGCCTCACCCATGTCGGTCGTAAAGGCAACGTGAATGAGGCATCCTCCCTGCCGTATGCCCGGCGCCTGCGGGCCGGGCCGCGGGGCTGATGCGGCCAGCGGGGCAGGCGGGGCAGGCGGGGCAGGCGGTGAGGGCGGGGCTGCGCGGGCCGCCACGGGCCTCGCGCCAGGACTCCAGTCCGGCCAGCCAGGGCACTACCAGGGCCGGAATGGGGCGGACGACCCGCTGGACCCATCCCCAGCCTCCGCCATTGAACGGCAATAGCGCCTGCCGGACCACCTTCACCCGCTCGAGTGCTCGTCTCAGTTAGCGATGTACCGTTAGCTCGCTGGCGTGAACCGCCGCGCAGCCGAAGACCGAGCGGAACGGAGGGACGTGCCCGCAGACATTCCGCCGTCCGGTGAGCCTCCGGAACCCGTCCCCGCACCCGACATGAGGGCCTCGGACGCCGACCGGGACCGGGTCATCGACATTCTGCGCGCCGCCACCGCGGATGGCCGCCTGACCGCTGACGAGTTCAACGAGCGCATGGAAGCCGCCCTGGCCTCCCGAACGTTCCGGGAACTCGCCCCGCTGACCGCCGACCTGGCCACCGCCCCGGCCCGCCGGGCCGACGTCCCGCCCCGCCAC
>Ga0306920_100015499_pt1 | contig 10448 bp, 14 predicted proteins | sample flu12Cox44000170_FD_204666 | JGI IMG/M metagenome (GOLD analysis project Ga0306920, IMG submission 204666) | Lab enrichment of tropical soil microbial communities from Luquillo Experimental Forest, Puerto Rico - flux4day.12C.oxic.44.000.170 (v2)... | ecosystem: Environmental > Terrestrial >... | reverse complement strand
GGGTGCGGCGGAGGGTTTCAATGAAACATCTCGCTCCCGTGCCTCTCTGTCCGTCTCATAACGAACGTATGAGAATCAATCCGGCACTTACTGGATACTTATGTCCGTCGGACGGCTGCACCGTTACATACACCGAGGACGTCGGCTACTTTCGGTTCGTAGATGGTGTCAAGCAGAAGCCCTCGAATGCCAAGAGATGCAGAGAATGCTCTGCACATCTTTATCTTGCCCAGCGTGGCAAGACTAGGTCAGAGGATACTTGGTTATGTCCGAATAATGAGTGTCCCGCCAAGAAGCCGCATCTGCTCCGGCCTGCTTTGACGAGGTCGAACCTGACCGCAAAGTGAAACCTCATCTAGGTCGAAGTCGTACCAGCTTGATCCTCCCATTGCCAGCTCCGCGAACGTTCGCCACAACTGGAGAGCATGGGCGTCCCTAAGCCCGATGCCGATGCCAAAGCCGGAGCGTATCCGCGGCAAGCTTTCGGGTCAACTCTCCTGCGCCCATGAATTTCGCGAGTTGGGCGGACTGGCCAGCCCACATTTGCATGTAATCAACCGAACCCGCTTTCTCAGAGGCCGCGCGCAACGGCGCGACGTGCGTTGCAGCGTGGGGAAACGGCAGCGCCACGTCGGAGACGAGTCCGCCTTCCAGCATGAACCGGTTCAGTATGCCTCTTGCGGGGCGTCCGCTGAACAGATTCGTCAACGCTGTACCGTTGTCTCCAACTTCCTCAAGCGCCTTCCGATAAAGAGGAGCGACTTTGGCTTCCGGGCAGAACAGATATGCGGTGCCTAGCTGAACCGCCGATGCACCAAGCGTGAACGCGGCCACAATGCCTCGGCCGTCGGCGATCCCCCCGGTCGCGATTACGGGCACACCAACCTGGTCGGCAACCTGTGGCAGCAGAGCGAACAAGCCAGTTTGCGTGGCTGTGTCCGTTTCGAGAAACATGCTGCGATGTCCCCCAGCCTCAACCCCCTGAACAATAATGGCATCACATCCGCGCGACTCGAGCCATTTCGCTTCTCTCACGCTCGTGGCGGAGGATAGAATCGTGATTCGGCGGTTCTTCAATCGCTCGACGAGGGTTGGATCGGGCAACCCGAAATGAAAGCTCACGACCTTTGGTGCAATTTCCTCGACGACCGCGCAGGCGTCAGCATCGAAGGGCATCCGTAAGCGCGTCGATGGAACGTTGTCGATGTCGAGTCCCCAGTGCTCGTAGTGCGAACGCAGGAAGCTCTTCCATTTTTCTATTGCCCCCATATCAGGAGCGGCCATGGTGTGACAGAAAAAGTTCAGGTTAAATGACTTCGGCATCCCGTCGCGTAGGGCGCGAGCGGCTTCCTGGAGCTCGTCCGGAGTTAACAACGCGCAAGCGAGCGAACCAAGCCCTCCCGCCGACGTTACAGCCCGGGCCAGCGCCACCGAATCAGCACCCGCCATCGGTGCCTGAATGATCGGGATTTCGATACCGAGCAAATCGAGGATACGAGGATCAGACCTGCGCTGCATACTGTATCCAGCCTTCCTGAGCGGGTTGTCGGCAATACTGAAGTTGGATGTCGCGTTGCGAGTTTCAACTTCTCAACTGACGGATTGCGCGTGATCAGTGAACACTACGCGATGTATCGTTACATCAACGTTTCACATCCGCTTTGACCTCTCAAGGCGTTTCTGTGAGCTAGCCGTTTTCGACACGCGCCTTTATATCCGTGTACGCCGCATTGATGAGCTTGCTTAGCGCCGCAACGTTTGTGGCCGTTCCCGGTCTGAGCTTCACATGGCGCATAAACCTACCGCTGCCTTGCAACAAGCGGGCCGGATCCTCCAGTGCTGCGCCGTGAAAGAACCCCACGTTTACGTGCGAGGTGAATACATTGACGTAGCCGAAGGGCGCATCTCCCAGACATGCAACCGGACAGCCGTCATGCAAAAGCTCCCGGACTTCGTCTCCGCATTTTCGCATCACTTCAAACCACTGACGTGCGATGGCCCCCAATTCACCTGCATGTTCTTTCATCCACGCCTCGATGGCGGGATCCCGCTCGACAATGTCGTTGAATCGCAGCAATTCCGTTCTCATCGTCTCTCCCACTTTCCACTGTCGAGATTATAGTCATGTAGCACCCCTATATGGGCGGACAATCGTGGAGTACCGACTGAGTTAGCGAGTTCAAGCTAAATCGTTTGGAATCTGGTGGACGAGAGGGGATTCGAACCCCCGGCGTCCTCGTTGCGAACGGGGAAACACTAAAGCTAAGACGCGTCGCCACAATCAGTTAGCTTTTTGAAAAGGCCGTGAATTGCCCAACTCGCCCAACCAAATCGTAGAGCTTCTTCACTAGCCGTCAGCTCACCCCGCGTTCGTAATGTCGGCACATCCAATACCTCCGCCTTCCTGGGAGGCGAGACCCGGGATTGATTTCCGTTTTCGCACAAACGTTTTTTTTCCTGATGGATAGAAGCAACTACTTGGCCGCTACTGGATTGTGAATGTGCTCGTTATCCCGAACACCTTTGTTGCGGCCGGAAAGGGCGACCCGGACACCGGTGTCAGTCCCCCGGTTGTCCCGTCGATAGCAAGCACGGACACCCCTGTGGTTCCATCATGGCCCACGAGAACGTACTTTCCTGAACCATCCACGGTCAGTGCAATAGGGAAATTCGGGATGGTGAACGGAGAACCGGTAATTGGTGTCAAGGCACCCGAGGTAGAATTGAGCGAATAGGCCGATATGCTGCTGCCCCCATTGTCGGCAACGTAAACGAATCTTCCGGAAGGTTCGACGGCCACCGAAACCGGATTGAGACCCGCGGCGAACGGAGAGCCAGGAACGGGCGTCAATCCTCCCGAGGGATCGATGCTGAAACCCAGCACATAATTGCCAGTGCTGATGGAGCTCGACGAATTTGCAACGTACAGGAATTTTCCAGAAGGGTCGATCGCCAATCCGCGGGGAAAAGTGCCGGCTGCGAAAGGACTACCCAGGACGGCACTTAGCACTCCATCCGTGGCCGTGATCCCAAGAACTGAGATGTTGGCGGTGCTTCCATTCGCCACGAAGACATATCTCCCTGCCGGATCTATGGTGACGGCGGAGGGCCCCAGGCCAACGGAAAAGGGAGAACCTGCAATTCCTGTTAGATCGCTAGTCATGGGGTTCACGGTGAAGCCGGAAGTATCGTTAGAAGCCTGATTAGCGGTGTAGACGAATCGGCCCGTGGGATCCACGGCGATCGCAACGGGGGCCGTTCCAGCTGATGCTGGTGATGCCAGCGGAGTTAACGCCCCGGAAGCTTTGCTGATGGCATAGCCTGAAACGTTGTTGGTGGAGAAATTTGCCGCATAAGCGAGTGTACCCTTCGGATCGGTCGCTATGAATGCCGGACTCGCAGAGGAGGGGGAGGGAAATGGCGAGCCCGCGATTCCTGCGAGCGCGCCGGTGCTGGAATTGATACTGAAGCCGGATATATTGTTGGAGCCGATATTCGCGGTGTAGGCGAACCTGGGCGTATACCTAACCGGCATGGTGCTCCTAGTCATGGCTATGGACTCGGCTTGGCCACGGGTGCGCACCTCGCCGAGGGAGGTCAAGGCGCCGGTTGTGGGATCGATGGAATATTCCGAGATGCTCTCTGAGAGCGTGCCAAGATTCACCACGTAAGCGAATTTTCCTGACGGATCTACTTTCACGGAATTCGGACTCGCCCCCGCTGCAAACGGCGAACCCGCAACGGGCGTTAGAGCGCCAGTCGCACCGATCGTGTACGCAGACACATTGCCGCCGGCGGTATTCGCGGCGTAAACGAATTTGCTCGAGGGGTCCGCGGTCACCGAAATCGGAGTCGTCCCCGCTGCAAACGGTGAGCCCGCAATGGGCGTTAGGGCGCCGGTACCGGCATCGATCGAGAAAGCGGAAACATGGTTGGACTGGCTATCAGCAACATAGGCATACTTGCCCGAGGGATCCACTTCCAACGAGAAGGGACCCAATCCCGTTGCAAACGGCGAGCCAGAAACAGCGGTCAACGCTCCGGTAACGGGGTCGATGCTGTAGGCGGAAATGTTATTGGAGGAAGCGTTGATGACATAGACAAACCCTCCGGACGGATGAACGGTCACCGACACGGGCTGGGTCGCGGCCGGAAACGGCGAGCCTGCAATCGGCACGAGCGCGCCCGTGGCGGGAGTAATGGAGAATGCAGAGACACTACCGCTCTCATTTGCCGAATAAACAAATGTTCCTGAGGGGTCCACGGCCAACACATTGGGACTCGTCCCCGGCCCCGTGGTGAACGGCGAACCCGCGATTTCCGTCAGGCTTCCTCTCGTAGGATCCACGGCGTAGGCAGAAATCGTATTGGGTGAGTTATTCGAGACATAGGCAAACCTAGATGCAGGATCAACCGCCACCGAAGTAGGATTGCCGCCCGCAAGTGCGTAACCATTGTGCCTCAGCTGCCCCGTCGTGCTGTTGACCGTGTAGATGGAGATGGTGTTGTCGACAATGTCCGCTGCATAAGCAAAGCGGGGTACGTTAGAGGCCCCGCTGAGGACCACAATCAGCGTCGCGGAACCGCTGACGGAGCCTAAGGTGGCGGTTAGTTGAGGTCTACCGATCGCTAATGCCGTCGCCAAACCCGAACTGTTGATCGTTGCCCGCGTCGTGTCCGATGAGCTCCAGGTTACCGAAGTCGTTAGATTTTGGGTGCTGCCATCCTTGAAGGTCGCCGTGGCGGTAAACTGTTGCGTCGCTCCATCGGAAATCGACGAACTTGTCGGGGAAACCTTAACCGACACAGGAGCTAGGATTGAGAAACTGAGGGTGTTCGATACTCCCCCTCCCGGCGAAGGGTTGGTCACCGTTACGGATAGGGAAGCTACGCCAGTCATATCCGCGGGCGTTACCATGACCGTAAGCTGTGTCGAACTGACGAAGGTCGTCGTCCTGGGGTTGCCGTTGAAGTTCACAACTGAGCTCGAAATGAAACCTGTACCAGTCACGGTCAGAGTAAACGCTGGCGCTCCGACGACCGCCGAGCCAGGGGAAAGGGCAGTGAGGTTTGGGACTGGGTTGTTCATAGACGAAGATCCGCCTCCACCACAACCAGCCAAGAGCACGATGAATCCGAAAGCAAGAACATGTGTTGTCAATTGCTTCCATCGGTCCATAGGTGCATCCTTTCGTCCTCGCCGCAGCGATGGCTTACGGGAGAACCATCCCACGTGATAATTTCCTACCTTAAAATTCTTGCTGGATCTTCGCTGCTCTCAATTCGTCAAGCTGAGAGCTAAGGTCAGATTCGTTGACTTAGCCTATGCCACAACCTAAGATTTTCGTCAATGGCCACCCCGTCTGATTTCATCGGCCAGACCGTTTCGCATTACCGTATCCTCGAAAAGCTTGGCGGCGGAGGAATGGGTGCAGTGTACAAGGCCGAGGACACGGAGCTTGGCGGCTTTGTCGCCGTGAAATTCCTCCCCAACGAATTGGCCCGAGACCCGCAGACGCTCGAACGTTTTCGCCGCGAGGCACGTGCGGCCTCCGCCCTGAACCTACCAAAAACGCAATTTGCCGATTGCCGGAGAGGATATCGTGTTCGGTACCAGGATTTTGTTGGGCAATTCTCATGCGGCTAGCATGCTATGACGAGAAGTTGAACTTTTCAGAGCAAACCAACACAGGCCGTCTCCCGAAAAAGCTTCCGAATGGCGCTCCGTTCAGGCAGCTTTCCGGGTATAGAGACGCGGTGTTTCAACCACTTGCGTCAGACGAGGGTGCCCTCAAATGGAGTACTTGGAGTACTGATGGAGACCTTGGAGTACAAACCGTTCGCAGAAATTGACTTTGCATCGACCGCGCGCCCGGCAAGAGAAGGGAATTACGATGTTCAAAGCTTCCTGGGTTCTGGCGCGGGTAGTTCATGTACTGTGGCTCCCGAAAATCTCGAAATATCTGAGCGGATGTGCCTTATCCTTGTTTCATAATTCTCGCTGAACATCTGGTTATCGCCGCGGCTCAAGGGCAGCCCAAATCCGAGGTTTCGATCAGACTAGAACTTCCGTTTTGTCTCATCGCTCCGTGGTTCCATTGTACGCAGCGGCAAGGCACCCGAGACTGCTTGCATGGATGGAACTATCCACGACCAAAAGCGCCTGGTGAACATTGCGATTTTGATCTGGGTGCTCCTTGCTGCCAGTGGTGTCTTGCATGCTGGGCCGAAGCAACGCCGGCCGCCCAAGCGACGCTATCACTGCATATGCGGAGACATTTGCATCAAAGCAGCTCCTGGTGAACGCTGTCTGCTGAAGGGCTGCAATGGAAAGGATGTACCACAGGCCAAAGCACGCGCAAGAAATCCAAGTTAGCCGGATACCGCTTTCTGCGCGGTACTGCGCAAAAACCTAGTCCCCGCTTTCTGGAGCACGTCATGAACCCGCACTGGAACCAGTGGATCGTATTCGGCTAGCTGTTTTTCTTTGTCATATTCCTCGGGCTTGACGCCGCGGCTTGGATAAGCGGCGACAGGCGCATCCCGACCTTCTCCCGAGTGGTCACCCACCTGCTCCCGTGGTGGGTCGTCCCTCCCCCTCTGCTGCGTCTTGTTTGTGCATTTTCTGCTGATTTATGCCGAAAGGGCTAGCGCCCGCCCCTAGTAGTGGGAGCTGGTTGGGTCGAGGACTGGCGCCGCGCGCTAGGATGAGGTCCGCGAGTCGGATTCCAGCCCCCGCCGCTTCGAACCCAAGGCGAGATGTCGCGCGAGGCAAAGTCACTTGCTATGCAACTGCCATTGCGGGTCATCCTGGGCGGGCTCGGGAAAGATGAACAGGAAGTGGCCGGAGACGTTTCCATGGGCCATTCGCAACCGCACACTATCTGCGCAACAAATTGAGAAACCGCGCGGAGCCGGCCAATCGTTAGCTGCCCGAGAGTATCAGGCCCACTGTAATGCCCGCACACAGCGCGAGACCGAGAAGTACCACACCGGTAACCACGACCACAACCGCGATCCACTTTCTAATTAATGGCACTTCGGCCTGAGAAGTATTCATAGCTCTGCTCCCGCATGGCTCGCGGGGATGGAGCTTCAATTTCCGGCAGAGGTTAGAGGGAATATCAGTCTAGTTCGTTGCGGAAGCTCAACATGGCGAGTAATTTCTTTGTCAGCTCCGTGTAAACGAATAGGCAAAATGCCAATGCTCCTTGATGACCTTCTGCGCGTTCTTATCTTCGCGAAGGCCAGCGAATTTCGAGTGGCGCAAGTAATCGATTTACGCTTCATACTGCACCTCCTCATTGGATTGCACGAACGCGGTTAAACCCGTGCGTTATCCCAAGGACCCCAAGTGTTTCAGTCTAAGAAGCAACCCTCGGCTTGTTGAAATCCTTCCACTGTTGTTGTGCTTCGACGATGTACATCTCGTTGCCGTCAGGATCTTCAAAATGGGCAGCCTTGATCTCTTTATCGTCAACAATCGGGCTCACAAACTTCACACCTTTTGCCTTCATGTCGGTAACCGCCTTCTCGATAGATTCTGAAGCCTCGAATCCAATCGTGATCGAGCCCTTCCTGCCAGCAGGCGATTCCTTCGAGGCCGGATGCAAACCGACAGTCACTCCATCTTCAGTTTTGAGCGAAGCCCACTCGTTGCCGAATCGATACTCCACTTTCATGCCTAGAACCTCGGTATAGAACCGGACAGCTCGATCCATGTTCGACACGAATATAGTGACAACGGTCATAACACCTCCTTTTAGGAACAGGCGAAGCGGAACTCTAGGCTATGGGTAGACCTCACACAAGAGCCACTTTGCAGGAAAAAGGGTACCATTTTGAGCTGGGTCTTATTCGAGCAGGCCAAATGGCTAAGCGTCCACCATCATTGAAAATGCCGACATTCACGCTACAGCGCTCCTCGGGAATGCCTCTGCACCGCCAAGTGTACCTTGCTGTCCGGGAGTTGGTTTTGACGGGACGACTTCGGGAGGGCGAGCGACTCCCTTCAAGTCGTGCATTAGCAAAAACCCTAGGAATTTCTCGCAATACTGTTGTCAACGCCTATGCGAGATTGGCGGAGAAGAATTTGACAGTTTCGACCGTGGGTTCAGGCACGCATGTTGCGAGCACTCTGCCGCATGCGCCTGACTTTGGTTTCTTGCAGCATGCCGTTGTTAGGTGCGGCTTTGACCTCGCCGCAATTCTTCGGCGGTCTCACTATCCCGTCCAGCGTCTCAACTTTCTGGACGACGACGGGAATAAACTCTATCTCTATGACAGTCATTTGTCTTGAATCAAGAGTTCAACCTAGCTTAGCTGCTGGCTTCGGTTGTTAGAGAATTTCCGACAAAAAGAGCGCGTCCGCCCGTTAAGCTAACGCGCCCCTTTTCAGAACTGATTTAACTCTCTAAGCGCCTGTGGCCTTTCCAACTGCGCCGAGCTGTTGCAGGAGTGCCAGTTGGTCGGGTGCGTTCAAAGCCGCGATTGCCTCTTCTACCATTCGACGGTTATCCATTTCCGACATAGGGGTACGGCCTGCGGTCAGCGAGCGCGAGCGCCATTGAGTCCACCTAGTTCGTGCAAGTCACGCTGAACTCTGAAGCTGGCGCGCAAAGTCTAGGAAGCCTGGATGCATGCGAAGAGAGAAGGAACGGGGAACTGTCCCCTCTTCTTTTTCCGCTTCACCATATTCGCCGTTGCACCAAAGTGCTGCAGAGCGAACAAGTGAAATTTGTTGCGGAGCTCCTCGTAGCCAACGAGGTGCTCGTACGGTAAAGTGCGCTGTAAAAATTGTGTAAGTTCTTTGGAATCAGGGTGGACGAGAAGGGATTCAACCCTCGGCCTCCTCGTTGCGAACGGTGGGGAAAATAAGCTAAGGCAAGGCGCCACAATCACTTAGCTGTTTTCCTGGGGCCCTGAATTGGCAAGTCTGGCAAGCCGGGCTATTTGCCTCCACCTTCATTCACGTCTCTTCAGAGATGGCATTCACTTTGAATTCGGCCCGGCTTCTCCCTCCGATCTCCCCTGCGAATCTCCCGAACATCTGGTCGCCCCGGCTCAAAGGCAGCCCAAATCCGAGGTTTCGATCAGACTAGAACTTCCGTTTTGTCTCATCGCTCTGTGGTTCCATTGTGCGCAGCGGCAGGGCGCCTGAGACTGTTTGCATGGATGGAACTATCCACGACCAAAAGCCCCTGGTGAACATTGCGATTTTGATCTGGGTGCTCCTTGCTGCCAGTGGTGTCTTACATGCGGGGCCGAAGCAACGCCGGCCGCCCAAGCCACGCTATCACTGCATGTGCGGAGACATTTGCAGCAAAGCAGCTCCTGGTGAGCGCTGTCCGCTGAAGGGCTGCAATGGAAAGGATGTACCACAGGCCAAAGCACGGGCAACTAATCCAAGTTAGCCGGATACCCGCTTTCCGCGCGGTACTGCGCAAGTAACTAGTCCCCGCTTTCTGGAGCACGTCATGAACCCGCACTGGAACCAGTGGATCGCATTCGGCTGGCTGTTTTTCTTTGTCATATTCCTCGGGCTTGACGCCGCGGCTTGGATAAGCGGCGACAGGCGCATCCCGACCTTCTCCCGAGTGGTCACGCACCTGCTCCCATGGTGGGTCGTCCTCCCCCTCTGCTGCGTCTTGTTTGTGCATTTTCTGCTGATTTATGCCGAAAGGGCTAGCGCCCACCCCTAGTATTGGGTAGCTGGAAGAGCCACCGCGAAAACGCGCTGCGGGACGTAACTATGGTCTGCGATCGGGCTGACGAGGCCAAAGTAAGCTCCGGCATGTAACCTGCGATCAACCTCCACGTAAGACACAATGAGAGCGCATCCCGGTGATCCCGGATGACAGGTTGGTGGAGGCGTTTATGGTCAATGCTCAAGCAGCGAGTGTGCAACATACGAATGGCGGGACACGTTGGGTCACGGCCATCGCCTCGCTGATGGTGGGTACGGCGTTTTTTGCCCTGTGGTTCTGGCTGTTGCCATCGTGGCTCGGATTTCAGACCGCCGGGGCCAGGGCGTTGGGATGGCGTTGGATCGCAGCGGTGTTCTCGGTGCTCGGGTTCAGCGTGGCGCTACGATGCGTGTGGGACTTTGGATGGACAGGCCGCGGAACGCCCGCACCGGTGGCTCCACCAAAAAAACTCGTCGTTGTGGGGTTCTATCGATACGTGCGGAATCCGATGTACTTGGGATTTTTTGGGGGATGGGTAGGGCTGTGGAGGGTCTTTGGCCACGCGAATTGGGCACTGATCTCTGCGGCTCTGGCTGTGGTGCTGGGCGTTGCTCTATTCGTGCGGCTGTATGAAGAGCCCACGCTGCGAAAAATGTTCGGCACAGAATATGAGGAATATTGCAGAAACGTGAGAGCGTGGGTGCCGCGACTTCGGGCGTGGCAGGGCAGAGATTCCGAGCAGCGCTAGTCGCGGAACAACGT
>Ga0306920_100015498_pt1 | contig 10448 bp, 9 predicted proteins | sample flu12Cox44000170_FD_204666 | JGI IMG/M metagenome (GOLD analysis project Ga0306920, IMG submission 204666) | Lab enrichment of tropical soil microbial communities from Luquillo Experimental Forest, Puerto Rico - flux4day.12C.oxic.44.000.170 (v2)... | ecosystem: Environmental > Terrestrial >... | reverse complement strand
TAATCGGCGTGGCTGTGCTGCCGCCTGCGATCTGGCCGGCGTATTTAGTGTCATCGAAATCGGTCTGCTCGACTTTGAGCTTCTTCCAGTCGGCATCCAGCTCTTCGGCGATCAACATCGGAAGCATGGTCTTGACGCCCTGGCCTACTTCGGGGTTCTTGGCCATCAGCGTGACCGTCCCGTCGGCCGCGATCTTGATGTAGTTGCTCGGGACCGGCGCAACCTGCGGCCCGAACTGCGCGGAGGCCGGCTTGACATAGAGCCCGATGAGGGCTCCGCCACCGCCGAGGGCACTAACTTTGAGAAAGGAACGACGATCGATGCGCATGGTTTTCACGAGTGTCCCTCCTTACTGATTCACCGACGCCGTTTCGACGGAGCGCGCCGATGCGTTGGTGGTGATTTCCGCAGCTCGGTGGATCGCCTGGCGGATCCGCAGATACGTTCCGCAACGGCAGAGGTTGCCGTTCATCGCCGAATCGATATCTTTATCCGTCGGGTGGGGCTTTTTAGCGAGCAATGCGGCCGCCGACATCATTTGGCCGGCCTGGCAATACCCGCACTGCGGCACGTCGATTTCTTGCCACGCCAGTTGCACCGGGTGACTCCCGTCGGCTGACAGGCCCTCGAGGGTAGTGATTCTTTGGTTCGCCGCCGCCGAAACGGGCGTCTGGCAGGAGCGGACAGCGCTGCCGTTTAAATGCACGGTGCACGCGCCGCACTGCCCGATGCCACACCCGTACTTGGTGCCTTTCAGGTTGAGGACGTCGCGGATCACCCATAGCAGCGGTGTGTCCGCCACCACGTCAACCGTGGTCGACCGCCCGTTTACGTTCAGTTTGAAAGCCATCGTGTTCAACTCCTGGAGCCGAAAGTGGAAAGCACGCGATCGCACACCGCAATCCCGCTCGTACGAAGTTTGCCGAGACCGAAACCATCCTTGCCTTGTGACGGGCAGAGTAGCACCGGCAGGCGGGGAGTGTCAAGCCGATCAACACTCGAGAGAATCCCGATGGAGCCTGATTGGGCTTCAGAAACTCAATTTTTCCCTTGACAGATATTCATAAACATGAGTTAAATATTAAATATATTGAGATGGCCCGAGCAAAAGACCTATCCGGGTGGCCGGAATTAACGCAGCTCACGCAGGGGCAGCCAATCGTCGTGGAGAGGGTCCGGCTGGCCGGCAAGCCGGTCGTGATTGAAGGCCAATTCGAGCTTCCCCAGTTGGCCCGGTTGAATCTGGAAGACCAGGTCTTCATCACGGCCTTCGTCCGGTGTCATGGGTCGATCAAAGAGATGGAGCAAATTTTCGGAATCAGCTACCCGACCGTCAAATCGCGGCTGAACCGGATCGCCGCGAGCCTGGAGTTCGTGGATACGGATCCGTCACCGTCCAAGGCAGAGATCCTCGACCGGCTCAAGCGCGGCGAGATCACCGCGCAGGAGGCGATTCGGGAATTGGAGGCGTTCGAATGATCCCGTTGCTTCTAACGGTGCGGATTGGCGGCGCAGGGAGCCGCGGCGTCCCGCTGTGGGTTCCGCTTTTTCTCGTGTGGCTGTTGTTGCTGCCGCTGGCGCTGCTGCTGTTGCCCCTGTTTCTCGTGGGGTGTCTGATCGGCATGCTGAATCCGTTCCGAGTCCTGTGGGTCTTCTGGGGGATCCTGAACGGCGCCCGGGGCACAAGTGTGGAAGCGGCTAATGGCCGCCATGCCGTGTTGATTCGCATCGTTTAGGAGGAGACATGAGTGAAAGCCGCCGCGACATATTGGAAATGTTAGCCAAGGGCCAGATCACGACTGACGAAGCCGAGCGCTTGCTCGGGCTGCTGGAGAACAAGGCGCCGACCGACGGACCCCGGGACAGTACGGGCTCCCGCGCGAAAGCCAAACCCGAATACCTGCGAGTGGTGGTGGAGTCTGACGAGGGCTATGACTCGGGCGCCACGGTCAACGTTCGCGTGCCCATGCAGCTGCTGCGTGCCGGCGTCCGGCTGGCGGGTCTGCTTCCGGTTCAGGCGCGGGGTCCTGTCAACGACGCGCTGCGCAGCCACGGAGTGCCCATCGATCTTTCGCAGATCCGACCGGAGAACCTGGAAGAACTGGTCGACCAGCTCAGCGACCTCACTGTTGATGTCGCTCAAAACCGGCAAAAGGTGAGGGTCTTCTGCGAGTGAGCGAGGCCTGTTAGCCGGAACCCGAAGCGGCCTCAGGCCATGTGCTCAGCGAGCGCCCGCTCGACATCCTCGGGTGCGACGCGCTCGCCCTCGTTCAACCGGCTAAGGATTCCGTTGATGATTTCCTTGGCCTCGTCCTTCCGGTAATTCTTGATGAAGCCGTCGAAAAAGTGTTCCCCCGCCAGCGCGTGGTTGATCTCGGTTTCCTTGTTGTGATCCTGGAGCTCGGTAAAGTAGACAACCTGGTATTTGCCCGTGTATTCGGTTTCGCGATAGATCTCGAACATCACTTTATCCGACTCGAACAACATAGCTTCGAGCGTATCACGATACCGAGCCAGCAGGAAGGGGCGTGGCTAAAACGAAATGGAACGAGCGGCAGTAACTCAGTGGTAGAGTCACAGCCTTCCGAATCGACCATCAATTTAAGACATGAGGATTTAGCGTTCGCCTTCAGAAACGGAAGAAGGTCAACAACACGCTGGTGCTCCTCGAACCCGTCGGCCAATACGATTGACGTTACCGTCCGTGGTTCGGTGGTGACATTGGCGGACTTAGTCGATTTTTATGACACAAAAGACCCTGGGCGCGCGAGTCGGATGAAATGGAACCAGATACGGGATTGAAACCGAATGGGCGTTTTACGACGGTGACTGAGGCTTCTGCCACCGTTCGGTCCGGCTGGTCGTGAAGCTGGATCGCGACGGGAGTGGGCATTGAATCCATTCGGCGGGGAATTTGCCGACGGTTGGGAGTATACGGCATAACGCTTCTATGAGAAGGTCGTAAAAGTCAAGGCCGACGTGGCGGCCATCCTTCATTTTTTCTCCGGCTTGATCCCCGCGGATCGAGGCGACCATCTGGACGCGGGCCCGGGCGGCCCATCGGGGGGATGCGCAAGGGGGGTTCAGCGGAGCGCTTTGAACCCCTCTTGTGGGGGGAGCCGCGGCGTCGATGGGTGCCAGCGCCTTTTGCTGGCGCGCAGCGTGGCCAGCGGCGTGGGGGGAACCCGCCCGCCCCGGCTTTCCCCCGGAGGGGGAAACGGGAAAGGGGGAGATCAGACTGCCTTGTTGCAGACTCGCCACTGGTTTAGAGTGTGCCCCCGCTGTTCTTCTATCACTTTTCCCTCTCAGTACGATCACCAACCGATCTGTCGATCCGCTCGATTAGCATTAGCTTTCCAGAAGTCTTGAGCGCCAGCCACTCCTTGCCGTGCTTCTATCCGCACTCTTCATGGGCCGCCGATGGGGGCCCGGTGCAAGTTGGGGTCCGATCTAAAGCCCAGGTCCATCACCACGGTGATGGACCTGGGTTGCTGGGTGCTGCCATCTCGCCGGCGATCTCTGAAGGATCAGAGCGTTATACGCAGTTACCCGAACAAGGCGGTGGATGTCATTGCTTACCAAAACTTCTTGTCTGCTAGCCGCCCGCGCAATCAACTCATGCCGACTCTGCTCCCTTATCTTGCTTCCCGGGTAGCTACGCAGCCTCCCCCACTTCCGCTGTCGGCGCGCCATGGCGTAACGGCTCATACACTTCTCCGCTGATCCATAGCCGATGCAACAATACCGCCAATTTCCGCGCTACCGCTACTGCTGCCCGCTTCTTCGCATTCTTCCCGCCTCGCTCGCACAGCCGGAGCCCATACCGCCGTAAGTCTGTGTCCGGTCCGAACCGCCCCAAGATATAATGTGCGCTCCCTACCAGTAGCCGCCGCACCATCACGTCTCCCGCCTTGCTGATTCGCAATTGCGGTTGGCTGTCCCCAGAATCCTCCTGCTTGGGCACTAACCCCAGATACGGCCCCACGTCCCGACTCTTCCGAAATCGATCCGGATTCTCCAGCGTCAACACATAGGCTAACGAGGTCAGCGGCCCCACCCCCTTTACTTGCTGCAACAACTCCGTGTGGCCATACTTCTCTCTGCCCAGCTTTTCAATCCTCTCGTCATAGACCTTGATGCAATCACTCAGCGCCTCGGCCAAACGCACCAACGGCAGCAGCGCTTCGCGTACCTCGGCGGGGAGTGTCTCCTCCACCTTATCCGAGAAGCTGGGACTGGAACACTTGGGCAGCCTCGCGCCCATACTTTTCACCAATCCCCGCGTGGTATTGATCAGTTGCGTCCGCGCGGTCACCAACGCATCCCGCGCCCGCAGCACCACCAGGTCTTGCCGCACTTCCGTGCTCCGGTGTTCGATCGGGAACAACGACTGCGGATCGACGCGCCCCAGCCGCGCCAGCTTGTTGGCATCGATCCGGTCATTCTTGCGCTTGCGACGCTTCGTCCCATCCATCAGTCGTGGGTTGGCGACCAGCACCTCGTGCCCGCAACCCACCACCACTTCTCGCACCCACGCCGAGTGCGTGCCCACTTCGAGGATCACGCGCGCCGCCGATAATGCCCGGAAGAATGCTGCTACATCCTCTCCCGTCGTTCGCAACTGTCCCTCCGCCAGCGTCTCCCCCTCCAATCCCAAAATGCAGTAGTTGCTCCATTGGTCTCCCAGATCCACTCCCACCGTCAGCCGGTCCCGATTGGGGGCCGGCACGACACCTGGCTTCCCCTCCGCTGCCTTCTCCGGCGCCGGTTTTGGCCCCAGCCTCTCGCTCAGCTTCGCCACCAGCTCTGCCATCACTTCCTTGGAGTCCCGCTGCACCGGGCCGCGGGCCTTCGCTGGTTTCGTCTTCTGTCCGCTCGTCGTTTGAGAAATGCTATTCTTTTTCAAGGGTCGATTCTCCTAGCTTCCTAATTGCACCTATGAATGCGTTCAATCACCCATAGAGTAGCGTGCTTGGGGATCGACCTTCTCATCTCATCTCGCCGAAGCCGCGCGTCCTGTTCTCATTCGGAGGGTAAAGTCTCTACTGACGCCTAGCCCGAACCTGGCGAATCCTGACGAAAACCAGCCCAGGCGTCGGAACAACCTGCTCTTGACATCGCAGTATCTGAGGCGAACCACAACCGAGGATGCGATATGAGGGCAATTGCCGGGTTTAGTCGCTTTTTATGCCAGACAAAACATGAGCTCAGCTTGCGCGCAGCGTGAGCCCAAAGAACTCAGTGTCGGCACAAGCCGCGCCGCGCGTGTCGGTGAATGTAGCCCGCGCCCTATGCCAGTCGTGGTGGCGCAGAGCCCTTAGCGCACCGGCAACAAGGTCTCTAATGGTACCGTGTCTCCGAGATGGTTCTGTTTCCGGTTCGCCTCCACGATTCGATTCCCCATTTCCTGTGCTGCGCGGGCCTCCCGCCTCCAGTTGAGGTGTCGTAGCACGGCTGCGTGCGCCAGGAGCGCCCAACCCGTTTCAGGATGGTCCGGACCGAAGAAAGCCTCAAACTGCCGGACAGCCCCCTCGCTTTCTGCTCTAGCCTCGTCCCCGCGCCCCAGCCCGGCATAGATCGAGGCCAGGCACATGCGCGCCGCAGACTCTAGAAACGGTTGAGGCTCCGGTAATGCCTTGAAAATTGCCATAGCCCGCTCAGCGTACGGCAACGCATCCGCAGCTCGCTTCCTGGAGTTCAGAAACACGGACAGGTGCAAGCTGGACTCCCCGATCGAAAGCGACCCCGAACCCGATATCGCTTCCAGCACGGAGAGTGCCTGGCGCTCGGTTTTTTCTGCCAAGGCCAGTTTGTTTCGCCGCGCATAAAAGCACGCAAGTACGTCCAGAGTATACGCGCCTTCCGGAGTGGCAGTCTGCGAAGTCCTTGCCTGGAGGGCGACTGTTTGTCGGAGCAGCTTTTCCGCCGTCGAGTCCTGACCCGATGCCAGGTACAGGGCCGCCAGTTCCGTACGGAGGCGTTGCACTCGACTGTCGGCTTCTTCGGCAGTCTTGATCAGAATCGAAATCGCCCGCCCACACAGCCGCGCGGCTTCATCCAGGCGCCCCAGATCGATTTGCACGCTCGCCAGATTCGAAAGCGCCATCGCCAGCGTGTCCGCCTGTTCGGGGACTCGTTCCGCCTCGCGAAGTGCCGACTCAAATCGTAACTTTGCCTCCTGGAAGCGTCCTTGCATTTGTAGAACGCGCCCTTCCAGGATGTTCTCGACCAGATCAGAAGAAGACTGCTCGGCGCTCGCCGCCATCGACAACAATGAGAGATAAAGACAGACTTTGCTCGAGGACACATTATCTCCTTTGAAGAATCGGGCCAGGATCGGTCCGAGCTGTTTCAAACAGAGGCCGGCTCACAGCCTAGACGTGGAGGCCAAGCGAAAGTTAGTCGGTTCGGCTAATTCAGAGAAAATGCTGGCTCCTTTTTTTGTCCTGACGATCCCTCCTATGCTCGCCTTAACGCAACTAAGTCGCGGTTTGTTCCGTAACGACGCAATACATTTGTGATGCCTAATCCGCTTCGCCCAGAACCGGGCCTAGAGATTCGTCTGGTTGCCTCTTAGCGGAACGGCGAAGTCCACTGCAGACTCATTGGCAGTGTTATCCGCAGCCAAGTACCGCTGAATCTCTTCCCGAGCCAAGTCTTTCTCACCCGTGACGCGATGAACTTCGGCCAGCGTCTCAGTCTGCTTTCGGAAATTCTTGCGCAGCCAACTGCAAGAGCAAAAAACTCGTTAGCAGACACCTCGGTCGCCAAATGACGCAGGCTGCTCGCGTCCTGACCCTCCATTCCGTTCTGGCTGCGCGGAATCGGAACTGAAGAGCGCGTGATCTGTCAACGTGGACTAATGATGCGATGTGCGGACGCGATGTAAGCGTCAATTTGTAGCCTCTTTATCGCTTTTTGTTATGGCCGGACAAAACAGAAGCAACTGTAACCAAACCTGTACCTTGTCGATACCGTTTCGACGAAAAACCGCCAGGAATCGTGGCTGGGCCGGCGAGCCGGTTTTGGCTCGCGGGCAGTCCTCAAGTCGGCCGCAGGCCGGTAAAACCCAGCCAAGATCTCGCCCGGAATCTCTCTCCGCAGAAATCCCGCCTGTTTTGCCTCTGACGCCAAGGACGGGAAGATCTGCCCGACGCCCACCAACGCAACCTAGGGCCGTTTCCGCCCCAAGAAACGGCATTCTACGCGGAATGCCGAAACATTAAACCCCAGGAATGATTTGGCGGCAAAACGCCCTGATCCGGTGATGTGACCGGTCCGGACCATCCTGCTGATGTGACCGGTCCGTCACGTCATTTGCGCCCGAGGACCCTGGCTACGGACTCCAGCCGCCACGCCGTGCTGGGCCAGGATCGAGTGCCCCTGGACTGACGCTTCTCGGGCGCACTCTGCGTTTTGCGAAGCCCGAAGATTGGTCCTGAAGCCTATGCACTTCGGATTTTTCCTGGAATCAGTAATGCCCTACTCACTTCTCACGAGGAGATCGAAAAGTGCAACATCGTGGAGTTTTATCGACGACTCCTGGGGCAACTCGCTAGGCGCGGAGGCCGTCGACAACGAAATCGTGGCCCGGGAATTGAGGCGGCCACGTCGCAACGACTGGCGAGATCTTTGAACAAGAACTTGTCATCAGAAGATCGTTACGGTTTCTAACAGGCCGACCTGCTGAGGGCTAGCACCGCCATTGTCGCTGATCGAGACCGCACCGCTAAACGTACCGGCCGAAAAACCGGACCTGAATGTCACGGTGATAGTGCAAGATGCTTGCGCAGGCAGCGTTGATGGACAATTATTGGTCTGGGAAAAGCCGGAGATACTGATACTGCTGATGGTCAGGGTCCGACTTCCAGTGTTGGTCAGGCTTGCAGTTCGAGTAGTCGGCGGGCAAACTTGTAACCGCCGATGTTGACAGGCAACAGACAGGGTTGGTGGGGATAATCTTACCACAGTGCCTTGACCTGTCAGACTTACGCTATGTGGGCTTCCTAACGCGTTATCATTAACCGATAACGTTCCATTCCGAGTATCGATTTGTGTTGGATTGAAGCTCACGCTAATCGTGCAGCTCGCTCCGGCGGCGAGGTTCGAGCCACAGGCATTCACCGCATTAAAGTCTCCAGTAGCAGCGATGCTACTGATACTAAGTGCTGCTGTGCCGTAGTTGCTTAAAGTTACAGGCTGCCCGGCACTAGGTGTACCCACAATTTGTGTTGGAAAAGTTAAATTGGCTGGTAACAGTGTGGCATCCGGTCCAGACAATAAACCCGTGCCACTCAGAGCAATCTGCTGCGGGCTTCCCGTCGCGTCGTCCGTAATGCTAACAAAGGCTGATCGTGGCCCTTTCTGTGTAGCCTTAAAAGTTACTGTGATCGTGCAAGTCAAGTCGGGATACAGGCCGGAGCCACAGTCATTCGTTTGGTCAAAATCGCCAGCGTTCACTCCGCCGATTGTTACGCTGCTGATCGTCAAAATTAGACCACCAGTGTTTGTCAGCGTTATGGCTTCAGCAGCGCTCGTGGTCCCGATCAAGCTGTCACCGAAGCCCACTGTCATCCTCGACAGACCAACTGCTGGGATTTGCAAGCGTACGGAAACTGCGAAACGGCCTGAAGTCGCCAAGTCAATCTTGCCGTCCCCATTGAAGTCTCCAGCCGCGATGGACCATGCCCCCGAAAGATTCACACCATAGTTTCCAACAGCTTGGAACGTTCCGTCTCCATTCCCTAATAGTATGCTGATCCTATTGCTGCCGAAGTTTGCGACTGCCAAGTCCAAGTCCCCGTCTCCATTAAGATCCGCCGCAATCACCACACTTGGTTCTGAGCCGACAGAGTAGTTCATAGGTTCTTGAAACGTGCCATCACCATTGCCGAGAAATATGCTGACGCTGTTGCTAGCGGAGTTAGCAACAGCCAGATCTAGTTTGCCGTCGCCGTTCAGATCTGCCGCGGTCACCCCGTCAGGCTGTGATCCGGCCGCGTAATTGATTGGTGTCTTAAAAGTACCGTCACCGTTACCCAAAAGTATGCTGACGCTAGCCTCGCCAGAGTTTGCTACCGCCAGGTCCAGCTTGTCATCGCCGTTAAAATCCCCCAGTGTTAGAGAAATGGGGCTTACGCCTGCACTAAAAGTGCCCGCGGCCCCGAAGGTGCCATCGCCGTTGCCCAGTAGTATGCTAACCGTGTTGCCCCCGTTATTCGCCAAGGCCAAGTCCAGCTTGCCGTCGCCATTGAAGTCTCCCACCACCACACAGTAAGGCGAGGAACCTGTGATATAATTAACAGCTGTACGGAAAGTGCCATCTCCGTTGCCGAGTAGCACGCTCACGGTACTGCTGAATGAGTTCGCGATCGCTGCGTCTAGCTTGCCGTCGCCGTTGAAGTCTGCTACGACCACTGATTGAGGATCTAAGCCGACCGGGTACTCCACGACCGGCTTGAAAGTCCCGTCGCCGTTGCCCAGCATGACGCCGAGCATCTCGTTGTCCCAATCCGCCAGGGCCAGATCGGGAATGCCATCTCCGTTTAGATCTCCGATGGCGACTGACGTGAAGGCAGCAGATCCGTAGTCGACGGGTCCGGCCAGTGCGATCGCAGATGTGCGATATGTGATCTGGAAGAGAGCTGGGCCAGAGCTAGTGTTGCCTCGACCTGGATTGACTACGGACACCAAGGCTGTACCGGGGTTGGCGATATCAGAGGCAAGGATGGCGGCTGTTAGCTGAGATCTATTAATAAAGGTCGTAGTTCGTGCGCTGCCATTCCAGTTGACAACAGCGCCCGAGACAAATCCTGTGCCATTGACGGTCAAAGTGAATCCCGCCCCACCAGGCGTGACCGCGTCAGGCACGAGGGGCAGGTTAATTGCCGGCAGAGGATTCTGCGCAACCGCGGCGACGGTACTCGCCAGTGAAAGTACCGCCAGGCGTCCAGCGACAAAACACAAGGTCCCGACAAACGGTATGCAATTCTTATCCGCCATATACCAACCTCCCATTTTTGCCGTCGTGATTTTTTCAGAATCTACGCGGGCGCGCCCCAACAGAACCGACTGCCGCGACTTTCCAGACTTGAGATGGAAGCTGCCGCGCGGGAACCCCAGTGCTAGGACAGCCAACGACAACCCCGCAATTCGGGATCTCATGGACTTCACCTCTTCGAGTTTTCGCTCATTACGTCTGAGCAGCCGGCGTAGCCGATGGAGTCCGCGCGGAATCGAATCGCCGCTGAGCCGGCGCTCGCAGGTACGCGCCGGACGCTTAACCTAGATTTATTGCCCTCCCCGCAAGAACCCGTGATACACATTGTTTTTGTCAATGTAATAGCCTGTGATCGCTCCTGCCGAGTTGTTGGAGAACGGGAAGGTGCCCTGGCCGACACCTGTGCCGGCACCTGGAATATCGAACGTGATGATGGTGCCGTCGCCAG
>Ga0306920_100015497_pt1 | contig 10449 bp, 7 predicted proteins | sample flu12Cox44000170_FD_204666 | JGI IMG/M metagenome (GOLD analysis project Ga0306920, IMG submission 204666) | Lab enrichment of tropical soil microbial communities from Luquillo Experimental Forest, Puerto Rico - flux4day.12C.oxic.44.000.170 (v2)... | ecosystem: Environmental > Terrestrial >... | reverse complement strand
GCTTCACCTCCGGCCGTCCGCGCCACCGAGGCCCATGGTAGTTCCACACCACTTCCACCTTGCTGACCTCGCCCAAGGCTCCAGTCTGGACCAGATCGTGCGCGGCGCGAGGGTACGGCTCGCTGCGGTGCTGGGTGCCGATCTGCACGATCCTGTTCCCTTGCAGCACGGCATCGCGCGCGGCCTTCGTCTCCTCCAGGACGTTTCCCATGGGTTTTTCGCAGTAGGCGTCCTTGCCCGCCTCGGCCGTCGCCTTGAGGAGGGGCGAATGAGAGTGTTCCGGGGTGGAAATCAATACCGCGTCAACGTCCTTCAGGGCCAGCAACTCTTCCGCGTATTTGCAGGCCTGCGGCGCCCTGCCGTAATACTTGGTGTTCTTGGCCACCGCCTTCCCACAGTTCACTGTCCACAGGTCGCAGACCGCGATCATCTCTACGTTGTTCTGGTCCTTCAGCCGCGAAGCGATCCAATCGAGCTCCGTGCCGCGGTTACCGATGCCAATATGTCCCAGCGCGATGCGGTCGTTTGCTCCCACGATGCGACTGTAGGAGAGCGCTGTGCCGCGCATTGCGGCCGCACCCATGGCCGCCGCAGTCGTCCTGTTCAGGAATGAGCGGCGATCGATCTTTCCACTGTCCGAGTCATCACTCATTGAGTCCTCCTGTACCACGCTTTGGAGTGCGGTAGCTTGCTACCACTTTCTCCCGCTTGGCGGGACTAGGTTGCTGGCCGTCCAGCCGTATGCCATGCGCAGGTGTTGCGGAGCACGCTCGCAGTATCAAAGCGGCAGCCCGCCGCGGCGGGCCGCGCTCCGTTGAAAGCCTGAGAGGCATGGACACCGCCGAGAACTCTGATTGTGGGCCCAAGGTGCGCTGTTCGACGGGATCAGTCCATTCCGCAGCTTATTTGCTTGCCACCCTAGGAAAAGTCCGCGGCACGATTCCCGTCCCTTCCTTCACGGTTACGATCTGGTCGATACCCACATTCGCTAGCGTGTCGACGGACCCGCTCGGCCAAGTAATTTCAAGAGTCTCGATCGACTTGCGCTGTCCCAACCCGAAATGAATGCGGGGATCGCTCGCCGACATATACCCCATGCCGCCCTGACTCTGTTTGGTCTGAGTGAAACCCTCCGAAGTAAGCTTCAGCTTCGAACCGATGCCCTCGCGGTTCGACTTGGTGCCGACCAGAAAGACTTCCAGCCAGTGGTTCGCGTTGCCGCCGTCGTTGCGAAGAAGCTCGGGATAGTCGCCCCGGATATTGATGGCCAGGTCGATATCCCCGTCGTTGTCAAAATCGGCCACGGCCAAACCGCGGCCCGCCACCGGGCGCATGAAATCGGGGCCCAACTGCTCAGAAACCTTGTCAAACTTTCCATGGCCCAGGTTGCGGAACATCAGCATGGACTCTTTGTACGTCACCTCGGTGTGATAGAGGTTGATGTTGTCGAGCATGGCGCCGTTCGCCTGGCAGATATCCGTCCAGCCATCGTTGTCATAATCCAGGAATTTCATGGTGACGCCGCTCAAAAAAATAGCCTTGTTGCCGATGCCAGAAGCGTACGTAACATCGTCAAAGGTCTCATCATGATTGTTATGGTAAAGGCGGTCGAGCTCGAAGTCGAGGTGGGTGACGTAGATGTCGAGGTACCCGTCCCCGTCCACATCTGCGGCATCAATCCCCATTCCCGCCTCGTATTTGCCGTCTTCGCTGGCGGCAATACCGGAGGTAAAGGACACGTCCTTAAAGGTGCCATCCTTCTTGTTAATGAAGAGGAAATTCGGCCAGGTGTCGTTGGCCACGACGATATCGAGCCAGCCATCGTTGTTGAAATCCGCCAGGACCACCCCCATGCCCTTGGCCTCGGGAATGCCAACACCCGATTTCTCGCTCACATCGGTGAACGTCCCATCGTGATTGTTGTGGTACAGCTTAAGCTTCTGCCCCTTGTAATTGTCTGGATGGCAGTAGGCCCTGTAACCTGGGCGGTGCTCACCGCACCATATGTTGTTCTTGGGATTCCACTCGATATAGTTGCAGACCAAGAGGTCAAGGTAGCCGTCCTTATCGTAGTCGAACCATCCGGCGCTCGTGGACCAGCCGCCCTTATCAGCGACACCTGCCTTCTCAGTGACATCGGTAAAAGTACCATCACCATTGTTGTGGTACAGGATGGCGCGGCCGTATCCGGTCACATAAAGATCCGGATACCCGTCGTTGTCAAAGTCTCCTACTGCAACGCCCTGCCCGTAGAGACCAGCCGCGCCGACGCCCGCCTTTTCCGTGACGTCGGTAAACGTGCCGTCACCGTTGTTGTGGTAGAGGGCGGAGCGCAGCGGGTGAGGCGGCTTGTAGATGTCGGTGGCCGCAGACTGAACGAAGAAGAGGTCCATCAGACCATCCTGGTCGTAGTCGATCCAACCCACGCCGGTGCCCATGGTCTCGAGATAGTATTTCTCATCGGTGGCGGTGGCATCCTGTTGGAAACCGATGCCCGCTACCCTGGCGATGTCCACGAACCGGACAGGGATTCCAGTCGGGTCGAGGGCACGGGCACCGCCGCCGCGCGGAGCATACAGAAAGCCACCAGCCCCGGCCAAGAGCAACACGAGAACCGTTAACCACAAGGACTGGCTTTCGCCGCCCACGCGTTTTCTTTTCACTGTAACCCCTTCGCTGCGACTCTCTTTTCACTATAACTTGAACTTAGTAACGATTAACAGTATAAGTGGCGTTTCTGACCAAGCGATTCAAACTTAAGTAGCCGAGCCATGCAGGATTCATTTGGCCATGCTGGCCTGACCCAAATCGGGCAGATCGCCGTCAACGTCCACGATGTGAAACGGGCTGTCGTCTTTTATCGCGATACCTTGGGAATGAAGCTGCTCTTTGAAATCCCCAACGCCGCTTTCTTTGACTGCTGTGGCGTGCGTCTCATGTTGAGCCTGCCTGAGCAACCAGAGTTCGACCGATCTGCCTCGATCATCTACTACAAGGTTCCGAACATCCGGGCCACCTTCGAGACCCTCTCCTCCCGCGGCGTACGGTTTGAGGGCGAACCGCACTTTATCGCCCGCATGCCGGACCACGATCTATGGATGGCGTTCTTCCGAGACTCAGAGGGCAACCTGCTGGCACTGATGAGCGAAGTCCCTTGTGGATGACCATCTCGCATGGAAGCGCAGAGAACCAGCGCGCCGCGAATACTGATCCTGACGGTCGCCCATGGCGCGGCACACCGAAGGGCCTCGCAAGCGCTGCGCAAAGCCCTGCTCGAAATCAACCCAGGCCTGATCGCGCAGGTCGAGGACGCCCTTGAGCATTGCACGCCCTGGTTCCGTGCCTACTACGATTCGTACGAAATCCCGCTGAAGTATTGGCCCGGTCTTTGGGGCTGGATCGAGAGTATTCAACACCGGTCGGAGTCTACGGGCCCAGGGTGGTTTTACCGCCGGGGCGCTCAACCCCTGTTTCGGTTTATTCAGGCTTTCAGCCCGGATGTGATTGTGGCAACGGAAGTAGGTGTGTGCGAGCTCGCAGCCATAATGAAGCGAGAGACAAACGCGCGGTTTTGCCTCGTTGGCCTGGAGCTGATGGATTTTAACCGAGCCTGGATTCAACCTGAGGTCGACCTTTACCTCACCACGCACGCTGACCTCGCTGCCGAGCTGGAATCAGCCGGGGCCCCTTCTGAAAAGCTGGTCAGTTGCGGTCAGCCCATCGACCCTGCATTCGCCTCGGTGCCTGACCGGGAAACAACTCGGGCGCGCCTCGCCGTCGAACCCCGCGTTCCCCTGTTGCTGATCCTTTTCGGCGGAACCGGCTTTGGAAGACCGCTCGAAATCCTGCGCGAGGTGCACAGGATTCGGCAGCCCTTGCAAAGTGTCTTCATCACCGGCAGGAACCCCCGTTTAGAGAAACGCGTACGCGAAGCTTGTCGAAATCTCCCGCGCCACCGGGTGCTCGGTTGGGTGGACAACATGCAAGAATGGATGGTCGCCGCAGACCTTCTGGTAAGCAAGCCGGGCGGAAACACGCTGGCAGAGGCCTTCGCTTGCGGGCTGCCGATGCTGGCGTTTGATCCTCTTCCCGGCAATGAGCGCCGCACCTGCGGGTGGATTGAGAAGTGGGGCGCAGGCCGCTGGGTCAAGCGCCGCGAAGACCTTGCTCCGACCATCGAGAGATTATTGACCCATGCCGAGGAGTCAGGCTGTCTGAGGGAACGGGCAAGAGCGCTGTCACGCCCCCACGCCGCCTATGACGCAGCGGCAACTATTCTCCGGCGCTGGGCGGTATCCGATTTTGGATTTTAGATTGTGGATTAGTCATTTGTCCGTTGTCAGTAGTCCACCGACCGCCAGTGATCGGTCGGACGTCGCGTACAACGCACCGCGGAGCACGGGCGATAGACAAAGTGACAACCGGATGACAGACGACGGTCAAATGACTAATCCAAAATCAAAAATCCAAAATCGCTCAGACCAGCACCAGATCGGGATGGTACACCCTTCCTGTAACATGTCGGGCCACGGCAATTAGCCGGCGCTCGGCGTTAAGGATCTTGAGGACGCTCATGACTGGCGCCCGACCTGCCCAGTCCTCACGGTCCGGACCGAACGCGTGCGCTAGCTCAAACGCGTGCCCATGACGAACGCTCATCTCTTCACGCCCTCGAACCACGAGCGCGGGACACTCAGGTAGAAGCGCCTCCAGAGGAACGCGCCAGGTGTCGAGCTCTCCTCGTCGGTCCGATTCCTCGAGCTTCGCCAGTGTGACGGCCCGGTTCTCGGTGAACTCAGCCACCGCCGTGCGCCGCAGGCTGGCGAGGTGCGCCGGACAACCTAACCTCTGACCGATGTCGTGGGCCAGAGAGCGCACGTAAGTGCCGCCTGAGCACTCTACGGCAAAGCCCACCGAGTCAACCTGGACGCTCAACAACTCCAAAGCGTACACCTCTACGTCGACTGGCGTCAGCTCAACAGGCTTGTGCTGCCGCGCCAGTTCATAGGCACGGACGCCACCCACACGCTTCGCCGAAAAAGGTGGAGGTGTCTGCATCAAGCGACCCGTGAAGTCACGAAAGACCCGCTCCACAGCGACGGGGTCGAGGTGTGGCATAACGCTCTCCGAGGAAGGCTGCCCAGTCGCATCGTAGGTATCGGTGGCGTGACCAAACCGAATCGTTCCCTGGTAGGCCTTGCGCGACTTCAGGTAGAACTGCGCAAAGCGCGTGGCTTTTCCCACCGATAGAGGCAGCACACCGGTGGCAAAAGGATCCAGGGTCCCGAAATGACCGACCTGGCGAGTGCGCACTAGCCGGCGGAATGCTGCAACCACATCGTGGGACGTCCAACCCGCAGGCTTGTCGATAATGAAGACGCCGCACACTTCGCGATTCGGAGGTTCGGGACTCTGCATCAGTGGGTGACAGGTTACAGAGAACAGGTTAACAGGGAAGGGAAGACAGGGAACAGGTTTCGGCGCACTATTCCCTCTCTGCTGTTCCCTGTCCCTTGCCCTTCAAATCCTGCAGCAGGGCTTCCATTCTGCTGGCCTCTTCCGAGCTGCGATCCAGGACGAAAGTCAGATCGGGGACACGATGTAGTCTGAGCCGATGAGATACCTCACGGCGCACGTAACCCACGGCGGACGACAGTCCTTCCAGAGTCCGCTGCTGGGCAGCCTCGTCGCCCAACACAGAAACCCAGACGCGGGCGCGATGCAAGTCGTGGCTCAAGTCGACGCGCGTCACCGTGGTGAAGCCGATGCGGGGATCTTTAAGCTCGCCACTGATCATTCCCGCCACTTCACCGCGGATCTTATCTGCCAGGCGATCCGCCCGCCATCCCCCATGCGTCATCGTGGATCTCGGTCCAACCCGAAGGAAATTGGAAACTGGAAATAGAAACTCGTAATTAGAAACTGGAAACTGGAGAGTTGAAAATGGGGTTTGCGACGGTGGTTGCCTCTTCGGATCCCACGGTTTCGATTTTCAAATCTCGAGTTCCCCACTTCCACTTTCCATTTTCGACTTCTAGTTTCCAACCCCAGCTAAGCTAGAAATAGTCGAGGCTATAACTGGTTACTTCCTGCCCCAGTGTTCTCTCCGACTCGGCAAGAACCTGCCGCAAAAGCGATTCGAGCAACGGCTGGCTGTTGGAGATCGTGGTCACTCCCAAGGTGGCACGCTGCCAGACGTCCTGGTGGTCCAGTTCGGCCACGGCCACGTTGAAACGCGCGCGGAGGCGGTTACGCAGCGACTGCACGACCGATCTCTTGTCCTTCAGGGAGTGGGCATAAGGCAGTTGGATTTCCAGGGTCAGCACACCGACGGGCATGGCAGCCTATTGAGTTATTGAGCGATTGAGTGATCGAGGCATCGGGTGATTGAGCGATTGAGTCATTGGCCCCATTGCGTCGAGGGTTTGAGAGCTCGACCGCAGTTACAGAGGCGTGAGATAGGGCGCACAGTCTGTATCGACGCAGTTACCCAATCGCTCGATCACTTAAATCACTCGATCTCACAATCACCAATGGCTGAATCGCCCAATCACGCAACGACCCGATGCTCAATCACTCACTGGCACGATTCATCAGACCGACGCTGGCTCCACAACTCTTTCAGTAACGAAGGCTTCGATTATGTCACCCACTTTGACATCGTTGAAATTCTCGAGGACCACACCGCATTCCATGCCTGTCCGGACTTCCTCCGCATCCTCTTTGAAGCGGCGCAGGGAACGGACGCGTCCCTGGTGAATGACCACGTTATCCCGCAGAAGGCGGACTTGAGCCTCGCGCGTGACCTTGCCGTCCTGGATGTAGCAGCCGGCCACGGTGCCCACTTTGGCGATACGGAAGATGTCGCGTACTTCGGCGCGACCCAAAGAAGTCTCCTTGAACTTCACAGCCAGCAGACCCTTCATGGCCTTCTTAATCTCGTCGCTCAGCTCGTAAATGATGGTGTGCAGTCGGATGTCTACTTTCTCGAGCAGGGCCAGTTCTGAGGCCTTGCGCTCCGGCCTGACGTTGAACCCGATGATGACGCCGTTGGAAGCGGAAGCCAGCAGGACGTCGGTTTCGGTGATTGCCCCCACGCCGGCGTGAATCACTTTTATCTTCACCCTGTCGTCGCTGAGTTTGGTCAGCGTATCGGAGAGCACTTCGACTGAACCCTGAACGTCGGCCTTAATGATCAGCGGGAGTTCTTTCACTTCGCCGGCAGCCAACTGCTCGTGCAATTGCTCCAAGGTGAGGCGCGCGCTCTTGGCCAGGGCCGCCTCACGAGCCTTCGCTTGACGGTGCAGGACAATCTGCCGAGCCTTGGAGGTATCATCAATTACCTGGAACCGATCGCCGGCCTGAGGAACGTCTTCCAGGCCCAGCACCTCGATCGGCGTCGAAGGTCCGCCCTCCACAACAGGCCGTCCTCGATCGTCAAACATGGCGCGAACCTTGGCATAGATAGCGCCCACTACGAAAGCGTCCCCGATATGCAAGGTGCCGTTTTGCGCTAAGACTGTGGCCACAGGACCGCGGCCCCGGTCCAGCTTAGCCTCCAATACCGTGCCCGATGCCAGGCGTTTGGGGTTTGCCTTCAATCCCTGAAGATCGGCCACGAGTAGGATCATTTCCAGCAGCAGATCAAGATTCTTGCGCTGCTTGGCGGACACTTCCACGGTGACCGTGTCGCCACCCCACTCTTCTGCCATCAGACCGTTGTCCGCCAGTTGCCTCTTGACGCGCTCGGGCTGGGCTTCGGGCTTGTCAATCTTGTTGATGGCAACGATGATCGGAACCTTCGCGGCGCGGGCGTGGTTAATCGCTTCGAGGGTTTGAGGCATGACACCATCATCGGCGGCCACCACGAGCACAACGATGTCTGTCACTTTAGCCCCACGGGCGCGCATCAACGTGAACGCTTCGTGGCCGGGCGTATCCAGGAAGACCACCTTGCGGGAGTTCACCTCAACCTGATAGGCGCCGATGTGCTGGGTGATGCCGCCAGCCTCCTGCGCGGTGACATTCGCCTCGCGGATGGCATCCAGCAGCGATGTTTTGCCGTGGTCCACATGCCCCATCACGGTTATCACCGGAGCGCGCGGCTCCAGATCCTCCGGCTTGTCCGAAACCTCTTCCACCTGCGTCACTTCGTCTTCAAAGCTGATGATGGAAGTCTCTGCGCCAAACCCCCGGGAGATCTCCGTGGCCGTCTGGCTGTCGAGCGTTTGGTTGATGGTGGCGAAGATGCCTTTATCCAGCAGGCGCTTGATCACATCCTTGGCGCGAACTTCAAGCTTCTCTGAGAGTTCCTTGATGCTAACTCCCTCGGTGATGGTAATCTTGCGCGTGATAGGAACTTCTTCCGGCACTGTGGGCCGAGAGGGCGTGACCGGCTGAGGTCTGGCTGCCACGGGGCCGGCCGGGTGCGCAGGACGCGGCCGGCTGACAGGGGCGACGGCGGCCGACGACGGCCGGACTGCGGTCGGATGCATTGGCCGGTGCTCGCCGTGTCGCCGGAAAACTGGTGGGCGCACAGGCAGCGGTTTCGTCGCACCGACCCCCGGATAGATGGGCTGATCAGATCCCGGTAATTTTCGGAGTGCGCCCCGACCACTCTTAGCAGAGACCGAGGGAGGCGCCTCGGCCGATCGTGCCGAAGCCGAAAGCTCCGGAGCTGCAGCGGCCCTCGCGGGCGCCGGTTCACCACTCTTAGCCACTAACCCGGCGGGCGCGGGACCTGCGGTCGGTGACACAACGACGGGCGTGTGGCGACTGACAGAAGAATGAGATGGAGTTGTGGGGCGCGGACCGATCGGAGCGCCGGGAGGCACGGGCACTGCGGTGACTTTGCGCGCGCCCGGAGCAACTGGGGGCGCCGCAGCCGCCGCAGGTGGAACCCGCGGTTTCTCGACAGCGGGCGCAGGTTTGGGCTGCGTTAACGCTCGGCGCGCGGCCGCCTTGATCTGATCGATGGTGCGCGTCATGGGAGCCGGCTCAGAGTGGCTCGTCGTGACGTTGTGCGGTTCGACAGCCGAGGCCTGCACCGGACCGTGCGCCGGAGCTGGTGGAACTGGAACAGGCTCTTCGGTCTTTTCTTCCTGCGCTGCTAGTTCGCGGAAGTGGACCCGGGCCTTCTCTGCCAAGTCATCCTCGATAGCGCTCGAGTGCGATCGCTTGTCGGTGACGCCGATCTCCAGAAGGTAGTCAAGAAGCGCCTTGCTTTTGACTTCGAGCTCCCGCGCTAGATCATTAATTCGAATCTTACCGCTCACCTATTCTCTACCTCCCAGCAAATGCTCATCACCGATTTGTTTCCCCTTCGGGCGGGGCGTCTTCCTGGGGCTCCAATGCATCGGCCTCGTTAGTCGCCTCGGCGCCAGGACCGACCGCGGCAACCTCCGCCACCTCACCGTCAGGAATCTTTGCCTCCACTGCAGGAGTCGAAAGCAACTGGCCGCGGCGCGCTTCAGCCCTAGCTGCTGCCGCAAGCACCTCGTCCAGCCGCGACGTCGTCGGCTCAGGGGCGAAATCCTCGGCAGGCTGCATGCCTTGCTCGAAGTATTCGGTCACAACTTTGCGGATTTTTTCCACGGTTTTCTCGCCAATCCCTGGAATCTCCGTGAGCTCGGCGGGCGTCATCTGGGCAAGCTGCTCAACCTTCTCGACTCCGTGTTCACGCAGCCTTTGAATCGTCTTCTCGCCCAGGCCAACCAGCTCGCTGATAGAAGCAGCGCGGCGAGCCATCTCCGCCATCTGCGATTCGATCTCTTGCCGCTTCTCTTCCTCACTCTTGATGTCGATACGCCAACCCAGGAGTTTGGCCGCCAGCCGGACGTTCTGTCCCTTCTTGCCGATGGCGAGCGACAATTGGGTGTCGTCGACGATGACCTCGAGATGTTTCTGCTCCGGATCCAGTATCGACACGTGGTTAATCTTGGCGGGGCTGAGAGCGTTCGCAGCGAAACTTACCGGGTCTTCATTAAATTCGATAATATCAATCTTCTCCCCGCGAAGCTCGCGGATAATGGATTGCACCCGCATGCCCTTCATGCCCACACAGGCGCCCACACAGTCTACGTCAGGGTCCTTGGAGAACACGGCTACCTTTGTGCGCTCTCCGGCCTCGCGGGCGATCGCCCGGATCACCACCGTGCCGTCGTAAATCTCGGGAACCTCCATTTCAAACAGGCGTTGCACCAGACTGCTGTCGCCACGCGAGACGATCACTTGGGGTCCCCGCGCCGCGCGATCCACCATCGTTACTACGGTGCGCAGGCGGTCGCCAATCTGGTAGTTCTCCAAGCGTGACTGCTCCTTCCTGGGCATGCGCCCTTCGGTGCGCCCGAGGTCGACGATCACGTCTGAGCCTTCCAGGCGCTTCACCGTGCAGTTCACTAACTCCCCCACGCGCTGGCTGTACTCCGCATAGACGGTGTCCCGCTCGGC
>Ga0306920_100015495_pt1 | contig 10450 bp, 6 predicted proteins | sample flu12Cox44000170_FD_204666 | JGI IMG/M metagenome (GOLD analysis project Ga0306920, IMG submission 204666) | Lab enrichment of tropical soil microbial communities from Luquillo Experimental Forest, Puerto Rico - flux4day.12C.oxic.44.000.170 (v2)... | ecosystem: Environmental > Terrestrial >... | reverse complement strand
GCCTTTCAGACTCGCCGGATCAATCGTGTTGCTGTACACGTTCTTGCCGAAGTTCAGGTTCGTGTACGCGCCGCAGACGTCGCCGCCGGTCGCGCGCAGGTCCTGTGCGTTCGGATTCAGCAGGTCGCAGTCGGGGGTGAAGTTCCCGTTGCTATCGGTCCAGTTGCGTGACACGTTCTGCGCGATGCGCGACGTCGGGTTCGCGATGCCATAGTTTGACGCGGTGATCGTCGCCTCGAGGTACTTGCCGACGTTGGCCTTCAGCGCCGTCTTGCCGTTGCCAAACACGTCATAGGTCGCGGCGAAGCGCGGCTGTAGATCCTTGTAGCTGTCGACGCCAGGCGTCTCCGGATAGGAGAGCGGCGTCGGGAGGAAGCGCGACGTCTCGGTCTGCTCCGGCGCCCAGCTCCAGGCGCGGTCGAAACGCAGGCCGCCCTGCAGCGTCAGCTTGCTCATCGTCCACTGCCCTTGCGCGTACAGCGCGTCGTCGCGCATCCAGAGATCGTTCTGGAACTCGTGGATGAACATCGTCAGCTGGTTCGGCACGCCGTTGTTGAAGCAGTAGCGGAGATCGTTCGGTCCGCGGTTGGCCGAGCGGAGGTCTCCCAGGTCGCTGCCCTGATAACCAATCTTCAGGCTCTTGCTGCCGGTGACGAACGACACCGACGCACGCCACGTCGTCGTCACGTTCTTGTTCCGCCCGTCGCTGAACAGATCGACGGTCTGCGATCGATAGGTGAGCCCGGGGATGTTGCCGTTGTTCGGGCAACCCGCCGAGCACTGCTCGACGACCTTCACGAGTGATTCCGTGCTCGGATTCTCCTTGGCGCGGCCGCCCCAGCGCGAGAAGAAGTAGCCGAAGCCGCCTTCGATCAGGATCTTGCTGTTGACCGGCGAGGAGTACGTGACCTGCTGCGCGCGCATCGGGAACAGATCGCCGTAGCCGTTGGCCTCGGGCGACGTGAGCGCGTTGGCGTAGTTGCCGCCGTTCTCGCACTTTGCCCACGAGATGCTGCACACGTTCTGTTCATCCCAGAACAGGTTGAGCTTGTTACGGGGCGAGAGTTGGGCGGTCAGACGGAGGCTGCCGTTGACAAATGTCTTGTCGTTGACCGCCTGACGCGAGGTGTCCGCGACATAGAGCCACTTGGTCGGATCGCCTTCGTTCTTGTTGTAGAAGATCGGAATCTTCGACGAGCTGCCCTGCGAACGGGCGGTCATGAAGAACCAGATGCCGTCCTTGCGAACGGGACCGCCGACCGCGCCGTTGAAGTCGTACAGCTTGACGAGCGGATTTGGCGCGGCCAGCCCGGCGTTTTGGAGATCCTGCGAGTAGTTCGATCCCTGGAGCTTGTCGTTCGCCCAGCTGGCGAATCCGTTCCCGGAGAACGTGTTGCCGCCGTTCCTCGGGATGATGTTCATCACCGGCCCGCCCGACTCCACTTCGGCGGTGCTGCCCGACGTCGTGAAGTTGACCTCCTGCGAGTTCCGCGTGTCGGTGAGGTAGTTGGTGCCGCCGGCCTGAGGCACGGCGATGCTCAGGCCGTCGAGCAGCAGACGGGCCTCCGAGTTGGCGCGGCCTCCCGAGAGGATCGCACCGTGCGCGCTGAACGTACACGAGTTGCACGGACCCATGCTGACGTCCTGCTGGCCGCCGAACAGACCCGGCACGAGCACGAGGACCGCGTTGTAGGAGCCGGCCGTGGGGATCGCGTTCAGGATGTCTTTCGACAGCACGGTCTGCCGCTGCGCGTTCTGCACGTCGACGACCGGCGTTTCGCCGGTGACGGTGACGGTCTCGGCGACCGCGCCAACGCGCATGTCGGCGTTCACGGTTGCGGTGAACGATCCGGTCAGCTCGAGGCCTTCGCGCTTCGTGGCGCTGAAGCCGGTCAGTGTGAACGTCACCGAGTAGGTGCCGGGCCGCAGGTTCTCGATCCGGTACTGGCCGGTGCCGTCAGTCACGGCGCTCCGCGTTTTTTCGATCAGCGCGGGGCTGGCCGCTTCAACCGTGACGCCCGGCAGGACGGCGCCGGACGTGTCTTTGACGACGCCTGCGATGGACGCCTGCGCGAACACAGCATGTGGGACAACTATCGCGAGTAAGGAAAGAAGACAAACTCTGATGGGTAGACGCACGCGGACCCTCCTCGAAAGTAAACCCTTGGTAAACCGGAGGGATACCGTATCCGCAGAGATATGTTCAGTGTCAATGAACAATTTGGGATCTGTAAGAAGATGAAAGCCACCAGCCGGCGATCACCGTTCACCGGCGACCGCTACATAGCCCAGTGCTTTGTCTCCCCCAGACCGCGTGAACAGTGCCGACGCTTCACGATGCTGCGTTTCGGCCTCGCGCAGCAGTTTCGTGAACGCCGGCTTCGTCCGAAGCGGAGCGAGCCACGGATCCGACGCCATGGCCGGGTAGCAGAAGAACCCGCCGGCGACCACCCGCTCGAGCAGATCGACCGCCGGGCCCGTTGCGTTCAGGTGGGCCAGATGCCGCGAGAGGTAGAACAACCCTTCGGGATCGCTGAAATCCGATGCGAGGATGCGGCCGACCGCGGCAATGCTGTCGCCCGCGTTTCCCTCGATGAGCGTCCTCGCGGCCACGGCGAAATCCTTCAACCGCGTGCGCGTGTGCTGCTCGAGATCGCGAAGCGCCGGCAGCGCCTCGTTGCTGCGTCCGAGCGCGGACAGCGACAGCGCCACGATGTATGGGAACTCAGCAAACCGGCTGGTCGCGACGCGTCCGTAGTCGGCCTGTAGGAACCAGGTGTGCGGCACGCTGGTGCGGATCCGCGGCTCGAGCGAGACCGCGCGTCCGTGAGCGGTTACCGACGCATCGAGGAGACCGCAGTAGCGGCACGCGCTCACGAGCCCTGCGAGCAGCTCCGCGTCGGCGCTCTGCGCGCGCTCGACGAGCCGGGCCATGGCATCTCGCGCGCGACCGAGATCGACTTCGAGCTGTGCGAACAGTTTGTGCGCGATCGTGAGCTCGGGGTTGAGCTCGAGCGCCCGGCGGAACGCCGCCTCGGCGCGACCGAAGCCATCGCGCGTGCCCGTCTCCAGGTACTTCGACATCACATGATGGATTCGCCCGAGGCGCGCCCATGCCGGCGCGTATCCGGAGTCTTCCTCGACCGCGCGCAAGTACAAATCGCGTGCGACGCTCCACTGCTTCGAGTCGTAACTGAGTTGGTTCCCGCGCAGGAAGAAGTCGTACGCCCTCGCGCTCGCCGGCACGTCGCGGTGCAAGAGCCGCTCGTCGCGCGAGGTCAGCGGCAGCGACAGCGATGAGACGATCCGCTGCGTGAGATCGTCCTGAAGGCGGAAGAGATCCCCAACGGGCGCCTGCGCGGCATCCGACCAGACCAGCGTGCCGGTGGCCGCATCGGTGAGCTGCGCGGACACACGAACGGCGTCGCCCGCACGCAGCAGCGTGCCCGTGACGATCACATCGACCTCGGCGTCGACGCCGATCTTCTTCGGATCCGGCGCCTCTGATCCCGAGGCGAAGCGCCCCGCTGCCACGCTCGATCGGACGACCAGCGAATCGAGTCCGCCGAGCGACGCCGTGATCGCGTCGGGCAGGCTGAACCCGAGGAACTCCGTGTCGGCGTCCGGCCGCAGCATGCGGAAGGGCAGGACGATGAGACGCGTCAGCGGCTTGGGCCGGGCCGCGTCCGCCGCTTTCACCGGCATCAGGAACCGGTAACCGCGCCGGGGAATCGTCTCGACAAACCTGGGCGCATGGGCGGCATCGCCCAGCGCCTCGCGGATCTGCCGGATGCAGAAGTTCAGCCCCTGCTCGAAATCCACGAAGGTATCGCCGCACCAGACGTGCTCGCGGATCTCGTTTCTGGTCAGCAGTTGGCCGTTGCGCCGGACCAGCAGCTCGAGGACCTTCAGGGGTTGGGGCGCCAGCTTCACCAGGTCGCCGTGCTGGCGCAATTCGCCGGGGCCGGTGTGGAGCTCGAAGGTATCGAAGCGAAACACCTCCGGCGCACTCATTGAAAACTCATCTCGAACTCAGGCCGCATCCATGGCTGGTGTCCGTGCACACGAACTATAACCGTTCCTCGTCGGGCGGCGGTCGGGTGACCCGGTCGTTCCGCCAGCAGCGTCCGGATTAACCGGGCGGAAATCGTCAGTAGCGTCCGGCTTTCAGCCGGACGAGGAGGTCTTATGGCACTGCGACTCGGCGACATGGCTCCGGATTTCGAGGCTGAAACCACGCAAGGACCCATCCGCTTTCACGAATGGCTCGGGGGGTCGTGGTGCGTGCTCTTCTCGCACCCCAAGGACTTCACGCCGGTCTGCACGACGGAGCTTGGCTACATGGCGCGGCTCAAGCCGGAGTTCGACCGGCGCAACACGAAGATCATCGGCCTGAGCGTCGACCCGGTGGCCAGCCACTCGCGCTGGGCGCGCGACATCGAGGAGACGCAAGGGCACGCGCCGAACTACCCGATGATCGGCGACCCGAGCCTGGCGATCTCCAAGGCATGGGGCATGCTGCCGACCGACCTCGAGGGCTCCTGCGAAGGCCGGTCCGCGGCGGACAACCAGACCGTCCGCAACGTGTTCGTCCTCGGCCCCGACAAGAAGATCAAGCTGATGATCGTCTACCCGATGACGACCGGCCGGAACTTCGACGAGGTGCTGCGCGTGATCGACTCGCTCCAGCTGACGGCGGCGCACAAGGTTTCGACCCCGGTCAACTGGGAACCGGGCGAGGACGTCATCATCGCCGGCTCGGTATCGGACGACGAAGCGAAGAAGGTGTACCCGAACGGCTGGAAGGCGCCGCGGCCGTATCTGCGGATCGTGCCTCAGCCCGGCATCCACGCTAGGGTTTGAGATCGGGTCGGCTTGAGAGGCTTATAGTGAAAGAAGAAGGGCAGGCAGCCAGAAGCGAGTCGCGAGTTGCGAGAAGCGAGTCGCGAGAAGCGAGGAGCCAGTATGAACCCCGTTCAGGTCGAGCGATTCTATCTGGGCTGCCTTGCCCACGCTTCTTACATGGTCGCGTCGGAGGGCATCGCAGCCGTCATCGATCCGCAGCGCGACGTGGACATCTACGTCGAAGCAGCCGCCGCAGCGGGCTGCCGGATCGAACACATCATCGAGACGCATCTGCACGCCGACTTCGTCTCGGGCCATCGGGAGCTGGCCGAGCGGACGGACGCGCGCATCTATCTCGGTACAGGATCCGGCGCTGAGTTTCCTCACGTTGCCGTCACAGAGGGTGACGAGATTCAGTTCGGGGCGTGCTCGCTGCGGTTTCTGCAGACCCCCGGACACACGATGGAGAGCGTGTGCATCGTGATGACGGATCTGGGCCAGCCAGGCCGGCCCCGGACCGTGTTTACGGGCGACACGCTTTTCATCGGCGACGTGGGACGGCCGGACCTTTCGGCAACCCATACCGTTGAGGAGCTGGCCGCGTTGCTGTATCAGAGCGTCCACGAGAAGCTCCTGACGCTTCCTGACGACACGGAAGTACTTCCCGCGCACGGCGCCGGCTCCCTGTGCGGGCGTCAAATGAGCTCGGAGAGTTCATCGACGATCGGCAAGCAGCGGCGCACGAACTACGCGTTGCTCGCCCGATCGAGCGACGAATTCGTGCAGCTGCTGACGGACAATCTTCCGGCGCGGCCTGAATACTTCGCGCGGGAGGTGGATCTGAACCGTCGCGGTGCGGCTCCGCTGTCGGAGCTGCCGCATCCCGCGCCGCTGACCGCCCCGGATGTCCTTCGGCTGCAGACGGAAGGCGCCGTTGTCGTCGACACGCGGCCATCGATGCAGTTCGCCGTGGCACACGTGCCGGGATCGGTTCACATCGCGCTCACCGGTCAGTACGCGTCGTGGGCGGCGAGAATTCTCGGTCTGGACACCCGTCTGATCATCGTCGGAGAGGACCCCGAGCACGTGCGCGAATCCCAGATGCGCCTGGCGCGCGTGGGGGTCGAGAACGTCGTCGGCTACCTTGCGGATGGCGTGGCCGGCTGGATCAAGGGCGGCTTCCCGCTCGAGTACATTCCGCAGATAACGGTTCAGGATTTCGTCGAGCTGCGTGAGCAGGAGGCTGGCCGCATCGCAGTGCTGGACGTTCGCGAGCCGGGCGAAGTGGGCGCGGGAGCGATCGAAGGATCAGTCCGCATCCCGCTCGGACAGCTGCCGTCGCGTCTTGGCGAGCTCGATCCGGATAAGCTGGTGGTCGTCCACTGCAAGAGCGGCTATCGCAGTTCGATCGCCACCAGCCTGCTGCGACGAGCCGGCTTCCACGACATCGCCAACCTGGTCGGCGGGTTCGACGCGTGGAAGACGGCGGATCTTCCAGTACCTAGTACTTAGTACTTTGTTCTCGGTCCGTCCAAGGTCCGAGATCGTAGGTCCATCCTGGGGCCTGGGTCCTAAGTCCCAGGTCCGAGTTCCCAGGGCCGAACGGACCAAGGACCAACGACTGAGGACGGACCAAGGACCAGGGACGGACCAGGCACCAAGTACTAAGTACCAAGCACTACGTTCTACTCCTCCCCAAACCTGGGGACACCGGCCGCGAACCACACGCCGCCGGTGTTTCGAATCAGCAGCACCGGGCTGGCGCAGTCGGATGGCGCCGGGCTCAGGACGTCGTCGATGCGGAAATCGCCGTCCGGGTCGAGCGGGACTCCAGCGATATTGGTGTTGCGCTCGACGAACGGCGCCGCCGCTTCGCAGATGAGCGTCGCGAAGACGCGCTGGTTGGCGTTCTGACCGATCGAATTGCCGCTGGCCAGGAGCAGACCGCGTCCGCGGACACGGATGCGGCCGTCGGTGTCGATGTCGGCCTTGAGATCGGCGATCCGCCAGGGTCCGCCGCCTGGCGGGACGCCGCGCACGATGTTCAACTTCACGTTCGGGAATGTCCCATCAGGGTTCACCGGACCTGCGCCGCTCTGGACCGGAATAACGCCAATGCCGCCGTCGAATCGCACCGTCTTGATCATCGTCTGTCCCTTCCCCTTCGTTGTGGATACGGCGGCAGCGCTGCGGGAATCGCAGCCAACCGCCTGATCCTCCGTTCTTCAACACGAACACGCCCACATGGTTCAGGCCAGGACCGCGTCCTCCTCCTTTTCCCGAGGCAGCGTCCTCGCTCGAAGACCGGACTGGTGTTTGAGTTCTCTCGTCAGCACCACGCGGAATGCTTCGCGAGCACGCGACAAGCCGGACATCACCGTGCCGATCGGAACATCCATCACGTCCGCCATCTCCCGATACGACAGCCCTTCGAACTCGCGGCGCACCAGCAACTCGCGGAAGCGATCCGGGAGTTCTCTCAGTGCGTGCTCGATCAGCCGGCCGTCATCGGTTCGAAGGACCAGCGCCTCGGGATCGAACGCCGGCTGGGTGGCGCTGTGCAGTTCCTCATCGAAGGCGTCGGCCGGCGGCGCCGTCCGCTCGTACCAGCTCCAGCACGTGTTGCGGACGATTCTGAGAAACCAGGCGCGCCCGTCACCCCCGTCGAACGACCTGAAGTACCGAAGCGCGCGCAGCGACGCTTCCTGCACGACGTCTTCAGCATCGTCGTCGTTGTGCATCAGCCAGCGGGCCAGCGCGCGGCCGGCCTGCAGATGGGGAACGATGGCTTCGTCAAAACTAGTCATTCAGCGCTCCGACGACCTGCTCGAGTCCGTGCTCGAGCGTCGAGTACGTGAACCGGAAGCCGATCCCGCGCAGCCGCGCGTTGGAGAACACCGCGTCGGCGTTCAGCGAATCGGCCAGCAGCGGGCCGAACACGAAGCGGCTCGCGACCGACGGCAGCCGCCACACTCGAAGCCGGCGTTTTGCCAGCAGGGCAAATGTTTCGGCGAGCTCGTCCATCCGGACGGGATCGGTGTTGACGAGGAAGTAGCGGCCGCCGACCTCGCCGCGCTCGGCGAGGTGCACCAGCGCGCGAGCGCAGTCGTGGACGTGAATCGGGGACACCCACGGCGCGTGTGTTCCGACCTGGAGGACAGGGCGCCCGGCGAGCACGGGCTCGATGACCCGTTTACGAAACCACGAGGCGTTGCCATAGGCCCAACCCGGCAGCGCCGTCACGATCGGAAGACCCGCGGCGATGTAGCCATCGAGGCGATCGAATGCTGGCGCGAGGCATCGTCCCCACGCCGAAGGCCGTGGCGGGTCGTCCTCGGTGATCGGACGAGGCCCCGTGGCGCCATAGCAGCTCGTGTCCGCGACGTAGACGATGCGCCGCGTGGAGCCGGTCGACGCGGCGTCCAGCAGATGGCGATCCATGAGCATGCGCGCGCGGGTGATCTCTTCGACACGCGCCCACGTCATGCGTCTGCCCTCTCGTGGATGCGGCGGCACGTGAAACACCCACTCGGCCGTCGCCTCGTCCTGCCACTGACCCGGCTCGAGCAGGTCGCCCATCACGGCCGTTGCACCGGCGTTACGTACACGGCGGGCCGCGTCCAGCGACCACGTGAGCCCAAACACCTGATGCCCCTGGGACTTGAGGACCTTGATCAGCTCGATGCCGATGAATCCCGCGGCTCCGGTGACGAACGCGGTGGGCTTCGCAGCGACTGCCATGTCCGCAGTCTGGAATGGGCGAGCGTTTGCCGACACCGACAGCGCCCGCACAAAACCCGCACACCGCTCGTACAGGTGCCTGATCCGCGCAGTAAGATGAAAGGCTTATGAAAGTCGGCGCCCCGGTGTCCTTCGGAGCGCAACTTCGGGCGTTGCGGGAGGCGGCGGGTTTCACCCAGGAAGAGCTCGCCACCATCGCCGGCCTTTCAGTTCACGCCGTCAGCGCGCTCGAACGAGGAGAACGGCGCCGGCCCCACGTTGAAACGGTCCGCGCCTTGTCCGCAGCGCTCGATCTGACGGGCGCCACACGCGACGCGCTCCTTGGGAGCGCGCGTGCCCCCGTTCAGGATGCCGGGGATCCCGACCCCGGCGGGCTGTCGCTCCCGGTTCCCCTGACCGCGTTTCTCGGCCGCGAAGCCGACGTGCAGGCGCTCCGCGGCTGGCTCGCCGATCCCGCCGTGCGGCTGATCACGATCGTAGGACCCGGCGGCGTCGGCAAGACGCGTCTGGCGCTGGAACTGGCGCGAACGATTGCGGAGGAGGATGCCGTCGGCGTGGTGTTCGTCCCACTGGCCGCAGTTCGCGATGCATCGTTTGTGGCGCCGGCGATCGCCGAAGCGCTCGGCCTCTCGGACGTGACGGCCGTCGATTTGCCGCGGCGCGCCAAGGTCGCCTGCGACGACCATCCGCGCCTCCTGATCCTCGACAACTGCGAGCAAGTTCTGGACGCGGCGCCGCTCGTCGCGGATCTACTGGCCTCGACGACGTCGCTGCGGCTGCTGACGACGAGCCGCGCGGCACTTCGCGTGCGCGGCGAGCGCGAGTACGTGCTGGGCCCTCTCGCGCTCGATCCGGGCGCGGAGTCGACGTCCCCGGCCGACCTGGTGCGGTCGCCGGCGGTGCGACTCTTCGTGGATCGCGTGCGCGACGTCCAGCCCGAGTTTCGGCTCACGGCGGCGAATGGACCGGCCGTGACGTCAATCTGCCGCCGTCTCGATGCGCTCCCGCTCGCGCTCGAACTGGCGGCTCCCTGGATCAAGGTGCTGACGGTCGAGGATCTGTCGCGGCGGCTCGCGAGCGACGCGCTGCTCTCGACCGCTGCTCGGCGCGATCTGCCGGAACGCCAGCAGACGATGAATGCCACGGTGGCGTGGAGCTATCAGCTGCTCGGTGCCGACGAGCAGCGCGCGTTCCGTCGTTTCGGTGCGCTGCCCGGCCGCTTTTCAATCGCGGCGGCGACCGCGGTACTGGATGGTGCCAGCGATGAGGCGCTCGTCGCCGCGGCTGGCCTGATCGACAAGAGCCTGCTGCAGCGGGCCGAGAACTCGGTGCCGACTCGTCCCCTTTTTCAGATGCTCGAGACCGTCCGCGCCTACGCGGCCCTCGAGCTGGCCGCCGCCGGCGAGCGCGACAACGCGCTCGAAGGGATGGCACGCTACTGCGCGAACGAAGCGTCGGTTGCGGAAGCGGAGCTGGTGGGGCTCGCGCAGGCCGAATGGCTGAATCGCGTTCGCAGTGATCTCGAGAGCTATCGCGCCGCGCTGACCTGGCTCATCGAACGCGGCCGTTCAGCCGAAGCATCTGACATCGCATGTGGCTTGAAGTTCTACTGGCTCATTCGCGGCCGCGCGGCGGAGGGCCTCGGGTGGTACGAGCGGATTCTGCGCCTGCCGAAGCTGCCGCCCGCCGACGAATGCCGCGTGCTCGACGGCGTGGCGCTGATGTCGTACACGCAGGGACAGCTCGATCGATCGGTCGAAGCGCTCAGCCGCTCGATTGCGCTCGCGCATGTTGTCGGCGACATGTACACGGCTGCGCAGGCCGAGAACCTGTACGGCCACATCGAGCGCGCGCGTGGACAATT
>Ga0306920_100015494_pt1 | contig 10450 bp, 13 predicted proteins | sample flu12Cox44000170_FD_204666 | JGI IMG/M metagenome (GOLD analysis project Ga0306920, IMG submission 204666) | Lab enrichment of tropical soil microbial communities from Luquillo Experimental Forest, Puerto Rico - flux4day.12C.oxic.44.000.170 (v2)... | ecosystem: Environmental > Terrestrial >... | reverse complement strand
CGACGTGGTCGACCCCGGTTGCCTGGATCATCGCTTCCTCCTCTGTTTGGCGCACTCTGACAAGAGGCTGGTGCCCCGAGTCGGATTCGAACCAACGGCCTACCGCTTACGAAGCGGTTTTCGTGGTGTCGAATTGGGCGACACGAGGCGATATTACGGTTAGTCATCCTCTCCGAAACCCTTGCTTTCCACCACCTTTTATGCGATATAGGGCGACACGGGGCAACACCACCAGACATCGAAATTCGTTGCCCCGACGTTGCCCCGAAGCGAGCGATGAAAGTGACCAACCGTATGACTAAGAACGTGGTGTTGACGTACAACTTCCTGAGATCCCTGAAGCCGGCCGCGGCCGGCAAGCGCGCGCTCATCAACGATGCGTTGGTGCCGGGGCTGAGGGTCATGGTGACGGATCGCGGAAACCTGAGCTATGGCATGAAGCGCCGGTGGCCAGGTTGGATACCACCGAAGCCCGGTCAGCAGCAACAGCCTGCCTGGCGGCGGATCGGCGATGTCTACGTGCCGCCGAAGCAGAAGACCGAGGACGATATCGAGACCGATAAGATCGAGCACGCCAGCGGTTGCCTGACGATCAAAGAGGCGCGTGCCGTGGCGCGATCCTGGATCGACCAGCTGGAACGTGGCATTGATCCCCGAGAGGCCGAGAAGGCGCGGAAGGCCGAAGCCGCAGAAGCGGCTGAGCGCGAGCGCGCGCTGCGCTTTTCTGCCGTAGCGGAGAAGTTCAAGGCGCAGCACCTAAAGAAGCTCCGCAAGGCTGGCGAGATGAGCCGGATCGTCGACAACATCTACGTCGACGCATGGAAGGACCGGCCGCTCAAGACCATCACGAAGAACGACGTGCGGGCCGTCATTCGACCGATCGTTGAGGCCGGCACGCTCTATCAGGCGCTGAATGTGTTTCGGGCCGGCTCGCTGCTGTTCAACTGGGCGGCCGAAGAACTCGATTTCGATGGCGGTAATCCATTTTCCGCCCTAAAACCCAAAAACCTGATCGGCGATACCCCAGCGCGCGCGCGAACGCTCGCTAATGACGAGGTCCGCGCCGTCTGGCAAGCCGCCGGCACGATGTGGCAGCACGGCGTCATCGTCAAACTGCTGTTGTTGACGGGCTGCCGGGAGGAAGAGATCGTCGAGCTGCAATGGAGCGAGATTGAGGAGGACGAGCTCATTATCCAGGGACCGCGCCGCAAGCGCATCCGCGGCAAATCGGCGCCTGATTTGCTCGTGCCATTGACCAAGGCGATGCGGGATTTACTGGCGACCCAGCACCACGGGGATGGTCCCTACGTCTTCACAACGACAAACGGCCGCAAGCCGCTGTGGGGATTTTCAGACAGAAAGAAAAAAGAGCTTGATAAGCGCTCTGGTGTGTCGGGTTGGATCATTCATGATTTGCGCCGAACCGCGAGGACTAATTTTCCGGCTTGTGGTATTCCCGAGAATATCTGCGAGGCCATGATTGGCCACACCAAGAAGGGCATCGTCGCGACCTACGAGCTTTTCGAGTTCGAGCCTCAGAAGCGCGATGGCTTTGCTAAATGGGAAGCCCGGCTACTGTCGATCGTCAACCCGCCGCCCTCGTCCGTGGAAGATCTCGCCGCAGCACGCGCCAGGTTGGCATCGTGACGAGCATTTACGTTCGCGAGGGTCTGCCTCCGGCGAAATTTCCCCATAAGCTGAACTTCGACCATGAATCGCTGTGCCGCGCGTTGGCAGCCGGGAAGCTTGCCGAGACGACGCCGAATATCGTGGTCTTGGACGCCTGCCTGGCAGCCATCCGGTCGCGGCCAGCGGCCGAACTGGACAAGGGCTCATATCGACCGGGGAAGCGCGGCGTCAGCGCGGCGACGCGTTTCGGGCTCGACTTGTTCGATGTGTACCATAACATGGGGTGCACCGCAGGGATCCGGTCTCGCCGGTTCTATGACTTCGCGCTTGAATGCGGGTCGATCATCGGTGTTCAGATACCCCCGCGCGAGAATTTTGAGATGTATCTCTATCGATCAGCTCTCCCTTAGATAGAAAACGTACCTCCTGCTATCTAGGCTTAGGGCGCTTCGGCGCCCTTTTTGATGCCAGGATTTGAAAGTATTCGTACCTTTTGAACGAGTAATTCGGCGCACCACCTCTCTCTATGCACGCGGACATAGCGTGACTTTTTTCTAAGAGAGGCCAGATCGTGAGCACTAGAGTATTGGATTCGAAAGACCTTAAAGACAAGGGCATTAATTATTGTGACGATCACCTGCGGCGCCTTTATGAGGCCGGCCGGTTTCCAAAGCCCTTTTTCTTTCCCGGCGGGCGGAAAAAGAATTGGTTCGAAGACGAGATCGACGCCTATCTGGCGGAGCTTCGCGCCCAGCGGCCTCAATCCGCGGTGTAACGGTGGAAATAGGTTTCGGCCCGCCCTTGTATGGCGACGAGGGCGAAGCCGGGGTTGTGCTTCCGTGGAAGGAACGTACAACGAATAGTATTACGCCGCATCGAGCGCAAGCGCCAATCGTCCTCGACGAGCACCAAAGGCGGATCTGTCGGGAAGTCAATGAGGCATGGAAGGAGGCGGGCAAAAAACGGCCGCTCGTCGTAGCGCGGACGGCCGCCGGCAAAACCGTTATCGCGGTCGTGCTCATAAAGGAGGCGCTCGATCGGAGCGAGAAGAGCCTCGTCGTGGTCCACACCGAGGAATTGATCCAGCAGACCAGCGACAAGCTGCTGCGCTACGACCCCAGCCTCGGGGATCACGCCTTCATAAAGGCGGGCAGGCCGACTCGGTTGCTGGCGCCGATCCAGGTTGCAAGCGTGCAAACCCTGCATGCCAGAGTCTTCCGATCAAAGAAAATCGACCTTCAGGATTTCGGCCTAGTCATCATCGACGAGGCACACCGCGCGCGCGCTCGCACCTATCAACAGATCGTCGATCGCTTCCCTGAGACGCGATTCCTTGGTCTGACGGCGACGCCTTGCCGCGGCGATGGGCGCGGGCTCGGCAATATCTTCGATTGCCTGATTCTAGGCCCGTCTTTCGAGGAATTGAAGGCGGCCGGTAGGCTCGTGAGCTCGAGGATCTTTGCGCCATACCGTCCTGATTTGAAGGACGTACACATCCGAAAGGGTGACTACGTCGAATCAGAACTCGCCGAGGCGATGAACAAGAAAAAGCTCGTTGGCGACATCGTCACACATTGGTTACGGCATGCCGAAGGCCGCCCGACCGTCGTCTTTGGTTCCGGTGTCGGTCACAGCGCCGATATCAGGGACGCGTTCCTGGCCGCGGGCATCGCGGCTGAGCACATAGACGGCAACACGCCGAAGGAAGAGCGCGCCGCCATCCTGGCCAGACTATCGGCGGGCGAAATCAAGGTCGTCTGCAATTACGCCGTGCTGGTGGAAGGCTGGGATCAGCCGCAAGTGTCCTGCCTCATCCTGGCGCGGCCGACAAAGCAGCTCAGAATGTACATCCAGATGGTTGGCCGTGTGCTGCGGACCGCGCCCGGCAAGGTCGACGCCCTGATTTTGGATCACGCCGGCAGCGTGTTCGAGCATGGTTTTCCAGAAGATGAGATCGCCTGGGTGTTGTCGGAAGACGACCGGGCGGTCAACCGGGCGCACGCCGGGCGGAAGTCGGATCACAAAAGAGGGTTGACGACCTGTCCGGAATGCTCGGCGGTCCGGATGGAGGGTGATCCATGCCGATCCTGCGGTTGGCACCCGAAACCCAAACCCCGCTACCAAGAATTCGTCGACGGCGATCTGGCGCGGGTTAACCGCGACCGCACCGTTCACGATTTGGGCCAAGACCGCCTGCGCTTCTATCGTGAGCTATGCGGCGTCCTGGTCGAAAAGCGCCGCCAAGGAAAGACCGTCAAAGACGGATATCCGGCGTCGAAGTTCAAAGAGAAATTCGGCCAATGGCCACCCGATAATTGGCGAGCCGCCGAACCCCTGGCGCCGAGTCCGGCAACAAGATCTTGGGTGCTGTCGCGCGAGATCGCCTGGCGGCATTCACAGCGCTAGTGCAGGCGCGGCGGTGACCCGGCATACGACGATCGAGCGGGCACGCGGTCGGTGGCGAGAGATCTTGCCGCGCCTCGGGATCGATACGCGATTCCTCACCAATCGGCAGGGGCCATGTCCACGCTGCGGTGGTGTGACGAAATTCCGGTTCGACGATCTGGACGGCAACGGAACGTTCTTCTGTAACGACCATGGCGCCGGAGCGGGTTTGCATCTGCTGCAGCACGTGCACGGCTGGACGTGGCCAATGGCCGCACAGGAAGTCGACGCCATCATCGGCGCTCGCCCGCCGAAGCCACCTCCACCACATCCGAACGCATGGCGCCAGCCGATCCGAGATATTCAGAAGATCCTCGATGAAGCCAACAATCCGGGAGTCGTCGACGCATACCTGAGGCGGCGAGGCATATCGGTCTCGTCACCGGTGCTGCGCGGGCATCCGGCTTGCCCCTATTTCGAGGACGGCAATCTGATCGGTCGCTTCCCGGCTGTCATCTGTCCGCTGATCGATCAGAACGGCGTGCTGCAAAGCCTACACCGCATCTATACGGAGGGGCCAGAACCGCACAAGAAAACGATGAAACCGGCCAGCACCATCAACGGTGCGGCCGTGCGGCTTATCGAGCCGACGGATGAACTCGGCATTGGCGAAGGAGTCGAGACCAGCATCGCAGTTTTCGAGCTCTTCGGAGTGCCGACGTGGGCCGGCATAAGCGACAACGGCATCTCTACCTTCACGCCACCGGCCGGCATCAAACGTCTGATCGTCTTCGGCGACAACGATCAGAACTTCGTCGGTCAAGCCGCTGCATACGGTCTCGCTAAGCGGCTGGCGCGCGAAGGCCATAAGGTCGACGTCCGCATCCCGCCCATCCCGGACACCGATTGGCTCGACGTCCTAACGGGTCGACGATGACAAAGAAGAAAATCACAGGTCAGCCAATCGGCGAGCCGTTCGCGCCGCTGCTCGATCGCCTGACGTACAGCGACGCCTACAAGGCTTTACCGCCGCTCGCGCGATGTATCTTGATCTACATGATCGCGGAGGCACCAAGACCATTCAATGGAGAACGAATCGTGATGGGCTCTCGCGCCGCCGCCCAGCACTGCGGGTGCCATTATACGACAGCATGGAAGGCCATGCAGCAGATTGACAATTCCGGGCTCGCGACGATCGCTGAACTTGGGCATTCCGCACAGCGTGGAGACGTTAATCGAGCCACCCGATGGAACCTGAATTTCTGGAAAAAGGGCTACGCCTCGTAGCGCCAGCGCTACAAGGCAATGTTGCGCCAGCGCTACAGAGCGCCACGCCGGCGTAGCGCAAGCGCTACAGAGCGGCGTAGCGCCAGCGCTACAGTATCTACTTAGATCTTTCTTACCGCCAGGGTGACATCAAGGAAGAGCGTGTTAGCGATGTTCTTGAGCTGCTGCTCGCCGATGTCCTCGAAGGCTAGGTCGAGGCGACCCGCAGCATCCTCCTGGACTCGCGCCGCGACGCAGATGCCGCCCGGCTCGGCCAGCCCTTCGAGGCGGGCTGCGACGTTCACAGCATCCCCGAAGATGTCGTCCTCCTCGATCACTACGTCGCCCTGATAAACGCCGATGCGGAAGTCGATACGGCGATCGATTGGTGCCGTTGCATTACGCTCTGCCATGCCGGCCTGCATCACGGTCGCACAGGTTAGCGCATCCACCACACTCCCGAACTCGACCAGAAGCCCATCGCCCGTTGTCTTGACGAGCCGGCCGTTGTGCTCGGCGATCGTTGGGTCAATCAGCTCGGCTCGGATGGTCTTCAACACTTGGAAGGTGCCGCTTTCATCCGCCCCGATCAGTCGTGAGTAACCTGCGACATCGGCCGCCAGATCGCGGCAGGCGTCGGGTGGCAGTCATTCTTCCGGCACTCCGGTCTTGCGCAGACCGGCGAAATAGGTGGCGTCGACTAATGCGTCAACTTTTGGCACCACGGGGTCGAGAGTGGCGTTCAACGCGTTGATGCTCGAATAGCGATTGTCGCTGCTTAGCCTCCTGGCTTCGGCGAGTTCCACCGCGGCGCGGTCAATTTCGCCCTTGAGAGCGTAGGCGGAGGCAAGCCAGATATGAACGAACGGTAGTGCTGGACTGGCGCTGCGCCCCTTTTCGAGCCAAAGGATCGCTTCATTGGTGCGCAATTGCAGCAGATGCACTATCCCAATCCTGCCAGACCAATTTCCGCGCGAGTATCGCGAGGACTGAGGCGGCGGGCTCGCTCCGAGGCCGGGATCGCCTCTGCTATCGAGCGCACCAGGCGAGATTGGCATATGCGCACGGCGCGTTGCGATCGAGCTCGATTACTGCCTCGTATTCGGAAATGGCCGCCTCGTATCGGCCCATCTGGCGCAGGATGTTACCCTTAGCGTAATGCGCAACGAGACTGCGGGGCGACGCTGCCAAGAAGGCCCCTTGACCCAGAACTGCCCTTTCATGTTCGACTGCGCGAACTGCCGGGGAGGTGGAACGCGCCCGACCGATCATCTTTTGCGACCGCCGCGCGACCTGCTGGCCCTATGTGATGGGCCTAGCGATATTGGTCAACAGCATCGCTAATGGCGCGCGCATGGAAGACGTCTGGCTCGACAAGTAGCCGCGCTCGGGCTTTACCGGCGGTTGGATCTCACCCTGCCGAGCAGATGCAGGTGCGGTTGGACAAAGTCGGTGGTGCTATCGCGTTTCCAACAACGCATAAGTTATGCGATGACCATCACGCAGGGAGGCAAGCATGACCGACCTAGCGGCGATCCTTCAGCGCTATTACGGAGATCGGCCGGTACTGCAGCGCCTAGAAGATGCGCTCCGCCCGCGGAGTAGACCCTGAGCAATTTGTGGGCCGTTCGACCAGCTGAACAGCCGGGGCATGATGGCAACCCGCGAGCATGCGGAACGCGTACGCATACAATCCGGCATGCACGTGCTCGAGATCGGTTGCGGCCTCGGCGGCGCGTCCCGCCATCTCGCGGCCGAATGCGGTTGCCGGGTGGCGCCGATCGACCTCACGCCCAACTTCGTCGAAGTAGCCCGCATCCTGACCGCCCGCTGCGGGCTCGCCGGCCGGGTCGAGATCCGACAGGCGAACGCGTTCGCCTTGCCGTTCCAAGACGGCACCTTCGACCAGTCTGGCCGTCGGGGACCACGAGCAGATCGAGGAAGAACGCCGCCTCCTCTACGTGGCCATGACGCACGCGCGGCAGCACCTCCACCTGGTGCAGCCATTGCGCTTCTTCCGCACTCATCAGCATCGACATGGCGATGGTCATGTTCTGGCGACGCGCAGCCGCTTCATCCCAGATGGCATTCTCGATCGCTTCGAACGCCGTGCCCACAGCCGCGCGGGCCACGATTCGGCGTTTCGGCCCGAATTGCAGACACCGATTAACGTTCCGGCCAGGATGAGGGAAATGTGGAACTAGGCCGTTGGTTCATTAATGCCCAGCGATAACTTGATAAACGCGGGAAGCAGGCAAGAAAATTAGTTGCGAGCGCGATGGCATTTTGTTTGGCTATCATGGTTGACACCCGTCGAGGGCAGCCGTTAATCGATTTCATCTTCCGAATACGTTATTAAAGCCACTATTCGTGGTCAAACCATTTGCGAATTGTCTTGGCCCCGGCAGGCGGAAGACCGCGACCATCCATCCGATATGTTGCGATTGAAGACCAGAATATTTGGTCCGGTCCTGCGGTGAAATTCGAGATCTTCAATGTAATTCAATAGCTTGGTGTCCAAGTGGAAAATCGCCATTGACGCTACGATAATTACGTGATAAGCATTGCGCTATTCAGTGTGGGATCGTAACTCAGGCACCGCCACGTACAACGAATATTTTACGACATATGATAGTGAGGACGCAATGGCGCGGCAAAAGGGTTCACGAACCGGGCGCTGCCAAGGTTGCAATCATCTCGAACGCGTGAGAATCGAGCGGCTTCTCGCCGCGGGCGCCTCGGTCAAGGCAACGGCACGAAAATTTGAAATCGATTATCACGCATTGCGCAGGCACTGGATCAACCACGTCTCGACAGAGGCTCGGGCAACATATATTGCAGGCGCCGGTGCAACCAAGGATCAGCTCGAGACAGTGGTCGCGAATGAGTCTCTCGCGTTGGTCGACCATTACCGGATTACGCGTAGCGGGTTGTACCGCGCCTTCAGCGCAGCGTGCGAGGCCGGTGATGGAAGCGTGCTGGCGATGCTCGCCGGTCGGCTGCATGAAAACTTTCGCGATTGCGGCCGATTGACAGGTGAGCTGCAGCGCGGGCCACTGTTGAATATTCAGAACAATGTTCTGGTCAATCCCGATTATTCGAAAGCAATCGCACGGATCGTGAGCGCGGTGGCGCCATTTCCGGAAGCGCGAGAAGCCGTGATCGCGGCGTTGCGCGATCTCGAGGCGACGAGCGACCCTGCGGTTGCGCTCGAAGACCATCGACTGGGAGGAGTTGTGATCGATGGGTAATTCCTTCGCTGCCCAACTTGTCAACGCGCTCGAGAATTCCTGGCGCGCCAAGGCTCGGCCGAATCAACTCGCCCCCGCGGGGAACTGGAGCGTGTGGTTAATGATGGGCGGGAGAGGATTTGGGAAGACCCGATCCGGTGCCGAATTTGTGCTCGAACAGGTCTCAGCAGGTTACAGAAGAATTGCATTGGTCGCTGCAACAGCTGCTGATATCAGAGACGTGATGGTCGAGGGCGAATCAGGGATTCTAGCCTGCTCGCCCGAATGGAACAGGCCGATCTATGAGCCATCTAAGCGCCGTTTGACCTGGCCGAACGGCGCCCTAGCAACAACGTTCTCGGCCGATGAGCCGGAGCGTCTCCGCGGCCCGCAGCACGATCTAGCCTGGTGCGACGAGCTTGGCGCATGGCGCTACCCCGAGGCGTGGGATATGTTGATGTTCGGGCTGCGGTTAGGTCAGCATCCGCGGGTTGTTGTCACAACGACACCGCGGCCCACAAGATTGATCCGCGACTTACTGACTCGCGAGAGTCATGACGTCGTCGTGACGCGCGGTTCGACCTACGAAAATCGCGCGAACCTGGCGCCGGCTTTTTTTGATCAGGTAATCCGCAAATACGAAGGAACCCGCTTGGGCCGGCAAGAACTCAACGCCGAACTGCTCGAGGACACCCCAGGCGCATTGTGGGGCCACGGCATCATTGATGCCGCGCGACAAACTGCGGCACCGCACCTGGCGAGGATCGTTGTTGCGATCGATCCTGCGGCGTCGTCCGGTGAGGACGCGGACGAAACTGGAATCATCGTCGTGGGGAAAGACCATCAGGGCCACGGGTATGTGCTGGCCGATCTGTCAGGCCGGTATCAGCCCATCGAGTGGGCCCGCATCGCCATCACGGCATACCGGGCGCACAAGGCTGACCGCATCGTCGCCGAGGTCAACAACGGCGGCGAGATGGTGGAGAACACGCTCCGTATGGTCGACGCAAACGTCGCGTTTACCGCAGTCCGCGCCTCGCGTGGCAAGGTGACGCGCGCTGAACCGGCGAGCGCCCTCTATGAGCAGGGACGGATCCACCACGTCGGCACGTTTCCGCAGCTCGAAGACCAGATGACCAATTTCACGAGCGATTTTGACCGTGCGGCCGCAGGCTACTCGCCGGACCGCGTCGACGCGCTCGTCTGGGCCGTCACGGATCTGATGCTTACCGAGATGAAGGGTTATGCGTTCTATGAGATCGCACGCCGTATGGCGGCTGGCGAGACCAAGGAGCAGATCGCCGGCATCGTTGAGGGCAAGTACGGAGAGCCGCCAAAGCGCGAATCCCTACAGCAGATTTATGAGCGCCGCATGGCGGAGATCGCGGCCGGCAAAAATACGAGGCCGTTTTGAGCGGGAAAAGAGGCACGACCCGGCGAAGTTCATGACGCTCCCGCGAATAAAGGGAAACGAAGATTGAGAAGCTCTACGAGAACAATTTTGAACGCTCGGCGTGCTGGCCTGGTCACCACAGGTGGTCGAGCTGGCGGTCCTTTTGTGGCGGTTATCAAGCCTAATCCCTGATGGCCCAGATTCTGACGAGACGAGCGGGTAAAGCGCATCGTCAATTCTTCAGCTCTCTCGTTTTAGAGGGTGCCCAGAACAGGGGAAAGAAGTTGCCGGTATCCTTGGACACGAGAGCGGTCTTTCGAAAGTAGTTCCAGCCGCCAGCCCTGCCCTCACAGCGCTTCGTGCGCCACCGACAGCTTCGCCAATCGAATGGCTTGCCGCTTCCTCCGCGTCCCTGCACGCCTTGCGATGCGCGCCGCCAGTCTCAGTCCTGCCAAAAGCCCTTGAAACGGTCAGCAGCTAGCTCGGTATATCGGACGGTGTGCTGGATATTTCGGTGCCCGAGGTAGTGCTGAAGAGCGCGGGTGTC
>Ga0306920_100015492_pt1 | contig 10453 bp, 10 predicted proteins | sample flu12Cox44000170_FD_204666 | JGI IMG/M metagenome (GOLD analysis project Ga0306920, IMG submission 204666) | Lab enrichment of tropical soil microbial communities from Luquillo Experimental Forest, Puerto Rico - flux4day.12C.oxic.44.000.170 (v2)... | ecosystem: Environmental > Terrestrial >... | reverse complement strand
AGGGTGCGTGCGCTTAATTAACCGCGACGGTTAGATTACTCTAAGGCCGAATGCGCGTGTAGGGTATGCGGGGGACCACAATCCCAAGCGAAGTAGGCACTAAGCGATCGCCCGGCGGGTCGCTATCGCGGTCGCTTTGGGGGTAATAACGGACATCGGACCGGAGCGGCCAAAACGACGCTTTTGACCCATAGCGACATTTCGTTCCACCGAATTGCTGTGGCGCACAATCGGCTAATTAAACCGGACAAGGCCAGCGCGGGGCCAGGCGAATGCTGGCCCCGACGTAAAAGCCGGCAATGCGCAATTCTCAGAGAAATCCGGCGCTGCTCAGTGTGCCGTGCAGGTTTTGGGCATTGCCGGTCGCGTAATTGTCGCCAAAGCTGACGCCGATGGCGCTGTTGTTGATGTAGATACCATAGACGGTGTTGAAGCTCGCGTTGACATGGGCAAAGGACATTGCCGCAGTACCATCGGCAAGAAAGCCGGCAGCGGTCTGGGCGCCGTTGAAGTTATTTTGCGTCGCCGTCGTGTCGCGAACCATGACCGAGGTGGTAGCGGTACTCGGTATGGTAAAGGCTTTGACCCCGTTTGAGAAGTTGTCGGCAGTGACGCTGTTGACGATTGTTATGACTAACACGCCCTGCGATGTCGCATTCGCACCATAGACACTCATACCGTCAACGCCGTTGCTGACAGTGGTGGAATGGTCGATAACGCCCAATAAAGAGCCGGCTTGCGATGGCGACAGATCGATGCCGTCGTTGCCGTTGTTCGCGGCAATGGTGTCGATGATCGTCAACGTCTCGACCCCGGTCGGCTGCAAATAGATGCCATCGTGGGTGAAATGACGGATGACGCAGTGGACGATGCTGATAGTGCCACTGCAGCAACTACCAGTGAGGCTGATGCCGTCTACCCCGCTGTTGTTGCCTTCAAGAGTGAGGCCGCGCAGGAAGACGTCGCCCGGGGTGTTGATAGTAATGGCATTGCCGCCGGGGTTCGGCACAATACCGGCCTCGACGCCGTCAGGGCTGGTGATAGTGATCGGCTTCGTAATACTGATGGGACCGAAACCTGCACTGTCGATGGCCGTGACTTCGCCGCCCGAAGCGACGACGTTGACAGCCTGCTGAAAGGTCTTGCACGGCGACAGGAACGTGCATGGATTGCTGTCACTGCCGTATGACGCGACGAACACACGATCCCGAGCTGCGGCATGGGCCGGACTGATGAACTGCGAGCAAGCAAAAGTGGCTGCAAGCACAGCAAATGGTAGCTGAGTACGCATGGCATCCTCCAGTCAAACGATGCCCTCAGGGGCAAGCGCGGAGGATGTTAGTACTGTGCGGGCCTTTACGGAATGGCCACTAAGCTGAGCAAACAAACAAGTGCGGCGCCAGGGAATGCTGGCCCGTCGTCACATGGGGCGCGTCCGATCAGTCGGTTATTGGTTAGGGACCGAGCTCAAGCTTCCCGTGTTGGCTCCGTTTCCGATGATGTGATTGTCGATAAAGGTGTCTATAGTGCCGCCGCCGTTGATTACCCAGCCAGCAACGTTGTCGGTTACCTCAGTCTCGGCGATGGATATACTGCTGGCCGCCACCTCAAGCCCAGTTGCATTCCCTGTCGCGACGGAATGGAACAGATGGAGCGTTACGCCACCAGAACTATTGAAGCCTACTTTTTTATTGAGGGCAGCGACGCTTTCGGACACGGTGGCAACGATGCTGGTCCCACCTACTCCTTGCTCGACGAAGAGTCCATCGCTGCCATTGCTGGTGACCTCTACGTGATTAAACGCTGCGTTAATTTCCGTAGAAGTTTGCGTCAAAAGATGGATCCCTCGGTCGTCATTGTTGGTCACCAGCGTGTGTGAAACGACTAATTGGCCGGTTCCAGTCGTTGTCGGCACATAGTAGATGCCCGCGCCGACGGCATTGCGAATGACGCAATTTTCGATGGTCAACGTTCCGCCCGTGTTGAAGGCGATACCGTTCTGGCCGATACCGGCGCCGTCGAGGGTAAGCCCCTGCAAGTTGACGGCATCGGTGAGGCCAGCGTTGATCGTGATGCTGTTGCCGCCCATGACGGGCACAATCCCGGCTTCGACGCCGTTGGGGCTGGTAATGGTGACCGCCTTCGTGATGTTGATAGGCCCGAAGCCCGCGCTATCGATGGCCGTGACCTCCCCGCCGAATGCTACGACGTTGACCGCCTGCTGAAAGGTCTTACACGGCGATAAGAAGGTGCAGGGATTCGAGTCATTTCCGTAGGACGCGACGAAGACTCGGGCGCGTTGGGCATATGCGGGTGCGGTGAATAGTGAGCAGACAAAGGCAGCTGCGAGCAGCGTAAGCGGTAGTTGAGTACGCATTGGCATCCTCCGTTGAAATGGCGCCCTAGCAGGATGTTAAAGACAAGCGGAACGTCGCGGAATAGCGCCGTGACCGCCTAGTCCGTGCCTGCTCCAAGCGATTCAAATAGACGTATTTTGCTGCGCTGCACTTTGGTCGGTATTGGCACAAAGCGTCACTTCGCGGTGTTGCAGCAAACGGTCGCTTTCGGGGGTAAAGCGGACATCAGGCCAACTCACCGAAATAGTCGAAAATGCCCCAAAACGTCTGAGCAGTACCGGGGCTTGCCTGCGTCGTTACCGGCTCTATGGTGAGCTAAGCGCGGCAGTCAAGGGGACATTTAGGAAGGGAATGGCCCCGTTTGGCACCATTGTGGTGGGAAGGGAGCCATTCCACTTTTCGGCCTGTGTAAGTTGGATGATGGCCGGATTGTCGGCGAGCGCCTTAGCGCGGGCAGCGATGGCAGTGGCTTCGGCATTGCCCTTGAGCACAATGGCGTCAGCCTGCGCTTGCGCCTCGGCGCGTACCGAATTAGCTCGGCCGTTTGCCTGCGTCACCGCGATGTCTGCTTTGATTTTTTCTTGAGCCAATTCCTGCTGCCGCTGCTGTACGGCGACTTCCGCCTGCATGCGCGCCTCGACCGATTTAATATAGTCTGGCGAGAAGGCGATATCCTCGATTTGCACACCCTCAATTACGAAAATTGGATCGTAGGAAATTGCATCGGTAAGCGCCTTGGCCGCATCAGCGTTCAATTGGCCACGTGCAGTTATCGCGCGCTGCGCTGTGTATTGGCCGAAAACGACCTTGACCTCTTGGTTCATGTGCGGCGTGACGAGCCGTGAGATGGCCGCTTGTTGATCGCCAGCAAAGCGCGAATACATCTCGGCAACTTTATCCGAGGCAACGTGCAGCGTGACCGATACTCGAAGATTCGCTGGCTGCTGATCGGCCGAATAAGATTCAACTCTCTCGAAAGTGAAATTGTGAGTCTGCATGTCGACTTTGTAGACTGCCTCGATCCACGGCCATTTGAAATGCAAACCAGGTTGCACCACTTCGACAAAGGCGCCATTCCGCAGCAACACTCCTCGCTGCGTTTGGTCGACCGTATACCAGCTGCCGAATACGATGGTAATGCACAACAAGCCGATAATGGCTGCCAGAACTGCACCGCCGCCGACGCTTTTCACTGTTCGCCCCCTGAGTTTCAGTAACGGAGCCCCGCGTGCTGAAAAAGGAAGGAGGCTCGAAAAGGGTAGCGGACCCTCCTGGGGCGTCAGGATCTCGGACACTCACCTGACGCTACATGCGATAGACGAAAGTTATTACTTTTGAGCAAAAGCCGTTGCTTTAATTGCATTCATTTTTAAATTGGTAAGTCTCTTGAGTGAAAGGCGGAGGGATGTTTTCATCATTTTCTCCCGAAAAAAGCAGCATAACATTTACTGAGCGGCGGCGCTCATCACAATCAGATCAAGGGCTCGAAGATATATCAAAGCGTGCGCCGGCCGCGATGAAGACGCGACGCGGCCAACATCGCCAAGTTGCCGAGCACTAACCCGACTAACGTGGGCGTGGATTAGCGTGGCCCACTTGCTGCTCGGCGGCGCGATTACCGAGCTTGTCGTAGTCATCAGCCAGTTCAAGAAACAGGCGCCGCGCCTCGTCGTTCGACATTTTGTCGGCCAGCACGCGCATTGCGGCGGCGCGGTCGTGCAAGTGCATCGGGTCATAGGTAGCTTTGGAAGATGGCATTACGCGCTCCACTCGGTTGCCGTACGGGCGGGAGCCAGTTTGTCCCTCAGTCACCGATGGAATCGTGCCGGGCGGCGGTGACAGCCAACGCTACACACTTGTTGTGACGTTGTGGTGGCGCCAGAAATCAACCTTCGGTGATATTGCCCGGTCCCCTGCTGTCCGCCGGTCATTCCCGGCGCAGCAGTCAGAAAATTTTTGTTCAGGCCGCGAGGACCACCCTGTTCGTAAACCGGTGGAAGACTTGACCGGTTGGATTGCATGGCACGGCAAGTCGGGTTGGCCGCTGTTCAGTGCAAGGTTAGTGGCGTGGCTCGCGAGGATGTTAAATTACTCCCGCAAAGGCGCCTGATGCTCGGCCATTCGCCGCAGGCGCTGATTGCCACGCTCGCGCACGCATTGCTGCGCGAGGGTGCGGGCTTCCATATGATCAAACGGGTGGGCCCGGTAGCTTTCCTGCCCATTGACTTGGTGTTCTCTTTTTGTTCTCATGCATTTCAGAAGCTTCGCGGGTGGACGGTCGGAATGGAGACAGCGGCCACCATCCTCCATGCGGACCTTGATGCTTTCTACGCATCAGTCGAGCAACTACTCGATCCTTCATTGCGCGGAAAACCTATCGCCGTCGGTGGCGGCGTGGTGCTGGCCGCGTCGTATGAGGCGAAGTCCTTTGGAATCAATAGCGGCATGTCGGGGCTGCGGGCCCGCGAGCTTTGCCCACAACTGATTTTTGTCGGGGGGCATTTCCAGGATTACCAGCGGCTGGGTGATGCTGCCATCAACGTGCTCAATGATTTCACTCCTCTCATCGAACGAATTTCCATCGATGAAGCCTTTGCTGACGTTGCTGGATGTACCCACCTTTTCGGTTCACCGCTCGAGATTGCGAGAACCATACGCAGTCGCGTGCGCACAGAGCTTGGCCTTCCAATCTCCATCGGCGTGGCGCGGACCAAGCACCTCGCAAAAATCGCTTCGCAAGTGGCCAAGCCTGACGGGTTGGTGGTCGTTGATCCTGAGACCGAACTGAATTTCCTTCACGACTTGCCGGTTGAGTTGATGTGGGGAGTGGGTCCGGTGACTCGAGCACGGCTTGCCGAGATCGGTATTAACACCATTGGGCAGCTGGCGAAGATGCCAGGATGGTCGGTTGAGCGAATAGTCGGCCGCGCTGTCGGGGAGAAACTGATGGCGCTCGCGTGGAATCGTGATCCACGGGAAATCAGAACGCATCATCGAGCCCAATCGGCCGGAGCCCAATCAGCGCTCGGCAAGAAGCCTGCAGCAGAGCGACTTTTCCGACCCACGTTGCGTCACCTTGCCGACAGGGTTGCTACCCGACTTCGGGCGAAGTCTCGGCCCGGGCGCACAGTGACAGTCCGCGTTCGATTTGCCGATCTCCGTTCGGTCACGCGCTCGATAACACTCGATGCGCCAATTTCGGCGACCGCGAGCCTCGCAGAAGTCGCCGAGGAGCTTGTTCGCACCGCGCTCGCGGATTACCCTGACGAGAAGAGCATATCGCTTCTGGCGATCTCCGTGTCGCACCTCGAGAGGCACTGGGACGTCCAGCTTGAACTTCCGCTGGGACTTGAAGATGAAAAGCGCCGACCCGGTTCCAAGAGAGGAATCGCGCGTTGGACGGCAGACCGAGCAATTGACACGATACGCGATCGTTTCGGATGGGACGCTGTTGGATACGGATCAGTGATGTTGGGATTATCCAGGTCCGTTCCCGATGAGTTTCGCGAGCTTGCCGAAAAGGACCTGTAAGATCAGCGTACGGTAGGTGCCACCGCTAACTCGGTCTCATTTGATAAAGCTAAGATAGGATGCCAGCGCCTCCACTTGTTGCGACGACAATTTGCCGGCGATATCGGGCATCGGCGGCGCCGTGCCAGCGCTATAGCCCTCGCCCCACTGGCGCAGCCGCCGCTTCAGATAGCTGTAGGCGAGCCCGCCAAGCCGCGGGATGTCGCGCACGCCCTCGGCGTTGGGGCCGTGGCACACAACGCAAGCGACGATGTTGGAATTCGGCATGCCCTCCTGATAGATGGTGCGGCCGAGCGCGGCGAGCTCCGGGTCGCCATCGTTGGCGGCGCGCGCCGGCAATGCGGCAAAATATGTCGCCAGATTATGCACGGTCTGCGGATTCAAGTTCGCCGTGGCGCCCCACATGTAGAGTTTCGACTGCGGATTATCGCGGGTGTGGCGGATGAAAGCGGCGAGCTGATTTTCCAGATATTGTGGCCGCTGGCCGGCGAGCTGTGGCGCTGGCGTATAGCCGCGCGCCGAACCGCCGTGACACCAGGTGCAATTGCGCACGGCAAGGCTCTCCGCCTGCACCGCCGTCACTGCGGTAAAGGCGATCAGCGCTATCGCTAGGGTGAGCCCGCTTCTCATGATCCCAACGCCATTCTCCTTCCTTCGTGCAGTTACCTCAGGGTGCTGACGAACGCAGCGACGGCCTCGATCTGCGATTTGTTCAAGCTGTGGGCGACCGGACTCATGACCGCGGAGGTGTCGGGCTTGGCGCGATTTTGGCCACGCTCCCTGTCCCAATTCACGAGCTTGTTGATGACGTACGGGTAGAGCTGACCTGCTAGCCGGGGGATTTGCCCACTGCCGGTCGCTTCGGGACCATGACAGGCGGCGCAGGCCGCGACGTTGGCGTCTGGAATACCGTCTTCGAAGATTCTCCGGCCCTCGGCCGCGCGCGGGTGCGGCGCGCCGCCGAACGGCGGCGGATTGAGCCGCCGGAAATCGTCGGCCAGCGCCGCGATCATCCCCGGGCTGAGCGTGTGTGCGACGTTGAACATGATGTTGTTGGTGCGGCGGCGCTCGACAAAGGCCTGCAGCTGGTTTTTCACGTATTCGGTCTGCTGGCCGGCGAGCCGTGGAATCGGGAAATAGCCGTTATAGCCTTGCGCCGATTGGCCGTGGCAATCCTTGCAGTAGCTGAGCTTGGCGGCGACGTCGTCGGCCCGCGCCAGGCCGCTCAACGTCGCAACCGAGATGGCAGCCGGCAGCGCCACGGCGCCAGCCACTTTCGCTATCTCGATGAGACATCGCGCGCGCAAGGCATCACTCCAGAAAGCTGACATAGGCCGCAACGGCCTTAATCTGCGGTTCGGTCAGGCCGTGGGCGATCGGCTCCATGATCGCTGACACGTCCGGGTTTTTCGGATCCTGGCCGCGCTCCTTGTCCCAGTTGGTGAGCTTCGCCGCAACGTAGTCGAACAGCTGGCCGGCCAGCCTGGGAAACGCGCCGTTGCCCTTGGCGTCGGCGCCGTGGCAGGAGGCGCACGGCGGAATATTGTTCGCCGCGACGCCCTCTTCGAAGATCTTCTTGCCGGTCGGCACAAGATCCTTCGGGCCGCCGCCGAGCGGTTTGGGATTGAGCGCGTGGAAATCGGCGACCAGCGCCGCGACCATCGCCGGGCCGAGTACGTGGCCGACATTGAACATGATGTTGTTGGTGCGGCGGTGCTCGTTAAAGGCCTTGATCTGATTTTCCAGATATTCGGTTTGCTGTCCGGCAAGGCGCGGGATCGGATAATAGCCACGGAAGCCTTGCGCCGCGACGCCGTGGCAGACCTCGCAATACGCAAGCTTGGCGGCGACTTCCTTAGTGTCTTCGGCGCGGGCAGCCGGCAGCGATGCCAGCACCAGCGCCGCGGTTGGCAAGATTAGATGTGAGCCGACGAGCTTCATGATGCTGGCTCTAAATGCGCGGCCCTACCAATCGGAGGCCCAGAGATGAAGGTTCAAACCGACCTTGACCATCTGAATGTTCTGCTTGGTGTTGACGATGCCGGTGAAGCCGTTGATCGAATCGGTCATGAAGACGTTGTTGTGGCCGAAGCCGAAGTAGTCGTATTCGACATTGACCGAAAAAGGTCCCCAGAACGCCCAGTCGACGCCGCCGCCGGCGACGAAGCCGGTGCGCGTATCGAGCCCTTGGAAGCTGAACGGCGTGCCGGCGATGCTGCCGACGACGTTGGTCTGGTCGCCCGACCACGCCACGCCGCCTCTGGCGTAAAGCAGCACGTGGTCGACGGCGACGCCGAACCGCGCGGTGATGCTGGGGATGAAATCGGTCTTGATGCTGACGGTGCCGGTATCGCCGGGAGAGGCCGGGAACGCCACCATCGTGCTGTTTTTCATGGTCGAGCCGGCGACCGCGGCTTCAACGCCGAGCACCAGATTGGAATAGAATTGGTAGTCACAGCCGATCTGGCCTCCGGCCACCAGACCGGTCTCGGTCAGGCTCACGGTAGTGACCCCTACCGTAGTGCCCGCACCGAGCACGGAGTCCTGTGCGAGCGCGATCGGGTCGGTAATGTCGCGGTGTTGGGTCGCGCCGCCGATGTGGGCGCCGCCGTAGCAGCCGGTCCACGTGAACGGCGGCGGCGGCACAGCAGCGGGCGACAGCATTGGCAGATCAGCGCCAAATGCAGCGGCGCTCAACAGCGAAGCCGCGGCGCTCAGGAGCATTGTTGCTTTCATGGCGGACTCCTAAAGTTTCGTGGGCCGTTACATTGCCACCCACGCATAGAGGAACAGGGTGTTGTTGTTCTTGGCGCCGACCGTGGTGCCGTCGAACTTGTCGTAGTAGACGTATTGCAGCCCGATGCGGGAGTTGAACCACGGCCAGCCCGGCGCCTGTTTGTTGACGAACGGAATGTAGGCGACCTCGGCAATCCAGCCGTTGCTGTTCGGACTGAAGCCGGAGGCAAGTCCGGCATAGAGCAGCGGATCGGAACTGCCCCAGGTGTTGAAATACTGGCCGGTGAAGACCAGGCGGTTCTTGTTGCCGTAAGCGAGCGACATGTAGGCGCGGGCTTCGTTCAGCGTGTTGTTAAGGTTGCTGGTCAGCCCGCTTGGGAAGCTGGCGTCGAGCCGCTGATATTCGCGAATATAGGTTCCGCGCGCCGTGAACCAGAAATTGTCGCCCTGATACTGGTACTGCGAGTCGATGCCGATATCGGTGTATTTATCGGTCTGCGTAAACGTCGTCGTGTTGGTCGTGCCGGGCAGGAGCCATGGGTGGACGTCGACCGCCATGCCGAACGTGCCGATCTCGAGCCAGTTGTTGCCCCAGTGCGGCTCGAAGGCGATGCGCCAATAGGGTGCAAAATCGAACAGCCCCGGTGCGAGGAACGGATCGGTGCCGAGATCGTTCTGAGCGTTGAAATCGAGCGTACGGTAGGCGGAGAACTCCAGATAGAGGGTGTCGTTGAGGTAGGCATAGGCGCCGACGCTGCCAACATGGGCGGCAAAGGCGCCGTCGATGATGGCGGCCGAAGCGGGCTTCGGCGCGATGGTCGACGCGGCATAGGGAAAGGCCCACGCCGGCGTCGTATTCCACGGATCCTGGACCGTAGGGTTGTTGTTCGCGGTGATGCCGTAGGTGATGTTGAACCAGCCGATCGCGGTAGAATCGGCGAAACGCACGTCGGTGTTGTCCCAGGTCCAAGTCTTGGCGGCAAACGGATCGCTGCCGAAGCCGCCCGGTCCCGGCGCGTTGTAGGTCACTTGCGCGAAGGCGCCGATATGATCGGTAATGGCGCCGCCCCAGAAGAAGCTCAGCGGCGAGGCTACGACATTGTCGTTGGCGTGATACGGCGCCGTCGGCTGCGGCAGCGGCACCTGCGTGTGGGTGAAGCCGACAATAGCCATCATCGAGATCGGCGGCACCCAAATCTTCTTCGTGTCGCTCGCGTCGGAGTCTTCGGGGAAGGGCGTGGTGCGATAAGGGCCCCCGCCATAGGTGTAGCCGCCGATCTTGAAGCGGCGGCCGTATGGCGTCAGCCCGGCAAAATCGGTGTGGCAGGCCCCGCACGGCTGGCCGGTCTGCCGCGCAAAGCTCGGCAAGGCTTGAGCCGTTGGTGCAAATGCGATCGCCGAAAACGCCGTCACCACCCAAGTCGCGGTGGCGACGAACCAAATGCGCCACGTCCAATTGGGCGCGCGAGCAAATGCACGGCAGCGATTGCCCCGCATGGGATGTCGTCGATCTATCGTAGACGCGGCGCACGCGCGCAACGTTACGACGGCTCAAAAGCCACTGATCACGGGGGCAGTGAGATCATAAGAAATTTATCCCGGCCGGACCATGGCAAATTCCAAGGTTTTGGATGTTTCCCCAACAGAGATGTTTTTTTGCAACACAGGCTTTCGCCAAGCGTGGTGCAGCAGGCCCAAAACGTTGATTTCGATCAATGCGTATCAGGCGTTACGCGAACACATTTCCACATGCACGTGGTGCTCTGCGAATGCGATCATCACGCGCCGGGCGGCGCAGGTACCACGGGGGTGCTGCGCCGCTCTCGTTA
>Ga0306920_100015491_pt1 | contig 10453 bp, 8 predicted proteins | sample flu12Cox44000170_FD_204666 | JGI IMG/M metagenome (GOLD analysis project Ga0306920, IMG submission 204666) | Lab enrichment of tropical soil microbial communities from Luquillo Experimental Forest, Puerto Rico - flux4day.12C.oxic.44.000.170 (v2)... | ecosystem: Environmental > Terrestrial >... | reverse complement strand
GAAAACAGCCCTCGTAAAGATTTTGACTTGCGTCGCGGTCTACGCACTCAATTTCGCTGTCCTGCTGAACTGGGTCGGCGATATCTCCAGCGCTTATGCCGGAGCGCCTCCGCAGGGCAACTGGATCTCGGTTCCGGCGGGCACGCGGATTCTCGTTCGGCTCTCGGAAACCCTCAGCTCGACGAATCAACGTGCCGGCGCTCGTTTTACCAGCCGGCTGGAGACGAACGTGATGGCTGAGGGTGTGGTTGCCGCCCCGCGAGGAGCGACGGTCCACGGCCAAGTGGTTGCGGCCCAATCAGCGGGAAGGATGGCGGGCGGCTCCGAACTAGCTCTGGAGTTGACCGACATCGTGATCAACGACACCGCACATCCAATCATGACAAGTGCGTATCACCTGCAAGGGCAAGGACAAGGCGGACGAACCGCGCGCAATGTGGCCGGCGGCGCAGGGCTAGGCTCAGTCATCGGCGCCGTTGCCGGTGGAGGAAGAGGGGCAGGCATCGGCGCTGCAGCCGGCGGCGCGCTAGGCACCGCACGAGCCGCTAGCGGCGGCGGGGGGCAACAGATAAACTTCGCCCAAGGAACTTTGCTCGAATTTCGGCTGCAACAGCCAGCATCGCTGCCGAGGCCCCGATGAGGCAATGATTCCCCGGGCGAGTTCCGCCATAAACGTGATGCCGTTTCGGTCATTTCCCGTTCTCACTTCGGTCACTTACGACCGTTTGGTCGGGGGCCGAGAGGTCTTCTTCCTTTTGCTGTTGCAGAGAGTCTCAAGTAGGTATTTCACGGAAGCGCATTCCTGAATTACGGCTTCAAGCTTCGGAATCGTGGCGTTTAGCTCAGTTTCTTCCACAACCCCGTCAGCTAGAGTAGTTGCGATACTCTCCAGTGCAGAGCCCACATCCTTCATGAGGTTGGAAATGATCAGGAACTCTTTTTCTGTGGTCTGCTGCGGATCGGGGATTTTGAAAGCCACTCTTCCTGCCTGCGATTCTAGAACATCTAGCGGTTCGAAATTTTTGAGGAGCGTGCAAATCCTCGGCAGTAACTCGGCCGGGATAGGTCGATCCCCTCTGAGCCAGTACATCAGCGACCGATAGTTCGTCCCGAGCTGTTGTGCCAGCAAGCGCGTGTCGTACTCAGCTTTGCCCTCGATAATCTGGCCAAGTACCGTTGGCAGAGTCTTCGCAGCCATAGGCTATTCCTTTGTCCAAGAATTTGTCAGTTCAAAAACGCCTTCATTTTGAACGGTGAAAGTGTGCATTGTAGCTGAATTGCATCGCTGCTCTGTAGGAGGTTTAATGGCACTCGGAGTGGAAGGTAGGCCGCCCCATGCGAAGCGAAGAAGCGGCAGGTTTACTAAGTCCTCTAGCATGGCTTTTTCGCATTTGAAAAGTGAGGCAGTCACGGTCTACGATGGCACCTATCCGTAAACAGCAAGTGTTTGGCCTGGGATATAATTCGGGCGGATTTGTGGGTCTATTCTGGGGTTGAAAGTTCTGTTGTGGTCGGTCGGTGATTCAACTCAGCTTTTTTGCATTAATCACGAGCCCTGACAAAGGGTGCGTACAAAGGCAGTCCCCAAGAGTGAGGATGTAACGATGCCGTTCATGGACCTAATCAAGCGAGCAATTTTCGAGGAAGAACCGCAGGCGCCGCAGCCTACAAAATCGACCCCAGCGGCGACAACCGGGCGGTCACCTCAATCTGCTGCCTCATTCGCTCCAACGACCACTCGCGACAATCAGTTTTATGCGCGGCTGGCCAAGCAGACGGATCTTTCCGCCGTTCCCGAACTGGCAACGATCGAACAGTACGCGGCTCCGTTGGCTTCAGTGATCACGGACAAATCACTCCGTTATAAGGCCGCTCTCGCCACGGCCCAGTCACAGGGTGGCTTGACCAAACAAGCGATCCTGAAAGGCTTCGACAACCTACTAAATCTCCTGAACTCCTCCGCGAGCACCTTCAATAAACAATCCGACGAGGTAGCGCGCACGGAGGTCGATGCCAAGATTGCCCAAATCAGTGACATCAATGATTCGATTCAACAAAAGCAAAACGAGATAACGGAGCTTCAACAACGCGCAAAATCCATGCAGTCGCAGGTAGAGGTTTCGCGTGCCAAGCTGCAGGAGGCCAAGGGTAATTTTGCGGCCGCGCTGGAGCGCAGGCGGCTGGAGATTCAGCAACAACGCAAGGAATTTGAAACGATTTTGGAATAGGGAGTTGCCATGGCGACCAATCCAGGTTCCCCTGTAATGCAAGGCTTGAAGAATTTTTGGCAGCGGCCGGAAGGAACTGTCGGGAAAGTGGTGCTGGTCTTGGCCGGAATCGCCGCCGCGTACGGATTTGTCCAAATTCTCCCGTTCCTAATCGCTGCCGCGGCGAACACGTTGCAGCTCGCCATACTCATTGGAGCAATTCTGCTCCTTATCTTCATTATCACGGACAGACGCGTGTGGGGCCTCGGAAAGCTCATTTTCCAGAGCGCTATGCGCTATCTAACCGGTCTATTCATTGAACTTGATCCCATCGGCATCTTGAAAAACTACATTGCCGAGATGAAAAAGAATCTCGCGATTATGGACGAACAACTAGGCAACCTAAATGGCTCAATCCGGACACTACAAAACCAGATCGACACGAATCAGAAGGACGCCGAACATAGCCTGGCGCTGGTCAATCAAGCCGATAAGAAAATTGCAGCTGGCGGCCTTAACGCCTTGGATCAGCAGCAGTATATGTCGGCCAAAGTCACGAATCAGAGGCATGCGGCAAGCCTGATCAATATCAACAAATCGCTTACGGATCTGCGGGACAAACTGAAAATCTTGTACGACCAGCTCATTCGCTGGAGGGCCACGGCAGAATTTCAGATCACCGACAAAGAAAACCGCGTTAGCGAAGAAGAGATGCGGCGAAAGGCGCTGAAAAAGGCGTATTCCGTATTCCAGGCGGCAAAGAAGATTTTCCGTGGCGACCCCGTTGCTAACCAAATCTACGACCAGACGCTGGAATACCTGGCCGATGATGCAGGCCAGATGCTCGGTGAAATGGAAGATTTTAATCGGCTGGCCAACAAGCTCATGACCAACATGGACCTGGAGACCGGGGCAGTCAATGACGAGGCCGTCAAACAGTTGACGGAGTTCCAACAAAAACTGTTGCCTGCCTCAGTATCGACGGTTCCTGGCGGCATTGCGGATCAGGCCCCCACCGCCCCGGCGAGCAAGAAGGACGATTACAGGGATTTGATAAAGTGACCCAGGCAAAAGCACGGAGGTAGAGAGAATGTTTGACGATAAGATTTCAGCACCACCAACAGGCCACAGGCTGAAGCCCGGTGCGAAGATCGCACTGTTACTGATCATTGGGCTAGTGCTTTTCTTTGGATTCCGTACCGCTGTTAGTCGCGGCTGGATTCCCGCACCGGGTATCGCTAAGGCTCTCATTCCATCGAAAGCCAATCTGCCCGATTTGAAAGAGGCTGTGGTGGCCAACGTCGAGCCTGCTTCTTTCCCAGACGCGGCTACCGCTTCTGTAAAAGCTCCTTTAATCCGCACCGAAATGTGGGCTTGGAATGCCCAGATGAACTACATCTATGCCAATGGCGGGCCTGAGACAACTCGCAACAGCTTGATGGAGAAGCACAACGTCAACTTGAAACTGGTCCGGCAAGATGACACAAGCCAAATGCAGAACGATTTGATTGGCTGCGCAAAGGAACTCCACGACGGCAATAGCCAGTGCTCCTCCGGAGCGAACTTCGTTCTGATTATGGGAGACGGCTCTGGGCAGTTTTTCGCAGCAGTCAATCCTCAACTAAAGAAGCTGGACGGCGGCGCTGGCGAATATATCGCACAAGTCATCGGGTCGACCGGATATTCGCGCGGTGAAGACAAGCTCATGGGGCCGCCGGAATGGAAAGCTGATCCGCAAGCCTCCAAAGGAGGTCTTGTCTCTGGCGTGCTTCGCGACGGCGATTGGAACATTGCAATGAAGTGGGCCGCGGACAACCAAATCAAGAATAATCCCGACGAAAAAACATGGGATCCAGATGCGCTCAATTGGGTAAATGCACCGGATTACATCAAAGCGGCGGAAATCTATAACGCGAATACCTGTGAAGACCGGAAGGTAGTTCGGGATGGCCGGCTTACGGGAGAAAACAAGCATGTTTGCGTCAACGGCGTGGTTACGTGGACGCCGGGCGACGTCAATGTTGCACATGGCCGTGGTGGACTTGTGTCCATCGTTTCGTCGAAACAGTACCGCTCACAAATGCCGGATGTCATCATTGGTATCAAGAAGTTCGATCAGGATCATCGGAACGAAATTCAGGGAATGCTTGCTGCTAGTTTCGAGGCTGCTGATCAGCTGAAGGCGTTTCCGGAAGCGCTGAAGCGAGCTGCCGCCATCAGCGCCAAAGTGTACAACGAGCAAACCGGCGACTACTGGCTGAAATACTACATGGGGACGAAGGAAACGGACAAAGCCGGGAATGTTGTTGAGCTTGGCGGTTCCGCGGTGAACAATTTGAATGACAATCTGCTTTTGTTCGGCTTGCAACCGGGCGCTAATAACAATTTCCGGTCTACCTACACCGTCTTCGGCAACATTGCCACCCAGCAGTACCCAGACCTGTTCAAGGACCCGAACAAGATTCCCGATGTGAAGGAAATCCTTGACACATCCTTCGTTCTCGGCGCCTCCTCCATGCTTTCTCAGAGTGGCGCGGAGGCGGACGTTGCCAGCTTCAGTTCCAGCGGCGATACCGGCACGGTCGTTTCGAAACGCGACTGGAGCATTGAATTTGATACTGGCAAATCCTCGTTTACTCCAGAAGGCGAACGCAAGATGTATGAGATCAAAGACGACTTGGCCATTGCTGGCGCATTATTCGTCACGGTAAGCGGTCACACGGACAATATGGGAACACACGACGGGAACATGGATTTGGCCATGCGCCGTGCTCAGGCCGTGCGGGATTGGCTGCAGCGCAAAGCTCCTACAAACTTCCCGGACAATCGCTTCCGCCTCCACGCCTACGGCGATTCCAAGCCGATCGCTTCGAATGCTACAACGGAAGGCCGAGCCCGGAACCGCCGGGTCGAGATCATCCTGTCGGAAAAAGAATAGGAATCCGGCGTGGATCCATCGAAACCGGCGACTGGCACCCTGAGTGCCCGGACGGCGTCCATCAGACGTTACGCGACAGTACCGGGTCGAAGCGGATTTCTGGGCGACGTTCTAGCCGCGTTTTCGCCAAACCGAGTTATTTCGCGTGCGGCGTTCCGGTTCATCATCGTATTCCAGATTGCCGTGCTGCTGGTCGTGTGGGCGACCTCGACCTACGTATTTCTTCCAAAACCCATGGACGTGTGGCGCGCCTTTCTGGACCTCTGGAATCACGAAGGTTTGGGCCAGGAATTGATTACCAGTTTTCTTTTGAACGTGCAGGCAATGGCTTGGGCGACCGTCATCTCCCTGCTGCTCGCTTACGTTACGGTCGTGCCTTTTTTTCAGCCAATTGTGGCCGCTATTTCCAAGGGCCGGTTTCTTGGAATGGTGGGATTGACGTTCTTCTTTACCATCATTTTCGCTAGTGGGCATCGGCTCAAGGTCAGCCTCCTGGTTTTCGGCGTTTCGGTCTTTTTCGTCACCACGATGATTGATGTGGTTGCTCAGGTTCCCAAAGAGAAATTCGATTTGGCGCGCACGCTGCGCATGCGTGAGTGGCGCGTAGTTTGGGAAGTGATCGTGCTGGGTCGGGCCGATATTGCGTTTGATGCTATGCGCCAGAACGCGGCGATGGGCTGGATGATGCTCACCATGGTCGAAGGCATCTCTCGCTCGGAAGGGGGTGTAGGTGCGCTTCTGCTCAATCAGAACAAACACTTTAGGTTGGAGGCCGTTTTTGCAATTCAAATCGCTATTCTTTTGATTGGATTGTTTCAAGATTACGCGCTGGGGTTGATCAAGAAATTCCTCTTTCCCTACGCGGACTTGCAGCTCGAGAAAAGATAGCTGTGTCAACATCGGTGAATGAGGATCAGTCGTGCCAGAACGCTGTACTTACGGCGACACACTCCTGAAGATTGACCACGTCAGCCTCTCGTATGACGACAAGGTCATCCTTCGCGATGTCAACGCCGAGATCCGGGACATTGTGCGCGAAGGCCGCACGCAAGGGCAGGTTGTTGGCTTCCTTGGTCCTTCCGGGATCGGCAAGACCCAGCTTTTTCGGATCGTCGCAGGGCTGAACCACCCTACGTCCGGCCAAGTGCTGGTCAACTCCACGCTAACACCTGTCAAGGCAGGCATGGTGGGCGTGGTGCCGCAGAATTATCCGTTGTTTGAGAACCGAACGATTTTCAGCAACTTGATCCTCGCTGCAAAGCAAATGGATAAGAATTCTCAGTCGGCGCATGAAAAAGTTCTGAAGTACTTGAAGCGCTTGGACATGCTAGATCAGGCCCAACTCTATCCCGCTCAAATCTCGGGAGGGCAGCGCCAGAGGATCGCCATCGCCCAGCAGCTCCTGTGCAGTGAACACTTCCTCCTCATGGACGAACCGTTCTCGGGTCTCGACCTGGTAATGGAAGCCAAGGTCTGCGAGTTGATTAACGAAATAGCTTGTCTGGACGACCTGAACACCATCATCGTCGTCACGCACGATGTTACTGCCGCCGCTTCGGTCGCGGATCACTTGTGGCTCATGGGGCGCGACCGCGACGAAGGCGGAAGAGTCATTCCCGGCGCGCGTATTCAAGAAACCTATGACCTCATCGAACGCGACCTCTGCTGGCACGCGGAGATCACCAACTCTCCGAGGTTTCTCGAGTTTGTTCGCGAAGTGAAAGAACGATTTCACACCCTCTAATCTATTGGACATTCCCGGTCGCGGCTGTGGTAGTGAGCCTCGGCGAGGATTTCGCCGAGAATAAACAGCGGGTTATACAGTTGGTTGCTTGGGATGCGCACCCAAGGAACGCGCAATTAGCCCCAATCCACCAACCAGCAGGATCAGCATAACGAAAGTGTTGAAAAGGCTTGTCGGCCGAAAATAGATGTGCATATTGGCAATCACACCTGCCAAAATGAATAGGGCTCCAGCGATTGTAAGAAACCAGCCGAAAACATTTCGCCCGTTCCAGAACAGTATCCCTATGCCGAACAGCATCGGAACCAGCGTGATTCCGAAAGTGCTGGTACCGTAGAACGTCCAATAGGAACCAGCAACACTCACCTGATTCGCGAGGAAATATCCTCCTAGGCAGGCCATGACGAAGCCAACAAGAAAATGGCCTAGCCCGCCAGACGTCCCACCCACGTCGCTCAGGGAGCGCTTTTCCATGCGTGTGAGGATACCAAAACGAGTGGCCTAAATGGATCAATAAGACAGCACTTGCTTTTTCTGGGAACAGTCCAGGTATCCCCCGGCGCCATGCCACTGGACAAAAAGAGGCGCGCGCGCTGTCGGAAGTGTTCCCTCGCGGAGTTATGGCTCCAACACGAACCGCGGCTCCGGTGCGCTGTCGGCTTCAGCAAGATTTCGGCCTGCGGCGAGCAGCACGTTCGCCGTCTGCACGTCAGCAAGCACGCTGGCGAACAAAATCCTCAGTGACGCGCTCGCGTGCGTCCTTCGCCCCCCTGCTTGCGGGCCTTCCAGTTGAGAGAACATGAATTTGCCATAGTTGACAGCTCCACTCTCTTGACTCTGGGCTGCCTGCTCGAGCTGTGAAACGGCAAAGCGCGTTTTGGACCTGGTCCGCGGCAAGGACTTTCTGGAGGCGCCAGCCAGCTCGCAGGACGGAATCCGTCATCACAACGTAGTCAAGGGTTTGCCGAAGGCGCTCTCCGGCACACATTTCATGCGGAATGTCAGGTTGATTCGCTCGCCGATTCACCTTCTTTTTTCAGTCTTTTTTCAGTCTTTTTTCGGTCCTTGTTCGGTCTTTGTTCTTACCTTTTCGCTCTTCATCGCTGTTTGCATGACACTGCCATGACACTCACCTGCCTGAAGATACTCGACGCTCCAACCTCTGGCTGGCACATCTACGGACAGCGCGTTTTGCACGCCCGAGTGGTGGCTGGCATACCAACAGCCGAGAATCGATCACAGTGGCAGGCGTTTAAAGATGGCTTCGGGAACCCATTTGATGGCGGTCATAATGTAGCGCCAGATTCTTGGCGTGTAGAGGATGTCAGGGGAGCGGTGTTCAAGGCCGCGGACGATATCGCGAGCCACCTGCCGCGGATCGGCAAAGTGTGCGGCACGTGGCAATCCGTCGGTCATGGGGGTCTGGACTGGCCCGGGCTTGATGGTGATCACGCGCACGCCGGCCCGATGCAACCGGCAGCGCAGTCCCTGAAGGAAGAGCGACAGGCCGCCCTTTGCGGAGCCGTAGACATAGTTGGAGCGGCGCCCCCGATCTCCGGCAACGGAAGTGATGGCGGCGATGCAACCTGTACGCCGGCGCTCCAACTCAGCGGCAAACAAGGTCAGGATAGCCGCAGGGCTGACAAAATCAACTTGCAGTTCTTCCGAGAGAACCGGGATGGAGATTTCGGAGTCCTTTTGATTGTGCATGGAACCGTAGGCGAGCAGCACGGTGTCAAAATCAGAAAACCTCTCACGGGCAAATTCCATGACTGCTTCGTGTTGAGCGACGAAGGATAAGTCTGCCGAATAAGTTAAGACTTGGGCCGCGCCGCGCGCCAGCAAGTCAGACTGGAGTGCGGCGAGGCGTTCGGGTGAGCGGGCCACAAGCAGTAGCTCGCAGGCACGCTGGGCCAATTGCCGCTGGACTTCAAGCGCAATGCCGGAGGTAGCTCCGAGAACGATGACCTTTTTCATTCGCGTCTCGTCGTCATAGGTGTTCTCGCGAGATCTTTAGCTTGTGGACGGCGGCGTTTGCCATGAGGATCCCGTTACGCGTCGCCAAAATGACGAAGACATCTTCGGATCCATGTAGGGAACAAAGCTACGCCAGCTTGGAAACGAGGTTTCAAACAGTGCAGGACTCATGCGCGCGTCTTTCGCCGGGTATATGGCTCCGCCGCTCTTCTGCACAATTTCGTCGAGCGACTGCATCAGCCCAAGGGTGCGCTCGCCGCGCATGGCGAAGTCAAACGTAATGGTGAGTCCAGGACGAGGGAAGGAGAGCATGCCAGCAGGCGGCGCCGTGCCGAATTGCTTGAGGACTACCAGGAAAGACCCCATGCCGGAACGTGCGACCAGATCCAGGAGTTCCTCGAAGGCTTCCAGCTTCCTTTCTGGGATAACGCACTGATGTTGAAGGAAACCCTGTCTTCCGTACAGCAGGTTCCACTGCCGAATGCCGTCCAGTGGGTAGAAGAACGAATCGTAAGCCTCAATGGCGCAGCGTTTCCGGGCCAGATGAACCGCATAGAAAGCGGCGTTGAAGGCTTGAACTGAGTAACGGTTGAGGATCCAAGTCGGCAACTCAAAAGGAACCATTGGGCCGCGCTTAGGACGGAATTTTTTGTGAATCTTGGCGGCGTGGTTGCCGCGGAAGAAAATGCCGCGGACGTTCCTCCCGGCGAAGCAATCGATCCACGCTACGGTGTATTCGAACAGTTCGTTACTATTGTGACTCAGATCGAGGAAGGTTTTTAGCGATCGAAAGGGTATGGACTCGGCAGCGATCCAGGGGCCAGGGACGCGTTTTAGCTGGACGTCCGCCCAAGCGATGATGCCGGTCAGGCCGAGCCCGCCGATGGTGGCACGCAGCATTTCCGGATTTTCGCGGGCACTGCAAAATACTAGTCCTTTATCGGAGCGATGGAGGGCAATCCGGTGAACGTGAGCGCCAAAGGTCCCTGCGCAGTGATGGTTCTTGCCATGTACGTCGTTTGCGATTGCCCCGCCCACAGTGACGAAACTTGTTCCGGGCGTGACGGGGAGAAACCACCCTTTAGGAAGAAATACGTCGATAAGATCGCAGAGAGCGACGCCACTCTCGCAGCGGACCACCCCTGTGGATTCGTCGAAACCAAGAATCCGGTTGAGGCGATCACATTGGACCAGGTCGCGGCCTGCGTTGAGGCAAGAATCCCCGTAACTTCGGCCCTGCCCAAAGGGAAGCAAGCCGCCAGGCTGAGCGGCATCGAGGATCTCGGGAATCTGGTCATTCCAAGGTGGTTTGTATATCTGACGATGCTCGGCCCTTGGATAGCGGCCCCACGAAAGAACATGCTCGGCGTGAAGCGGGGCTGGGGGGCGTTCGCGTTCGGGCAAACTCGCAGATGATTGCGACCGTCGTTCAGGCGCGCTCCAAGGAGATGGACTGGGAGAGTTCATTTTGGCGCCACCAGTCGTGAGACTCCTGAATCGGCCGCAAACCGCTACCTCTATACTATAACGAGAGAGGGGTGACGAAGTTTTTCGTAGGACCGGTACCGCGGTTGCGTGAATGCTGCA
>Ga0306920_100015490_pt1 | contig 10453 bp, 19 predicted proteins | sample flu12Cox44000170_FD_204666 | JGI IMG/M metagenome (GOLD analysis project Ga0306920, IMG submission 204666) | Lab enrichment of tropical soil microbial communities from Luquillo Experimental Forest, Puerto Rico - flux4day.12C.oxic.44.000.170 (v2)... | ecosystem: Environmental > Terrestrial >... | reverse complement strand
CGGAATTGTCTTGAACGAGGTTTTTGAAGGCGACGGCGACATTCTTTTTACCCACGCCTGCAAGCTCGGTTGCGAGGGCATCGTGTCAAAGCGACTTGGCACGCCCTATCGCTCGGGACGGTCGCCGCATTGGGTGAAGGTTAAAAACCCGAAAGCGCCAGCGGTAAAGCGCGAGGCCGAAGAAGATTGGGGCTCCTCACACTGGATAAGGTCTAAAAGCCGAAGCCGTGCGCCGTGACGGCCCGCCGCTTCGCGCCGCCTTAGTCAGTCACGCGGAACGGCGCGATACCCCCGTTCGGATAACCGCGCCGCCCGCTCGCTTGTGACATCTTTTGAGGTCACTTACGAACATTAGAGATTGTGGTCTTGGGGTCAGAACCCGCATTGACCTACATCAACGGGAGCCGGAGCGTTGGTAGAGCCGTAGTTGAAAAGGCGCGTTAGTGAAATTCACTCTCTTGTCACCAGTGCGTTACAGGCTGGCGGCCGGAAGAGGAGAACTTGCAAATGGCGACAGACATTGGCGAAGTACAAATTGTCTCACCGAGGTCAGGCGAATACGGTGAATATGCTTACGGGTTCGACCTCAAGGACAGTACCGGCGACCGATGGATCACACTGATATATCGAACTGAGGCGGAGGCACAGGCTGCGCGCGGGATAATAAAAGGGGCTGTGGCTGGAGTGATCGACGCTGCCTATGGATCGAAGGTCCCACACACGATGAGGCGCGGCGAATTGCGGTGAATATTGGCAAGCTGCCGGAGCTATTGCGCTAAACGTTATTGTGGCCACGGGCAGTGATGCCAGGGATGAGTGCAATATGCCAAAGTGTACGCTTGCTCGGCACTCGCAGCTCGCTCTAACGCTTCGTCCGGAATATCGAAGGTAAGTATTTCCTCGTCGCCTTCAGCTTGGCTAGTCACCGCATTGTCCATGGCACTCACCCCAATGATGCGTCCACCAAATTACGCTTAGAGCCCTAAACCGTTTTCACGGCTACGGCTGTGACGGGAGGCACACCGAAAACCCAGCTGAAAGCGAACGCACGCGGGAGTATACCTGTCCGGTCGGGACCTTTCGGTGATCTCCAGACCGGTCCTGACAGCCCTGACGATGTAAACTTTCCTCGGCGTCGCAACGCATCGTTCAGGACGACAAGGCAAAGCCGCCGGTTGCGTAACGCCGACGGCTTTGCTGCATGGGCCGCTAATAGCCGCTCGTCTGTCTTCCTGGTACATGCTCTTTAGCTGCGCAAGGTGCTCGGCCGGAGCGTTAAGGCAGTTGCCCGAAGAAAACTCGAATGAAGAGCGGTTCGCTCGTCAGGATTCCCGCCGTTACAGCGGCTGGACTGCCGCAATTACCATTGCCGTAATCGTAATCGTCCTTGTCATTCTCATTGTTGTTTATCAGCTGAAGTATTAGCGCGCGGCAAGCGATGCCGGCCGCGCTATAATCAATCCATGCCTACACGCCGCTTCCCGCCGCCGTGGTCTGTCGAGGACATTGGTGCCGCCTTTGTCGTAAAGGACAGCACGCGGCAACAGCTCGCGTACATCTACTATGAGGATGGGCCGGGCCGACGTTCGGCGGCGAAGTTGCTCAGTAAAGATGAGGCGCGCCGGATTGCCGTGAATATCGCCAAGCTGCCGGGGCTGTTGCGGAAGCCGTAATCAGATCAGTGGAATTGATAGTTCAGCCCGCCGCGAAGGATCCAGTCGGTGAAGTGGGTATCCGGCCTGTGTTGCTCTGCGGTGACGGCGTAATAGTTGAGGCCACGCCGCGCCGTACATCCGGGCAGCAGCGTGGCCCCAGTTATGCGCGGCCGGAGAGGTAAGCCGACCACGCAAGTCGCGCTAGGTGGATGAGCGCCACCCGTCGCGGTATCGCGGCAGCAGAAGGAATCGCCGCGAATTCAGTAGCGCATTTTTGGATAAATTAAGGGCCGATTGAATCCCGCCACCGATGCTTGAACCTTGCGGCTGCTGCGCACCATGCGGCAGGCAATAAGGTGGGCGTCCTCGCCTGGTAGGACGGACCGCCTATCCGCGCCAGTCGGCTTGCCGCTCTCGTCAGTTAGGACGACGGCACCCTCGACAACACAGTAGTGGCCGATCGCAACTTCGCCGCCATAGGTTCCCCTCGGCGCTTTTATCTGAATCGTGACTTTGCGAACTTCATCGGTCAAACGTAAACCTCCTTGTATTCGATCGGACGATTCCATCTGTCGGCGAATTCTCTAGTGGTGGCGAAGCGCAGCATCATCAATCCGTAACGGGTGGCACACATTAGATCGTCCATCTCTTTAACGACCTTTCCGTCTTTACGGTGATAGAGACGAAATTCAGTCCACCAATCGTGATGCTCCTTAAAGACCTTTAGCTTGCCGGTCCTCATCCTATCCAACATCGTCATTAAGCCGGCCTCGACGCTCGCCGAGCCGTCTGGAAAGGCTGCGGGCTGGGACAGCATATAGAGACCCTGCGCCCGATATTGCTCGCTTAAGGCAATGCCAGCACCTTCCAATGTTTCTCGCTTGCCGTCTCTCGGCCAGGCCCAGCGTAAATCTCGGCCCCAGGAGCGAAGCGCTGCAGCGTGTTCGATCGGCGTTGACTCTTTCAGCCGATGTATGCGGCTCACATAGACAATATCGGAGTCGCGATCCCACACCAGCTCGACCGCGGCAAAGGGGTGGTCCCAGCCGAAATCCATGCCGCCGATACGTGGCCAATGGCTCGGGAAATCTCGATGCTCGATGCAAATTCTGGATTCCTCGATCGGGAAGATTCTGCCCGAGCCAAGGATTGGAATGCCCTTGGTTCTGGCTTCGACCTCATGTTTTGGATATGAGGCGATAATTCTCTGCTTCTCTTCCGCCGAGAAATGGTGAACGTCCTCGATGCTCATCATCTGGACATAGCGGTCGGGCGACTTCTCATGAAGAAAACGGCGCACAACCTCACTGACGCCCAGCAGTGGCGTTTCGGTCATCCAAACTGGACCATTGCCGACGTTGGTTCTGGTGAGAAGCTCCGTGTAGATATCAATCGGGGCTTCCTCATCGGCCCAGGCCCAGTCCAGGGTTTCTCCCTGAAACGCCTCTCGCTCAGCCGCGTACGACTTGAGATAATCAGCGATACGCCGCCCGACACATGGGCAATCTTGATCATGCCGATTAAGTCAGCAATGCCGCGAGCGGTCACGGTTTCAAGAATGCAATCCTTGGGAATGGTGCCGCTGCCGACAGCACCCGAGCGTCCGAGCAGAAGGCGCTGCACCGTATCCCTGGCCACTTCGCCGGATACGCTACACGCCCATCCTACGGTCGGCTTGTCGAAGCGCTTGCCTTCCCACCAATCGGGATAGCGCCCGGTCGCATGCATGGCCGCTTCCATGGCGCCGGCTAATGTCTTGCCGAGCTGGTTGCCGCAGCAAAACAATCGCTCGCGATACTTGGCGCCGGCGTTGTGGAATTTCGCTTGGAGAGGGTACGGCTTGTAGTATTGCAGGCGATTAGTGGTGTGTCTGCGTTCCTTCTCCGCTTCTAACGTCCTCAATAGCGTTTCGGATCTTTCCGCGGAGTTGGTTGATAAGTCCATCAATTTCCTCGTCGCTCAATTCAGTGAGCCTGGAGTCGGTGATTTCAAATTCCTTCGGCAACAGGGCTGCCGTGACCTTGACGAATCCGCTGGGATCTTCCCGCGCCATAATCTTTAAGCAGGCAGGGCCACTCTGCTCCCATTCAAGCGCAAGGTCTTTCAGGAACGCTTCGCCAATCTTATTGCGCGAGCCCTTGATCCGGCCCGAGCCTGGTACCTTGGGCTGTCCCTTAACAAACGGTCTGCCGATACTCATTCTTGCTGCCCTCCATCGAAGCTGCCGACACGGGCATGTTGGCCAACGGTTTTTTTCAGGTCGCCGTAAAGCTGCTTGGTGCAAACTGGCTTGAGGAATTCGGCGGCTGCGGACTGATCGTCTGTGCCATAGTAGCCGCGGTCCAAGCCGTCGGTGTTGTCCTTAGACTTTTTCATTTCGTTGCCTTCTCTTTGTCCTTGCGGATGGTGATATGAAGTGGCCTTTTTGAATCGGCCTCACGGTCCTTGCGATGCTGCTCAAGGTCGCTGATGCGCTCGTGCAGCTCGGCGGCGGTCGGCCCGGTCTCGGGCTCCTTCCGACAATGCTCAGCGTGCAGTTCAGTCAGCTTACGGAGATTGTCGTAAAAGGGCCGCAGCCGGGCGAACTGCTTGTCGTCGTTGACGAGGGGCAATAGAGCACCGGCGAGGTCCGTCACCGTATACGTGAGCGTGCGCAGGTATTCCCACGTGGCCTCGTCGCTCATTCGGCCTCCAGCAAGCTAAGCACGACGGCGCAGCCACATTGAACATTACGCGTTAACATGGCGCGTATCTGCTCGACTGGGATAGATGAGCCATCGCGGCTAGCCTTTATGGCGGCAACCTTGCCGTCGATGTAGTTTTCAATGAGCCCTCTTAGGCGAAGGATTTCTCCGCCTAAGTCAGGAGTGATCGCAGGCTTGCGTTTTGTTGCCAGCATTTATTTTGGCCTCTTGATTTGGTGCTGGTTGCCCTGGAATCCCGAGCCCGACGGGCCGTCGCCCTTGACGCTGTAGCGAGGCGGACCAGAACCAACGCCATGGCCTTTCGGCAATGGGCTGCCGCCAGTCAACAGCGGGCCGCTTGGGCCACCAAGATCAACTACCCACTTTGAACGGTCTTCCGCGACAGTAACGCTATCGCCAGTCCAAGACGGTTCAAGAAACGCTTTGTCGTCCGCGCTATTGGAGAAGCCATATTCTTGGCCGCGGCTGACGCCGGTGTCGTCATCTTTGGTGCCATTGTAGCCGATACCGCTGGCCGACGCTTCCCACGGGTCGCGTTCGATGCGGAGAAAATCAAAATTGTTATCGTCATCGCCATAACCGTAGGCGCCTTTCTTAAGAAACTTCTTTGACGGAGGACTCATTTGCAGTGTTTCCTTTCATGTTGCATTTGCGACAAGCCGCCATCTCGTTTTGATAACGGCGAATGACTTTCTCGCGCTCATGCTCCATCCGGCCAAGCGCTGCTTGGACTTCCGGCGGGAGCAGGGGCCACGCGAGTTTCTCAGTTCTGTTCCATGACCGCGGCGGCTCGGGGGTCAGGATTCGTAGCAGCTCGTTCCGCGGCGCCGCACAAGAGACAGGGTTCGGCATCCCTTCATTGTCATGAAGCTTCATGATCGCTTCGAGTGCGGCCATGATGCGCTCTGCCGGCACGCCCGCGGCAGACTCAGTCCGAATAAACGCCGCAACGCTGCTCGGCATGGCCGGGCAGAACTTAACGCCGACGCTTTTGCAGTAGGCCGCCCAGTGGCGCAAATACATCAGCGCCTCGGAATCGAGATAATACTTGGGAACGGCCGGCCTGATCTGCGCCGCTATTCGTTGCTCGTTATTTTCCTGCGCTGTTTGGATTTGTTCTGCGAGCGTCATCGGCCAGCGCGAACCATGGCGGCGTGGATGGTCCTCAGCTCCCGCTGGTGGGTGAGCAATTGTGCATCGCCCCTGCTTGCGTAAGTCTTGCGGTCGAGCGATTCGCGAAGCGCGGCATCGTAAGTTTTCATAAAACTAATGCGATCCGCCGGGCCCAACAACAGGAAGTCGCGCTTGGCGCTCTCAAACTCGCCCTCGACGTCGCCCGCCAAATATTTGTTACTCTCAGCTAATGAAGCATGATCGTAGTCGGCCATTGATTTCTCCTACCGGCGGGAATTACGTCGGGCGATTAAGAGTTCGGCCGCGTCTTTCCAATTGCCGGTCTTATCTAGCTTGTTGCTGCGGTATTTAATTTCGGCGTCGGCCGCCGGCATGCGTTCGACGTTGCCGCTGCCGGGACGCTGCACAACGCCCGGAACAGGCTTCTGCAACTTGCTGGCAATGCTCTTGCGAGCGAGTCGATTTTTTGCCGCTTCATAGATCATCTTCTGTGCCGGCAATGATCTGAGATTGGGATTGCTAGCCCAGGCCTGCGCTAATTGCTGATCTGTTGCGCCCCACTCCTGTTTAAGCATTTCTCGGGCTTCCTGCTGGATGGCCTTGAGTTCGGACTCGCTACACTCCTTCGCCGCCCACGAATCAAATTCTGAAATCCTGAAAACTACCCCAGCGTGAAAATTCTTGCTGCGCTACTTGCTGGTAAGCCGCCTGCTGCGCTCCCGCAGCCTGCTGCCACTCGCCAAGTACACGGCGCACAGCCTCCACGTGCCCCACCATTGCTTGGGCGCGCTGTGGATTGCTTTTCGCAACCACTCCGATTGCTACTTGCAACTGTGCCGGATCAGTCAGGCCCTGCAATTCGGGATAGCTGTGGAGCAGGGCCGCTGCTGCCGCGGAAGCATTCTGTTGGGTCGCCTGGACGTAATACTGAGCCGCCGCATTGGCCTGAGCATTTGCTTGGCCGACATAGTCCTGCACTGCGGCTAGGACTTTCGGATTCTGCAAAGCGCGGGCAACCTCATCATCGCCCGCCTGCTGTTGCTGTTCCGGTTGTCCCTCCGGCTGGGTAATCTGCTGTTGTTGCTCGACCGGCTGCGGATTGCGCAACTGGTCAATCGCTTGTTGAACCTGAAGGCTCTCTAGCTGCTCGAGCTGGTCGCCAATGCCGCGTCGATAATTGCTGAGGTCAAAGGCCGCCTGTTCGGCCGAAACCGTCTCGTTTGCGGGCATCGGCTTGCCCGAGTCTTCCCCGCCCTGATGCAGATATTGAACCGGGTCAACGGGCCGCTCCGCTGATCCCCGTCGCTGATTGATGAGGTCGGCCGCTTCCTGCGCATTCTCCAGCGTGTCAGCTTCGGCTTCCTTGACGGGATTATGAGGACGCATGGGCTCGTAGCCAAGCCCGCGCTCAACACCGCGGACGCCGTAGTCCTCGCCTCGCTCTGGCGCAACTGGCGCCTGCGTTTCCTCATCCTTCTGCCAACGCTGGCTGCTGAGAACTCGTGCCGCTTCCTCAACGCTCAATGCTGATTGGTCTGACATCAGGACATCTCCGATACACTGACGAGCGTGCCGCTCGACGTGCTTGTGGACGTAAAGCCGAGAATCTGGCCAGGATTGCAGGCGAAGTAATCGCCCGATGCGGTGTTGGCGGCGATGTACGTTCCGGCCGGCCCACCATTCGCACTCAGGAATGAGCTGGTTGAGAACATCGTGCCAGTACTATCTAAGACCGCGACCCAGCCACTAATCTGGGAAATGACGCGGACCTGAAAAGTTTCAGGACCGAATTTGGTCGAGAAACTAGTTCCAGACCCGGTATAAGTCAGGGGCTGGCCGTTAGTGATCTTAGATGAGCCTGCTTTAGCCCATTGGGCTCCCATAAAATTCTCCTAAAAGTCAGCCGAACCAGGTCCGGCGCGGTTGGTGACCGCGGTCATAACTATTGTTTTGAAATAGACGACGCAGAAACCGAAGGAAGGCGCGCATTAGTTAGGCAACCCGTTTGGCCTCAAGTTTGGCGGCCAAATCCTTGAGCGCCCGATCGCCCACTTGCTTCTCAAAGGCAGCAAGGGCGGCAGCATTGTTGTCCGCGACCGTTTGCTTTAGTTCGCTGTGGAGAAGATTCCGTATCGAATCCATTTCAATTAGATAGCCGTGGCCTTGCGCAACGCTCCTAAACACCTGACTGCCAGTGCGGATGCGCTCAAGGTGGTCGGCGAACTCGTAATTGCTCGGCTGCACCGCCCAGTCGGTCGAAATGTCGTGCTTGCGTGCGGCATCAATGGCGGCTCGGGCTTCTTCGGTTTTCGACTGCTTGTCCAGGCGATCCTTTAGGCGAGCGAGCGCGTGCTCAGAGATGTGCTGCTCGAAGGCAACAAGCTGCGCTTTGTGCTCGGCATCGACAACAGCCTTCAGGGCCTGGCCTAGCTCCGCGACCTTATCGCCGCCGTGGGCCTTGTGTAGTTTGAGGAAATCGGGATGCTGGGCGAGCTTCGAGAGATTATTTGGTAAATCGTAGTTATGAGGTTGAATCGCAGAAGTCATTGATTTTGGTTCCTAATTTAAAATGGATTTTGGGTTAAGCGGCGCCGCCGGTAATGACCGTAAGGCAGGGCCGTTTGGTTTCGAATTCGTCGTCGCCCTTGATGCGGCGATTAGTGCAATCAAAGATTGCCGCATAAACGCGCCGGTCTTCCGGGCGGATCAGCGGCGACTCGCTGAGCTGATGCAGGGTTTCATGAGCAAGCCGCGCGCCCTCGTCGGTAAGCGCCGAGCAAAGACTGACGTAAATGCCGCCAAGACAGCGGCCCATTGCGTTGTAATCCATCGTTGATTCCTTATGAAAACGGGGCAATCCGGCTTCTAATATTCTGAAAGGCCACCTTCTTGCGGCCCTTCCGATTCCACCAGCCGTCATAGGCTTTCGCCTGATACTCGAGATCTTTCTCCGGTATTCTGACTATGAACAAAAAATCAGACATGAATTTCCAATCTTCGGGACCGTAGGATTCCACCGTTGAGTCCGGCGGAGCGGTCGGTCGGTGATTGAAGCGCGGATCGGCCCCAACAATGTCCTTCAGCGAAAGTCCCATCTGGTTGATTTTATCTCGCACCGCCATGCGCAAGGCGCGCTCTTCGTCGGATAACGCCGCCGGTTGCTTGCTCGTCAGCGTCGTATCGGTGGCCTCCAGATACTCCAAAAGACCGGCCCATTGGCCGCCGGGCCTCTCGCGAACTATAATCGCCTTGACCTCCTCATCACCGCGCTGAACAAAGCCCCATTCCAGGCGCAGGCCGAAATAGCCCTTGCCATAATGTTGGTCGATAACTTCGGCGGCGTCGTTAAAGTACCGGCGAAACCAATCCATCTCATCGAGATCGGTGTGCACATGATACGCCTTGGTGTAGCCGGTGGCCGACATTACCCAAGGCTTGGTGGCTAGCCGCTGCTTATCGGAAGCGGGTGCGTAGGAGGATGATCTGGGGTGTCTGTCTTGACCTGTGCTTTCGTCATCGTCCGAACGGTTCCCCAATTTCATCAATCGCGGCGCGGAACAAACCCCTAATCCCCGCGATTTAGAGGCGGGTCGGGCGAGCGAGCAAGCTCGGCCTTTGGGGCCTGTAGCCCCTCGGACAACCTCTTCTCTTTGCCAATCGTCGAGTCAGAATTGTCTTCCGAACGAGACGCCGAAGGCGTCGTGTAAACGGAAAGAGGTTCACTTGGAGGTTCATTAAGAGAGTCTGACGGCATTTCCTCGCCGGTAGGTACCGGCGAGTATTTGCCGGTACCCAGCGGCAAATTGTGCTGTCTTTTGAGCCTATCCCTGATTTTATTTATTATCGCCAGAGTGTCTGGTTGATTGCAAAACCGGGTTTCAATAGCCGGCATTACGGTGTCGGGGATTAGCGGCTGATAAATCGAGTTATCCCACTTCCGTTTTTTTCTATTCCATCTGCGTTCACGTCTAAAATGACCTTCTGAATCCAGCCTATCCAATGACCGCTCAATTGTGCGTTTGTGTGCATGTAATGGGGCTTTAACAGTGCTGACACTTGGAAAACACGTATAACTGAGATGATTCATATAGCTTAAAAGATTGCCCATCGTTCGCAGATCAATGGCGCGGAGATTTGGGTTATAATCAACCGCAAGCCCGCATGCCTCTTTATAGATTTGAAATTCTCTTGCCTTGACGTTTTCGGCATGATCGCTATTATTCATTTCGACGCCCCTCAACGGCGTTAATGTCATGGCCCCAATTAGTAGCGAGGCCTGTAAATTCGGCGGCCGGGGTTCGCGCCTCGGCCGCTACTTTTAGTGGATGGTTGACTCGCCCCGATCCAGCTTGGCCATTTGCTGTTGCCGGCGCACATCTTCCTCGACGGCTATGCGGGCAGTTACTTTCTGATAAAGGCCGTCGAGCCATGCCAGCTGGGCACCGCTGAGGTAATACTCAATGCCCTCGCGCTGTGCCCGGTCACGCCGATCGTGGACATCGCGCGCGAACATTGCCTGATTGTGGAAGAGCAAATCGCAGCGGCTCAGAATGACACTCAGACGCTGATCCACTTCAGCCCAATCTATTTTGATGTGGCGGCGTTCAAGCAGCTTGAGTCGTTGATGCTCGGTAGCGCAGGCACGCTCGGCGCGGCAGTTCGGACAATATTTCTGATTACCATTTCGCCGCGGAGTAACTTGTCCGCAATCGACGCAAACCAGATCGCCCATATTCTTCGCCACCATTAAATCTCCCATTTGTTTGTTAGCCACTGCGCCAAAAAGCCGTTTCCAATCAAATGACGCCGAAACGGACGTTAGTCTCCGCAAGCCATTGACTTAACTTGTTGACGTCACTTCCTGCTGGTTCTTTTTCACCTCGGGCACGACCGGCCGCCCGAAGGCTGCCGTGCTGACGCACGGACAAATGGGATTCGTCGTCACCAATCATCTGTGCG
>Ga0306920_100015489_pt1 | contig 10453 bp, 9 predicted proteins | sample flu12Cox44000170_FD_204666 | JGI IMG/M metagenome (GOLD analysis project Ga0306920, IMG submission 204666) | Lab enrichment of tropical soil microbial communities from Luquillo Experimental Forest, Puerto Rico - flux4day.12C.oxic.44.000.170 (v2)... | ecosystem: Environmental > Terrestrial >... | reverse complement strand
ACCAGGGTGCGCGCGCCCGACCTGGCCAGGTACGCCGCTGCGACCAGCCCGTTGTGGCCCCCGCCGACGACGATCGCGTCATACCGTCCGGCCATGGGTTCCGACCTCCTGCCTTCCGGCGCATCCGCCGGGAAGTTTGCCTCCGGCGCCCGCGTGCAAGCGTTTGACTGAATGTTCAGTCTAGAAACTGGTACGCTTGGCCACAAGGGTGGATGCACTGGATTGCCTGTGTTGACCATGTTGACCGGATTGGAAGAGGCAGGTGCCAAGATCGCTCGTGTCGGCAAGGATGTGTCCATGAAGGTGCAGGCGAACAACGTCGGCACGGCCGATCAGCGGCGGGAACAGATGCTGCGGGCGGCGCTCGACGTCATCGTGGAGCGCGGGTACGCCGAGAGCCGCATCGCCGACGTGGCCGAACGGGCAGGGACCAGCCCGGCACTGGTCATCTACTACTTCAAGACCAAGGACCAGCTGCTCACCGAGGCGATGCGGTTCTCCGAGGACACCTGGTACGCGGCGGGCACCCTCCGGATGGAGCAGATCCCCACGGCGGCCGGCAAGTTGGAGGAGCTCGTTGCCATGTGCTGCCTGCCCGAGGCGGACATTGAGCCGGAGACCTCCTGGGTGCTGTGGCTCGACCTGTGGTCACAGGCGGCGCGCAATCCTGAGGTAGCCAGCGTCCGGCAGAAGTTCGACGAGCGGTGGCGCGAGCTGATCTGTTCGCTCGTGGTGGCGGGCCAGGAGGCCGGCGAGTTCGGCCCGGTCGAACCGGTGGAGTTCGCGGTGCTGCTGTCTTCGCTGCTGGACGGCCTCGCGGTGCAGATCGCGCTCGCCGACCCGGTGGTGGACACGTCCCGCGCGTTCGAGCTGGCCATGAAGTTCATCGCCGCCCAGCTCGGGTACACCTGGACGCCGCGCCGCGCCGGGCTCGGGTCGCAGGCGCGGAGCTAGCGCGAAGAGGGGTCTGGCGCTCCGGTGCGCTCGGGTCAGGCCGGCGGACACCCGTCCGCGGGCGGTTCCACCGCGTATTTTCCACGCCGCCCGCCAATTCATGGATCCGGGCAAATTTTGCCACGCCGGTGTCGAAGGCCGGGTCCCGCCCGTTGCGGGGACGGTCTGGGCGGACACGCACGTCCGCCCCAGCTGTTGAACTGCATGTGGCAGACGAAACACGCGGATGCACGTGCATCCGGTGCTTGCATCATGAGACCCGGAGACGGCAGAATGCGGATTGCATACGTTTGCAAAGCTGATCCCTCTGGAGAGCAGTGTCCGAAGCGGCGATGACGGCAGCACCCGCGACCCTTGCGGGCTGCCCAGGCCCTGCGGCTAACTGGCACTGGCTCGCGTCGGCCGCCGAGATGGCCGCGGAGACCAGCGGCGTCTGGCCGATCACGTGGAATCCCAGCGCGCCGCGCTGGCCCGGTTACCCGAAGGTGGCCACCCGCACACCGGGCGCCGGCGCCGAGTCGGTCCGGGTCGCCAGGGACTTCACCGCCGCCACCCTGGCGCGGTGGGAAATCGGCGAGCGCGGCGAGGACATCGTCGTCGTGGTCTCCGAACTGGTGACCAACGCCCTGCGCTACACGGTGCCCTGCCCGGGGTCGGTATGGCCGCGCTGGCCGGTCCGGCTCGGCCTGCTGCAGCCGGGGCCGTGGGTACTGTGCGCAATCTCCGATCCCAGTGACGAGGTCCCGGTAGCGAAGGACCCCGGCTGGTTCGGCGAGTCGGGCCGCGGGCTGCACGTGGTGGACTCGCTGTGCGACGAGTGGGGCTGCACCGAGCCGGGGACCATGGGCAAGGTTGTCTGGGCCATGTTCGCGACCCCCGATTCTCGCTGAGGCCGGCGCCGTCCTGCTGGTCGGCTCAATTCGTGCCGGCGGGCAGGGCGGCCGGGAGTCCCGTGGGAGTGGCGCTGGCCGCTATCACAGTCGCGTTGCAATCGCCAATGCTTTTACATCAGTGGGTTGCGGAAGCTGGAGCATGGGACGAGGATTCCCATTGAATGACCAGTCAAAGCTCGGAGCAGTCCGAGGCTAAGCACTGGCGCAAGTCGGAGGCAGCCATGGCAAGGCATCCGAAGGAGCGACCGGCTCGGCAAGGATCGATGACGAGGAGGGACGTCCTCAAGCGAACCGCGGCGGCCTCCCTCACGCTGCCCTGGGCAGCGGCGATCCTCGACGCGTGCTCGAAGCCGGGGTCCGTCAGCAGCGTCGCGCACGCAAACGGCCCTGGAGTGGGCAGCTACTGGCCGGCGGGCTCGCCGTATCCGCTGGCCCGGCAGGACACGCCCGTCACGTGGAAGCTTTGGCGTGAACCCATCAAATCGGGCCTCGCGCCGGAGAAGGGTGCGACCCTCCAGATCTACAACTGGTCCGACTACATCTTCACGAAGGTGGTGAAGCAGTTCTGCGCGGCCCACAACTGCTCGTACCAGATCACCACGTTCAACAACATGGACGAGGGACTCGCGAAGATGCGCACGGGGCAACTGCAGTTCGACGTCTTCTTCCCGACCCCGGACGTCCTCGGCAAGCTCATCACCGGCAAGCTGCTCCAGCCGCTCAACCACAGCTATATTCCACACCTGGTCTCCGACGTCTGGCAGACCTACCAGAACCCGTTCTACGACCAGGGATGGCATTACACGGTGCCGTACGCCACTTACACCACCGGGATCGGGTACCGGCGTGACCTCATCCCCGATGAGCAGATTCGCGGCATGTCGAACCCGTATGAGATCCTCTGGGACACCAAGTACAAGGGCAAGATCGGCATCTACGACGACTACCGCGAAGCCCTCTCCATGGGCTTGCTGAAGAACGGCATCACCGATCTGAACACCGGGAACCCGAAGTACATTAACGAAGCGCAGAGGACGCTGACCACGCTGATCAACGCGGTCAACGTGCGCACTAGCATCAACGGCGCCTACCTCGGCATCCCGAAGGGGACCTTCGACATCCACCAGGCCTGGTCGGGGGACATGGTGGCCGCGTGGCAATACACGCCGACACAGAACATGAAGACGTGGCAGACGCTCGGCTACTGGTTCCCGTCGAACCGCAAGGGTGCCGTCTTCAACGACACGATCACTATTCCCGCCAACGCGCAGAACCCGGTGCTGGCGCATCATTTCCTTGACTGGATGATGACGTACAAGAACGCGATGCTGAACTTCTCGTGGAATGGGTATCAGCCACCGCAGCGAAAGGCAGATCCCACGACGCTCACCACGACCAAGAGCTATTACGGAGAGCCATATGTGTTCCCGTGGATGGCTGATGCGGTCGTGTTCGAGAAGGACTTCCACGTCGGGTACTTCGAGGAGGAGCTCACGCCCCAGGTAGATCAGCTCTGGCACAACGCCTGGCAGGCATTCAACAGTGCCTGACGCGCCGGTCTCTCGGCCTCACCGCCGGGTGAGAGTCCTGCCGCGGAGACGGCCGCGCGACGAAGCCTCGGGTGCCTGGTACCCGCGCTGGTACTGGCCGGGGTTCGCGCTCCCCGGCACGCTCTGGATGCTGGTGCTCTTCCTGTTGCCGTTCTACGTGGTTGTCTCGATCGCGTTCGGCACGGTCGATCCGGTTTTCCAGAGTCCGCTGCCGGTCTACGAGCCGTGGTGGTGGACCAGCAGGTATCTGAGGGAGGAGTGGGCCTTCGCCACCGGCGAATTCCGCGCGGTGGAGTTGCGGACGATCGTCTACGTTGTCTTGGCGACCGCCATCTGCCTGGTGATCGCCTACGCGGTCGCGTACTACGTTGCCAGGTTCGGCGGGAAGCGAAAGGGGCTCTTCCTGGCGCTCCTGATCGCGCCCTTCTTCATCAGCTACCTGATGAGGATGCTGTCCTGGGTGGAGCTCCTTCAGCCGAACGGCTATGTAAACACCGTGCTGACGTTCCTTCACATCACGCCGCATCCGATCAACTGGCTGGCCGGGGTTCCGTTCACCGTCGTGATGGGCCTCGTGTACGGCTATATCCCTTACATGGTCTTGCCGCTCTACGGGTTCCTCGACAGGATCGACCAGAGCCAGCTCGAGGCGGGGCGTGATCTTGGAGCGAGCCCCTTCCGGACGTTCATACGGGTGACCCTGCCGCTGTCGAAACCGGCGATACTCGCCAGCCTGGTGATCGTCACCCTGCCCATGTTCGGCGACTACTACACGAACAACCTGCTCTCGGGGTCCCCGAAGACCACGATGTTCGGGAATCTGCTCGACAACTCCATGGAGGCGACCGGGCAAGGCCCGGAGGCGGCCGTCCTGGTCCTCTTCCTGGTCGTTTTCCTGATGATCCCGATGCTGTACTACCTGCGGCAGACTGCGAAGGCGCAGAGAGATCAATGAGCGAGACAGTCAGCGCGCGCCCCGCAGCCGACCGCCGGAGGGCAGGACCCGCCGTCCACCTCGCCCCCTCCAAGAAAACCAGGACGCCGCTGGGCTGGTGGCGAAACCCCTGGCGCCGGCCGTACATCCTGGCCACGGTCACGTGGGCGTATCTCGCGTGGTCGCTGCTGCCGGTGCTCATCGCGATTGGGATCTCGTTCAGCGCGGGACGATCGAACGCCGTTTGGCAGGGGTTCTCCACCCAGTGGTGGTGGGGACATCCTAAATCCGACCCATCCGGGGCGCTGTTCGTAAGTCCGGAGTTGCACGCCGCGCTGATCCAGAGCCTGCGCCTGTCGTTCCTCACCATGTTTATCGCGGTGCCAATAGGCGTGGCCTTCGCGATCGGCATATCCCGCTGGCGCGGGCCGGCGCCGGCCGGCGCCAATTTCCTCATGCTGTTCTCCTTTGTGATACCCGAGATCATCATCGGGATATCCATGTTCCTTTTCTTCACCTACCTGCTGAAGTTCGTACATCTCGGGACCGGTGCTCAGCTGCTCTCCCTGGTGACCTACCAGGTCTCTTATCCGGTGATCATCGTCCGGGCCCGGATGCTGACGGTCGGCAGGGAATACGAGGAAGCGGCGACGGATCTTGGCGCCTCCCCGACGCAAGCCGTCCGCAGGGTCTTGCTGCCCCTGCTGTACCCCGCAATCCTGGTCAGCTTCGTCCTGGTGTTCGCCGACACGATCGACGACTTCATCACCGTTCGGTACCTGTCCGGCGGTGCCAGCACCGAGCCGCTGTCGGTGAAGATCTACGACTTCTCCCGAGGGACGCTTACGCCGGCGATAAACGCGGCCGCTACCTTCCTTTTGTTCTCGACGCTCGTGATCGCGCTCCTCGGGGTGTATCTGTATCGTCGAATCACGAGCGGTCAACGAGGCCAGGCTCAGGAGATGTCTGACTACCTGACCTGACCTGAGGTCTTTGGAGGCACCTCGGTGGTCACGGGGTGGAGGCGCCGGTGCGCCTGGGGGGGCGTAGCCCTGGTGCTGCTACTGCCGTCGTGTGCGGGAGAGGCGGGTCCCGCCACCGGCTGCCACGGCGGGTGGCGCGTGCAGACGGGCCCGGCCGGCGCCCGTGAGTCCAACGAACTGTTCGGCGTGTCCGCCGCTTCTTCGAGGGGCGTGTGGGCGGTTGGCGTCACCTTGCCCTCCGGGGGTCCGGCCAGGACGTTGGTGGAGCGCTGGCAAGGCAGAGCCTGGCGCACGGTGCCAAGCCCAGATCGGCTCTCCGGAGGCAACTTCCTCAACGCCGTCGTGGCCCTGTCCGCTTCGGATGCCTGGGCAGTTGGGCTGTCCCGCTCCCCGGGCGGGCCGGCCCGGACGCTGATCCTGCATTGGGATGGTCGGCGGTGGGCCATCGCTGCCAGCCCGAACGCGGGACCCGGGGGCAACTTCCTCGTGTCGGTGGCGGCGGCATCCGCGCGAGACGTCTGGGCGGCCGGCTACCGCGACGCGAGGGGGGTCTATCGATCGCTGGTGGAGCACTGGGACGGCGATCGCTGGACCGTGGTGCGGCTGCCGCCGCTCGGCGGCCCGGGCAACGGGCTGAATGCGATCGACGCGGGCGCTTCCGACGTCGTGTGGGCGGTGGGTGGATCGGCCACGGCGCGCGGCCCGTCCCAGCCGCTGGTGCTTCGACTCGATGGCCGGAGCTGGTCGGCTGTCCCCGCTCCCACGAGTCTGCACGGCGCCACGCTGAACGGGGTCGCCGCCCAGGGCCGGGCCGCGTGGGTTGTTGGCGCCACGAGGAGCGGTGGTGGAGACCGAGCCTTCAGCCTTGAGACCGACGGCCGAAACTGGCGCGCCGTCGCCCTCGACCCCGTGACCGCGCTGAGCTTTGACCTCAACGCGATCTGGGCGGCTGCCCGGGGCGATGTCTGGGCGGTCGGAAGTTCGTTCGACGGCCGCTGGTACCGGCCGCTGGTCGAGCACGGCTCCGGCGGCACGTGGTCGAGCGTGCCAACCCCCCGCATCCCCGGATACGACGGCCATCTGATGGCGGTGGACGGCCTCGCCGGCGGGGAACTGTGGGCGGTCGGGAGCGCCTCACGAGGCGCCGGCCCCCAGCGAGTCTTGATCCTTCACCGCTGCGCCAGCTCGCCATCCTGACGGCCGGAGCCATCACCGGTAGCGACCGGCGCCTGCTCATCGCCCACGTCGGTCTCGTCGGCGAGCACTCGGATCGCGTCGGCGGGCAGATGGACGCTCACCGCCGTTCCCTGCTGCCAGGGTGGGTCTCCGCCGCGATTCTGCGTCCATGCCTGCAGCGTCTCGCCATGCGCGAGGTGAACGACGACCTGGATCGTGGGGCCGACATAGAGCACGCGCTCGACCATGCCCGGGATCCGGTTGTCGCCGGAGGTCCCGTGATCCTCGACGCGGACGCGCTCGGGACGGATGACAAGCCTGACCCGTCCCAGGGCGCCGGTTTCGCCGCCGGTGGCCGTGAGCTGGAAGTCGCCCAGGCGTACCCTTCCTCCGCCGTCCCCCAGCGCCGACATCATGTTGGACACCCCGAGGAAGTCGGCTACGTACGCGGTCGAGGGCTCCTCGTAGACGTCCGCCGGGCTGCCGACCTGCTCGACCCTGCCGTTCGACATCACGGCCAGGCGGTCGGACATGGTGAGCGCCTCCTCCTGGTCGTGGGTGACGTAGATGAACGTGATGCCCACTTCCTCCTGCAGCGCCTTCAGTTCGATCTGAAGCGCCTTGCGCAGCTTGGCGTCGAGGGCGCCGAGAGGTTCGTCCAGCAGCAGCACGGCCGGGTTCAGGACTAGGGCCCTGGCGAGCGCGACCCGTTGCTGCTGGCCACCCGACAGCTGGCGGGTGCGGCGCTTCTGGAGGCCCTCAAGCCGCACGAGGGCGAGGGCCTCCGCGGTCTTCTGCCTCGCTTCGGCCTTGGTCACATTCTTGTAGCGAAGTCCGAACGAGATGTTCTCCTCAACGGTGAGGAAGGGGAAGAGCGCATACGACTGGAAGACCGTGTTGACGTTTCGCTTGTGGGGCGGAGTATGGGCGACGTCCCGCCCATCGAGAAGGATCGATCCCTCGGTGGGTTGTTCGAACCCAGCTATGAGGCGCAGGGTGGTGGTCTTCCCGCAGCCGGACGGGCCGAGCAGCGAGAAGAACTCGCCTCCGGCTATCTCCAGGTTGATGCCGTTGACCGCCGTGACCTCGGCGAAGCGCTTGACGAGGTCGACGAGCTGAACCTGGCCTTCGGTCATAGGCCGGATCTTAGCGTTCGCGAGCGTCTCCAAATTGGCCACACCCACCTCTGCCCGCTTGTCACATCCTGACTGAACGGTCCGTCAATAACACGTACTCCTGCAAGCTACCCAGAAACAATGCCTACTTGGGCAAGATCCGGTCACGGCGCCACCGCGCGGGCGAACACGCTGAAGTTCGTGACCAGCCGGTCGATGTCGGACTCATCATGCTGGACCGAGATGAGCCATTGCTCGCTCTTGCCCCACGGCGGAAGGAAAACGCCGCCGTTGTGCTGGAACAGCCAGTGGGCGTGGCTGTACCGGTCGTCGATGGACAGGTAGTCGCGGTAGTCGCGGACCGGCTGGGCGGAGAACACCACGCACCCCTTGGCGCCCGCGGTCGCCACGTGCGCGGCCAGCCCGGCTGCGGCGATCTCCCGCTCGATGCCCGAGGCGGCCCGCTGGGCGAGCGCGGCGATCCGCTGGTAGGCGCCCGGCGTGGCGACCTCGCAGAGCATGGCGCGGGCGGCGGCGAGCGCGAGCGGGTTGCCGTTGAACGTGCCGACCATGTCGTAGTCGCCGGCTGCGACGTGCCCCATCACCTCGGCCGAGCCGCCGATGGCGGCGATCGCGACCCCGCCGCCGATCGCCTTGGCCAGGCAGGTGATGTCGGGCATCACGCCGGTCAGCCCGGTGGCGCCGGACGGGCCCGCTGTCAGGCCGGTCTTGACCTCGTCGAAGGCGAGCAGGGCGCCGTGGGCGTGCAGTAGTTCCTTCAGCGCCGCCAGGTACCCGGGCTCGGGGTGGATGATCCCGGCGTTCATCATGATCGGCTCGATGATCATCCCGGCGATCTGGCCCGGGTGCTCGTCCAGCAGCCGGGCCACGCTGCCGGTGTCGTTGAACCCGGCGACCAGCGTGAGCTTGACGAGCGCGCCGGGGATGCCGGTGCTGGCGGGGATCTGGGCCGGCTTGCCCGCCGGGCCCACTTCGCCGGCCTCGGGGGCCACAGAGACCTGCACCGAGTCGTGGTGGCCGTGGTAGCAACCCTCGATCTTGATGATCAGGTCCCGGCCGGTGATCGCCCGCATCAGGTGGATGGCTTCCATCGTGGCCTCGGTGCCGGAGTTGGCGAAGCGCCATAGCGGCTGCTGGAATCGGGCGGCGAGTTCGTCGGCGACCGCCACCGCGTCCGGGGTGGGCTGGGCGAAATGGGTGCCGCGGGCGACCTGGCGCCGCACCGCCTCGACAATCGCGGGGTGCGCGTGCCCGGCCAGGGCCACACCATAGCCGCCATGCAGGTCCACGTACTCGTTGCCGTCGACGTCATAGATCTTGGAGCCGAGGCCGTGGCTGAGCCAGACCGGCTGCGGTGCAGTGATCTGCCAGCTAGAGGTCACCCCGCCGGCCAGCGACCCGGCCGCCAGGGTGGCCATATCCCGGGACCGGGGCTGGCGCTCGGCGAAGACCCTCTCCTGCTCGGCGATGATCTCGCCGAGGCCGGCCGGCAGTCGCACGGTGCTGTCCTGCGTGCTGCTCACGGTGACCCTCCTATTTGACTGAACATTCAGTTTAAAAGGAGGCGTTGCGCGATGACAAGGGTGGTCCCCGGCGCGTACCCGGACCTAAGGTGGCAACCAAGGTCATCACCGGTCTGGGCATCAGGAGGGATCAATGAAGACCAGGGCCGCGGTCCTGCGCGGAACGGGCACGGACTTCGAGGTCACCGAGCTGGAACTCGACCCCCCCAGGGCCGGCGAGGTGCTCATCCGGTACGTGGCGGCCGGCCTGTGCCACTCAGACGAGCATCTGCGTCAGGGGGATCTCCTGCCGCGCTTTCCGATCGTCGGCGGGCACGAGGGTGCCGGGATCATCGAGGAGGTGGGGGAGGGCGTCACCAGGCTGCAGCCCGGTGATCACGTCATCTGCTCGTTCCTGCCGGTCTGCGGCCACTGCCGGTGGTGCTCGACCGGCAAGTCGAACCTGTGCGACCTGGGCATCGCCCTCCTCGACGGGTGCCTGCCCGACGGGACCTACCGGTTCCATGCCGGCGGTGAGGACTTCGGCGGCATGTGCATGCTGGGTACGTTCTCCGAGCGCGGGGTCATCTCCGAGCATTCCGTGGTCAAGGTGGACCCGGACCTGCCGCTGGACAAGGTCGTCCTCATCGGCTGCGGGGTACCGACCGGATTCGGCTCGGCCGTGCACGCCGCGGCCACCGAACCGGGCGACACCATCGCCATCTACGGCATCGGCGGCATCGGCATCAACGCCGTCCAGGGGGCCGCGCTGGCCGGGGCGCGGAACGTGGTAGCGATCGACCCGCTGGCCAACAAGCGCGAGGCGGCCGAGCAGTTCGGCGCCACGCACAGCTGCGAGACCGCCGAGCAGGCGCAGGAACTGATCACCCAGCTCACCCGCGGCGTCGGCGCCGACAAGGCGATCGTCACCGTGGGGGTCGTGACCTCCGAGGTCGTGACGCACGCGTTCAACGCGATCCGCAAGGGCGGCACCGTGGTGGTGACCGGGCTGGCCGACCCGGCGAAGAACACGATCGAGCTGTCCGGCGCGATCTTGACCCTGTTCGAGAAGCGCATCCAGGGGAGCCTGTTCGGATCCGGTGACCCGTTCCATGACATCCCGCGGATGGTGGAGCTTTACCAGGCCGGCGACCTCAAGCTGGACGAGCTGATCACCGCGACGTACACCCTCGACCAGATCAACCAGGGATACCAGGACCTGCTCGACGGGAAGAACATCCGCGGCGTGATCCTGCATGACAGCGCCTGACCTCGGAGGCCTGCCCGGCCCGCTGGGGCGCGCGCCGCCCATCGTCGGGCTCCGG
>Ga0306920_100015488_pt1 | contig 10454 bp, 8 predicted proteins | sample flu12Cox44000170_FD_204666 | JGI IMG/M metagenome (GOLD analysis project Ga0306920, IMG submission 204666) | Lab enrichment of tropical soil microbial communities from Luquillo Experimental Forest, Puerto Rico - flux4day.12C.oxic.44.000.170 (v2)... | ecosystem: Environmental > Terrestrial >... | reverse complement strand
TGAGCAAGACGATTCCGGGAACCAAGCGTCGGGTGGAATTTGAAGGCGCAAGAATCTTCTTTCCCGAAGAACGCCCAGAGGACTTCAACAAGGAGCTGCGCGACTTCTGGAAGTAAACAGTGAAGGACGCGCCGCTACGCACATCGCTCTTCAGCTCCTTGCGCTATCTAATGCGCCGCTCTGTCTTTCGGTTCAAACTTCCATTTCTTTATGAGTCAGGAGAAAAAATGACAAGCCAGGTACAGAAAGCCAAGAGTTTTCGCGCTGGGATTATACCGAGGGTCTCTGGGCCTTCACGTCGCCCAATGAATAGCTGGCTTACACTGGCAAACTGGCCACTAACCGCCCCAGAGCAAGTGGATCTGTCCTGGCTGCGAGCAGGAGCCACTGGCGAGTCATATCACGGACCGGGCGAAAACCGCGCCGCTGGTGTGAGCTTCACTTTCTCGGATGAAAGGTTTCACCTTCTTAAGTTTGCGCGTTACCTGTGCGCCGGCAGCGTTGTTAAACGCGCCCTCGCGCGTCATTACTGGGTTGAAGGTGAAGAAGACGCCAGCGATTACGAAAAGTTCTTGAAAGGATACGTCTCGCAGCTTTCGGATGAGCAAGTCTCGGAGCTTTCGAAAGGGCAAGGCAGGGACAAACTGGCAGAAGTTTATTGGCGGCGAGCGCAGCAAGACGTAGAACGAGATTTGCGTGAGCCAGCATTCAGACGTGAGATGTTGGCGCTTGCTGACGAAGTCGAAAAAAAGATTCCGTGGGGCATTAAGCAGTGAGCGTCAGTTACGTCCGGGAAGATGTGGCGTTGGCGTAGACGCGTGCGAAATCAGTGCCGCCAGAATAAGCTGAGATCCATCGCGAGGATATACTCGAGGGGAAAGGTCGATCTACAACCAAGACCTCAAGCGCGAGAGCAACTCACCTGAGCCAAGTACCGGTTGAGCGTCCCAACCACAGCATGCTTCTGGGTGCCCCAGGAAAATGGGCAAGAAAAAGAAGAAAAATTCATGTCTTACCTATATGTTAAGTGGAATAGCTTCGGGCGTGGTTCGCTAGCCAGCAGTTTGGCTATTAGAGCATGAAGTGGGTCTCCCTGGCCACTCCCGAGCGAAGTCCTGCGACGCCTAGGGTGGAGCGTTTAGGCCGAAGTGGAGGGAGTGGCCAGCGCCGAAGAGTGGGTTGCGACCCCGCCGCGGGGGTCTTGCATGACCGGCGGAGCGCGGTATCAGGCCCTGTGGTGACTCAACAGGTCGGCAACTGTCGGTTGCTTCCGGCGTGGGGGCCTGCAGTTTTACGGAGGAACAACCGGATCCGTGCACCTTGCCGCCGCGGTCGCCGAGTGTGGTATTCTCCAGATGTAAATCTCGAACGATTCGGAAGGTGTCTGCGTCAGCGCGCGTTCTGGCTTCTATGGCTGAGTCTCTGAATCCACATCGGGAAGGTAATCGGGTCTGGACTACGGGCATCCGCGTAGCTCTTCTCCTTCTGTGTCTCGTCAGTGGTTTTGTTCCCCTTGGTAGTGCCAATGCTCGGGATGAGAGCAGGGCCGATTCATTCGCGCCACAGGCAATTAATTTCGCTATCGCCGACTTCGATAGCGATGGCCGGCCAGATCTAGCGAGCGTACAAGCCGGTCAAGGCACCCCCCAAGACACCCGCTATTGGATTGATTTCCAACTGACCACTGGGTTTTGGCGAACTGTCGGAGTCACCGCACCCGCGGGAGGACTCCAGCTGAGATCGGCGGACGTAAATGGTGACGGGTATCCAGACGTCGTCGTCACTACTTTTTGGGCGAACCACCCAGTTACGGTCCTTTTGAACGATGGCAGGGGAAATTTTACGCAGTCCGACCCTTCCGCTTATCCCGGGGCCTTCACAGATTCAAAAAGCTCTCTCAGTTCAGGGACGGATCGCATTTGCGATGGCGCTGTCGAATTATTCTCGCGCCATCTGCCGGGAGAATGCGAAGAGTGTGGGCGTGCCACCGTACTGCTAACGGCGGTCGGACGGCCCGTCACCGGCACTTGCCATCTTGCTGCCCTTCTCGGCAGTACCTCGTTCCTTAGTAGGGCTCCTCCCATCACTGCTGTTCATTTCTAGCCGCTCAAATCCTTAAGTTTGAATACGCGTAGGCGGGCGCTCCCCATAGATGCCGCGCCGAGCTGTCAGTCCTAATCTTAAGCCCTCAGTTTGAGGTCTTGAGTGGATACGTCACTATCCAGTTTTTCTTTCATTGATAACGGGAATTTTCTTGGAGGTATTCGTAGTCATGGACGCGATGACACGCCGGTTATGGCCTAATAACAGGAACACTGTCTTGTTTGTTGCCGCGCTGACGGTTGCGTTCGGCATAGTGCTTGCCAAGTCGGGGTCGGGCCAGCATACGAGCGCCAACGCGCGTCAGAGAGCAACTTCAACGATTGATTCACCGCAATACGACCCAACTGTCGAACTATCACCGAGCCAACTGAATGCCATCAAAGTCGAACCCGTGGGCACTTATCTGTTCCCTGTTGAGACCGAGACAGTTGGCAACATCAGTTTCGTCGACGATCTCTCGGTTCAAGTTTTTCCGCCTTTTCAGGGAAAACTCATTAAGGGATTCGTTGAATTAGGCGACAAAGTTCACCGAGGCCAGCCGCTCTACACCATCGATAGTCCAGACCTCATCCAGGCCGAGGCGACCCTAATTGGCGCAGCAGCAACTTTGGAACTGACTAGTAAAGAACTGGCGCGAGCCAAAGACCTCAATGGGACGAACGGCGTCTCCGAGCGAGAGTTAGAACAGGCCATTTCTGATCATCAAACCGCCGACGGTGCTCTCAAAGCCGCAAGGAACGCCGTCCGGGTCTTCGGCAAGTCGGAAACCGAAATGGACCAGATCATTGCTTCGCGCAAGATTGATCCCGCGCTTGTAGTACCAAGTCCCATCTCCGGCGTGATCACAGCGCTAAATGCGCCTCCCGGACTTTTGGTACAACCGGGGAACACACCGGCACCCTACACCGTCGCGGATGTCTCCATCAAATGGATGCTGGCAAGCGTCATCGAAAGCAACATTCCCCTCTTTCATCCCGGGCAACCGGTTGCAGTTAAGGTGATGGCTTATCCCGACCGCGTGTTTCAGGGGAAGGTATCCAAAATTTACGCGAGCGTGGATCCGAATATACACCGAGCAACGATTCGTTCTGAGATTCGAGATCCCCGGAATGAACTGCGTCCGGGAATGCTCGCGAACTTCATCATTCGCGTTCACACCCCCGTGGAAGCCACCGCCGTACCCGCCAACGGCGTTGTCCGCGAAGGTGATGGAAGTATGACCGTCTGGGTAACTACCGACCGCCATCACTTCTCGCAAAAGACTGTCAAGACTGGCATGCGGCGGGACGGCCAAGTTCAGGTTCTCGAGGGTTTGCACGGCGGAGAACTAGTCGTAACGGACGGCGCGATATATCTCAGCAATATGCTGCAAGCGCCGCCAAGCGATTAACGAAAACTCTATGTTTAAGTCTCTCATCGCATTTTGCCTCAGCCGCCGCGCCATTGTGGTGCTCGGGTTACTGCTGTTTGCCGCTGCGGGGTTCGTTGCCTTCGAGAAACTGAACATCGAGGCCTACCCAAATCCCACTCCCGTCATTCTAGAAATTACCGCGCAAGCGCCAGGCCTCTCCGCAGAAGAGATGGAGCGCTACTACACGCGCCCCATTGAGATCGGGCTCTACGCTACGCCAGGCATCGATGTGATCCGCTCCACTTCATTCTATGGTTTGTCTTTCGTCCGCGTCGTTTTCAAGTACCGGGTTGACTACAACTTTGCTTACAGCCAAGCGTCCGTCGCCATGCAACAGAACGTTAACTTGCCCGGCGGGTTGGTGCCGACAATCCAAGCGAATAGCTCGACCGGAGAAATCTATCGGTACCAGGTGATCGGTCCGCCGCATTTCGGAATCGCCAATCTTCGCACGGTTCAAGATTGGATCGTCGCGAGGCGACTCCTGACGATTCCCGGGATCGCGGCGGTAAACAGTTGGGGTGGTCCGACCAAGCAATTTCAAGTCGAAGTAGACCCGCACAAACTCGAAGCCTACAACGTCACCGTACCCCAAGTCCTAAGCGCGTTGAGCAACGCGAACCTCAATGTAGGCGGACGCGAAATCCGCATTGGTCAGCAATCCATTAACATCCGCGGTGTCGGTTTGATTGATGATGGTGGCAACGACGACCTCACCCTGGGTTACAAGGTCGATGACATCCAAGACGTGGTTCTGACCCAGGAAAACGGGGTGCCGGTCTTGGTGAAGGATGTCGGCAAAGTGTCGGTCGGCCAGAGGCCAAGACTGGGCATTTTAGGTCGCGACGACCAGGACGATGTCGTTGGAGCCATCGTGGTGATGCGGCGCACCGAGAAAACCGCCGATATGATTCCAAAGGTCAAAACTGAAATTGAGAGATTGAATCATGACGGCAGCCTGCCGCCAGGCGTCAAGGTTGTTCCCTACTACGACCGTTCCTGGCTGGTCGGCGTAACCACGCATACTGTCCTTCACAACCTTGTCTTTGGATGCCTGCTGGTTTTCTTGATTCAGTGGATTTTCCTGGGTGATCTCCGCAGCGCGATCATCGTCGGCATCAACATCCCGTTTGCGCTGTTTTTCGCCATCATTCTTCTCGTCATTTTCGGCGAAAGCGCAAATTTGCTATCTCTCGGCGCGGTTGATTTCGGCATCATCGTTGATTCCGCGGTGATCCTTGTCGAAAACGTCTTCCGAAATTTTCAAGTGTCGCGGGAAGAAAGACAGATGTTGTCCCAGCGGCTTGCTGACGGTTTCTGGGGACACGACCCAACCAGGCTGCCACTCCATGCCGCTGCCGATCAGGGATGGACGGATCGATTGCGACTCATTCTGATCAGCGCGATTCAGGTAGACAAGGCGGTTCTATTCTCTGCGCTTATCACGGTGGCCGCTTTCGTGCCACTGTTCACCATGCAGGGCGTCGAAGGCCAAATATTTGGCCCCATGGCACGGACGTACGGCTACGCGTTGGCTGGGGCGCTGATCGCGACGTTCACGGTTACGCCTGTTTTGGCTTCGGTGCTCCTGCCCGAACGCGTAAAGGAAGCCGAAACAATCCTTGTGCGCCTCCTACACCGCGTTTACAACCCCGCTTTGCGGCTCGCGTTACATCGACGTGCCCTCGCGGTTGGCATCGGTATCGCGTTCCTGGGATTTTCCGCCTTTGTAGGATCGAGGTTAGGCAGCGAATTCCTTCCGCACCTTGAAGAAGGCAATCTCTGGATTCGCGCCTCAATGCCTATGACCCTTTCACTGCAAGACGGAGAGGCCGCAGCGAAGAAAATGCGCGAGATTCTCCTACGACATCCCGAAATCATCACTGTGGTTTCTCAACATGGCCGGCCAGACGATGGCAGCGATGCATCGCCGTTTTCGAATGTTGAGTTGTTCGTGCCGCTCAAGCCATTCGACGAATGGCCAAAGGGCAAGAGCAAGGAAGAATTGACCGAGCAAATCCAAACGGAGTTTCAGAATGAACTGCCGGGCGTAATTTTTAATTTCTCGCAATACATTCAAGACAACATCGAAGAAGGAATCTCGGGTGTTAAAGGCTCCAATTCGGTCAAGATCGTCGGGCCTAATCTTGAGACTCTCACAAAACTTGCGGAGCAAGTCCGCGACCAGATGCGCGACGTTCGCGGTGTGACTGACCTTGGTATTTTCCCCGTACTCGGGCAGCCCAATCTCAACATCAAGGTAGACCGTGCCCGGGCCGCACGTTACGGCCTCAATTCCGGTGATGTCAACGCTGTGATTCAAGCCTCCATGGGCGGAGCAGTTGCGACCTCAGTTCTTGAAGGCGACCGGCAGTTTGATCTTGTCGTCCGCTACGGGCCTGAATACCGTGACAGCGTCGAAAAAATCGCCAACATCAAAGTGGCATACCAAGCCGCCGGCGGGACCAACGCCTATATACCGTTGAGTGAGATGGCGACGATCACTTTGGATACAGGAGCGGCCTGGATTTATCACGAGAGCATACAGCGCTTTATTCCGGTCAAATTTAGCGTCCGTGGCCGGGACCTGGGAAGCACTGTTGCAGAAGCTCAGGATCGTATTTCGAAAAACATCAAATTGCCGAGTGGCTATCGTCTGGTATGGGCGGGTGAGTTCGGCGAGCTTCAGGCCGCCAAGGCTCGTCTTGCCGTTGTTCTGCCAGTAACCCTCGTACTCATCGTTGGGCTCTTGTACGCCATGTTCAATTCGCTCGTCGAGTCCCTCCTTGCCTTATCTGGCATTCCTTTCGCTATCGGGGGCGGCATTTTGGCCCTCTATGTTTCGGGCCTGGCCTTTAGCATCTCCGCCGCAATTGGATTCGTTTCGCTCCTCGGTGTGTCGGTCATGAATGGGATTTTGATCATTACGTACTACAACCAGGCACTCCTCCAGGGCGGAAGGCCCGTGGACGCAATGTTTCAAGCCGCGTCTACGCGTATGCGGCCTTTGCTTATGACCAGCCTCTCCGCCTGTATCGGTCTGTTTCCGGCCGCGATTTCCACGGGTATTGGAAGCCAAGTGCAACGTCCTCTCGCTACCGTTATCGTCGGGGGCATGTTGCTGGGACCGGTCATGCTGCTCCTTGTGGTTCCTCCCTTGAAAGTTGCGGTCCTTGGCCGCGAGAACGGCTTGGCGCCGGAGGTCGAACAGCGATGAAGATTGCTTGTCTCGTTCTCACAATGACTTGCTGGGCCATGATCCATGTCGCGACTTCCGCTAGCAAAGCTAACCTGCTATCCGCAAAACAATCTTCCGGCACCGGCACGAACGCGGTCGGCGATGATCGGAGCGTTGCCGAGGCTCCAGCGGACGAGACTAGGAACGGCAAGAGTGCGAAGTCCTCGAACGAGGCCGCAGTCGGTCGCCGCGCTTCTGATAAGAGCCATCTGCGCACCCGTCCCGGCCTAATGAACCGAAATAGTCCCAAGCAGCTTGCGGCTAACCCTCACCACTCCTCCCCGCCAGATGTCACAAGTGTTCGCCAGCATGAGTCAGACAGGTCGAGGGCAATTCAAGGCGAAACGGCCCGGAACGGGGTGCGTATAGCGCCGTCTAGCGGCGCGCGTGCAGGCGCGCCATTGCCAAGCAACGTGCGCCACCGTGGTCCTAACCCGGCGACTATCGGCGGCGCCGATTCAAACGCAAAGAACTCCGGAGGAATCAACGGAACCCGGATGCCACGCAGGCCTTAAGGAATTCGAATGACAGGCACTTGCAAATCATATTTCGTCCTCATTGCCGCGACCTCGGCTGCGTCGCTCCTCGCCGGTTGCGCGGTCGGTCCTAACTTCAAGAAGCCCCCAGCTCCAGACGTGAGCGGTTACACTCTCACTCCGATATCGACGACCAGCGGCACCAGCAACGTCGCCAGCGGGGAGGTGCAGACCTTCCTGGACGCGCGCGACATTCCAGGGGAGTGGTGGACGCTTTTTCATTCAAAGCCGCTCAACGATCTGATTGACCGTTCGCTGAAAGCCAACCCGGATATCAAAGCGGCACAAGCGGCGCTGTCGGTTGCCAAAGAGAATGTACTCGCGCAAAGGGGTGCTTATTACCCCAGTGTAAGTGCGGGTTTTTCGGCGAGTCACTCGAAGACCTCGAATGTGGTTTCACCTTTCACTGCTTCTGGCGCGCTTTATTACAGCCTTTATACGCCGCAGGTCAGCGTTTCTTTCGTGCCCGATGTTTTCGGCCTGAACCGCCGAACCGTCGAATCCCTGAAAGCGCAAGAGCAGCAGGCGCGTTTCGCTTTGGCGGCAACACATATCACGTTGAGCTCCAACGTGGCCGCCGCAGCCATCCAAGAGGCTTCCTTGCGTTCGCAAATTGATGCCACGAACGAGCTCATCAAAATCAATACCGACATGCTCGAGATTTTGCGCAACCAGTTCACAAAGGGATACGTAAGCAGGCTTGATGTAGCGGCGCAGGAATCACAGCTCGCGCAAGTCACCGCTGCCTTGCCGCCGCTGCGCAAGCAATTAGCACAGCAAAGGCATCTCCTTGCTACGCTGTCAGGTGGATTTCCTAACCAGGACCTGCCGGAAAAATTTGAGCTCTCGAATCTGCAGCTGCCACAGGAGCTGCCGCTGAGTCTGCCGTCGCAACTCGTGGAACAACGCCCGGATGTGCGGCAAGCCGAAGAGAACTGGCATTCCGCCTGCGCCCTAATTGGCGTTGCGCGCGCCAACCGCCTCCCGAGTTTCGCACTGACTGCCGATGCTGGCAGCATGGCATTGATCTTCAGCAAGATGTTCTCGTCCGGGGCAGGTTTTTGGGACGTGGGAGCGGGCGTCGAACAATATGTCTTTCAGGGCGGCACACTTGTTCATAGAGAGCGCGCTGCGAGAGCCGCGTACGTTCAGGCGTCCGAACAATATCGCAGCACAGTGCTGACCGCTTTTCAGAACGTTGCAGACACGCTGAACGCGCTCCAACAGGATGCCGACGGTCTGAAGGCGGCGTCTGCCGCCAAAGACGCTGCTGCCGTCACACTGGATTTGGCCAAAAAGCAGTATCAAACCGGCTACGTCAATTACCTCGCGTTTCTTAGTGCCGAGCAGTCGTACCAGCAAGCGCTCATCAATCTCGTTCAGGCCCAGACCAATCGTTATGCGGACACTGCAGCACTCTTTCAGGCTCTCGGCGGCGGCTGGTGGAACAGGACGGACATTCCGAAGAACTAGCTATGGCGACGGAACTAGCTGCGCTTTTGATCTGGGATAAGCTCATGGGGGCAAATCTTTTCGTGAGCGCCATCGCGATGGCTTTGGGAAGCTTCGCGGCGGTCGCACCGAATCGCGCGGCCAAGATTTGGGGATCCGGGGACCCGCTGGCATTTTTTATTTTTTGTATTTTTTTGTTTGAGGCGAGCCGAGATGGTCTGCACTCGTCCTGATCTCGGTACCGGGACTCAACTTACCGCGAGGCTGGTTTACCAGGAACTAGGCTTGCAGAGTTGGTAGCATCTGGCGTATAGTCGTTCATCGATATACTGATTATCGATACTACTTTATGCCAAAACGAAAGCTCGACCCACTCCCTTCGGCTGCTTTCCAAATCCTCCTTTCGCTGGTGGATGACGACCTTCATGGCTACGCTATCATGCGCCACGTTGCGGACCAGACCGATGGCCGCATGCGCCTAGGCCCAGGGACACTCTATAGTTCTATCCAAACTCTGCTCGAAGCGAGCCTAATTGAACAGGTTGACTCACGTGAGGACACCAGACTCGGGCCAGAGCGTCGGCGCTATTACAGGATCACATCGGCTGGACGCAAACTGGCACGCTCAGAGGCAGAGAGACTTGCCGATCTATTGCGGGTCGCTCGCGCCAAAAGGATATTGAAGGGGCGTTATGTTTGAGAAGCTCTATGCCTGGTTGTTGTGCCTCTATCCTTCTCAATTTCGTGAAGCGTACGGTAGCGAAGTCCTGCAACTCTTCCGAGACCGCGTCCGGGACGAACAAGGATTTTTCCCGTGCCTGCGGCTTTGGCTTGACCTGATAGTTGACTTAGCAATTTCCATCCCACGAGAGTACGGATACGCCCAAGCCGCATCTTTCGGCGCTTCAGCCCCACAGCGTTTGAACAGCGTGCCTGTATTTTACGTTCTTGAAGTCCGACTACCCCGTCCTGGAGCGATGCTTTTTGGAAGCGTATTGTCGTGTCTTGCCCTCGCTGCATTCTGGCTTTCTCTCAGCCATGTCGGAAACTCTGTGGGACTAGGGATCGCCGCAACTGGTCGGTTGCAGAATAATTCTAAGTTCTTTCAACAGGATGCTTCGCAATCAGGCCGGCAGACTGATATCCGTGCAACGAATGATACGGAGGTCTTCAAGATGGATGCGGTGGAGCGCCGACGCGTGATTGATGCGGCGGTTGTGATTCTCAGAAAGTACTACGTTGAGCGCGAGAATGCACAGAAGATGGCCGATGCACTATTGGCGCACGAGAAGCGCGGTGATGATGACAACGTGACGGATGGTGACGCTTTTGCCGCTCTGCTGACTCGACAGATGAGGGACGTGAGCCTGGACAGGCATCTGACACTGGAATACAGCCAAGGCCCTCTACCTGAACACCCTGCAGGAGAAACGCCGGAAGCCCTTGCTCGTTACAGCGCGGCGATGAAACAACTAAACTGCACTTTTAAAAAAGTCGAGATCCTGCCGCCCAATATCGGATATTTGAAGCTCAACTGGTTTCCTGATCCTTCTGTGTGCCAGTCGACGGCGAAGGCTGCCATGGCTTCTCTCAACCGCGCAGACGCGATCATCTTTGACTTGCGGGACAACCGTGGGGGTGAGCCGGCCATGGTCATGTTGATTGCCGCCTACCTCTTTGACCATCCCGAGTACATGTACAACCCCAGGGAAAA
>Ga0306920_100015487_pt1 | contig 10454 bp, 9 predicted proteins | sample flu12Cox44000170_FD_204666 | JGI IMG/M metagenome (GOLD analysis project Ga0306920, IMG submission 204666) | Lab enrichment of tropical soil microbial communities from Luquillo Experimental Forest, Puerto Rico - flux4day.12C.oxic.44.000.170 (v2)... | ecosystem: Environmental > Terrestrial >... | reverse complement strand
GATCGTCGCCCGCATCCGTCAGCGCTGGCCCCAGGTGCGCATTCTATTGCGCGCCGATTCGGGCTTTGCCCGCGAGGCGCTGATGGTTTGGTGCGAGACCAACGGTGTCGATTTTTCGTTCGGCCTGGCCCAGAACAGCCGGCTGGCCGGGGAGATCGAGGCGGAACTCGCTGCCGCGCAAGAGCAGAGCCAAAGGACCGAAAAACCGGCCCGCCGCTTCAAGTGTTATAGCTCGAACTTAATCTGACATTTGTTGTTGGTTTCCGAAACGGAGCCGGGGGCGGCGGGTCGTGGCCAAGGCGGAGTGGACCGCCGGCAAAGCCAACCCGCGCTTTGTCGTCACCTCGCTGGCGCGCGCGGAGCACGAAGCTCGCCATCTCTAGGGGAAGCTCTATGCGCCCGCGGCAAGATGGAGAACCGCATCAAGGAGTGTCAGCTCGACCTCTACGCCGACCGCACCCCGGCCCACACCGTGCGCGCCAACCAGCTGCGCCTGTGGTTCGCCTCGATGGCCTAATGTGCTGATCTGCGCCTTGCGCCGCATCGGCTTGGCCCATACCCAGTTCGCCCGCGCCTCGTGCGGCATCCGCCTCAAGCTGCTCAAAATCGGGGCGCTGGTGCGCACCAGCCTGCGCCGCATCAAGCTGGCTATGCCGTCGGCGTTTCCCTACCAGGCCGAGTATCGTGCCGCGCATGCCGCGCTCGCTGCTGCGTCCTGACACCGACCAGAAAACGCTGCCAACATAACTCCGCAATACACCTCAGGGATCGCTGTCCCTGACAAGACTCGCAAAAGTTGAAACCAGCCCGGTCGTCCCACAACCGTTACTTCTTCGCTCTGCTCAGCCGCCGGCTATCCTGTCGTGGCACCAAAATCAAACCCGGTATGAGAAATCCGGGCTAGTTGCTCCGCACGGGTCTCACTGGGCCCATACCCCGTGACGAGCAAATCGAATAGATCTCGCTGCGACCGGTCGTCGATCTCGCGTTGACGCTCGGCGATGATTTGGCCGATCAGATCCAACCATCGCCGCCGGAAGCCTCTCCGACGCAGGTCGTAGGGTATCGGAACTCCCAGCGGTAGCATGAAGTCAAGCAAGATCGGGGGCCCAAGCTGTGCAGCATAGCCCAAAATGAGCTGACACATCTCCGTCCTGTGTCTTTTCATCTCCAGCGAGAACATCGCGGATCCGATAATCTCCAGCGCAAGCCGCCGCAGCGCCGGAAACAAGTCAATCCGTTCCGTTCCAGCCGCCATCAATTCTGCGATCAGTGACCCGGCGGCAACCGCAACATGTTTCGCTAAAATCCGGATCGCGCGCGGCGCGAAGGTGGGGGCGAGGATACGACGCTGACCTCTCCATTCCTCGCCCGCACTGAGAAACAATCCGCGGCCAAAGATTGGGCTCAGGACACGGATCGTGGGTGCTGTTCGTGCGTAGTTGCCCGAGTTTTCGATTAGGATACGGCGAATCGCCTCCGGTCGATTGAAAATGAACTGACGATGGGCGAGAACCGATGGACGACGACGTCGGCCTTAAACGCCTCTTGTGGGAAGGTCGCCAAGGCATTGCCTCGCAGCGCCCCGATCAAGGCTCGCCAAGAGGCCCACGTCGTGACGGCGTGGGTTGCCTAGTTTTGTTTCTCGCTCATCGCTTGTGCTTCCGCAAGCGACAAACGGTGCGGTCGAGATGCCGGTTCCGATATCGGTTCCAGCCGGAGCGAACCAGTCGGGTATCAGATACCGAATTCGACCCGCCGGAGATTCCTTTTTATCAACCGGCGATAGCGGGCGAGCGCCCAAAGCGGGAAGAAGGCGCGGTATCCGTGGTAACGCAGATAAAAGACTCGCGGAAAGCCAACAGCCGTGAACCAAGGTTCGTCCCAGGCACCCTCACCGTTCTGCGAATCGATCAGATATGTAACACCGCGGGCGACTGCCGGATGTTCTAACTGTCCTGCTGCCATCAGACCGAGCAAGGCCCAAGCCGTTTGCGATGCCGTGCTGTAGGGGGCGTCGCCGTGGGGCGCATCGGGGAAATAGGAGTCGCCGCTTTCTCCCCAGCCGCCATCTCTATGCTGGCGGGCAAGCAGCCAGTCGACTGCTCGCTTTACTCCGGATGAGGAGGGCTTTGCACCGGCGGCGTTAAGGGCCGCGAGCACTGACCAGGTCCCATAGATGTAATTTGTGCCCCAACGGCCGAACCAGCTGCCATCGGGCTCCTGCTCACGGCGGAGGTATTCAATCGCGGCGGAAGGAGCGGGACCATCAGAAGCGTAGCCGATTTGAGCGAGAAACCCGAGGCATCGGGCGGTAACATCGGCGCTCGGCGGGTCGAGCAATGCGCCATGATCGGCGAACGGGATATGGTTTAGGTAGTAGTGGGTGTTGTCGGCATCGAAGGAGGCCCACCCGCCATTTCGGCTCTGCATGCCGACGATCCATTCCGCCGCGCGGTCGATCGCCCGGCGATATCGCGCGGCATCGAAGCGATCGAGCGCGAGCGCAACCGCCGCCGTATCGTCGAGATCGGGATAGCACGGGTTCTCGTATTGGAATGCCCAGCCTCCCGGACGCACCCCAGGGCGAGCTACCGCCCAATCACCGGCATGCTCCAGCACCTGCTTGGTCGCGAGCCAGTCGAGCGCGCATCGAATCGCCGGCTCGAGGCGGATATCCCCCACTTCCATCAGCGCATGACAGGTAAGGGCCGTATCCCAGACAGGGGAGAGGCAAGGCTGGCAATAGCTGCGTTCGTCTTCGAGAACGAGGAGCTTTCGGGTCGCGGCCAACGCTGTCTGATAATCGGGATGACCGGTCGCATATCCAAGACAATCGAACATCATGACCGAGTTTGTGATCGCCGGAAAAATCCCCCCGAGGCCGTCCTCGCCGTTGAGACGCTCGGTCACAAACGCGACGGCCCTCTCGATTGCTCGTTGCCTCGCATCCGCGGGGAAATATGGCTCGGCCTTTCGCAGCAATCGGTCGAGCATTCCAAAGGCCAGCGATAGGGGCGACGGCGTTGCGGTGGAGATCCAGTCACGCACCAGCTCGGGTGGTTCGACAAACAATTCGTTGATCGTCACGGAATTGGGGTTGCGGGCGCGCGGCCTCAGCGCCATCAGCACGAGCAGTGGTACGAGAACTGTCCGCGACCAGTAGGAGACCTTCGCGATATGAAACGGCGACCAGGCTGGCAATAGCATGATTTCGACCGGCATAACCGGGACCGCCCGCCAGGGTGCCTCGCCGAACAAAGCTAATGTGACGCGGGTGAACACGTTACAGCCGCGGGCCCCGCCTCGCGCCAATATCGCTGCGCGGGCGCGTGCCATATGCGGCGCGTCGATCGGGTCGCCCGCCGCCTTTAGCGCGAAATAGGCTTTAACCGAGCAGCTGACATCGAGATCGCCGCCATAAAACAGCGGCCAGCCACCGTCCGGCCCCTGCGTCGCCCGGATATACCGGGCGATACGAGCCTCGATCTCAGGCTCGATTCGGCCGAGATAATGCTGCAGCAATATGTATTCAGACGGTATCGTCGCGTCGGCCTCAAGCTCAAAAACCCAATGCCCGTCGGCGCGCTGCAATGCCAATAGTGATTCGCTGGCGCGCGACACGGCCTCGTCGAGCCCCGGCACACTGACCAGGCCGCACGCTTTGGCAAACTCGCGCTCCATCAGTTCATCATTCATGGAAGGGCACGCTGGCGTTCCTGCTCCATTTTCGATACCTCGCGTGCACGCTGGCGAGGGTCAGTTCTTGAGGGCGCGCCGGCCATCTCCAATGCTCGCCCCGCCGCCATAAACCCGGACGCGATAGCGCCTTCGATCGCGCCCGGCAATCCCGTGTCCACATAATCCCCGGCGAGTAGAAGGTTCTGCCACCTTGTCGTCGGTCCCGGTCGGCGAAGAAGCTGAGCGGGACTGGTGAGAAAGGTCGCCCGCCGCTCTTTGACGATTCGTGCGGGCGGGATTGGGTACGCCGGGAGGTGATAGGCGAGGGCGGCATCGCGCCATAACAAGTCGCGCAGTTCTTCTGCTGGTTGGTCGACGAGCCTGCCCGCCGCGCTCACCGTCACAGAAAGCCCGTGGTGCTTGCGAAACACCCATTCTGCGACACCGCCAATCATCCCGACGAAATAGGGTGAGCCCGCCGGCACGCCACATCGGAAGTGTGCGTTGATGATCGGCGAATAGACATCAGGCACACTGAGCCCCGGGATGAAGCGTGCCGCCACCGCCGCCGGTACGGCAAGGATCACGCTGTCGCCGCGGTCGACCCCAACCGGGCCGGCATCAAACACGAGTTCGGAGACGCGGTCCGAGGCGAATTGCAAGGCCCGGAGCCGCTCGCCGAAGCCGATTCCAGCGCCGTGCGCGCGCAACCAAGCGAGCGCCGGGTCGACAAAAGTTTCCGAAAGCCCGTCGCGCGGTACCAGTGGACGACATGCGAAACCACCCCGCCCGAGGGTTTCCTTTAGAATCCGCCAGAACAGTGTGGCTGACGCATGGTCGGCACTCGTATTCAACGCAGCGACAGCGAGCGGCCCCCACAAGGAGCGGAACACCACCTTGTGGCGATCGAGCGTCTCGACCACTGTTGCAGATGGGTCGGCTCGCCGCAACGCCAGGACGGCGAGGTAATCGGCTGCTCGTGTCCCCGGCACTCGTCTCTTTGTGTTCAAGATCCACCATGGAACAGCCCCACGGTTCGGCCGCACGGTCCAGCGCCGGCCGGTACCGGCATCGATAAAAGGAAAGATTGCTTCCGGCAGTCCCTCCAGCGTATCGAGCGCGCCGATCCGTTCGAGGTAGCCGAGCGCCGCTTGGTTGCCGGCAAGCAGGAGATGGTTGCCATTGTCAATGCGGCAGCCGAGTTCCGCATCCAGATAAGAACGGCAGCGCCCGCCGGCATAGCGGGCAGATTCATAAACCCGCACGCCCCTGCCTTCGGCGGCCAGCTCGACAGCAGCGGCGAGGCCAGCAAGACCGGCTCCGACAACATGCACCGTGCCCGGCCCTGTTCTCACACCAGCCCGTGCCGCAATGCTAGCCACAGCTTGACGGGGCTTGACACGCTCACGCGCGTCGCCGGCTCGCGCCATCCCGAGCGCAGTAGGGCGGAAAGTGTCGCATGATAGATCGCGGCCATTACCGCGGCAGGCCGCATCGCCCGGCGTGAGCAGCGCTCCATTGCGTGGAAACTCTCCCGGAAGTGCTCCTCGGCGATTGCGGCGACCTCGCGACAGACGGCCGGGAGTGCAGGATAGCGCAAGACCGCTGTCGGATCGGTTGCTCGTATCCCATGACGATCGAGAAACTCGCGCGGCAGATAGAGCCGACCGCGGCCAGCGTCCTCATCGAGATCGCGCAAAATATTGGTCAGCTGTAGCGCCCGGCCCAGCGACTCTGCGACTGCATGGGCGGCATCGCTCCGATCGCCGAACACGTGGACAGATAGATGGCCCACCGCGCTTGCGACCCGACTGCAGTAGAGGTCAAGCATCGCGAGATCCGGAGCGCGAATATCCTGGCGCGCGTCCATCTCCATGCCGTCGATGATGGAAAGGAAATCACGCTGCCTAAGGTGATAGCGCACCGTCGGCTCACGCAGCGCTTGGGCGACGAGGTGACGCGGATGTCCGGCATAGAGAGCATCGATTTCCTGGCGCCAAGCCGCGAGAGCCGCCACCTTGTGATCGACCGGCCGGTCGCCGTCGGCGATGTCGTCGACCTCCCGGCAAAATGCATATACCGCATACATCCCGTTCCGCCGATGCTTCGGTAAGAGCCGCATCGCCCAATAAAAGGAGGTCCCGGCCGCTTCGACGCGATGCCGGATAGTTTGGTGCAGCATCGCATCGCCCGACCGTCCTGCGACGGTACCCAACACGGCATGGCTCATGCCCAACCGGCCCCCGACACGCCCGTCAGAAAGGCGGCCATGAAATCCGATCTTCGCAACCCGACCCGACCCGAGAGTGGGTCGCCGCGGCGCAACCGGCGCAGCAGGCGTGCGGCGAGTTGGACGATGACCGCGCTTTCCCAGCGTAGTCCGTACGAGACGACTTGCCGGGGCAAGCCGCGTGCGGTCTCGACGAGCGCGCCGGTATGGTCCAGCACACGGTCGATCACTCGGCGCAATCCGGGGCATGACACCCCGGCCGCCAGCACCTCGACCCCGATCCCTTCCGCTGCTAGATCGGTCAACGGTAGGTAGACCCGGTCGAGCAGTCGGTAGTCATTGGCACAGTCCTGCAGGTGATTAAGCACCTGCAGTGCCGAGCACAGCGCGTCCGAGGCTGGCCACGTCGCGCGGCTTTCGCCATGGAGGTCGAGCAGCTGCCGGCCCACCGGCGAGGCCGAGTAGCGGCAATACCCCATTAGATCGTCCCAGTCGCGATAGCGCAGCTTTGTCGCGTCCAGGCGAAAGGCGCACAGCACGTCGTGGCAGTGCTGTGCAGTCATTTGCGTCTCGATCAGGCTTTGACGCATCGCCGCTGCGGCTGGCGATTCGTCCCCAGCCGCGCCATCTAGGATCTCTGCCATGCGATCGAGGCGTCGAACCTTGTCGGCAGCTCTCAGCCCCGGGTTGTCGGCAATATCGTCGGCGTTGCGGGCGAACCGGTAAAAGGCGTGCACATGCGGCCGCAGGTCGCGGCGGATCAATAAAGAGCCGACCGGAAAATTCTCGGCGCTGCGCCATTTGCCCGAGGGGGTCTCGACGCTTCCGGCGGCCTCGATCGGCACCAGGCCCGGTTCGACGGTCATCGGAGGTATCCGTTGGTCTTGAACCAGTCGATGGCGTCGGCAATCGCCTCGCGCGCCGGCCGGGGCGTGTAGTGCAACTCGCAAGAAGCCTTTGCCGAAGTGAAATACATCTGCTTTCGCGACATCCGAACCCCGTCCAGCGTGATGAACGGCTCCTTGCCCGTCAACCGCGCTGTCAGTTCAGCCCCGATCGCCGCAGGATAGGCCACCATATATGGAACCCGAATTCGCGGGGGCCGCGTGCCGCTAGCCCGCGCCACCTCGGCGAGGATCGCTGCGAGGGACAGGTTTTCGCCGCCAAGGATATAACGCTCGCCGACCCGTCCCATCTCCGCCGCCGCCAAGTGGCCGGCGGCGACGTCGTCGACATGTACGATGTTCAGCCCGGTGTCGACATACCCTGGCATATGCCCGCGCGCCGCTTCGAGGATCAGCCGGCCGGTCGGTGTTGGCTTTCGGTCGCGCGGTCCCACCGGCGTCGAGGGATTGACGATGACAGCGGGCAATCCATGCCTGGTGACCAGGTGTCGCACGACCTCTTCGGCCCGGAATTTCGAGCGCTTATACGGGCCGACCATGTCTTCGATGTTGCTCGGGGTTTCCTCGTCGGCCGACCCTTCGGGAACAAGGCCGAGCGTGGCGACGCTGCTGGTATAAACCACCCTTGCAACCCCGGCATCGAGCGCTGCCCTCATCAGGACGCGGGTTCCCTCCACGTTCGCGCGAAACATCGGCGCGGGGTCGGTGACCCACAGCCGATAATCGGCAGCAACGTGAAACAGATATTTGCAACCGGCAACGGCGCGCGTCAGCGATAACGTGTCTTCCAGCGAGCCTTCGGCGATCTCAACGGAAAGATCGGAAAGATTGCGCCGGTCGCTGTTTGGGCGAGCCAGGGCGCGAACGTCATGGCCCCTTGCCAATAGGGCGCGTACCACAGCCGAGCCAACAAACCCGGTCGCTCCGGTGACAAGGGACAAGCCCGGTAAGAGCGACATTATTGATCACGCTTCAGCCGTCCCGTGCGTGGTAGCGTGAAATGCGGTTGGTGTCTCGCGAAAAGCGCGCTTTCGCCGGCAGCCGGTCCGCGCCGGGGTTCAGCGGGTCGCAGGCGCGCCGACCGCTGCCGCTCGGGCGCGCGCTGCTTGCGCCTTTTCGGTCTCCCCCAGTACGTCATAGGCGTGCGCGAGCCGCGCCCAGCCCTCCTTGTCTTCCGGGTTCTGGTCGAGCCGCGCGGCAAGGCGTTCCACCATCCCGCGAATCATCGCCTGGCGCTCCTCCGGAGACATCGACTGTGCAGCTGCGATGTCCTTTGCGGTCGGGCCAGCCGGAGTTTTCGCACCCGCTTGCGGTTCGCCCGGCGCGATCTCCGCGAGCCGCGCAGCGACGATCTTGCGCCACGGTGCGTCAACCGGGGCGTCGGCGAGAAGTGCCTGCAATGCGGTCTTGGCCGCGCCGTTGTCGCCGCGCTGAAGGTCGGCCTCGGCGCCGTAAAAGCGGGCGCGGGGGTCATTGCCGGATTTGCCAAACTCTGCCTCCGCCGCAGGCGTCACCGTGCCCCCTGCTTCGAGCACCAGAACCTCGCCAAGCTCGGCATGCAGCTGCGGCTGGTCGGGCTTTAAAGAGATCGCACGACGATAAGCGTCATCCGCCTCGTCAAAGCGCTGCAATGTGGCCAATGTCCGACCGAGTAGGACCCAACCTTCCGGATGGTCGGGCTCGCGCTCGAGGCGCGCCTTCAGCTGATCCGCCGCGGCGGCAAGTTCGGTTGCATCGTGTGGGCGCGCCGTGGTGCTCGCGGCCGTGGGCAGGTTGATCGCCGCGGGTGCGCCGACCGCGAAATAAACGGCGATGGCTGCCGCCGGCAATATGCCGGCAACACCGACCGCAGCGGCGATGCGCCACGAAATCTCGGCAGGGTTGGCCGCCGCTGCTTCGCCGCGCTCCCGATCAGCTGACGCGAGCATTCGCCGGGTGATCTCGGTGCGTGTGGCGGCGGCCTCGTCCGAAACCAATCTGCCTTGCGCGAGTTCCGTATCGATGTCGGCCAGCTGACGTCGGAACATCGCGACAGCAGCTGCGCCTTCATCCGCGCCGCGACCTGTCCGCCATATCAGAGGCCGCAGAAGGGCGGCCAATGCCACCAGAATGAGAAAGCCCGCCATCATCCAGAACCAGATCATCGCGGCTCATCCAGCAGCAGCGCGGCGCGTACGCTTTCGTCACCGGTCAGGTCCGGTACCGCCGGATCAGGGCGCCGGCGGCGCGCCCGGAGCAGCAGCAGCCCACCCCCACCGATTACCAGTACCGGCGGTGTCAGCCAGAGGATCCAGGTCAACGGTTCAAAAGGCGGGTCGAGCAGCACAAAGACACCGTATCGAGCTGTCAGGTAATCGAGGACCTGCTGATCGGTGTCGCCGGCGACCAGACGCTGACGCAGCAACTGGCGCAGATCATGGGCGAGATCGGCGTTCGATTCGTCGATCGACTGGTTTTGGCAGACGAGGCAGCGCAGCTCCTTGCTGAGGGCCCGAGCGCGCGCCTCCAGGGCCGGATCGGCGAGCCGCTCAGACGGTTCGACCGCGTGCACCGAGGATACGGCGATTGGGACCAGCAGCACCGCCGCGATGAGCAGCCGTAGAACCATCAAGAGTCCACAGGTCGGGCTGCCACAGCGGCCGGCGCTCGGGGCGCGGGTACGCGGAGGCGCAGCCGGCGGTCGCTGAGCGAGACGAGGCCGCCCACCGCGGCAAGGATCGCGCCAAACCAGATCCACGGAACCAGCGGGTTGTAATAGGCCCGCAACACCCAGCCGCCTTTGCCGTCGGTATCGCCGAGCGCGAGGTAGAGGTCGCCAAAGCCGTTGGTCGCGATCGCGGTGTTCGTCGTTTGGCTGCGCGCCACCGAATACCAGCGACGCTCGGGATAAAGCGTCATCGGCGCGGCGCCGGGCCGCTCGACGACGATCTGAGCGCGCTCGACATGATAGTTGGCGACATCGCCTTCGGTTACGCCGACAAAGCGCAAGGTGCGCCCGGCAATCTCCAGCGAGTCCCCGGCATGCATGGTTTCGATCCGCTCGCTCCGCCACGCCGTCGAGACGACGATCCCGGCGATCAGCACGCCGACGCCGAAATGGGCTGTCGCGTAACCCCACGTGCCACGCGGCAGGTGCCGGAACCGGCGCCAAGTCGCGTGTAGTGGCTGTCTTGCAAATCCGCTGCGGTCGGCGAGATCGGTTACGACGCCGAGCATCGCCCAGACCGCGAGCGCCACCCCGGCCAGCGCCGCTGGGGGTGCGGTCCGGTTAAAGACCAGCACGAGCGTGGGTGCGAGAAACGCTCCGACGAACGCCGGCGCAAGGCGACGCAGCGCCGCTGCCAGATGTCCGCGTCGCCAAGCCAGGACCGGACCGATCACCATCGCGACGACGCCAGGCATCAGGATAGGTACAAAGGTCGCGTTGAAGAATTGCGGCCCCACGCTCAGCTTGACGCCGCTCCACACCTCGGCGAAGAGGGGATAGAAGGTGCCGAGGAAGACGGTCGCCATCCCTGCCGAGAGCAGCAGATTGTTGAGCACCAGCGCACCCTCGCGGCTGACCGGCGCAAACGGGTTGCCTGCTTCCAGACCAGGTGCCCGGAGCGCGTAAAGCAGCAACCCTCCGCCGATCACCA
>Ga0306920_100015486_pt1 | contig 10454 bp, 9 predicted proteins | sample flu12Cox44000170_FD_204666 | JGI IMG/M metagenome (GOLD analysis project Ga0306920, IMG submission 204666) | Lab enrichment of tropical soil microbial communities from Luquillo Experimental Forest, Puerto Rico - flux4day.12C.oxic.44.000.170 (v2)... | ecosystem: Environmental > Terrestrial >... | reverse complement strand
TCGGCTCCAACGTGTCCTACAACCTCAAGAAGCTGGTGGAGATGGGATACCTCGATCATCAACGCTCGCGCATCGACCGCCGCTCGGTGCGCATCAAGCTCACCGACAAAGGGCGCGAGGTGCGTGACATCGTCGATATGCTTTACCAGAAGCACGTGGCCTGCGTGGCCCAGGTCGGCGGGATCGGTTGCGAGGAATTCGCGACGCTCAACAAGTCGCTGCAGCGCCTCGAGCGGTTCTGGACCGATCAGATCCTCTATCGGTTGTGATCGCCCGTTTCGGTTGTCGGCCCCTTGCCCCGGCATTGCCGGGGCATGTTTTTTCGCCGCTCTGCCGGCGCCAATAGCGCAAACCCCGGCGGGCCTTCAGCTCAGCGTCCGGCGGCGGGTCAAGAAGGCCCGAGCGCATCTTCATGTCCTCGCCGGGCGACCCCTAGATGTGGGCAAGTAGCTCGCGGCAGTGCCCATAGCTTGGCGCTCCAGACCGGGTATGCTATCGGCCCCGCGAACCTCCAGGCGCGGAGGATGAGCCTACAACAGCAGTGCGACATCCCATGACCGACCCGTCTCGAGCCCACGCCGATGTCGCGAATTTGTTCACGGCCTCGCTCGCGGAGGCCGATCCCGAGGTGGCCGACCTCATCAAGCGCGAACTCTCGCGCCAGCGCGACGAGATCGAGCTCATTGCCTCGGAAAACATCGTCAGCAAGGCGGTCCTGGAAGCGCAGGGGTCGGTCCTGACCAACAAATATGCGGAGGGACTGCCGGGGCGGCGCTATTACGGCGGCTGCCAACATGTCGACGTCGTCGAAAACCTTGCGATTGAACGGGTTACGAGGCTTTTCGGATGTAAGTTCGCAAACGTCCAACCGCACTCGGGCGCGTCTGCCAATGCCGCCGCCTTCATGGCGCTAATGGCGCCGGGCGACACGTTCCTGGGCCTCAACCTTGCCGCCGGCGGCCACCTGACCCATGGCTCTCCCGTGAACATGTCGGGGCGCTGGTTCAAGCCGGTGCCCTACGGCGTGCGCCGCGATGACCACCGGATCGACTTCGAGGAGGTGGCAAAGCTCGCGCGCGAGCACCGCCCAAAGGTCATCATCGCCGGCGGATCGGCCTATCCCCGGTTCATCGATTTCCGCCGCTTCCGCGAAATTGCCGATGAGGTCGGCACCAAACTCCTCGTCGACATGGCGCATTTCGCCGGCCTCGTCGCCGGCGGGGCACATCCCAGTCCGTTTCCGCATGCCCACGTCGTCACCTCGACCACGCACAAGACGCTGCGCGGGCCGCGCTCGGGCTTCATTCTCACCAACGACGAGGGCTTGGCGAAGAAGCTCAATGCGGCGGTCTTCCCCGGCCTGCAGGGTGGGCCGCTGATGCACGTGGTCGCCGCCAAGGCCGTCGCGTTCGGCGAGGCGCTGCGCCCCGCCTTCAAGCTTTACGCCCGCAACGTGGTCGCGAATGCCAAGGCGCTGGCTGAAACCCTCAAGTCGAAGGGCCTCGACATCGTCTCCGGTGGCACCGATACCCACCTCATGCTGGTCGACCTGCGGCCCAAGCGCTTGACCGGCAAGGTCGCGGAACTGGCGCTCGGCCGCGCGCGCATCACCTGCAACAAGAACGGCGTCCCGTTCGACCCAGAAAAGCCGGCGGTGACCTCGGGGATACGCCTGGGCACGCCCGCCGGCACCACCCGCGGCTTCGGTATTGCCGAGTTCCAAGAAGTCGGCGAGCTGATCGTCGAGCTGCTCGACGTCCTCTCGCAGAAGGGCGTCGACGAGGACTCGCTCATCGAAGCTGCGGTGCGCGAGAAGGTCAGGAAGCTCGTCAGTCGATTTCCGATCTACAACGGATGAAACACTCCGATGTCATCGTCCGCGGAAGCGGGCGATCCAGTACACGCGAGACGCGAGGTGCGCACGGGCGCGGGGGACCGCGACCCTTGTGATTACTGGAGGCCCGCTTTCGCGGGCATGACGGTCGGGGCTGGGGAGCGAGCGAACGCGGTAAGGGAAGATACCCATGCGCTGTCCGAATTGCGGCAGCCTCGATACGCAAGTCAAGGACTCGCGGCCGACCGAGGATTCCTCCGTCATCCGCCGCCGCCGCGTGTGTCTCAGCTGCAATTTCCGCTTTACCACATTCGAGCGCGTGCAGCTGCGCGAGCTTGTGGTCATCAAGCGCAACGGCCGCCGCGTGCCGTTCGACCGAGACAAGTTGCTGCGCTCGGTCCAAATCGCCTTGCGCAAGCGTCCGGTCGAGCCGGAGCGCATCGATCAAGCCGTCTCCAAGATCGTGCGCGAGCTCGAGAGCCAGGGCGAGAGCGAAGTCTCCTCCGAGGCGGTGGGCGAGATGGTGATGGAGGCGCTGCGCGCGCTCGACGACGTCGCTTATGTGCGCTTCGCCTCGGTCTACCGCAATTTCCGCGAGGCGAAGGACTTCGAGACTGTGCTCGACGAATTGTCGGAGGAGGGCAAGCCGGGCGCGGCGGTGAGGAAGTGACGGCAACGCCGCCGGGCACGGCGGGCGTCCGTTCAACCACGCGGTCCACCGGATGCATTATTGGGCGTCTGCACGCGCTCCAGCAGCCCGTCCACCGTGGCATGGAATGTCTCCCACGGCGCCTCGCGGTCGCTCTGGTTGCGCACGATGATCGAATTGCCGGCATAGAAGCGCTCGTAGAGCATGTGCCGCCCGGCGAATTCCGAGCCGATGAGGTCCCAGACCAACTTGTAAAGCTTGAGCCGATCGAGCGCCGGCATCGAGGACGTGCGCCACCAACGCTCGAAGCGGTCCTTGAGCTCGGGGTCGGCAACGAGGTCGATGCTTGCCGGCATCTGCAGCGGCGCTGCGCCCGCGAGCGTGCGCAGTGCATCGATGATCTCAGTATGGTGCTCCTGGCACCAGTTGAGCGTGGCATACATGATCCGCCGGTTGGGCGTGGCGTAGCCGTCGGGCCATGGCTCGTAGGCCTCGATCTGCCCGTTCACGAGCCCGCCGACCGTCGCCTCGAGGGCGGCAAGCCGTCCCAGCGTTTCGCGCACCGCCGGAATCCTGTCGACGCCGTTCGCCTGGCACATGCGGCTCGCGAGCCCGACGATCAATCCCATCTTGGTCCAGAAGCGCACGTTGGACTGATGGTTCTGGTAACAGTTCGCCGGCGTCTCGATATAGATGCGGCGCGACATTGCCCCGTTGTTGTGGAGGAAGACGCGCTCCCAGGGCACCTTGACGAGGTCGCAGACCAACACCGTGTCGGTTTCGTCGAAGCGGAAGCTGAGCGGATAATCGGCTTCGTGGCGGGCATGGCGCTCATAGGGCTCGCGCGCCCAGAACGAGACGCCGGGCGTGTTGACGGGCAGCGCGCAGGTGATGCTTTCGCTCGCCCGCTTGTCGTCGATAGGCGTGAGGTTGCCGATCCACACTTCGTCGGCGAAGGCCGCGCCGGTTGCCAGCATCTTCATGCCGGAGATGGTGACACCGTCGTCGCCTTCGGCGATGACCTGAAGGGTCGGGTCGTCGCGCGCCTCCCCGGTGAAGATTTCCCGGCTGCGGATACCGGAGGGCGGCGTTACCGCGAACGAAACATAGAGATCGTTCTTGCGCGCATGTTCGTAATAGCGGATGAGATTGCCGCCGAACCCGGGGGTGAGCTGATCGAGCAGCGCGGGCTTCATCGCGAGCCCTGTGATCAGGCCAGCAACGTGATCGGGCGAGCGTCCGATCAGGCCATAAGTTGCATCCGCGGTGGCCTTCATGGCGCGCATGCGGCGAACAAGGTCCTCGCGGGTGCGACAGCGCAACCATGGCAGGCCGTAGCGCTCGCCGTTCTCCTCGAACGAGAATAGGTCGCGCCGATCCGGATCGGCTTTGAAGTCGTAGAGTTCGGCAATGGTCCGTGCGGCATTCCTGAACGCGGGGTGGCGGGTCACGTCATCCACCCGCTCGGCGCCGATATAGATGACGCGGCCGTCGCGCATGCGCTCGAGCTTTTCTTTCCCGCTGACCAGCATTGAAGCTCCGTGGGGTTGCGCGCCTTGGTATAACGTAAATCGGACGCCCGGAAAGAAGTCGGAGTTGAACGCATTGAATGACGCCAGCCATGACTAGCGCGGAAGACGCCCGCTTCATGGCGCTCGCGCTCGCGCTGGGTCGGCGCGGGCTCGGGCGCACCTGGCCCAATCCCGCCGTCGGCGCAATTGTCGCGAAGGACGGTATGATTGTCGGCCGCGGCTGGACCCAGCCCGGTGGCCGGCCCCATGCCGAGACCGAGGCTCTCCGCCGCGCCGGCGCCGCCGCGCGCGGGGCGACGCTCTATGTCACGCTCGAGCCGTGCTCCCATCACGGCAAGACGCCGCCCTGTGCCGATGCCATCGTTGCCGCCGGCATCGCGCGTGTCGTCTCGGCGCTGGTCGATCCCAATCCGGAGGTCGCCGGCGCCGGGCATTGGCGTTTGGCCGAAGCTGGCATCGTGGTCGAGGTCGGCGTTGGCGCCGAAGGGGCGCGGCGGGCGCACGCCGGGCACATCCGGCGGGTCCAGGACGGCCGCCCGCACGTGATCCTGAAACTCGCGGTGTCGGCCGACGGCAAGGCCGCCCGGTCCGGCCGCCGCCCCGCCACGATTACCGGCCAGGCAGGGCGCGCGCGTGCGCATCTGTTGCGCTCGCAGAACGATGCCGTACTCACCGGCATCGGCACCGTAGTTGCGGATGATCCATTGTTGACCTCCCGCCTGCCGGGCACGCGTTCGCCGGTGCGTGTTGTTCTCGACGCGACGCTACGGCTGCCGCTCGCGAGCAAGCTCGTTGCGACCGCGCGGCAGGTGCCGCTCTGGGTCATGACCAGCGACGCTGCGCCGCGCGCGCGCGAACAGGCACTGGCCGCACAAGGCGTCGATATCGCCCGTGTGCCGGGAGCCGACGGCAAGCTCGACCTTGCTGCCGTGCTCAAGCTTTTGGCCCAACGCGGCATCACCCGGCTGATGGTCGAAAGCGGACCCATTCTCGCCGCCGCCTTCCTGCGCGCCGACCTGGTCGACGAGGCGACGCTGTTTCGCTCGCCGGCGATCATCGGGCCGGACGGAATCGATGCCCTCGACGGACTGCCGCTTTCCGCATTAACTCAGTCGCCGCGGCTCAACGCCATCGACCGCGAAACCGTCGGGGCGGACACGGTCGAGAGATTCGAGCGGGCGTGAGATGTTTACCGGCATCGTGACCGACGTTGGCGAGGTGGTTGCGGTCGAGCTGCGCGCGCAGGGGCTCGTCCGTCTCAAGATCGCCTGCGGCTATGATGCGGACACCATCGCCGTCGGCGCCTCGATCGCCTGCAGCGGCGTGTGCCTGACCGTGGTCGCGCATGGCAAGGAAGGCGCCCGCGCCTGGTTCGCCGTGGAAGCTGCCGCCGAGACGCTACGGGTGACCACGGTCGGCCGCTGGCAGAAAGGCGCGCGCGTCAATCTCGAGCGCCCGGTCAAGCTCGGCGACGAGCTCGGCGGGCACGTCGTCGCCGGCCATGCCGACGGCCTTGCTGACGTGATTACGCGCGAGGATTTGACCGACATGGCGCGGTTTACGTTTCGCTCGCCAACGCAGCTTTCCCGTTTCATTGCAACGAAGGGGTCGGTCGCGCTCGACGGGGTATCGCTGACCGTCAACGAGGTTGCGGGCGACACCTTCGCGGTGCTGATCATTCCGCATACGCTCAAGGTCACGACGCTCGGCCGGCTCGCTGCCGGCGACACGGTCAATCTCGAGGTCGACCTGATGGCCCGCTACGTGGCGCGGCTGATGGAGCGCTTGTAGGCGGCCGGCGCCGCTCCCTTGCTTCCGACCCGATCCGCTTGCTACGACCACCCCGCCACCGGAGATTGGGTCATGGCCGAGCCGCGCCGCTCCGCCGCCACCGACGCGCCCGATCGCGACTCGAGCGATCTCAAGGGCGCGCGCATCCTCGTGGTCGAGGCGCGCTTCTACGAGGACATCGCCGACGCCTTGCTCGCGGGCGCCACACGCGCGCTGCAAGAAGCGGGCGCGGCCTTCGAGCGCGTCAGCGTTCCGGGCTCGCTCGAAGTGGCGCCCGCCATCGCGATTGCGCTCGATGCCGCCGAGCGCTCGGGTCGGCCTTACGAGGGCGCAGTCGCGCTCGGCTGCGTCATTCGCGGCGAGACGCTGCATTTCGAGATCGTGTCGCAGGAATCGGCACGAGCCCTGCTCGAGCTTTCGCTCGCGCGCCGCCTGCCGATCGGCAACGGCATTCTGACCGTCGACACCGACGCCCAGGCGTGGGCGCGCGCGCGCCCGGAGGAGGCCGACAAAGGCGGCGACGCCGCGCGCGCGGCACTTTCGCTCGTGCGGCTCAAGCGCCGCCTGGCTGCGGGTTGACCGATGGTTCGCGACAGCGCCAAGGACGAACGCAAAGCCAATCGCCGCGGCGCGGCCCGGTTGGCGGCAGTGCAGGCGCTCTACCAGATGGACATCGCCGGCACGGGGTTGAACGACATCCTTGCCGAGTTCGAGAGCCATTGGATCGGCCGTGAGGTCGAAGGGGCGCAATATCTGCCGGCCGAGGCGGCCTTCTTCCGCGACGTGGTCTCGGGCGTGGTGCGCGAGCAGCGCAGCCTCGATCCGCTGGTCGACAAGGTGCTGGCGCAGGGCTGGCCGCTCAAGCGCATCGAAGCGATCTTGCGCGCGGTGCTGCGCGCCGGCGCCTATGAGCTCGGTCATCGCAGCGACGTGCCGGCGCGCGTCGTCGTCTCCGAATATGTCGACGTCGCCAACGCTTTCGTCGACCGGGACGAGACCGGCATGGTCAACGCCGTGCTCGACCAAATCGCACGGCAGTCTCGTGCCGGGGAGTTCGCGCCGCTCACGCGCTGACGGGTTTTGTTCAAATCAGTGCGTTACGAACGGCAACGCGCTGGGGCTGCGAAAATTCGACGACGAATTCCAGGCGATCTCATCGACGTCCAGATGGTATTCGGGCACGCGTTCGAGAAAACGCTTCATGGCGATCGCGGTGACGAGCCGCGCCATTTGGCTGCCGAGGCAGAAATGCTTGCCGGCGCCAAAGCCGAGATGGCCCTGCGGCCGGCGGGCGATGTCGTAGACGTCCGGGTTGGGAAATTTCCGCCAATCGCGGTTGCCGGAGCCGAATGCGAGCGCCACTTTGTCGCCGACGCGCATTCTTTGGCCGTGCAGCTCGGTCTCGCGCATGACCGTGCGCTTGAAACGCTGCGCCGAGGTGTTGAAGCGCAGCGACTCCTCGATCGTCGGTTCGATCAGCTCGGGGTTCGCGACGATGCGGCGGCGTGCATCGGGATGATCGTGCAGATTGAGCGCGAACATGCTCATGAAGCTCGAGAGCGATTCCACTCCCGCCATGACGAAGGTCGCGGTCGTGAGCACGACCTCGCGTTCGCTTAATCGGTCACCGTCGATTTCGGCTTCGGCGAGATGGGTGATGAGGTCGTCGGTCGGGGTCGCGCGCCGCACAGCCACCTCGGCGGTGAGGAAGTCGCTGAGTTCCTTGAAGGCGGCGATGTGCTGTGGGTTGCGGCCTTTCACGGACTTGTCGGTGGAGACCGCGAGAATGACCTTGCGCCTGATCTCGGCATGATCGCGCTCCGGCAGGCCCATGGTGCGAAAGAGCACGCCGACCGTGATTTGGCTGGAGAAATCGTTGATGAACTCGAACGCTCGTCTCTCGCATATGCGCTCGAGCGCGCGATCTGCGATATCGAGGGTGGGTGCAATGAACTGCTCGATGTTCTTGCGCGCGAATGCGGCTTGGCTCAGCGCCCGTAGCCGATCGTGACGGGGCGGATCGGTGGTCCCCAAGGTTGCGCCTGCGCGGCCGGGAAGCTCGTCGATCATGTTGCCTTGCGAGGAGGAGAACGTCTCCCAATCCCGCGTCGCCTGCACGATGTCGTCGTAGCGGGAGAGGATCCAGAGCTTGCCGCTCTCGCTCCAATAGCAGGGATATTGCTCGCGCAGGATTTCGTAGTACGGAAAGGGATCGGCATCGATTTCCGGCGAATAGAGATCGAATGCTTCCATCATGCGGCCCGGCAAATCTCCCTTAGTTTTGGATTTGGCCAAGGCTATCATGGCAGGTCAGACCCGTCACTTGATCGATGACTTGGGCGGCCGATCGCGATGAGCACGGACAGCGCGGCGCAATCCGGCGAAGAGCGGCTGATCGCGCGCTATTTTGCGCCGCTCGCCAAACATCCCGGCGCCTTGGGGCTTACCGACGACGCCGCGGCGATCACGCCGCCCGCGGGTTGCGACCTCGTGCTCAAGACCGATGGGATCATCGGTGGCGTGCATTTCTTTCCCGATGATCCGCCCGACATGGTCGCGAAAAAGGCGCTGCGGGTGAATCTTTCCGACCTCGCGGCGAAGGGCGCAACGCCGCTCGGGTTTCTGCTCACCTTGGCGCTGCCCGAGGAGGTTGGCGACGCCTGGCTTGCGCCGTTCGCGCGCGGGCTCGGCGCGGATGTGCAAGCCTTCGGCTGCCCCTTGTTGGGCGGCGACACCGACCGCACCGGCGGCCCGATTACGATTTCAATCGCAGTTATCGGCGCGGTGCCGCAGGGCCGGATGGTGCGTCGCGCCGGCGCCCAGGCGGGCGACCGCGTGGTGGTCACCGGTACGATCGGCGACGCCGCGCTCGGCTTGCGGTTGCGACGCGATACCTCCGCTGCCCAGCGCTGGGGACTTACTCCCGAGCAGCGCAACCACCTCGAAGCCCGCTATCTCGTGCCGGAGCCGCGCATTGCTATCGCCGAAATTCTCCGCGCGCACGCTTCGGCGGCCATGGACGTCTCCGACGGCCTCGCGGGCGATTTCGGCAAGCTCTGCCGCGCCTCCAGTGTCGCCGCCGAAATCGCGGTCGCGCGCGTTCCGCTCTCCGACGGCGCCCGCGCCGCGCTCGCCGAGGAGCCCGCGCTGATCGAAACGATCCTTACCGGCGGTGACGACTATGAAGTCGTGGCATGCGTGCCGGCCGGCAAGGTGGAGACATTGCGCCGGCAAGCTTCGGCAGCCGGCGTCGCGGTCACCGAGATCGGCGCGGTCACGGCGGGGCAGGGAACGGCGCGCTTTCTCGATCCCGACGGTCAGCCGCTCGCATTTCGGCAACCCTCGTTCAGCCATTTCTGAGCGTCCAGGGCTGGCCGCGATCGTCCCTTCGGCCTTGACCGCAGAGCGCTCGGTGGACGAGGCAGAGGTCGCGCGCCTCGTTCGTTGCTATAATGACGAGGGAAAGGGCAAGGGCACCTCATGCACGACACGACTGCTCTGGTTCGGCCGGCTGCGAACGATTACACGCCCGCCGACAATCCGCGCTTCGTCAAGCTGCATCGCCGCTTTCCGACCGTCGCTTATCTGCGCCGCCATGCCCGCCGAAACGTGCCCAGTTTCGCCTTTGAATACATGGACGGAGGCGCCGGTGCCGACGGTGGTATCGCCCGCAACTGGCGCGCGTTCGATGCGGTCGAGCTCGTGCCGCGCTACGGCGTCACCACGGCCTTGCCGCCGGCCGGTATCGACCTGTTCGGCAGGCACTATTCCGCGCCGGTCGGCGTCGCTCCCATGGGGGGTCCCTCCATCGTCTGGCCGGGCGCCGACCAATATCTCGCCGCCGCGGCGCAGCGCGCGCGTGTGCCCTATACGCTCGGCCTCGTCGGCGGCATGACGGTCGAGCGCGCAGCCGAGATCGCGCCCGACGTGCTCTGGTTCCAACTTTATCGCTGCTCCCGCAACGAGCACGCCATCGGCTTCGATCTTGTCCGCCGCGCCGAGGCCTCTGGTGTGCATGTCCTGGTTCTCACCGCCGATGTACCGGTGCGCACCACGCGCCCGCGCGAGGTTGCGGCCGGCATCACATCGCCGTTCCGGCCGGATCTGCGCATGCTCGCCGGCATTCTGACCTCGCCCGGCTATCTCAGATCGCTGTGGAAACACGGGCAACCGCGCTTCGGCAATCTCAAGCCCTACACCGCCGACACCGCAAACGTGGATGAGGTCGCAGCCTTCGTGCGGAGTGAAATGGGCGGCGCCTTCACTTGGGATGAGGTCGCCCGCTATCGCGATCGCTGGAAGGCTCCGTTGGTGGTCAAGGGCGTCCTTCACCCGGCCGATGCGGAAAGATGCGTGTCGCTCGGAGTCGACGGCATTGTGGTGTCGAACCACGGTGGACGCCAGGTCGAAGCTCTGCCGGCGCCCATCGACGTGCTACCGGCCATTGCCCGGGCCGTCGGCGGCCGGGCGACCGTGATGCTGGATAGCGGCGTGCGCTCGGGGCTCGACGTGGTGCGGGCGGTCGCGCTCGGGGCCGATGCTGCGTTCGCCGGCAAGGCCTTTCTGTGGGGTCTCGGCGCGCTCGGCGCGGAAGGTCCACTCCACGTGATCGATCTCATGATCGACGAGATGAAATCGGCATTCGGCC
>Ga0306920_100015485_pt1 | contig 10455 bp, 7 predicted proteins | sample flu12Cox44000170_FD_204666 | JGI IMG/M metagenome (GOLD analysis project Ga0306920, IMG submission 204666) | Lab enrichment of tropical soil microbial communities from Luquillo Experimental Forest, Puerto Rico - flux4day.12C.oxic.44.000.170 (v2)... | ecosystem: Environmental > Terrestrial >... | reverse complement strand
GCAACTAGCATATTCGGCTCTTCGAGAGAACCAGCGAGCGGCGCTCCTTCTCAACGCTGGCGTGGTCTACATTGCTTCCGGAAGCCACAGTGACATTGATCCGTACCATGGCTGGGTCCTTGGATATAACGCAACAACTCTGCAGCAGACGTTTGTTTTCTGTGACACACCAAACGATGACGCTGGCGGCATCTGGCAGGCTGGTGGAGGTCTGGCAGCCGATGCCGCCGGAAACGTCTATTTCGCGACTGGAGACGGGGGGTTCACCGTGAACACGGGAGGCATCGACTATGGGGACAGCTATATCAGGATGAGTGCCGCGGGTGCTGTTTTGGACTACTTCACACCTTATGATCAACAGACACTCAACACTGGTAACCTCGATCTTTGCGCAGGCGGTGTGCTATTGCTCCCTGATCAATCCGGCACTTCCCATCCACACTTGCTCATCGGCGCAGGAAAAAACGCTACTGTCTACCTTGTTGACCGAGACAGCATGGGGCACTACAACCCCAACAACAACGGTAACGCCGTTCAGACTCTGCCAAACATATTCCCCAACGCCAACGGCACAGATACTCCAGGAAGCTATATTAACCCGGTCTACTTCAGCGAAAGGGTTTACTTTGGCCCGGTAGCCGACAACATCCAGGCTTTTCAACTGACCAACGGACTTTTGACCATAGCGCCGACATCCCGGTCTTCGGAGTTATACACGTTCCCGGGCGGAACGCTTGCGATTTCCGCGAACGGCAGCAGTAACGGCATCCTTTGGGCCGTGCAGAGGAACGGCACGACTGCCCCCGGGGTCCTGTACGCCTATGATCCAGCCAACTTGGGCACCGTACTGTACAACAGCAACCAAGCAGGAGCGCGCGACGTCTTGGACTACGCAACTAAGTTTGCTAGCCCGCTCGTAATTAACGGAAAAGTCTTTGTTGTCACTCTCAGCGGACTAACTGTATACGGGCTCCTGCCGTAAAGCGAGGCATCCGGAGGAGGAGAAATCCGAACCTCAAGGTCGTTCCGGATGCTCCATTTTTGGGAAGAATGAACTGCGTGCTAACTGCGCGACGCGGTGGGAGAGAGGTCGATTACGCCGCAAGGACAGCGGAAAGCTAAGGCGAGGTCAACGAATAGTTTGCGTTGCTCTTCGCGTTCGGACGCTCCTTGAACCATGCCGCGAATGGCTGCCCAGGCGGCCACTCGTCAAACTTTCCGCTTAGTATCGATGAGATCAAACGTTGTCCTCTAAAATGCCGACGAACGAATGGCGCTATCGCGATGAGCATCACGACTACAAGAGCGATGATTACGTAAGTCATAGAATGTATTCGCCTAACGAGAAGTAGACGGGAAAATCCCGCCTTTAATTACGGATTTTTTCAGCCTAATCCGCTTGCCGCCCTGGGGATTGCCCGATAAAAGCGGAATCCACGCAAGTCGTTTTAGCGGCGAGTCCCGGGGAGAGCAAGCCGGAAACAAAGCGGCTCACGGCTCTTTGAAGTCGACGGTGTGCTCGTGCGTCTCGATCACGCCTCATTGTAAATGCAAATGACGACATCATGCGAGCGGCTGCAGAACTTCGCATAATCGACGGCATCGCGGGCTTCGGTGTGCCACAGCCGACCGAATGGCAGGGGATCGGAAATCAGATTAGCGCCACGTCGATCCTTGCGCGGGCGGACTTCGTAAACGTGTGCATGAAGCCAGCGGCTACCGACGTTGCGCTTTCCGGTGGGGCGCACGCTTCTTGCGGCGGACCAGCAGCGGGTGCGGTCGTGGCGCACCGGCGATGTGTTCCGGCTTGTCGCCTATGATCGCTGCAATGCGCAGCTTGAATTCTTCAACTGTTTCGACTCGTGGCTGTTCCTTCATCGCTCAACTCCGCGCTTCTCTGAAACTATTTGCCAAACCGAGCGCCGTAGCAAACTGACCTCTCGCGAAGCGGGCAGGGCATTCTGGCGGCTTGTGTTGCGAATCTGTTGCGACTATGGCTGCGCCAGCCGAGTCTGAGCTTGTTTTTACCTACGAAAAAGAGGATTTGGAGCCTACGGGATTCGAACCCGTGACCTCCTCAATGCCATTGAGGCGCTCTACCAACTGAGCTAAGACCCCGGCGAAAAGATTTGAGAGTCTAAATTTCAGACTGGGAATTGCAACTCGCAGAAGAGACCAAATCAACTCCGATTAACGTTGACGACACGCCGCGTGGAAACGCATCGTTAGTAAGCAAATAGTTTGCTGATTTCCTGAACAAGTTTGCGTCGGTTTCAGTCAAAGTTTGCAACTGCCAGGTATTTATGATGTTTAATGGTCGGAGACTAAAAATGAATCGATTTGCTTTTTCGGCATTCTTCGTAGCGGCGGCGCTTGCGATAACTCTTCAAGTTGCGACAGGACAAGCAATCAATGCGACTCTGCAAACTGCCGCGCCCCGCGTGGTGGCGAACCGCGGCGCCCCAACGACGGCGGCAAAGCCTGTTGCCACCGCCCAAATAGCGCCACAGGTCGTCTCGCGACCAACCGGTTTAAACCCTCAAAGGTTTAACCCTAATCTGCCTCGCACGATCGTGCAGCCAGGGATCTATCCGCAGGGCTCGAATCCTGCTTTCGCCGCATTGAACATGCAGGGCACCACAACGGGGGTACAATCAATTGCCCTTGATCCAGCGACGCGACAAACTGAATTGCGCACGTTGGCGGGAATGTATCAGCGACGCGGCATTGTTACCCGTGAAGGAAACATTCTGGATCCGGCCACCCGTCAAACTGAAATGCATACATTAGCGGCAATGCGTGAACGCCGCAGCCTCGTGCCCGGGCAAGCAAACACGGCTGATGCGGTGACGCGTGATGCTGAGTTGCGAACGCCGGAGACATACGGGAACGGCGCACATTCGGCACTAACGATCAGACTTTTGCGGCCATAAATCCTCAAAGGCATGTCACAAGCCGCGACTCAGAGGCCGGACCTCAGCAGGAGAAGCCCGGATCACCAAAAGACATCCCCGGCAAAAATTGGCACAACAAAAAGGATCATGTCGGCTTTGACCAAGCGTTCGTCCGTCACTGGCACGAGTGGCATGACCGAAACTGGTGGCATAATCATTGTGACACGATCGTTTTCGTAGCGACTGGATATTACTTCCTTGACGGGAGCTACTGGTATCCAGCCTATGGTTACGATCCGTTGCAGAGCTATTACGACTACGACGGGCCGGTCTACACGTACAGTAATTTGCTACCTGACGAAGTAATCGCGAACGTCCAGACCGCCTTGCAAAATGCAGGGTATTATTATGGAGAAATAACGGGCTCGCTGAGTGTCGACACACGGGCGGCTATCGCGAATTTCCAGCGCGATAATGGCTTGCAGATCACGGGAGCAATCGACGAAGGGACAGTCGAAGCGCTTGGATTGTACTAGCGCGTTCTCAAGTGTTGTAGTCGGAGATTCATTTGTCTTTTCGGGATTCTTCATATCCCTTGCTGAATAAGCCTTGAATCCAATTAGGATGCGCAGCGCATCCTAAGAGAACTATGCGTTCGTTCATTACGTTCATAATCGCCCTCGCTGGAATCACGCAACTCTGGGCGGAGCAACGACGCACCGATAAAATTCTGATCCAAGGCAACCCTGCTGGTACTCAAATGATACACACCGATGCCGCAGGCCTTACACACGTCGAATATTCCTATAACGATCGCGGACGCGGCGATCACATCATCGCAACGTGGAAACTCGACGCTGCTGGAGTACCCACTGAATACGAAGGACGCGGCAACAATTATATGAAGGCGCCCGTCGAGGAGAGATTCGATTTTAAAAATGGGAAAGCACACTGGAAAAATCGCAGCGAACAAGGTGAGCAAGCCGTCACAAGCGAAGCGTTCTACATCCCAGTGAACGCCCCGCCAGAATTTACTGGCGTGCTCGCGCGTGCTCTGCTCAAGGCCCCTGGTCACAAGCTGCGACTACTGCCAGCTGGCGAGGCAAGTATCGAGGATTCAGGCAAGCTCAGTGTCAAAAGTATAACCGGCAGCGCGGAACTAACTCAATACAGGATTATTGGCCTTTCTTTTACGCCGCAGACGATCTGGCTCGATCACAACGGCGACACGGCGGCAAGCGTGTCGAGCTGGTTCTCTGTCGTTCAAGCTCCGTTTGAAGGGGCAATTCCGCATTTGCGAGAAGCCCAACAAGCGGCAGACAACGTTTGGTCGGAACGCTTCGCGCGTCAGGTTACGCACGTTCCAAAAAGCGATCTTTTGATCCGCAGCGCACGTCTGTTCGACCCGCGTGACCTCAATGTCACTCCGAGAATGAGTGTGCGCGTGCGTGGCGATCGCATCATCCGTATCGGCCCTGACGCCGACTTAAAAGCGTCCGCGGACGCCGAGATTATCGACGCGCGCGGGCAATTTTTGATGCCCGGGCTGTGGGATAATCATCAACATTTCAGCGACATCGACGGTCCGCTCGATCTCGCTAACGGCGTCACAAGTGCACGCGACATGGCGAATGACACGGATACTTTTCTACAACGCGTCGCGCGTTTCGATAATGGCAGCGAGCTCGGGCCGCGCGTATTGAAAGCCGGTATTATTGACGGCACTGGCGAGTTCGCCGGGCCGACCAAGATGCGCGTCGATACGGCTGAGCAGGCGATCAAAGATGTAGATTGGTATGCCGACCATGGCTACGCGCAGATCAAGATTTATTCGTCCGTCAAACCTGAGTTAGTCCCAATCATTGCCGATCATGCCCACGCGCGCGGGCTTCGCGTAAGCGGTCACGTGCCGGCCTTCATGTCAGCGTGTCAATTCGTCGAAGGTGGTGCTGATGAAATCCAGCATATCAATTTCATCGAACTGAATTTTCTGTTTCCTGAGGTCAAAGAAACACGAAACCGCGACCGCTTTATCAAAGTCGCCGAGCACGCACGCGAATTTACACCGGACAAACCTGAGGTGCGCGAATTCATCGCGTTCCTGAAGCAACATCACACTGTGCTTGATCCAACCATGGATGCCTTTGAAGGCCTGTTTTGTGGTGATCCAACCGTAGTTATGCCCGGCCTCGAAGACATCGCGCCGCGTTTTCCGCCGCAGGTTCGGCGCCAGCTGTTGAGTGGCGCCCTCGAAGTTCCAAAAGACAAAGAGGTCGCTTATCATGACGCATTCCCGGCGATGTTGCGCTTGTTAAAAGCGCTTCATGACGCCGGGATCACCATCATTCCGGGGACAGATAACCTGGCTGGTTACATGCTGCACCACGAACTTGAGCTCTATGTGCGAGCGGGAATTCCAGCGGCTGAAGTCTTGCGAATGGCGACGCTTAGTCCAGCGCTGGTCATGGGCGTCGACAAGGATCGGGGCGTCATCGCGGCGGGTAAACTCGCCGACATGGTGCTAATCGACGGCGATCCAACTCAAAACATTCGCGATATCAGTAAGATCAAGACGGTGATCAAAGGGGGCAAACTTTATGACCCTGCGGCGATCGAAAAGGCCTTGGGCATCACACCGCGTTAAGAGGGACGGCAGCTGGCGCGCTCTCAGAACGACAGGGTTGTACGAGCTCCCAAAACGAGAGCGTTCGCGATGTTTGTACCGGATGGATGGATCACATATTGAAGGTCGGGTTGCAGACTAAGCCATGGGGTAACCTCGATCTGATATGTTGTCTCCAGTACGATTTCGTAGCCAGGATTTAATCTTCGATCATTGTCTTGAGCGTTGTCGCTCCAATGCCCATAGGCGACAGCCATGCCAAGAACGTCGTTATCTCGTGTTGGAATCAGACCCTTATAGGTCAATCCTCCATCGATATAAAAATTAATGAAGCTGGCTGCCTGTGGACTATATGCAATGTGTGTGAAGACACCCAAGCCTTTATTTGTTGGAGACGCAGCGGTAGTTTGCTGGCGCTTATCATCCGTCTTCGACGCGAGCTCTGAATTAGCAACCGAGTAAAGCATTTGGTCGGCGATGAAATAGAATCCGTAGTTCCAGGGTTGCGCATTGCTAGTGTTTAGATCGGGCGCTGTATCGAACCAGCCACCTAACTTGAACGTGCCAGGCAAACTGCTGGATCCTGACTCTTGGTTCATCCGGAAGCTCAGTTCGTGGATGGAGAAATACCCGTTGGATGAACTTAGACCCCATCGGAATCCATAGCGATTGACCTCTTGAGCGAACGGATTGCCCTGAAAAACAGCGCCGAGGTAACTGAACCAGCTTATTGGCGAAAGCGCTAACCGGATCCCGGGTGTACCCATGGGATAAACCGGGCCTCCATTCGGGATGTTCGTAGAGAGAGTTGGCGGCCAACTCAATGCTCCATTGAGAAAGACAACGGAATATGTGGACACATAAAACTCCGAATCAGCCCCCATTTGGCCCACGCGAATTGAAATACGGTCGCCCAGGAAGTTTTGCTGAAACCAAAGCTCATTCATCCGGACAGTAGGGGACCCCGAAATATTGCTAACCCCAAAGTTGTCCCCCACATACTGGGCAGAAATGTCATGACCGCTCAGCCAGTACCACCGTGTGGAAAAACCAGCTCCTCGCCATCCAAGCAGCTTTTGAAGATCAATGTTCCCCTGAAAGGTCATCAGGCCGGTATAAACTGCTCCGCTTCTGACTCCGCCCGCCGGGTTACCCCAAACCTCGGCCGTATATTGCGTATCAAACGTGATTCCTTTGTCCTCAGCTCTGGTTCGGAAGCCGCCCAATTCTGGGCCGACTCGGATGAATTCATGTTTGTGATCGCGATACACCCAATAGCCTCGTTCACCGTGCCAATAGCCGTAATCATGGTGGTGCCAATATTCGTCGTTCCAGTCGTGATCTCGGCGGTCGTCCTGGGCAAGTCCAGTCAGTGAAGTACCAATTAATAGGCCTGGCACGAGAAGGACTAGAAATAACTTTTTCATCCGAGAGTGCGACAGCAATGTGATCGATCGGCCTTTGCGGTGCGAGTCGTGGTCCTTTCGAAACAGATGTAGTCATCGCGACCTTAAGATTGTTCGGCCTGCGCGTTCAAGCTCGAACGCTTTTGGTTTCAACACAGAATCGACAAATGCGCGAATAGCCGTTTTACTCGCGCCAATACGTTGAAGGCTTTGCATAAATCCGCGCCGAGTAAGGAGCAAATCAGCTTCGTCACGATTATAGTGGCGGCGATCGTTCTTCTTTTTGGTACACCTTCATCCTTCGCAACAACGAAAGGTTTGAGTCAGATTGTGACTCCAGATTTGCAACCGGAAGGCGATCTCTCATTAAGTTTGCAAATTCAAGACAAGCGCATCGCGAACCCGTACCAGTTGCAAGCCGAGCTGGGCCTGACCAACTTTGCTGAGGTGGCAGTATTTCGCGGGTTCCGACCCGACGAATGGATATTGGGCACCGAAATCGGGTTGTTAAGGAAAGAACCTGTTCTTCTTTCAGTTGGATTCATTAACTGGTCGCCACACCTGGATGTAGATCCTCAGCCGTATATCCTAGCTGGCTATTACACCGAGCATAACAAGTTCATCGCCGGAGCCATTCATGCGGGCTACAAAAACGAAGCGATTCTCGGGTATGCGTACGATTTCAATGAGACGTGGCGTCTCCAATTCGATTTCCAAAGCGGCTCTGAAAACTCATCGACCATCGGTTTTACCTGCAACATCACACGCAATTTCCAGTTTAATCCCGCGATTTATTTCAGCAACGACGATCTCAGCCGCGTCTTCGGTTACATTGTCTTCACTTACACGTTTCATTTGTGGGGGGACAAATCCGGAAAAACCGCCGAATCTGCAACGGGACTTTCTAAAAAATAGTTGCAGACTCCGGCACACTGTCAGAAACTCGCGGGCAATGAAAAGTAGCACGAAGACGCGTGCGCTCGTGACCTCTCTCGTTGCTACGGCTTTTCTGTGGATGCTCGCGCTGAGCAGTTCACCGCACTTACACGCTCGAGTCCACTCAGACGCAAATCAGATCGAGCATACATGCGCGGTAACCTTTGTTACATCCGGCAAGTATTCGCATTCCGTTTCATCCCCCGTCATCAGCGCACCTGTACCTCCTTCTGAATTTTCAGAAATTCGCGTGTTGCGCTCGGTTTGGGTTCAACCGCTTTTTCTTAACGCGCACATCTTCGCGCACGCACCGCCCGCGCACTCCTGATCCGTTGATTGTTCCCGCTCGTTCGGGCAGCGGCGTTCAGTGCGTTCCTCACGCTGCTGAATCAACGCGCGCAGAACGCGAATTGATTTGGCGATTTCGCCGACCCTTTGAATCAGGAGTTATGAATGAAAGAAATATTTTTTGTTTTGTTAGGGGTTTTCCCCCTGTCGTTCGTTTACTCGCAGGAATCCACGCCGACTGCGAGTTCATCGCCTGCCCAGCTAGTTTCAAGTACGAGTCCGGCTACAGCAGGAGACGTCGAGGCACTTCGACAGCAAGTGCAATCTCTCACTGAGACAGTGAAGGCTTTGCAGCAACAAGTGACAGATCAGCAGGCGGCGTTGCAAAAGGCAAACCTCACAGGCGAGTCAGGCCTTCCGGAAAATCCGGAGCCTTCTCCGATTGTTGGTGCCGAGCAATCCCCCACACCATCGGGCAGCGCTCCGCCACGATTTCCGACGGAGGACACGTCGGTGGTGAGCTCAACAACGGCGCCGGCTGCTGGCCCCAATCAGTTGCCAGGTAGTTTTCCGACAACGGATACGTCAGTTGTGACGTCCGCCCCTGAAACCATTTCAAGCACGGGTGTCGGGGCCTCGTTAACGCAGCCTATCACAATCGGTAACAGCAAAGCTTACATGAACATCTCACTCGACAGTATGTTCGCGTTGGCGTATTCCAGCGCTGCCAATCTCAATGACATCGAGGTCGGTGACCACGATCCACAACAGCGTGGTTTCAATGCGCGTAACACCGAACTGGCATTCGACGGCGCTGTCGATCCTTACTTCGAAGGGTTCGCGAATATTGTTTTCCTTTTGGACAATGACAACCAAACCGAAGTCGAACTTGAGGAAGCATTCCTGCAAACGACGAGTCTGCCATACAATCTGCAATTGAAAGGCGGGCAGTTCCTGGCCGCCTTCGGGCGGCTGAATCCGACGCATCCTCACACTTGGGATTTCGCGGACACGCCTCTCGTTAACGGCTTGCTTCTGGGCCCTGACGGATTGCGCGGCGTTGGCGCCCAGGCTTCTTGGACGTTGCCAGTACCGTGGTATTCGCAACTGATCTTTGCGTCTCAAAACGGACGCGGTGAGAGCGGATTTTCGTTTCGGAATCCTGGTGACAATGGAATGTTCTTCGACCGCATAACGACCAATCGTGAGGCGCGGGGTCTGCAGGATTTTGTCTGGATCCCGCGCTTCGAAAATTCTTTTAACCTAACCGAGACGCAGACCGTCTTGGCGGGCGTTTCCGGAGCGTTTGGGTCGAACGAGACTGGCGCGCATTCGCGAACTCAGATTTATGGCGCAGACCTTCTTTACAAGTGGAAAAGCTCGCATGCCGAAGGCGGATTTCCGTTTGTGAAATGGCAGACAGAATTCATGTATCGGCGTTTCCAAGCTGGCCATGGTGCGGATGATTCATTTCCTGTCGCCGAAACCTTCCACGACTGGGGAATGTATTCGCAGGTGCTGTGGGGATTTAAAAAAGGATGGGTCGCTGGCGTTCGTGGCGATTATGTGCATATGCAGGACTCGACCTATACCGATGACCTTGATCGGCAATCACGGTGGCGGCTTAGCGCTAATCTCACGTGGTACCCGACTGAGTTTTCAAAAATCCGATTGCAGTACAACCAGGATTTTCTCGAGGAGAACTTTTTCCTCTCTGCCCGGGAGGTCGAGTCAGTGTTTCTCCAGTGGGAATTCATTCTTGGCTCCCATGGGGCCCACAAGTTTTAACTGATGAAAAAAATTCTTTTGCTCCTGTTAGCAGTTGGCACATGCGCTATCGCAGCACAGGCAAAACTAAACGTGGTCGCGACTTTGCCGGATTTCGGCTCACTCGCTCGCGAAATTGGTGGCGATAAAGTCAGCGTGACTGTCCTGGCGAAAGCCACCGAGGATCCACACTTCGTCGATGCGCGACCCAGCTTCGTCGTATCGCTGCGCAACACAGATGTCTTAATCGATGGCGGCGCAGAACTAGAGGTCGGCTGGTTGCCTCCGCTTCTGCAAAACGCGAGAAACCCGAAGATCGAGGTAGGCAAACCTGGACGAATCCAGGCGTCGCAAGGCATTCAGCTCATGAACGTGCCAGCAAACGTCACCCGCGCTGCCGGTGACGTTCATGCGCTCGGTAATCCGCATTTCACCGTTGATCCGATCATTGCCAAGGCAATTGCACAACACATCGCGCAATCGTTTTCCGCTTTGGATCCGGGCAATGCCGCATTTTACCAGGCGAACTACCAGAAGTTTG
>Ga0306920_100015483_pt1 | contig 10456 bp, 10 predicted proteins | sample flu12Cox44000170_FD_204666 | JGI IMG/M metagenome (GOLD analysis project Ga0306920, IMG submission 204666) | Lab enrichment of tropical soil microbial communities from Luquillo Experimental Forest, Puerto Rico - flux4day.12C.oxic.44.000.170 (v2)... | ecosystem: Environmental > Terrestrial >... | reverse complement strand
CGACGCCTACCGCCGCACGCGCAAGCCGAAGGACATCCTCTGGAACCGGTGGGTCGCCCGGCCCCTGGCCGCGGCGCTCATCGTGCCGCTCGCGCGCACGCGCATCACGCCGAACCAGATCACCCTCCTGACGCTGCCGGTGTTTCTGGCCGGCGCGGCGCTGATCGCGGTCGGGCCCGGCTGGGGCGCGCTCGTCGGCGGCGCCGCGGTGATCGAGCTCTCCTACGTGCTCGACTGCGCCGACGGGCAGCTCGCCCGCCTCAAGGGGACCTCCTCGCCCGCGGGCGCCCACCTCGACTTCCTGATGGACGAGCTCAAGGCCTTCGCGCTCGTCGCGGCCGCTGCCCTCCGCCTGTGGGGTGAGGCGCGGCAAGCCCGCTGGCTCGTCGAGGGGCTCGCCGGGCTCGCCGTCGTCGCCGCGGCGATCAGCCTGACCACGTTCATGCGCCGCCCCGAGTACGCGCAGGCCACGGGCGCGACCGTCCGGCACGGCGCGGGCGACTACGGCGAGGGGTTCGACGCCCCCGCCCCGGCCCGTTCGCTGTCGCCGCTGGCGGTGGTCGAGGCCGTCGGCCGCTTCATCGTCCACTACCCGAGCTACATCCTGTTCGTGGCGCTCGCCAACCGCATCGATCTCTTCCTGCACGCCTACCTGGCGATGAACGCCGCCTACGCCGCGCGCGCGCTCCTGACCATCACCGTGAAGCTGGGGCGCGCGCGATGAAGGCGATCATCGTCGCCGCGGGGCGCGGGCGTCGCCTCGGCTCGGAGACCGAGGCGCTGCCGAAGTGCATGGTGGAGGTCGGCGGCCGCCCCATCCTGCATTGGCAGCTCGACGCGCTCGCCGCCGCCGGCGTCGACGATGTGGTGGTCGTGCGCGGCTACCGCGGTGACTGCATCGCCCCGGCGCCGGGCAGCGGCCTCCGGCTCCGCTTCGTCGAGAACCCCGACTGGGCCGAGAACAACATCCTCACCTCGCTGTTCTACGCCGAGCACGAGATGGACGGCGGCTTCCTGTTCTCGTACTCGGACATCGTGTTCGCCCCCGACCACGCCCGCCGGCTCGCGACGGCGCCCGGCGCCGTGGCCCTCGTCGTCGACCGCCGCTGGCGGGACGCCTACGACGGGCGCACGCTCCACCCGGTGAGCGAGGCCGAGCTCGCGCGTGTCGACGGTGACGGCGAGAACGCGCGCATCACCCGCGTAGGCAAGCGCCTCGTGGCCGCCGAGGAGGCGGTCGGCGAGTTCATCGGCCTGGCGCGCTTCTCGCCCGAGGGGGCCGCGGCGTTGCGGCAGGTCTGGCGGGAGGCGCGCGCCCGCGGCCTCGCCACCCCGTTCGGCGCGGCGGCGTCGCTGGCCCAGGCCTACCTCACCGACGGGCTCAACGCCCTCACCGAGCGCGGCGTCGCGCTCGCCTCGCTCTACATCGACGGCCGCTGGCGCGAGATCGACACCGGGCAGGATCTGGCCCGCGCCCAGGCCGTGGTGCCGACCTGGGGCTGGTGATGCCCGGGCCGGATCCCGGGCACTGGCTCCACCGGCTGACCGCCGCCGAGTGGCTCGCCGCCGCGGAGACCGAGCTCCACCACGCCGACGAAGCGCTCGGGCGGCGCGCCGTCCGCCCGGGGGTCACGCACGCCCGTCGCGCGGCAGGGATGGCCTGGAACGCCGTCCTCGTCGGCGCGCCCGACGAGCGCTTCGGCCGGAGCTACATGGACCACGTCAACGCGCTCGCCGACGACGCGGCCGCGCCCGATCCCGTCCGCGCCGCCGCCCGGACGCTGCGCGAGACGTCTGCGGCGCCCCCGGCGCTGGTCAAGCTCGGGCGCGCGGGCGTGGACACGGCCCCGCTCGAGGCGGCCCGGGCCATCGTCGCGCACGCCCGGTCGCGCTGTCAGGTCAACGAGAACGGGTAGCCCGGTCGCGCTGTCAGGTCAGCGAGAACGGGTAAGAGACGATCTGGCTGCCGTTCGAGAGGCGAAACCGGATGCCGCCCACCACGCCTTTGACACATCCGTAGAGCCCGCCTTTCTGAAGGATGGACGGCGCCTCGACCCGCACGCCGCGCACGTGGCCGGTGCGCTGGATGCGGAACTTGATCGTGACCCGCCCCGGGACGTAGGTCTCCTCGTCGGGGCGCGCGCGGGCGATGCAGCCCAGGATCGCCTCTTCCTTGGCCCGGAACCGATCGTCGATCTGGTCCTGACCGAGCTCGTGCGAGCCGCTGTCGTCGGTGGCGTCCCCCAGGTGGACCACGTCGGGACGGGAGATGTCGTCCCCCTGGCTGACCATCTTCAGATCGGCCGCCGACAGCTTGATGGGCTCCGGGTCCGGCTCGGGGGGTGGCGGAGCCGGGGCCCGGGCCGGCCGAGCCCCCCCCCGCGCCCGCTCCGGCGCTCGCGGGGGCCCCGTCGTCGCGGGCGAGGCGGAGCGCGCCGCGCCGCCGCCGCTTCTTCTTCTCCTTGACCTCCCTGGCCGGCGCATCGGCGTCCACGGCCGCGCTGGCGTGTGCCGGGGGATGCCGCAGCTCTTTCCAGTAATAGAAGCCGCTGAAGGCGAGGCCGGCCACGACCAGCCCGAGGAGGAAACCCTTCATCTCGCGCTGGCGCTAGCGTAGCCGCCCCCCGCGACGCGGGCCACCCCCCAGCTTGACCTCGCCGAAGCTAAGGCACTATCTTTGGTGGGCTTCGGGCGCCCGGGACCAGCTGCGCAGGTCCAGGCCGCACCGGGACGCAGGAAAACCAAGGAGACATCCAAGCTCATGAAGAAGGCTGATCTGGTCGACCAAATCGCGCAGCAAAAGAACCTGCCGCGACCGCAGGTGGAGACGACGATCGACGCGCTCATCGACGCCGTTGCCGCAGGCCTCGCGCGCGGAGAGCGGATCGACCTCCGTGGCTTCGGCGCCTTCGCCGTCCGCGAATCCGCGGCCCGCACGGGGCGCAACCCGCAGACCGGTGCACCGATCCAGATCGCGGCGCGCCGCGTACCCACCTTCAAGGCCGGCAAGGAGCTGCGCGACAAGGTCAACAGCACCGGCGCGTAGCGGCGGCCTCGCCGCCTCGAGCCTGCTAAGCCCCGCAACACGGCAAGAACAAGACGTATGGGTACTCGGCTTTTCATCGGCAATCTTTCGTACAACGTCACCGAGCAGGAGCTCCGGGAGGCGTTCGGTGGGGAGGGGATCGAGGTTCGCAGCGTGCGCCTCGCACTGGACCGCGAGAGCGGCCGGCCGCGCGGCTTCGCCTTCGTCGAGACCATGAACGACGAAGGGGCGAAGGCCTCGATCGAGAAACTCTCCGGGCGCGTCCTGCAAGGGCGCCCCATCATCGTCGAGGAGGCGCAGGCCAAGCCGGCCGGTCCGCGTCCCGGCGGCGGGTTCGGCGGAGGTCCGCGTCCGGGCGGCTTCGGCGGCGGGGGGCCCGGCGGGCCACCCCGCGGCCCGGGTGGCCCCGGCGGCCCGCCTCGGGGTCCGGGTGGCCCCGGTGGTTTCGGCGGCGGAGGAGGCGGCGGCGGGCCGCGTCCCGGCGGCTACGGGCCGCCGCGCACGGGGCCGGGGGGCCCGCCGCGCGACTTCGGACCGCCACGAGGCCCGGGGGGCTTCCGCGGCGGGGGCGTGGATGCCCGCGGCGGCGGCGGCCGGGGCGACGCCCCGCCCCGGCGCGAGCGGCCGGAGAAGAAGCGTTCGACGCGCCCCAAGCCGGAAGAGCGGGAGAGGGGCAATTGGCGCTGGGACCGGAACCCCGACGACGAGTAAGCCGGGGGCGAGAGGGGGGTAGAAACACGGGGGCGGTACCGCCGAGGGGGGGACGGTGAGGGCGGCGCGGATCCTGGTCGTCGACGACGATCCGTGGATCCAGCGCCGCGTGGCCAGCACGCTCGGACAGCGCGGGCACCAGGTCAGCTTGGCCGGGGACGCCCAGGCGGCGCTCGCCGTGGCCACCAAGCTGCGCCCCGACCTGATCGTGACCGTCGCCTCGCTCCCCACGATCGACGGCTGGCCCTGGTGGCAGCGGCTGCGGGCCTCGCCGGCCGCGGCCGACACACCGATCCTGTTCCTGCGCTCCGTGCTCGACGCCACGACGGAGATCGAGGGGCTCGGCCCGCGCGACGCAAACCTGCGCAAGCCGTTCCGCGTGGAAGATCTGGAGCAGGCCGTCGTTCAAGCACTGGGGGATACGCTCGTGGGACCGACGACGAACGCGCCGCACGCGGCCCAGCCGGCGCCGCCCGCGCGTCCGCACCGGGCGGTCGATCCGACGAAGCCATCGGCAGGATTCCGCCCGCTGTCGGCGCTGCGCGGCGAGCTCGATCAGGTGAGCCTCTCGAGCGTGCTCACCATCCTGGAGATGGAGCGCAAGACGGGCCTCTTGCTCGTCGAGCGCTCGCCGGCGGTGGCCCGCATCTACCTGCGCAGGGGGCGCGTGATCCGGGCCCAGATCGAGGAGCCCGCGCTCTCCGGCACCGCCGCCGTCTACGAGATCCTGGGCTGGACGGCTGGGGCGTTCGACCTCCTCGCCTGCGACGTGGGGGGCGTCGACGATGTGCAGACCTCGACCACCTTCCTGCTGATGGAGGGGGCCCGGCGCGCCGACGAGGCCCGCGAGACCGAGCGGATCGCCGCGGGCAGCGCTGCGGGCACGGAACACGGTAAGCTCTGAGCGTGGCCGGAGAGGTCATCGCCCTGGACATCGTCGTACCGCCCGAATGCGGCGGCTGGCGCCTCGACCATTTCCTCAAGCGGCGGATCGGCCGGCTGTCGCGCACGCGCATCCAGGCGATCATCGGCGAGCAGATCTCCTTCCCCGACGGGCGGCGGGTGCGCCCGGCCTCGCCCGTCCGCGCGGGAGAGACGATCCTGCTGCGGCGGCCGGCGCCCAACGAGCCCGAGGTGCCGCGCCGCTTCGACGTCCTCTACGAGGACGCGCACGTGCTCGTCGTCGACAAGCCCGCCGGCCTCCCCATGCACACCACGGCCAAGTTCTGGCGCAACACGCTGACCGCCGTGCTGCGCGAGCGCTACCCCGGTGAGTCGATGGAGGTGGCGCACCGGATCGACCGAGAAACCTCGGGCATCGTGCTCGTCGCGCGCGGCCCCGCCGTCGCCCGCCGGCTGACGATGGCCTTCGCCCGCCGCCAGGTCGACAAGACCTACCTGGCGCTGGTCAAGGGGCACCCGCCCGACGCCGGGCGGATCGACCTGCCGCTCAAGCTGCTCGACACGCCCTCGCACGTGATGATGGGGGCGGCGGCTCCGGCAGAAGACGGGCTGCCGTCGGTGACCCGCTTCGAGGTCGTGCGCCGGTTTCCCGCCCACGCCCTCCTCGCCGCCCACCCCGAGACCGGCCGCCAGCACCAGATCCGCGTCCACCTCGCGGCCGTCGGCCACCCGATCGTCGGCGACAAGCTCTACGGCGCGAGCGAGCGGCTGTTCATGCGCGCCTGCGACGAGGGGGTGACGCCGGAGTTGCTCGCCGCGTTCGACGGCCTCCCCCGCCAGGCGCTGCACGCCCACCGCCTCACCTTCCCGCACCCGGAGACGAAACAGCGGCTCACCATCGAGAGTCCGCTCCCCGCGGACCTCGTCGCGCACATCGAATCGCTGGCGTAGTCAGGGGCCCGTGTCGGGCGAGGTCGCCAGCACGCGGGAAACGCTGAGATCGATGCGCGAGAGGAGCAGGCCCGCGAGCGAGCGGAACTCCGCGCGCGGCACGCCGAGCTTGCCGCACATCGCCTGCTCGGTGGCCTCGAGCACCTCGGCCCGCGCACGCGCGATCCAACGCGACACGGTCGACTGGTTGACCTTGTAGATGTTCGCGATCTGCTCGTGGGAGAGGCCGCTCACCGTGGTCAGGCGCAGGAGCAACCGATCGCGATCGGGGAGCGCGCGGAGCGCGCCGCGCACCGCGGTCTCGAACTCGACGCGGTAGCGGGCCCGCAGGTAGTCGGCCTCCGGGTGGTGGTCCGACGGGATCAGCTGATCGGCGTCGGGATCGGAGGCGACGGCGCGCGCAGCGTCCCGGCGCAGGTCGAGCGCGATCCGCTGCGCGGCGACCGCCACCCAGCCGGCGAGCGGGCCACGGCCGGCGTAGGAGAGGATGCGCGGCGCGGCGCTGCCGGTCCCCACGAACAGCCGCTGCCAGAGGATCTGGCGAACCTCGTCGCGCAGCTCCGGGCTGCGATCGACCCGCGCCACCGCGGCCACGACCGCGGCCCCGCACAGCTTGTCGACCAGGGCCAGCGCCCCGGGGAGCCGATCCATGCAGGCCACCGCCAGCGCGAAGTCCTCCGCGTAGAGCTCGGCGAGCCCGGCGCCGACGTCGTCGCCGATGGTCCGCGCCAGCTGAGCCACGAGGTGCGACGGGTCGATGGCCAGCTCCGGCCAGGCCCGGGCGGCCCGGGCCACGATGTCGGCGAGCCGTTCTTGAAGGTCTGGCGGCCCGCCCGGGCGGGCCCGCCCGCGGAGGAACACGGACGCCCAATCGGGCCCGGTCGAACCGCTCATACCCGTAGGCTATCATCGGCCTGGCCCGGATGGCTTGTCTCGACGAGCAGACAGTCGTTGCCTTCGTGAGCGGGGCGCTCGGCGGCGCGGCCCTGGCCGAGGTCGAGCGCCACCTCGTGGGGTGCGAGGCCTGCGCGGCCCTGGTGGCGGTGGCGGCCCCGGACGCCGCCACCCGCCGCCGGGTGGCCTCGAGCCCCCCCCGCCCCGGGGGCTTCGTCGGCCGTTACCGCCTGGTGCGCCTCGTGGGGCGCGGGGGGATCGGCGAGGTCTACGCCGCCCACGACCCCGAGCTCGACCGCAAGGTGGCGATCAAGATCCTGCGCGCCGACGCCAACCCGGACGACATCGGGGCGGCGCGGCTCCAGCGCGAGGCCCAGGCGGTAGCGAAGCTGTCGCACCCCAACGTGGTGGCGATCTACGACGTGGGGACCGCGGCGGGGCGGGTGTTCCTCACGATGGAGCTGGTCGAGGGCGAGACCCTGGCCGCCTGGCTCGATCGGGAGCGGCGGACGCAGGAAGAGATCCTGACCATGTTCCAGATGGCCGCCCGCGGGCTCGCGGCCGCCCACCGGGCGGGGATCGTCCACCGGGACTTCAAGCCCCAGAACGTGATGGTCGCCGCCGACGGGACGCCGCGGGTGATGGACTTCGGCTTGGCGGCCGTCGCCGCCGCGAACGCCCCCCGCCTGACCCGCGTCGGCTCGATCCTGGGGACGCCGCTCTACATGGCGCCCGAGCAGCTCGTCGGCAAACCCGTCGACAAGCGCGCCGATCAGTTCAGCTTCTGCGTGGCGCTCTACGAGGCGCTCTACGGCGAGCGCCCCTTCGACGGCAGCGACTTCGCCGCCCTGCGCGCCGCCGTGCTGAGCGGGCGCCCGCGCCCGCCGGGGTTCGGCAGCGGCGTCCCGCGCACCCTCCGCGCGGCGCTGCTGCGGGGACTGTCGCTCGACCGCGACCGCCGCTTCCCCACCATGGAGGAGCTCTCCGGCGCGATCGCCCGGGCCACCCGACGGCGGGGAGCGCTGACGGCGTCGATCGCCGCGCTCGCCCTGGCGCTGGGCGGTGTCGCCGGTGGGCTCTGGTGGCAGGGCCGGGGGCGGTCGTTCGCCGCCGCGCCCTGCGCGGGCGCGCCCGCGAAGCTCGCCGCCGCCTGGCCCCCGGCCCCCGAGGATCCCCGGCGCCGGGAGGCGCGAGCGGCGTTCGTGGCCTCGGGCGAGACCGACGCCGGCGCCCGTTTCGATCGCGCGAGCCAGACCCTCGACGCCTATGCCAGCGGCCTCGCCAGCCTCTACAACCGATCCTGCGACGCGATCGCCCGCGGCGCCGAGTCGCCCGACGTCGCCGCCCTGCGCGCCGCCTGCCTCGACGAGGAGGTGCGGGAGCTGGCCGCGCTCACCGAGGTCCTCGCCCACCCTGACGGCAAGGTCGTCCGGCGCGCGTCGCGCGCGGCCCTCCGCCTGCGCCCCCTCGACGCCTGCACCGACGGCGCCGCCCTCAAGGCCGTCCCCCTGCCGCCTGCCGACCCCGCCACCCGCGCGCGCGTCACCGAGCTCGACGCCCGGCTCGCCACGCTGCGTGCCCAGTCGGAGGCCGGCGACGACTGGCAGGCGCTCCGCCCCCTCGCCGCCCTCGCCGACGAGGCGCGCGCCATCGGCTACGACCCGCTCGTCACGGAGACGCTGCTCGTGTACGCGCGCGTCCGGGCGCCGTTCGATCCCGACGGCGCCGCGCCTCTCTACGAGGAGGCGTGGAAGCGCGCCGAGGCGACGCGCAGCGAGGAGACGGCGGCCGAAGCGGCGATCCGGATGCTGGCCATCGTGGGCGGCGTGCAGCATCACTTCGACGCCGGCGAGCGCTGGGCCCGCATCGCGGAGACCGTCATCGAGCGGGGCGCGGTCGGGCCCCGGCAGCGGGCGGCCTTCTTCGACGCGCGCGGTGCGCTGGCTGCCGCGCAGGGGAAGTGGCGCCCCGCCGGCTCGGACTTCGCGAGCGCCGTCGCCGTGCGCGAGCAGGGCCTCGGGGCCCAGCACCCGGACCTCGCCCCGTCGCTGGTCGGCCAGGCGCGCGCCAAGCTGGCGCTCGGCGAGTCCGGGCCCGCCGTCGAGGTGTCGACCCGGGCGCTCGCCATCGCGGGCGCCGTGTATCCCTCGGACGCGTACGAGGCGTCGTCGGCGCGGGTGGCCAGGGGCCTCGCGCTCGTGGCCCTCGAGCGGCCGGCGGAGGCGCGGGCGGACCTCGAGCTCGCGCGTGACGCGTTCGAGCGCCAGCTCGGCAGCGATCACCCGTTCCTCGCCGACCCGCTCACGGGGCTCGGCGAGGCCTGCCTCGTCGAGGGGCACCCGGCGGAGGCGCGGGGCTTCCTCGAGCGCGCCTGGGAGCTGCGGTCCACGCACCTCGCCGACGGCGGCGCGCGCGAGCAGACCGCCTTCGACCTCGCGCGGGCGATCTGGGACGCGGCCCCCGGGGACCGCGCGCACGCCCTCGAGCTGGCCACCGACGCGCTGGAGGGCTACGCAGCGTTCCCCGACCTCGCCGCCCGGCGCGCCGTCGTCGAGCGGTGGGTCGAGGCGCGCCACCTCCCGAGCGCGCGGGCCCACGGGCGGGACCGCGATCGCGCCGCTGCTCCCCCGCGCGGCGAGCCCGAGCCCGGGTCCGAGGGCGGCGACGTCGGCCCCGACGGCGAGCCGGCCAAGCTCTGAGCTCCGGACGGCCGCCGGAGCGGCTTAGCTCTTCGGGGCCAGCTCCTCGTCGACGATTCGCTTGACGGCGGCGGCCTCGAGCTTCCCTTTGTGCGCCTTCATGACGTCGCCGACGACGCGCCCGGCCTGCTTGGCGTCGGAGACGCCGAGGCGGGCGAGCGTCTCGCGCACGATCGCGCGCACCTCGTCGTCCGATGCTTGCTTCGGAAGGAAGCGGGCGCAGAAACCGATCTCGAAGTCGATCTGGGGGATCGCTTCGGCGCCGCGCGCACCGATCGCGACGTACTCCTCGCGGGATTTCCGCAGCTGTTTCTGATAGGCGCCGATGACGTCCAGCCACAGCGCGTCGTCGAGCGGCCCTTTGAAGCCCGCCGCCGTGCGCCGTTCCATGTGCTTCGTCTTGATCATCCGGATGCAGTCGGCCGTGCGGGCATCCTTCGCGCGCATGGCCTCCTTGAGCAGCTCCTGGAGCTGGGCTTCGACGGGCAACGGCGCGGACATGGGCGCCAAGGTAGGCCCAAACGCCTGCCCTCGCAACCGTAACGCCCCGGAAGGCCACGATTTCGTGACACGATCTGTGAACACACGGCACGGTCCGCGGCGGGCCTCACGGCCGAGGTGCTATAGTCCCGAACAGTTCGGGGATTCGTTCTTCGGCGCGCGGCTTGCTTCCTCTTTACCGTGGAGCCATGCGAAGCATCAGGATCACGGTTTTCGTTTCCCTGATCGGTGGGGCCGCCACCTTCGGCCCGCGCACGGCCCGCGCCCAGGACGCGCCGGCGGAGATGGCCGCGCAGGCGCAGGCCGGCGCCCCGCAAGAGAACCCGATCCCCCCCGGTGTCGAGGGGCACGCGGTCCCGTACTCGAGCGGCGGCTACTGCTACGGCGGCCCGCACCCGGCGCCTGGCGGCGGCTGGGAGGCCGTGCAGACGGCGCACGTGCACGACTACGCGCCGTTCGACATGCGCCTCTTCGCCTACCGAAGCGGCTGCTACTACTTCATCGGCGACCCGCGGGACTTCGGCTACACCGGCCAGGTCTACAGCTACTACGGCGCCCACCCCGTCGCTGACGTCTACGGCGGCGGATGGTGCTTCATGATCGGGCCGCACTACCACTGGTGGCGGCCGTGGTCGCCGTACTTCACGACGGTAGGATCCTGGTACTACTGGCAGGGGCCGTACGACCCGTTCTTCTGGGCCTACTGGCCGTTCTACTCCTTCTACTACCGGAGTTACTACCCGACGTACTA
>Ga0306920_100015482_pt1 | contig 10456 bp, 10 predicted proteins | sample flu12Cox44000170_FD_204666 | JGI IMG/M metagenome (GOLD analysis project Ga0306920, IMG submission 204666) | Lab enrichment of tropical soil microbial communities from Luquillo Experimental Forest, Puerto Rico - flux4day.12C.oxic.44.000.170 (v2)... | ecosystem: Environmental > Terrestrial >... | reverse complement strand
CGAGGCGGCCGCGAGCAGCCACAGCACACCGACCGCCCCTGCCACGGCGCCTCCCCTTCTTTGCCGGCGCCGCCCCATGGACCTTCCGCTCCTCCCGACCGCCCAGCGACTAGACGCTCACGTGGGCCGGCTACAAAATGTTAACGGCAGAATCCTGCGACAGGAAGCGCCTCGTGCAGCAGCATCACCTGTTGGGAAATGGGACCTCGGTGCGCCGGCAATCGTCATGAGCTTGCCGCCTGCGGTAACGCCGATCGGGCGCGCAGTCTGCGTGTATTGCGCCTCGAGCCGCATTGCTCATCCTGACTATCGCGCGGCGGCTCGGCGGCTGGGCGAGGTGCTCGCGGCTGAGGGAGTGGGGATCGTCTACGGCGGAGGCGCCGCCGGCTCCATGGGCGCGCTCGCCGATGGCGCGCTCTCACACGGAGGACGCGTGATCGGTATCCTGCCGCGATTCATGGCGGATCTCGAATGGGGGCACAAGGGGCTGACCGACCTGCAGCTGGTCGAGGATCTGCGTACCCGCAAGCACCTGATGCTGACGCTCAGCCAGGCAGCGATTGCGCTGCCCGGCGGCTCGGGCACGCTGGAAGAGCTGCTGGAAGCAATTACCCTCAAGCGGCTCGGGCTGTACCTCAATCCCATCCTGCTGGTGAATACGCGCGGCTTCTTCAGCCCGCTTCTCGAGCTGCTCGCGCGCGCGGTCGAGGAGCGATTCATGGATCAGCGGCACCTGCTGATGTGGCAGGTGGTCGGCGCGCCCGAAGAGGTGCCCGAGGCGCTCGCCAACGCACCGGCATGGAGCGCCGAGGCCCGCGCCTTCGCATCCGTCTGAGCCGCGAGGCGCACTCCCCGATCGCGATGCGGGGCCGGTATCAGGCCTTCCGTGCCGCGGCGAGATCGAACGGCAGCGAGCGCAGGCGAATGCCGGTCGCTGCGCGCACTGCATTGGCGACCGCCGGCGCGATCGGCGCCGTGCCGGGCTCACCCACCCCGGTGGGCGCATTCGAAGAGGGCACAATGTGCACCTCGATGACGCGCGGCATGTCGTTGATGCGCAGCACCTGGTACTGGTGGAAGTTGCTCTGATCGACGCGCCCGTCGGTGAGCGTGATGCGCCCCATCAGCGCCGCCGAGAGTCCGTAGCCGATGCCGCTCTGCATCTGTGCACGAACGACATCCGGGGTGACGGCAACACCGCAGTCCACCGCACACACCACGCGATCGACGGTGATGTGGTCGCCGCGCACGGTCACCTCGGCCACCTGGGCGACGACGGAGTTGAAGGACTCCTGCAGCGCGACACCGCGTCCGCGGCCGCCGCCCTTGGCAAAGGGCTGGTCCCAACCGGCCTTCTCGGCCGCGAGGCGCAGTACGCCGATGTGGCGCTCGCGCTTGCCGAGAAGCTGCAGGCGGAAGGCGACCGGGTCCTTGCCGGCTGCATGCGCCAGCTCATCGATCATCACTTCCTTGGAGAATGCCATGTGCGTGTGCCCGACGGCGCGCCACCACAGCACCGGCACGCCTACCCTCGGTGCCGTCCAGCTCACCTGCACGTGGTCGAGGTCGTAGGCTTCCGCTGCGTTGCCTTCGACGGCCGTCGGATCGATGCCGTTCTTGATCATCCCTGCAAACGGTGAGTTGCCAAGGATCGACTGGCCGACGATGCGCTGACGGTAGGCCACCTTGCCGTCCCTGGCGATGGCAGCGCTGATGCGGTGGTAGTTGAGCGGCCGGTAGCGACCACCGGTGATGTCATCCTCGCGTGTCCACACGAGCCGCACCGGGTACTTGCCGCCGGTCGCCTTGGCTATCGAGGCAACTTCCGCGATGAAGTCTGATTCGGGATTCGCGCGCCGCCCGAAAGTGCCTCCGGCGGCGAGCGTGTTGATGATCACCTGTGCAGGAGTCAGCCCGACCGCAGCGGCGGCGTTCGCCTGATCGAGGGTCTGCAACTGGGAGCCGGCCCAGATCTCGCACTTGTCCGGGCTCAGCCGGCACACCGCAGTGAGGGGCTCCATCGGCGCGTGCGCGAGATACGGAAACTCGAACTGCGCCTCGATGCGTGCCGTGGCGTGTGCCAGTGCCGCTGTGACATCGCCGCGCTCGGCTACCGTCAATGCCTCGGTGCCACGAGCCAGTGCACGGTACTCCTGCAACAGTGCGCTGGTGCCACGCTTCTCTGCCGCCGACTCGTCCCATGTCACGCTGAGCGCCTCGCGGCCCTGGCGCGCCGACCACATGTCGCGGCCGATCACCGCCACGCCGCGCGGGATCTGCACCACATCGATGACCCCGGGAACCGCCTTCGCGCGCGTGGCATCGAACGAGCTCACCTTGCCGCCAAAGCGCGGCGGCCGCAGCACGACCGCAGTCATCATCCCCGGCAGCATCACATCGATCGCGAACTGCTGCGTACCGGTCGATTTCGCGCGCGCATCGAGGCGCGGCAGATTCTCGTTGCCGATGATCCTGAAGGCAGCGGGGTCCTTGAGCTTCACTCCCGTCGGAACCGGCTGCGCGGCCGCGCCCGAGGCGAGCTCGCCGAAGGTGGCCTTGCGGCCGCTGCCGTGCGACAGGATGCCCGCGCTCACCGCAATCTCCGCGGGGGCCACGCTCCAGGCCTTGGCCGCCGCCGCCACGAGCATGGCACGTGCGGTCGCGCCCGCCTCGCGCAGCTGTTGCCAGGAGTTGGCGACGGCAGTCGAACCGCCGGTGCCCTGCACCTTTCCTCCGAAGGCGAGGTTACCGTAGAGCGGAACCTGGGCCGGCGCACTCTCGACTCGCATCTGCTCCCAGGACGCATCGAGCTCTTCGGCGACGATGGCGGGCAGCCCGGTCCAGACCCCTTGTCCGGCTTCGAGGTGCTTGCAGATCACTGTCACCGTGTTGTCCGGTGCAACGCGCACGAAGGGCAGTGCGAGTGGCGCGGCGGCAGCCCCGCCGGCGGACACGCCGCCGGGCGCCGGGCCCGCGCCGCAGCCCGGCAGCACGATGCCAAGCGTCAGCCCCGAGCCGGCGAGTGTCGTGAACTGCAGAAACTGCCGCCGGGTAACGGGAGCCGCCGGGCGCGGCGGCCCCGAAGCTTCATCAGCAGACTCGAGACCGCCAGTGTGCTGTGGCAGGTACATGTTGCGCTCCTTCAACCGTGCACCGGCGCTGCGGAAGACAGCGCCTCCGCCGCCTGGTGAATCGCCTCACGGATGCGCAGGTAGGTCGCACAGCGGCAGATGTTGCCCGCCATTGCGGCATCGATGTCGGCATCGGTCGGCTTCGGCTTCGCCGCGAGCAACGCGGCCGCCGACATGATCTGCCCGCTCTGGCAGTAACCGCATTGCGGCACGTTGCGCTCGATCCATGCCGCCTGCACCGCACGGCCTGCGGAGCTCGACAGGCCTTCGATGGTGGTCACCTTGCGGTCCTGCGCTGCAGACACCGGCGTCACGCACGAGCGTGTCGGCTGGCCGTCAAGATGTACGGTGCACGCGCCGCACAGCGCCATGCCACAACCGAATTTGGTGCCGGTGAGCTGCAGGTGGTCGCGAATGGCCCACAGCAGCGGCATGTCGGGAGCGATATCGAGTTCGCGGTCGACACCATTCACGGTCAGTTTCACGGACATCGAGGATCTCCAGTCTGGCGGCTCATTGAGCGCGTGCGGTCGACTCGATGAAGCCATCGAGATCCCGCTTCATCTTCGCGAGCGATGGCGGGTGCACGTACATCATGTGCCCCGCCTCGTAGTACTTCAGCTGTATGTGTGCGCCGATCGCCGGCGGCAAGCCGAGGTGCATCATCACATATTCGGTTCCGGAGAAGGGCGTCGCCAGGTCGTAGTAGCCGTTCAACACCAGTACGCGCAGGTTCGGATCCTTGATGAGCGCGTCGGCGAGATCGACGCCGGAGTTGACGATCGGCTGCTCGCCCTTTTCGGTGCGGTGCGTCCACTTCCATCGCTCACCGATGCCGAAGTTGGTGGTCCGGTAGGTCTCGCCCTGACCAAAGCGCAGCTCGCCATGATAGTAGTCGAGGAAGGCCGCGGCGTACGCGGCACTGATCGCCGAGGACTGGGGATCGTAATCGGTCTCCTTGGCGAGCAGGTCGCTCGTGGGACCGGTGAAGCGACCATCGAGGCGGCCAACGGTCAGGTGCCGCGCCTTGAGCAACTCGTGCGCGAATTCGTTCTCCGAGACCCGCAGCCGCGCCTCCTTCAGGTACTCCACCGGCAGTCCGATGTAGTCGTGCACCCTCTGCGCCACCGCATCGAGCTCCTCGTCCGGCAGCGCGTCTCCCTTGAGCAGCGCGGCCGTGTAAGGGCCGCTCGCGTACTGTCTCACCTCCGCGAGGAAGGGCTCGAGCGAGGCAGGCTGGCCCGCCGCCATGTGGTGATACCAGGCCACCGCCGCGTAGCCCGGCAGATAGACCGCATACGGGCGGTCGTTGCCGGGGAGCTCGGCGAATATCGCCTCGATGTCGGTCGCGACCGAGACCAGTATCAGGCCGTTGAAGGTCAGCGAGCGGCGGGCGCGCAGGTAGTTGACGATGGCCGCGGCGCGCGTCGTGCCATAGCTTTCGCCGAGCAGGTATTTCGGTGAAGTCCAGCGGTTGTTGTCGCTCACGTACTGGGCAATGAAACGACTCACCGAATCGATGTCCGGGTCGACGCCCCAGAACTCCTCATCGCGGTGATCGCACACCGCGTGGCTCAGCCCGGTACCCACCGGATCGATCATCACCAGATCGCTCACATCGAGCAGGCTGAACTCATTGTCCGCGGTGCGATAGGGAGCGGCCGGAGTCGGTGTCGGGTCGGACACCAGCACGCGCTTCGGTCCCAGCACCCCCATGTGCAGCCACAGCGAAGACGAGCCGGGGCCGCCATTGAATGCGAAGGTGATGGGGCGCGCGCTCGCGGATTTGGTATCGCGCCGCGTATAGGCGATGTAGCCGATGCTGGCGATCGGCTTGTCATCGTCATCGCGCACGATCAGCGTGCCGGCGGTGGCGGTGTACTCGAATGACTTGCCGCCGAGGCTGAGTCGATGCTGTGTCACCGCCGTCTGCGCCGTCGGCAGGCGCATCCACTGTTCCTTCTTATCTCCCTTGATGTCGATGCGACACAGCTGAGAGAGCTGTGCCGGGGAGGGCCCGGACTTGCCGGCCGATTGCGCCGACGGCGCACCGCCCTCAGCCGGCGCGGGCTCCTGGGCGAACGCCGCACCGACCAATCCCCACACCACCGCCACACCCGTCAACAGCCAGCGCGTCATTCTCTCCCCCGTTTTGTGCCGAGCGCACCCGCGCCTCGCGGATGGCCGCGCGCTTATACCACGGCCGTGCTCGCCACCACTGTAAGATCAACGCTCATGGCCGCCGCCGACCATCCGCGTTCGATCCGCTCCTTCGTTACCCGCTCCGGGCGCATCACCGAGGCACAGCAACGGGCACTCGCGCAGTTGTGGCCGAAGTACGGCATCGAGTTCGCGCCCGCACCGCTGGCTGCCGGTGTGCTCTACGGGCGCGATGCCCCACGCACGCTCGAGATCGGCTTCGGCAACGGGGAAAACCTCGCAGCGCTCGCGCAGGCGCATCCCGAGCGGGATTTCCTCGGCGTCGAGGTCCATCGCCCTGGCGTCGGCCGGCTGCTGCACGCGCTCGAGTCGCAGCAGCTCACCAACGTGCGCCTCATCTGCCACGATGCGGTCGAGGTGCTCGCGCAGCAGATCCCCGCGCAGTGGCTGCAGGAGATTCTCGTGTTCTTTCCCGACCCCTGGCCGAAGAAGCGTCATCACAAGCGCCGTCTCATCCAGGGTGCGTTCGCGGAGTTGCTCGCCGAGCGGCTCGCGCCCGGCGGTCTGCTGCGCATCGCGACCGACTGGCAGCCGTACGCGCTCGAGATGCTGACGACCCTCGAGTGCGTCGTGCAGCTGCATAACCTCGCGGCAAATGGCGGCTTCGTGCCGCGGCCGGCCGAGCGTCAACCGACGCGCTTCGAGCAGCGCGGCACGCGGCTCGGTCACCAGGTGTGGGACCTCGCCTTCCGCCGCAGCTGAGCGTCAGCTCACCCCGAACGCCTGGCGCAGGCCATCGAGCACGAACTGCACCGCGAGGGCACCGAGGATGACCCCGAGCAGCCGGCTGGCGACGTTGGCGCCGGTGACGCCGATAACGCGCATCAGTGGATCGGCGAGCAGCATCATCACCAGTGCAATGACGAGCACCAGCAGCACCGCCACGAGGTAGGCGGCGAACAAGGCCGGCTGCTCGGTGAGATGGACCGGCCCGAACCACAGGAGGATCGTGGCGAGTGCTCCAGGCCCTGCAATGAACGGAAAGGCGAGCGGAAATACCGAGATGTCCGCGCGGCGGCGGCTCTCGGCAGCCTCGCTCGAGGAGGTACGCGTGCCCGATTCGCGTGCGAACACCATCTCCAGCGCCAGCAGGAACAGCAGCAGCCCGCCGAAGATGCGGAACGCCTCGAGGCTGATGCCCATCAGCTTGAGAAAGGATGCGCCGCCGAGTGCAAACAGCACCAGGATCGCTGCGGCGACGCTCACGGCCCTGAGTGCCATGCGCCGCTTGTAGGCGCTGGTCGCCCCCGTGGTGAGACCGGTGAACAACGGAATCAGCGAGACCGGCTCGACCACCACGAAGAACACTACGAAGAACTTCAGCGGCTGCCCGAGCATTTGGTGCTGTGCGCCAAAGCGCGCGCTCGGGAGATCGTGGCGGTCACACTCGCGGCTGTCACAATTAATGTCTTGAAAGCCTCACAGGCGAGGCGCAACATCATTGCAGAGCAGAGGCAGAATCGTAAGGGTGCGTGACGGTCTTCGCGGGAGGTGGCGGCGATGGCGACTCCTCAACCCGGTATCGGCGACTGGTATCGTCTCAACGGCGGCGCGTTGTTCGAGGTGGTAGCTTTCGACGATGACGACGGCACGATCGAAATCCAGTATTTCGACGGTACGGTCGAGGAGATGGACATCGAGGACTGGGCGTCGCAGTGGGAGGAAGGCGCACTCGAGTCAGCGGAGGCTCCCGAGGACTGGTCCGGCTCGGTCGACGTCGAGGGGACCGACGAGGAAGGTCGCGGCGGAGACTCGCTCGGGGATGATCGCGACCTGCGCGCAAGCCCGCTCGACGGCATCGACCTGTTCGAATGATCGGCCTGCGCGGCTAACGCGGCCGCCAACTTGCGCTTGGCCCGCGGCGAGCGAGCCACATCTGCGAAATTTCGCGGCAACCCCGTTACGGTAGCTCGGCCGCGAGTGCATCCACGTCCACGCTGTCGGCCAGCATCACGAAACCACACCGCACCTGCAGTGGCACCGGGCTGAGCGAGCGTCCGGCACAGGGACCAGCGACGCAGTAACCGCTCGCCTTCTCGAACAATGCCCCGTGCGAGGAGCACAGGATCAGTGTGCCATCGGGAGTGAGGAACTGTTGCGGCCGCAGGTCGAGCGGGTGGCCGGCGTGCGGGCAGCTGTTGAGGTAGCCATACACCCGGTCACCTACCCGCACGACCAATCCCCGCAGCGGCCAGGCTGCGCCCCCGATGGTGAATCCGCGGGCACCGCCGCCATCGAGCTCCGACAGCCGGCACACGACGCGGGTCACATCGAGCTCCACCGCCATGCCTATGTTCCTGCCGCTGCGGTAGCGCCGGGCGGCACCGCCTGCGGTGCGAACGCCCCGCGGCGATGAAGCACGTAGAGCAGCAGCACGCCGGGCAATGCAAGCGATGCCGTATAGATAAAGAAGTGCGGGTAGCCGATGTGGTCGACCACCATGCCCGAGGTGCCCTCCAGAATCTTGCCCGGCAGCGCATACAGCGAGGAGAACAGCGCGTACTGCGTGGCGGTGTATCTGGCGCTGGTGAGCCCGGAGAGGAAAGCCAGCAGCGCCGTGCCGTGCATCGCGAGCGCGAGATTGTCGAGTGCGTTGACGGCGCCGAGCCCCACGAGAGTCGGCGTGTGCGTGCTCGCGAGCAGCGCGTATCCAACATTGGAGAGAATGATGAGCACGCTACCGAGGAGCAGCGAGCGCAGCAGCCCGAGGCGCGCGATGAGAATGCCTGCGAGCAGCACTCCCACGAGTGACATCAGCAGGCCGTAGAGCTTGACCACGGTAGCAATCTGCGTGAGCGTGAAGCCGCGGTCGATGTAGAAGGGATTCACCATCGAGCCCATCGCGAACTCGGTGAGGCGGTACACCGCGATGAAAGCGAGCGTCAACAATGCGAGCCGGGTCCCGTAGCGGCCGAAGAAATCCGTCAGTGGACAGACGACCGCGGTGAGGAACCACTCGCCTGCATGGCGCAGCCCTTGCGGCCAGTGCGCGCGTTGCTCCAGCCACGCGATCACCAATGCCTCGCGCGCCACCGACTCCGGCGGCGCCACCGCCCGCGGTTCGGGCACCAGCAGCGTAGTAACGACTCCGACACTCACCAGCGCCGCCATCACGGCGTAACTGGTGTGCCAGCCGGACCGGCCCGCCAGCGCGAGTGCGCCCGCACCGCCGCTGATGAGCGCGACGCGGTAGCCGATCTGGTAGGCACCGAGCATTGCTCCCTGCAACTGCAACGGCGCCGATTCGATGCGCCACGCATCGAGCGCGATGTCCTGAGTGGCGGCGCAGAAGGTGGTGAACAGCGCCCACAGGGCCAGCGGCCGCACGCCGGCGGTGGGGTCGCACAGACTGAGGTTGAACAGTCCAACCGCGATACCGAGCTGGGCGAGCAGCATCCAGCCACGGCGCCGCCCGAGCAGCCCGCGCAGCAGCGGCGGCGGCACCCGGTCGATGACTGGCGCCCACAGGAACTTGATCGAGAACAGGATGCCGACCCACGCCAGCATGCCGATGGTGCTGCGCTGAATGCCCGCCTGGCGCAGCCACGCGGACAGCGTCGAGTACACGAGGTAAAACGGCAGCCCGGCGGAGAAGCCGAGGAACAGCATCGCCAGCACGCGCGGCTGGCGATAAATGGACACTGCGCCGAGCCAGCCGCCTGCCGTGCTACCTCGCGGCGCCGCCCCTGGGATCAAAGACGGTAGTCCATGACGAGCGGTGCGTGGTCCGAGAAGCGCTTCTGCCGGTAAATGCTGGCAGCGTGCGCTTTGCCCGCGAGCGAGCCGCTCACCACCTGGTAGTCGATGCGCCAGCCGACGTTGTTCGTACGCGCCTGTCCGCGATTGGACCACCAGGTGTACAGCTCGGGCTCGGGCCGCAGCTCGCGGAAGGCATCGACGTAGCCCGCCAGACCAAACAGCTGGTCCATCCAGGCGCGCTCCTCGGGCAGGAAGCCGGAGTTCTTCTGGTTGGATCTCCAGTTCTTCAGATCGATCGCCCGGTGGGCGATGTTCCAGTCACCGCTGAGGATGTAGTGCCGCCCGCGCCGGCGCAGGCGCGCGAGGTGCGGCGTGAAGGCTTCGAGAAAGCGAAACTTCGATGCCTGTCGCTCAGGACCGGCAGAGCCCGAGGGAAGGTACAGCGACACCACCGACAGCGCGCCCATCTGCACCTCGAGGTAACGTCCCTCGCGGTCGAACTCCGCGACCCCGAAGCCGCGTATCACGCGGTCGGGCCGCGTGCGCGAGTACAGCGCGACTCCCGCGTAGCCCTTGCGCTCGGCATCGCAGAAGAAACGGTGATAGCCGGAGAGTTGCACGTCGTGGCCGGCGAGCTGGTGCTCCTGACTCCTGGTCTCCTGCAGACAGATGAAGTCCGCCCGCTGCCGCCGCAGCCAGCGGAACAGGCCCTTCTCGGCCGCCGAGCGGATGCCGCAGACGTTGACGGTGATCACGCGCATGGCGCAATGATATGGCATGCAGCAATACCAGCTCACCTTCATCGACCTCGCGCTCAAGCGCAACGCGCTGCGCTTCGGGCGTTTCACGCTCAAGTCCGGGCGCGAGAGCCCCTACTTCTTCAATGCGGGGCTGTTCAGCGACGGGGACTCGGTGGGCGTGCTGGGCCGCTGTTATGGCGCGGCCATCGTGGCCTCGGGACTCGCGTTCGACATGCTCTTCGGGCCGGCCTACAAGGGCATTCCGCTCGCGACCGCCACCGCGGTCGCGCTCGCGAGTGACCACGGTGTGAACGTGCCGTACGCCTTCAACCGCAAGGAGGCGAAGGAGCACGGCGAGGGTGGGAACCTCATCGGCGCGCCGCTCACGGGCCGGGTGCTGATAGTGGACGATGTGATCACCGCCGGCACTGCGGTGCGCGAGTCCCTCGAGCTGATCCGCGCCGCCGGCGCACAACCGGTGGGGGTAGCGCTCGCGCTCGATCGTCAGGAGCGCGGTCACGGCGAGCTGAGCGCGGTGCAGGAGATCGAACAGACCCAGGGGCTGCGCTGTGTGAGCATCGTCACACTTGCCGATCTCATCGAGGCCCTCGCGCACCCGCCCGACGGACGTGCGCGCATTTCTGACGACCAGCTCACAGCTCTGCG
>Ga0306920_100015481_pt1 | contig 10457 bp, 11 predicted proteins | sample flu12Cox44000170_FD_204666 | JGI IMG/M metagenome (GOLD analysis project Ga0306920, IMG submission 204666) | Lab enrichment of tropical soil microbial communities from Luquillo Experimental Forest, Puerto Rico - flux4day.12C.oxic.44.000.170 (v2)... | ecosystem: Environmental > Terrestrial >... | reverse complement strand
TTTACCAAGAAAGGGTCGTCTATTTGCCGGACTGCTATCAAGCCAATGATCGGAAAAAGGAGATTGCGGCACATATCCCGGCCAGAACGGAATACGGGTTGCCGGAAGTGGGCTTTGTTTTTTGCTGCTTTAACAACAAGTATAAGATCACACCTGAGATCTTCGATCGCTGGATGCGAATTCTTTCGCAGATAGACGGCAGCGTGCTTTGGCTTTTTGACAAGAATCAAGACGCGGTAGCAAACCTAAAAAAAGAGGCTACTGCGAGAAATGTAAGTCCAGAGCGGCTGGTATTTGCAGAGCGAGTTCCTCTTGCCAACCACTTGGCGAGGCACCGGCTCGCGGATTTGTTTCTTGATACGCTACCTTGCAACGCACACACGACCGCGAGTGATGCACTATGGGCCGGTCTACCGCTTTTGACATGCCTTGGAGATGCTTTTCCCGGGAGGGTAGGCGCAAGTTTGCTTCATGCAATTCGACTACCGGAGCTTATAACAACTAATTTGGATGCTTATGAAGAAACAGCGATCGGTCTCGCTAGAGATCACCAGAAATTGGCGATGATCAAGCGTAAGCTCGCCGATCATCGCCTCACAACGCCGTTGTTCGACACCAAGCTTTTTGTGAAAGGCATCGAGAAAGCATATGTTACCATGTATGAACGTCATCGAGCCGGATTGACCACGGATCATATTTACGTTTCTGGCTGAATTCTCTGTCAGCGCAGGCCCAACTCTACGCGATGCCGTCTTCGATCTTGCAGATTTGAAGTGGCGTAGGGGTCGCCTGAGGAAAGTAGGGACACGGGTGGCTAAATACACTTTTGACCCTCACCACCCTGCCTTCGATGAAGTGTGGGGCTTCTGTATGTTTATTCGCTACCTGCTCTCCAAACCAGAAACGTGTTTTGAGAAACATGCAAGAGAATATCTGCGTGCCGATAGAATCAACCATCTGGAACAAAAATGTTCACGTTCGAACTACCAATCAAAAGAGGACTGGGCCCAGGCCGTCACAAGTGAAGTCCTTTCATTTCCACGCTCTCACCAAGGTACAATTCGAGGATTTAACCGAAGCGCAGATCGACGATTTGAAGAATGCAACGCGCGAATGGAAAGCCGACTACCAGGTGGCTGGCTCCATCGCTCACGCGCGCGAACTTCTCGAATGGGAATCTAAGCAAACCGAGCGCCTGGACGCGAGGATTGCTCGACAAATCAAATTTCTGTTTGAACTGAAAGCCGGGGAAGAAATGCTTTACAAGACCTAGCGTGTCTCGCGGAGATTTTTGCCTCGGCTCGCATCCCGCCGATCGTCAAACAACCGTCCACACGTCTAGCCGTGTCCGCTGATATATGTGGCGCCAAATCGTTATAAAGTCAGCAAATAAGAGCACAACGAGTTACTTGCGATCTGAAACGAGGCTTCAAGATGCCGATTCCAACAAAACTTGATCATTGCGTCATTCACGTTACCGACTGGGAACGTTCGAACGCCTTCTATGCGACGGTACTGGGAGCCGAAGTTGTGTCCCGATCGGTGGGTTACGCCTATCGCTTCGGCGACAAACAGCTCAATGTGCACGGACCGGGCGTGAAGCCGGCGGAGGTTGCCAGGCTTCCCGTCGCTCCGGGGAACAGCGATCTTTGCTTCGAGTGGATGGGGCCGATCGAGGATGCGATCGCACACCTCGGCCGCTGCGACATTTGCGTCGAAAGCGGCCCGATGCAGCGCTTTGGCGCCAAGGGGCCCGGCACGAGCGTTTATTTCCGCGACCCCGATGGCTCGCTGATGGAATTCATGTCATATGGATGATCCGTGAAGGCTTGAAGCGACAAAAAGGCTTGAAGCGACAAAGGAGTGAGGCAACAGATGGCCGAGGAGCCGGGCACGCATAATCCCAATTTTCTGCCGCCGGATATTCCGGCACCTCAAGACGACGGCGCGGCGCGGCATCTCGCCGGCATGACGTTGCCGGACCTCGCGCTGCCCGCGACGAGCGGGGCGCCTGTCAACCTGTCGAAACTCAGGGGCCGCACCGTGCTTTATATCTATCCGCGGACGGGAGTGCCCGGTGTCGATCCCCCGCCGGGCTGGGATCAGATACCGGGCGCGCGCGGCTGCACGCCGCAATCATGCGGATTTCGCGATCACTTTGCCGTACTGAAGACGCTTGGCGTCAGCCATGTCTATGGCCTGTCGACCCAAGACACCGCGTACCAGCGCGAAGCCGCCGAGCGCCTGAATTTGCCCTTTGCGATTCTTTCCGACGCCGAGCTCAAGCTTGCCCGCGCAACCGGACTGCCGACTTTTACGACATCGGAAATGACGCTGTTCAAGCGCATGGCGCTTGTCATCGACGACGGCGTCATTGTCAAAGCGTTCTATCCGGTTTTCCCGCCCGACAAGAATGCAGAGGAAGTCATTGCCTGGCTTTGCCGCGAAGCGGCCTAGCTTTGCGCATCAATCGTCTTGCGCGCTTGCGCGATTACGTCGCGAAACATCTGCGGCGTCAGTACGCCGGTGTTGGTGTTGTAGCGCGAGCAGTGATAGCTATCGATGAGCGCGATCGCCGCCATCGGATGGGCCCGTCCGTGCGCGAATGGGAATTCCGATCGCCGCGCGCCGCGTGCGGCGACGAAGCTCTCATGCGCGATACGTCCCAAAGCCACAACGGCACGCAATTTTCTCATTTCGGTTACGGTGGCCGTTAGAAAATCCCGGCAAGTCGTGATCTCCTGCGGCGTCGGCTTGTTTTCGGGCGGCACGCACCGCACCGCGTTCGTGATGCGGCAATCGACGAGTTCAAGCCCGTCGTCTGCGCTGGCCCGGTAATTGCCGCGCGCGAAGCCGAATTCATTAAGCGTCGCATAGAGGAGTTCGCCGGCATAGTCGCCCGTAAACGGCCGTCCCGTCCGGTTCGCGCCGCGCAATCCGGGTGCAAGACCGACGAGAAGCAATCGCGCATCGGTGGGACCGAACGAGTCGACAGGCGCATTGAACCAGCTGGGCTCTTGAGCGCGCCAGGAATCGCGAAAAGCCACAAGCCGCGGGCAGCGCGGGCAATCCCGGCCGGGCATGCCGCTCGCGCGAATCATCGAGATTATTCGTCTTCGAACTCGTCTTCGACTTCGACGCGCTGCGAGGTTGGGCTGCGCTGAAGAAATTGCGGCGTGTGCTTCGGCTCACGCGGCTCGCGCGGGTCCCTCGGCTCCCGCGTTGGCCGGTCGGTCGGATCCCGTCCGATCTTCGATTGCAGCTCGATGATGTCGACGAACTGATCGGCTTGGCGCCGCAGTTCGTCCGCGACCATCGGCGGCTGTGTGGAAATAGTCGACACCACCATGACCCGCACGCCGCGTCTTTGCACCGCCTCGACCAGCGAGCGGAAATCGCCGTCGCCGGAAAACAGCACCATCTGATCGACATGCGGGGCGATCTCCATGGCATCGACCGCAAGTTCGATGTCCATGTTGCCTTTGACCTTGCGCCGCCCCGTCTGGTCGACGAACTCCTTGGTCGCCTTGGTGACGACCGTATAGCCGTTGTAGTCGAGCCAATCGATCAGCGGTCGGATCGAGGAATATTCCTGATCCTCGATCACGGCCGTGTAATAAAATGCGCGCACCAAATAACCGCGCGACTGAAACTCCCGCAACAGCCGCTTGTAGTCGATGTCAAAACCCAAAGACTTCGCGGTGGCGTACAGATTGGCGCCATCAATAAACAATGCGATCTTTTCGATTTGTGCGGACATGATTTGGCTCTTAACTGTCTCTCATGATTAAACCGGCTTGATCGTGATAGATCCAATCGCCGGAGCTTAAAGCAAGTTTTCCGCCACGGGAAAACATTTTGCGGGCGAAATTCTTCGCCATTGTTGTGGCAATAAATCGCGGCGGAAGTAACTGTGGTACGCCGTCGCGGCACTCTCGAACTCTGGAACCCCGCGGCGGGTTCCCGAAAATTTCGGTAACAGACGCGAACGCGGCCGCCAAGTTAAAAATTCTGCAAGCTAAAACCGAAATCCAGAACGCCGCAATAGATCGAGGAGCGGCCGCAAACGGTCGGGCAAAAAGGCCACGGCAGCGAACATCGGATCTCATTCGCCGATAAAACTTAGGCTTGTGGTGGCGGGTTCCTCGGCGGTAGGCGCTTTTCTCTTGCACTGTAAGTTCCGGAAGGATACCTAAGCGCCGTAATTGCGGAATGATTTGCCGATTTAAGGGGCCTTCTGGAGGTTCCCAAGCCCAGCCGAGGAGCACGAGATGGCTCGCGTCACCGTGGAAGACTGCATCGACAAAGTCGAGAACCGTTTCGATCTGGTTCTGCTTGCGAGCCATCGCGCACGCATGATCTCGTCCGGCACGCAAATCGCCGTCGAGCGAGACAACGACAAGAACCCGGTGGTGGCGCTTCGGGAAATCGCGGAGAAGGCGATTTCCCCCGAGGATCTGAAGGAGGAGCTCGTCCATTCACTGCAGAAATACGTTGAAGTCGACGAGCCCGAACCGGAGGCTGTCCCGCTTATTGGCGCCCCGGGCACGGGCGTCGACGCCGACGACACCGACGTGACCACAGACCGCATGTCCGAGGAAGAGCTGTTAAAGGGTCTCGAAGGGCTGACCCCACCCGAAAGCCAGCCCGAGCCCGATCCGGTGGACGAGGAAGAAGAGGACTAGGCGCCTTGCTCCGTGATCCGCGGGCGACGCGATAGTCCTATTATTGAGCCCTTTGGCAATCATTTAACGAAATAAAGCTTGCGCGAGGTTTTCTCGCGCCCAAACACTGGCTGTCGGCGGCTTTTCACCTTGCGGTGGTGAGGCCGCTCCATGATATCCTTAAGAAAACTTAGGTATCCTCACGGTCGAAGCCGTGCGGTTGCCAAAGGATTGCCATGGCGCGTCCACCTGTCGATCTGCCGCGGATGCAAAGTCAGCCCCGCACCCGGGCGCCATTGACGCGCAGCCCCGATCTGGTGCCGCTCAATGGGGAGACGGCGCCGGCAAAGCCTCGAAAACCGCACTTGATGCGGCAATACGAGCTGATCGATCGGGTCAAACAGTACAATCCGGCGGCCAACGAGGAGCTTCTCAATCGTGCCTATGTTTACGCCATGCGCGCCCATGGCGAGCAGAAACGGGCCTCCGGCGACCCCTATATCTCCCATCCGCTCGAGGTCGCGGCGATCCTGACGAGCCTCAAGCTTGATGACGCCACGATCGCCGCAGCGCTCCTGCACGATACGATCGAAGACACCGACGCCACCCGCGCCGAGATCGACCGCATTTTCGGCCATGAGATTGGCCTGTTGGTCGAAGGCCTAACTAAGTTGAAGCGGCTCGAGCTTGTCTCCAAGGAGGCCAAGCAGGCGGAAAACCTGCGCAAGCTCCTGCTTGCGGTGGCCGAGGACGTTCGCGTGCTTCTCATTAAGCTCGCCGACCGGCTGCACAATATGCGTACGCTGTCCCATCAGCCACCGGCGGCCCGCCGCCGCACCGCCGACGAGACCCTCGAAATCTATGCCCCGCTGGCGGGGCGCATGGGCATGCAACAGATGCGCGAGGAACTGGAGGATCTCGCATTTAAGGAACTCAATCCGGAAGCCTACCGGGTGCTTAACGAGCGGCTCGAAACGCTGGCGGCGCGGTCGAGCGGCTGGATCACCGAGATCGAAACGCAATTGACCAAGAAGCTTGCCGATCGCGGGATCGCGGCCGAGGTTTGGGGCCGGCGCAAACGCGTCTATTCGATCTGGCGCAAGATGGAGCGCAAGGCGCTGGGGTTCGAACAATTGTCGGATATTTTGGGCTTCCGCGCCTTGGTGGGCAGCGTCGCCGAATGTTATCAGGCACTCGGTATCGTGCACACGACCTGGCCAGTCGTGCCGGGGCGCTTTAAGGACTACATCTCTACGCCAAAACAAAACGACTATCGCTCGATCCACACGACCGTGATCGGTCCCGGCAAGCAACGGGTCGAATTGCAGATCCGTACCCGGGACATGCAGCAAATCGCCGAATACGGCATTGCCGCGCACGCCCTATACAAAGACGAGCTCGGCTCGCCGACGGAAATGCTGTCGCGCGAGTCGAATGCCTATGCTTGGCTCCGCCGCACCATCGAGTTGCTGGCCGAAGGCTCCAATCCAGAGGAGTTTTTGGAGCACACCAAACTCGAATTATTCCACGATCAGGTATTTTGCTTCACGCCCAAAGGAAAGCTGATTGCGCTGCCGCGCCGCGCCACGCCGATCGACTTTGCCTACGCCGTGCATACCGATGTCGGCAACATGGCGATCGGCGCCAAGATCAACGGCAAAATCGCACCGCTGAGCTCGGCGCTGCAAAATGGCGACGAGGTCCAGATCCTGACCTCGAAGGCGCAGACAGCGCCGCCGGCGGCCTGGGAGGCGATTGTCGTGACCGGCAAGGCGCGCGACGCCATCCGCCGCGCAACGCGCGATGCGGTGCGCCACCAATATTCCGGGCTTGGCCGGCGCATCGTCGAGCGGCTCTGCCAGCGTGCCAAGATCGAATATTCGGACGAGAAGCTCGAGGGCGCCTTGCCCCGGCTCGCCCGCGGCTCGATCGATGACGTGCTGTTGGCGGTGGGCCGCGGCGAGATGAAGGCTTCCGACGCGGTCCGCGCCATGTATCCCGACTACAAGGACGAGCGCGTCACGTCGGTCGCACCGAAATCGGACAGCGGCTGGTTCGGATTGAATCTGGGGCGGGCGGTAAAGTTCAAGCTGCCGGCGGAGACGGACGGCGGGGCAATCCCGATCCGGGGCATCAATTCCGACCTGCCGGTGCGCTTCGCACCGAAAGGCGGCGCGGTCCCGGGCGACCGCATCGTCGGCATCATGACGCCGGGCGAGGGGATTACGATCTACCCGATCCAGTCGGAGGCGCTAAAACAATTCGAGGATGAGCCCGAACGCTGGCTCGACGTGCGCTGGGACATCGACGAAAAGGCGCCGCAGCGGTTTCCGGCGCAGCTTGCCGTTCAGTCGGTCAACGAGCCGGGCACGCTTGCCCAGATCGCCCAGGTAATCGCCGAGCACGACGGCAATATCGACAATATTCGCATGACGCGGCAATCGCCCGACTTCACCGAACTGACGATCGATCTTGAAGTCTATAACCTCAAGCACCTCACTTCGATTATCTCCCAGTTGCGTGCGAAGAAGGTGGTCGCGGCGGTCGAGCGGGTGAACGGGTAAGGACCCATGCCGAGCGACGCCAAATCCCCGACCTGACCCGTTGCCGATATGCCTATTCTCCCCATCCGGCTTGGCGTGAATATCGACCATGTCGCGACCGTGCGTAACGCCCGGGGCGGGCGGCATCCCGATCCGGTAAAGGCTGCAGAAGTGGCGATCGTGGCCGGCGCCGACGGCATCACCGCGCATCTGCGCGAAGATCGCCGTCACATCGTCGATGCCGATGTGGAGCGGCTTCGCGAGCGCATCAGCAAACCGTTGAATCTGGAAATGGCGGCGACCGCCGAAATGATCGGCATCGCGCGCAAGCTCAAGCCGCACGCCGCCTGCATCGTTCCCGAACGCCGCCAAGAGCGAACCACCGAAGGCGGCCTCGATGCCGCAGGGCAGCACGAGGCTTTGCGCAGAGCGGTCGGGGAGTTGGCGGGCGCCGGGATCCGCGTATCGCTGTTCATCGCCGCCGAACCCGTGCAGATCGATGCCGCGGCCGCGATCGGCGCCCCGGTCATCGAGATACACACCGGAGCCTGGTGTGACGCGCTCGCCGCAGGGCACGGGGCCGCCGCGGCGGCGGAATTCGGTCGCATCGCGCATGGCGCCAAGCTCGCGCGCTGCGCGGGACTGGAAGTACATGCCGGTCATGGCCTGGATTTTCTCAGCGCCGAGAAAATCACAAACCTTAACGAAATCGTCGAACTCAATATAGGCCACTTCCTTATCGGCGAGGCCATCTTCGCCGGACTGGGCGCGGCGGTTCGGCTGATGCGCTCGGCCATGGATCGCGGCAGAGCACAAAGCACCGTGCGATGATCCTCGGCATCGGCTCCGACATCACCGATGCGCGCCGCATCGCCAAGGTGATCGACCGGCATGGCGAGCGATTTCTCGATCGGGTCTTTACGACGACCGAGCGGGCGCGCGCCGACAGGCGGCGAAACCGCGCGGAGACCTACGCCAAGCGGTTTGCCGCCAAGGAGGCCTGCGCCAAGGCGCTGGGGACGGGGATGCGCGCCGGCGTGTGGTGGCGCGATATGGGCGTGGTGAACTTGCCCGGCGGCCGGCCGACCATGGACCTGACCGGTGGCGCGAAGCGAAGGCTTCAGGCGATCACCCCCAAGGGATACGAGGCACGGATAGACGTCACGATTACCGACGAAGGCCCGATGGCGCATGCTATCGTCGTTATCTCGGCGATTCCCGCCGCCGAATCCGGCGCCTAGTCTTCCTTGGCTTTCCTAAGGCTTGGCTGCCATTTGGCTGCCCTTCGGCGCTGATCCACCGCGATGAAAGTTCATCACACGTTCTAGCTCGGCGATAAACGCATGTGAATACTGGGAAAAATGAGTTTTCGAACGAGCCTTCGGGAGACCGAGGCCAAATCCCGCCCGTAATTGCTTGTATCCGCCCCAGAGGCTACAAGATCGCCGCGGGCGCGGCTTTATGCGAGATGACAGACCGATGAGTGTGCAAACCGGAACCAAGCGGAAAGAAGGCGGCTTTGCCGAAACTGTGCGCGTCGTGGTTCATGCGCTGATCATCGCGCTCGTGATCCGCACCTTCCTGTTTCAGCCCTTTAATATTCCGTCCGGTTCGATGATCCCGACACTCTTGGTCGGCGATTATCTGTTCGTCTCCAAGTACACCTACGGCTATACGCACTATTCGTTTCCGTTCTCGCCGCCGATCTTTTCCGGGCGTATCTTTTCTTCTCAACCGCACCGCGGCGACGTCGTGGTGTTCCGGCTGCCCAAAGACGACTCGATCGACTACATCAAGCGCGTTATCGGCCTGCCTGGCGACCGCATTCAGATGATCGACGGCGTACTCAATATCAACGGCGTGGCGGTGCCGCGCCAGCGCGTCGAGGATTTTGTCACCGATGAGGACGGCGTGGTCCAGCGGGTCAAGCAATATCGCGAGACACTGCCGAACGGGGTCAGTTACGACACGCTCGATCTCACCGACAACGGCTTCTACGACAACACGCCGGTCTATACGGTGCCTCCCGGCGAATTCTTCATGATGGGTGACAATCGCGACAATTCCACCGACAGTCGCGTGCTCAGTCAGGTGGGCTACGTGCCTGCGGAAAATTTGATCGGCAGGGCGCAAATCATCTTCTTTTCGATTCGCGACGACACCCACGCCTGGGAGATCTGGCGCTGGCCTTGGGCGGTTCGATGGGACCGCCTGTTCACCTTGGTGCGATGAGCGGCCGCCGAAAACAAAAAACAGCTTCACTCCGCGAACCCGTTGCCGACCGATCTGCTGCGCCTGCCGGCGAGCCCGATGGCCGCAAACAGTCGCGCCGCCGCAAGCGCGCCGCCACCGTCCTTGAAGATCGCGTCGGCTATCGGTTCGCCGACGCCGCGATGCTGGATATTGCGCTGACACACATTTCCGCGCTCAAGGGAGCCCGCAACCGTGCCGGCAGTTATCAGCGGCTGGAATTTCTCGGCGACCATGTGCTCGGCCTTATCGTTTCGGACATGCTCTACCGCGCATTTCCGAAAGCCGATGAAGGCGAACTGTCGCGTCGGCTCGCCGATCTCGTGCGCAAGGAAACCTGCGCCGAGATTGCCCGTAATATCGATCTTGGCGCCGCCATCCGGGTCGGCTCCTCCGAGCACAATGCCGGTGCGCGGACGAGGACCGCAATCCTCGCCGACGTATGCGAGGCCTTGATCGGGGCGGTCTATCTCGATGGCGGCTACAAGGCCGCCGAAGAGCTGGTCGAGCGGCTTTGGCAAAACCGTTTGCGCGCGACCGCGCAGCCGCTGCGCGATCCCAAAACCGTCTTGCAGGAATGGGCGCAGGCGCGTGGCCTGCCGACTCCGGCGTATCGCGAAGTCGCGCGCTCCGGGCCCGATCATAGTCCCGAATTCCGCGTCGCCGTCCAGCTTCCGGCGCTGGCGCCCGCGGAGGGGCAGGGACGTTCCAAGCGTGCCGCCGAACAGGCGGCGGCCGCCGCCATGCTGGCCCGCGAAGGCGTCAAGCCGGCGCGCCGCAATGGCTGAACCCTCCCAAGAGAACGCGCGCTGTGGCTTCGTGACGCTGATCGGGGCGCCGAATGTCGGAAAATCCACCCTGATCAATGCTCTGATCGGCTCGAAAGTGTCGATCGTCACGCCTAAAGTTCAGACCACCAGGGCGCTTATTCGCGGCATCGCCATCGATGGCGCCACGCAGCTTATTTTCGTCGACACGCCGGGGATCTTTTCGCCGCGGC
>Ga0306920_100015478_pt1 | contig 10458 bp, 7 predicted proteins | sample flu12Cox44000170_FD_204666 | JGI IMG/M metagenome (GOLD analysis project Ga0306920, IMG submission 204666) | Lab enrichment of tropical soil microbial communities from Luquillo Experimental Forest, Puerto Rico - flux4day.12C.oxic.44.000.170 (v2)... | ecosystem: Environmental > Terrestrial >... | reverse complement strand
ACGGACAGCCGACACTGGTCGCATATGCGAGCTTGCGGACTCCGCAAGCTCTCTCATACGCATCGAAATCAACCAGCTCAAAGGCTGGGGTGGGGAGGGATTCCAGGCGCTCAACTCGCCGCTCAGGGTTGTGCTGCTTGCGGCCCTCGCTTTTGCACGAGAGCCCTGCTATGGACTGGATTGATCGCCTCTCGGTAAGGGCCTCTGCCACCTCCTGCAGCGTAAGCTCTCCCTGACCCCGAACTACCGCATCGACAAACGTTTCGTTTAGCGTCTGGTCGGGAAGCAGGCTCGGGTGCCAGCCGCCGAAGATAATGGGCAGATTCGGCGACTCGTTCCTCACCGCCGTTGCGATTTCGATTGCTCCTTGAATCATTGGGCCGGTCAGTACCGAGATCCCGAGACAAAGGGCATTGGCAACTTCTTTGAGGACGCTGTTCTTGTAATGAGGCGTTATTGCTGCGTCAATGATAACGACGTCGAAATCTGCAGCTCGCAGGGTGGCGGCGAGCGCGAGAAGACAAAGTGGGGCGCTCAGTGGAGGTCCCTCATACGCGGGATAGAAGAGTACCACCTTCCCTCTCATGGGCACACTGCCTGAGCCGCTTGCGCGGCAGATTCAAGTCGTTTGGCATCGACAGCGGGCTTCAACGCAGCGGTCCGCTGCATCAATTTATGGTTGAGCCACAATTCAACTGGGAAAGCGAGAGCATCCCTCTCCAGCCGCCAGCGAGCAGGCATCGAGATACATTTTTGGACCATGCGGGTGATGCGCCCGCGCCGATCTGCGGCAATGGGAACGCGATCGAACGCGATCCGGAGATAATCACGCATCACCTGCAGGCGTTTGTGCTCGGAGCCGTCGAGCCATGGAAGCTTCGTGTAGCGGGGAAAGAAGTCGGCCCAACCTTCAAATGAGGTAGGCAACTGAATGCCGATCTCCGAGGCCCTCTCAATGATGGGAGCGCCGGGATACGGCGTGAAGATGTTGGTCCAGAACTCAGATCCTGGGAAGCGACGGCAGACATCCATGATGAAGCGGACCGTCTCCTGCCGCTCCGGCCGGCCTTCTCCGGGGAATGCGAAAATGATGTTGAAGGACGGACGTATGCCCGCCGCCAGACATCGTCCGGCACTTTCGTAGATCGAGTCGAAATTCTGAAAGTCCTTGTTCATCGCCTTCAGGATCTTTGACGAGCCAGATTCGGCGCCTTGGCAGATCTGGTGAAGTCCGCTGCGCCGTAACAACTTCAGGTCCTCGAGCGAAAGCCGGGCGACAAGATTCGTTGTAGCTTGAATGCTCCATTGGAAAGCCGCGCCGGCCTGCACCAGGCCCGCGGCGATGGTGCGCGCACGGTCAAGATCCACGAGGAAGTTGTCGTCCACGACCCACAGCATTTCGAGGTTGTATCTTGTGGTGAGGTCAATGGTTTCTGCGACGAACTGCTCGGCACCAAGGGCGTTCCACTTGCGGCCGTACACTCCGGCGTTCGTGCAATAAGCACAATTGAACGGGCAGGCAAGGCTCGAGGTGTACATTGCCCAGCGGCGCCCGCAGCAACGCTCGTAAGCGTCGAAATCCGCCAAGTGATAGGCCTTGGGTGGCAGGTCGGCAATCTGCCTCAGGGGACGTTCAGCGGTGAAGATGAGCTTGTCTCCCCGCTTGAATCCAATACCTGCCACCAGGTCCGGAGCCGAGCGACTCTCGATATGTTGAACCAGTTCCAGGAGAGCTTCCTCTCCCTGACCGCGAACTACGTAGTCGACGTACGAAGCTTCCAAGGTTTGTGTCGGAAGCAACGACGGATGCCACCCTCCGAGAATGATGGGGAATTCAGTGTTCCACTCTTTGATTGTGCGCGCTATCTCGACAGTCTCCCGGATCATCGGTCCAGTTACCAACGAAACCCCGAGGCAAAGTGCGTCACGCACTTCGTCCAGCACACGCTGTTTGTAGTTCGAAGTAATGGTCGAGTCGATGAGGATTACCTCGTATCCGGCCCGCAATAGCGGCGTTGCGACAGCGAGAATACCGAGCGGCGCTGTCGCTTCACTGCTTGCAAATGACGGGAAGAAGAAGACAATCTTTTTCGACATCGCCCAAGTCCGTTGTGCCGAAATATAGGTTCGCCGCGAAATGGGTTTGTCACGGCGATGTAAATGTATTGTGATGTTTCTCTTGAGAACGCTTAGTTTCACTTCCTGTGGGTTAAATTCATACGCAACAGTGCGGATGGAAATGCTGATGATCGACGTGTTTGCGCATGGGTACCGGTTTAACCTGCATCTGGCGGGAACAGTCTGCGAGGTTGAAACAAACCATTGTCGTCTCGGATTCACATTGCGTTACTGGACGGTTGCGGCACCGGAAGGCGATGCCACGGGCAATTTTGCCATGCAGATATTTGTATCCGCCGGCTCCGCGCCCCCCTCTGAGCGTCCGCATTTTCGCGGTCTGAATCATGTCGTAGTCGCCTCGTTCGGTCACGCCAACGTATTCCTGTTTGACCTGCTGCGTCGCCGTATTATTGCCCAGGTGTCCGAGCGTGTTGCCGGCGATCCGCTGTTCTGGAACGAGCGATTGCTTCCGATAGCGGTGGGAGTGTTCGGCCCAACGGTAGGGGTAGTCCCTGTCCACTGCGCGTGTCTTTGCCTGGAGGGTGAGGGTGTGCTGGTGGCAGGTATCTCTGGTGCTGGGAAGTCAACACTTTCAGCCGCGTTGGTGCAATCTGGGTTTGATTATGTCTCAGATGACTGGACCTACATAGGCCGAGGTGACGGCGGACTGTTGGCGCACGGAATGTCCGCGCACATAAAGTTGCTGCCGGACGCGATCGCGCACTTTCCAATGCTGGCAGAACACTCGCTTATCACATCGCTGAACGGTGAGTTGGCTTATGAAGTTGCCGCAGACGCCTTTGGCGGAGACATCTTCCGGTCGTGCGAGCCTCGGCGCTGCATCTTCCTCGAGAGGAGCTCTCAACTCACTAGCTCGTTTGCCCCGCTGGGCGCGGAACAAATGCGCTTGGGACTCCAGTCGAGTGTTGAACGCCTTCCCAGTCAATTACCGGAAGCAGCCAGGACGAGGTCGGAAATCATAGAGGAACTTGCCTGTCTGCCCTGCTGGACGTTTCGTTATGGGGGCACTCCGCAATTCGCCGCCCAAGAGATTCTGGCTTTCGTTTGCAGTCAAAAACAGGAGTTGACGACGTGAACACTGAAGCTACTCTGGTGCCAGACCTGTTACGACGATTCGTTGCGACTCCGCATTCCTTCAGGTTCTGTATTGGCCGGACTTGCGCCAAACTGGAGACGAACGACCTAGCCCTAGCCAGCACGATTCAGGGGGCTACCGTTTGCCGTGAAGACAGTCGTGCTCAAGGAGATTCAGACTGGAAGCTAATCAGAGATGAGCAAGCGCCTTGTGGTGGAAGGGAAGTCAGTGTTCTGTCAGCAGGACCGATAGGTACGCTACTCGTTGGCGCAGGGACTGTCATTGCTGTCGATCGAGAAAGGCGTGAGGTCCTTGGGTTTATCGCTCCGGACATTTCCGGCGAAGAGTTCATAGACCTCGTTCTACCTCTGATTCTCAAGCTTCTCCAACCTCAAGCGAACCCGCCATCCCAATGAATACCAATCGGGACCCAGCGACAGTGCGCCAGAACATTCTGTACGCCGTGATGGACGATCTATGTCAGCCGGCAATGACGATCACAGACGCTCCGGTACTGCGGATGATACTCGGAGTGCGAGACTATGGTGCCTGGATGCTCGTCAATTCGATCACCGCCCCTGTGAGTGGACTCACACTTATGCTTTATGGCTCCCCCCCGCAATAAGAATTAAGGGCTGAGATTTTTGCAAACAAGTGACAATTCGGAGATTGTGTAGTGACAACCGTTGAATGCGCCGGGGTTTATCTTGAGCAACGTCATGGGCAACTGGCCTCATGGGTCCATACGCATCGAACGGTCTGTCATGCTCTGCGAAGGCCGTTCGAGAACAACGCATCATGAAGGGTTCAGGACCAATGAATCGGCGATTGGCAGAGGCGGTGATTGCGACATTCCGTGAAGCTGACAGAGATACCCATGTGCAGCAGCTCGCCTGCTTGGAGGATCGGGATTGGCGGCGGGGCTTGCACTGGCTGGACTCAAGCGGGCTAGCGCTGTACTTCGGGCATCGGATCAAATCTTCAGGGCTGGCGGAGTGCGTCTCACCTGAGGCACTCGAAGCCCTAGACCAGAGATTGGCGGACAACATACAGAGAACTGCCGAGTTGTTTAAAGAATTTGAGGCCATCAATCACGCGTTCCAAAAGGCTGGTGTTCGCTATGTCAATCTCAAGGGTTTCACGCTAGTTCCTGATTATTGCCCGGATCCCTCGCTGCGTTGCCAATTTGACCTGGACTTCATGATCTCCTCCTCTGATTTGAGCCCCTGTCAGAGCATCTTGGAGTCATTCGGATATGGTGTCACTGGGAAACATAGGAATGTCGTTGAGTTGAAGGCTGACAGTGCACAGATCCCTCCAATTCGCGACCTGTACAGACCCAGGAGGCAGCGGTCAGTAGAAGTGCATTTCGTTCCGGTACGGCGAGGGGCTCCGGGGTCAGACAATGGTCTGCTTTCGCGGCTACAGAACCGGGCCTGGAATGGCGTATCTTTTCCCGCACTCTCTGATGTGGACATGTTTCTGGGGCAGGCGAACCATCTCTTCCGCCATTTGAAAAGCGAATGGACACGTATCTCATGGTTGCTGGAATTCAGAACATTCGTCAACGCCCGCAGGGAAGACACCCAGCTTTGGCAGAACGTCCGAAATCAGATTGCGGCCGATGACGAGAGCGCTCTTGCGGTTGGAACTGCCGTTCTTCTTGCGACGGAGACTTTTGGAGAATTCGGACCGCCTGAGTTGCTCGAATGGAGCACTGATGCGGTCCCAAGATCGGTGCGAGTGTGGCTCGATCGCTACGGTAGGACGGTGCTAGTTTCGGATTTTCCTGGGACAAAGCTTTACCTGCTGCTTGAACGGGAGTTATCGAGTGGTGGTAATGCGCGGAAGATTAGTTGGGGCAAGTTATTTCCGCTGCACCGTCCACCCCGGATTGCTTATCCCAAGGGTCAGAAATCTTTGCGGAGGATGCGTGCGAGCCTTTCGCAGATGTGGTTCGCGCTCTTTCGGCTGCGATTCCACATCCTTGAAGGCTCGCGCTATTTGATCGCGGTACAACAATGGAAGCGGAGAGTAGACGGACAGGCGGTATGAAGGTCACAGGCCCGTCGGTATCGGCGCGGGTGGATACGGGTGCCGATTGTTGAGTGGGTGGATGTTATACGCAGAGCGTGAGTTGCGGATCTAGTTTTGTGTAGGGCTGTTCTGAATTCAGAATCGGGGGTTAGGTCACTAGAACCTAAGTGACAGGGCGAAGCTTTAGAAGCAGAGCAGTTATGTTGGGTAAGTCGAGAACAGTTGGTGGCGTATTCACGCAGTCGTGTCTAGAGGATTCAGGACTCATGACCCAAACCGCAAGTTCCGGGCAACTATTCGCGGCAACCCCGCGGTGGTACGCGATCCAGACGCGGTCACGGCATGAGAAGCGCGTCGCTGAGCAACTCAGAGCGAAGTCCATTGAATCGTTCTTGCCCATACACCGCTGCCGTCACAAATGGAGAAACGGAGTACTCGCCGATCTGGAGCTACCACTATTTCCTGGGTATTTATTTGCTCGTCCTTCGATAGGCGAGCGAATCCTTTTGCTGCAACTGCCGGGCATACTCGGTCTCGCCGCTTCGACCGCCCATCCAACGCCAGTTCCAGACGATGATATAGACGCACTGCGCAAGATCACAGAGAGCCTTGCAGCAGAGCCTCATCCATTTCTGAACGTGGGTGACCGGGTGCGCATTATCGCCGGTCCCCTTGCGGGCCTGGAAGGGATTTTGACTAGACGCAAGCAAGAACTAAGGCTGGTCTTGTCGGTTCAGATCATCATGCGCTCCATCGCCGTCGAAGTTAGCGCGTTAGACATTGAGCCAGTGCCTGGTGACCGACGAAGGATGACGTAACCAACCAAACTCGACTCACTGAACCACTCCAGGTCTTCCTGCGCGGAGTATCCGCCAAGATCAGGCAGAATATAATGAGATCCCCCCAGTTACCAGCGCTTGTGTTTATCGTCGCTGTGTCCTGCGCTGCCTTGTCCCAGGAATCGATCCCTGCGGTGGGAACGGTAGGTGCTGACAGCCCGGCTACCTTAACCTCGTCGACCTCGGCGGCGGGCCTGCCCGCTGACCGAATTATCGAACTGCTACGTGAGAAACCGGAGCTATTGATCGAACTGAAAAAAGTGGCCGCCGAGCGTCTCCAGACACAAGGAGTAGATGTTCAGGAGGACTCAATTACCGATGAGGTGCTGTTCGGCAAGATAGCTTCAGACGCAAGTTTGCGATCCAGCCTGACCCTATGGTTGCGGGCGCGAGGCTACGTATCAGACGCCGACATCCGGCAATCGAAATCCGCTGCTGTGGACTCCGAGGACGACACCGAGCCCCAATACCGTAACACCCGGCCGAGCCCGATTGCTGGGGATAATGTCAGCGCCCTTCCGTACGAGCTGTCGACCATGCCGTCAACCTTAGACAATGATGAGTTGCCGGGGTCAAGGGTCTCGCGCACCGACAACCTCAAGCAGAGCGCGACCCTTCCAAACCGTGTGCCGAAGAACGTTTCCTCTGCGAACGAGCGCGATCCCAACGCCGCGAGCAGTCAAGAAGTGTTACATCGGCCAGCTCCTTACAACCTGCTGTCCATGCGTGATCTGTACACCCAGGTCCCCGACCAGACCTCGTCATTGAGGAGGTTCGGCTCGGAAGCATTCCTTAGCCGAGGAATGGGTTCAAAGACTGCATCTTTCGATCTGCCAGTGGGGCCGGACTATGTACTTGGTCCAGGCGACGGGATCAACATCGATGTGTGGGGAGGAATGTCGCAACGGTTTACCAGAAACGTCGATCACGAAGGCAGACTGATGCTCCCCGAGGCAGGTCCGGTTGTGGTAGCGGGACTGACACTGGAGCGAGTACAAAAAATGATCCAAGACGCTCTGACACCTCAATTCAGAAATGCACGCGTGGAAGTTTCGATCGCCCGTCTCAGAACGGTTCGGATCTACGTCGTCGGAGATGTACAGCGGCCCGGCGCATATGACATCAGTTCGCTTTCCACCCCAATGAACGCCCTCTATGCGGCCGGAGGACCCACTGCCGTCGGATCGCTGCGCACGCTCCGGCACCTCCGCGGCAAGCAGCTGGTCGGCGAAGTGGATTTGTACGATTTCCTGTTGCACGGCGTGCGGAACGACGGTGAGCGTCTGGAGCCCGGCGACACCGTACTGGTTCCACCTGTAGGAGTTCAAGTCACTGTCTCGGGCATGGTTCGCAGGCCAGCAATTTACGAACTGAGGAACGAAACCAAATTGTCCCAAGTTCTCGACCTAGCAGGCGGTCTTCTCGTGGCAGCGGCGATGAGAGAGGTCAAAGTCGAACGCATCGAAGAGCACCAGCAAAGGATCTCCATGAGCGTCCATGTTCCGGAAGGCGGAACGCCGGATGATCTGGCGAAGGCAATCCAGTCATTCGTAGTGCGGGATGGGGACCATGTTTCAGTAGCTCCTATCCTCCCTTATAGCGAGCGCGCCATATACATCGAAGGCCACGTCGTTCGACCCGGCAGGTATCCGTATCGCGACGAGATGAGTCTTAGTGACGTGATCCGATCGTACCAGGACCTGCTTCCGGAGCCGTCCGATCACGCTGCGATTATTCGCGTACGCCCTCCGGACTACCGTCCGGAGACCATTGACTTCAGCCTTTCGGAAGTGTTGATAGGTAATGATCCAATCTATTTGCAGGCCTTCGACACCATCCGCGTGTTTGGGCGTTACGAAATCGACGCGCCCAGAGTGACGATCCAAGGAGAAGTGCAGCATCCAGGACAATATCCACTGCCAGAGGGTCTGACCGCAGCCCAACTCGTTCGGATGGCGGGAGGATTTACCCGCAGCGCCCTTCTCGAAAGCGCCGACCTGACGAGCTACGAAATCGTTCATGGCGAAAAAGTTGTGAGCCATCGCATGACCGTGGACATTGGTCGCGCGGTAAAAGTAAAGGACGCGGCTTCCGATGCCGAACTCAAAGCAGGCGACGTGTTGACCATACACCAACTCTCCGGCTGGACTGACATCGGAGCTTCGGTCACGATCAAAGGGGAAGTGACCTACCCTGGAACGTACGGGATTCAAGATGGGGAGAAGCTCAGCTCGGTTTTGAGACGGGCCAACGGGTTTCGGCCGGGCGCCTATCCCGTAGGGGCTGTGCTCCTTAGGAACCAGGTTCGTGAGATGGAGGAGAAGAGCCGGGCTGAATTGATACGGCAACTCGAGACAACATCCGCCGGCGCGAAAGTCTCGCCAGCCGTTAACGGGCAAGGAGAAATCGGAGCCATTCAATTTATCATGGCACAACAAAAGCAGGTGGTACAGCAACTGAAAAGCCAGCCGCCTACGGGGCGCCTGGTGATCAAGATTAGCCCCGATATTGCTGCCTGGGAGAATACGCCCGCCGACATAGAACTCCGAGCCGGGGATGTGCTCACCATCCCCAAAAAACCGAGTTTTGTGCTGGTGACCGGGCAGGTCTACAACAGCGCCGCGCTTACCTTTGTGCCCGGCAAGACCGCCGGTTGGTATTTGAGCCATGCTGGTGGCCCAACCAGCATAGCTAACAAGAAGGAGATTTTTGTGATTCGCGCCAACGGCTCGGTGGTGGGGCGAGATTCCGGAGGTTGGTACAACAACAACGTCCTGGAGGCGAAGATGCAGCCGGGAGACATCGTCGTTGTTCCACAGAAAATCATTGGCGGTTCCAATGCGTGGCGAAACATTCTCGCGACAGCGCAGGTCATGTCTAACATCGCCATTACGGCACATGTAGCTGGGTTCTAGCAGGACAACATGCACGGCCGTCGCACCGGCTTCTGTCTCCTCTGGATCATGCTAGCAACTGCGCTCAGGTTGCAAGGCCAGATGTCCCCAAACGGCCTTGCTCCAGCAACGCCCACCGATGATGAAAAGCAGCGAAATACAGGCAACATGGCGTCTACCTATGTTCCGCTCGACAGTTGGATTTATTCCGCGTTCGACCGTCTGGCAGCGCTCGGATATCTTCAGACGGGGTTTGCGGCATTGCGACCGTGGACGCGAATGGAGTGTGCTCGTCTGGTGTTGGAAGTCGCTGATCGTACGGCCGATCATGAATCTGATTCGGAGGCAGGCAAACTGTATCAGGGCTTGTCCAGTGAGTTCGCGTTGGAGTTGCGCCGAGAGGACGGAGCTCCAAATTCCGGTATGCAAATCGAGTCCATTTACAGCCAGATGATAAGCATCGCAGGCCAGCCGCTCACGGATGGCTATCACTTCGGGCAAACGATTGCGAACAACTTCGGCAGACCCTTTGGCGAGGGTGCGAATTCGTACACCGGTGCGGCGATACGCGCCCAGGCCGGATGGCTTGCCCTTTATGTACGCGGCGAGTATCAGCGCAGTGGAACAGTCCCCGCCCTCTCCCCTGCGGGTCAGGTCGCAGTTTCGCAAGCGGATTTCACTCCAACCGCGGCCCAGGGTCCACCGTCGGATGTATCCCGCTTCCGTTTGCTCGACGCGTATGTTGCTGTAGCGTTCAAGAACAACCAGCTTTCTTTTGGCAAACAGTCTCTGTGGTGGGGACCCAGCTACGGCGGACCGATGCTGTTTAGCGATAACCCCGCCCCCGTCACCATGCTCCGCTATGACCGGGTGACCCCACTTAAGTTGCCGAGCTTTCTTGGAATTCTAGGCCCCATGCGCGTCCAGTTCTTCATTGGACAACTGAGGGGCCACCAATTCGTGAACATACCCGTCCCGGGGCAATCTGACGCATCTCAGGTAGTCGGTCATCCCGGGGTTTCACTGAATCCCCAGCCCTATATTCATGGCCTAAAGCTCAGCCTCAATCCCACTCCCAATTTCGAGCTCAGCTTTTCAAGAACTGTGATTTTTGGCGGGCCTGGGTTCCCGGTGACTGCCGAATCGTTCTGGCGCAGTTTTGTATCAACCGCCGCCGGCGGGAACAATATCCAGAGTGATCCCGGCGATCGTCGCGTGGCATTCGATTTCAGCTATCGCATACCTGGCATCCGTGACTGGTTGACTTTGTATTTGGACGGATTCGCCGATGACGAGGCCTTCCCGGCTGTTTACCCCACACATAGCGCCTGGAGCCCGGGAATCTATTTGCCAAAATTGCCCTATCTGCACAAAGTTGATTTTCGTGCAGAAGGAGCGGTTACGCCTGATCGCCTGTTTCCCGGGTTCTTCTACTTCAACGTTCACTACCTGAGCGGGTACACCAACGATCGCG
>Ga0306920_100015477_pt1 | contig 10458 bp, 9 predicted proteins | sample flu12Cox44000170_FD_204666 | JGI IMG/M metagenome (GOLD analysis project Ga0306920, IMG submission 204666) | Lab enrichment of tropical soil microbial communities from Luquillo Experimental Forest, Puerto Rico - flux4day.12C.oxic.44.000.170 (v2)... | ecosystem: Environmental > Terrestrial >... | reverse complement strand
TGCTGCTCCCTGCATAGAGATCTGCACCCACTTCCGACTGGACCCCCGGCTGCAAGGAAAGGAACTGGTATGTGTCGCGCTGGTTCAGAGGTAATTGGACAATGGCGCGGTCGTTCACAACCGTGCCCAACTGCGTGCTAGTCGTATCCACAAGGGGCGCTTCGGAGGTGACATCGACTGTTTCCCGTTGCTCCCCGACGGTCATGGTCATGTTCAGACTGACCACTTGATTTATAAGGAGAATGACGTCCTTGCGAATGTTCTTCTTAAAGCCGGCGAGGTCGAAGTCGAGTTCATACGTTCCGACCGGAACCGCGGGGAAACTGTAATTGCCTTCGCCATCGGTGACCGTGTCGGTTGTTACACCCGTGTTTTGGTTCACGAGCGTTACTTTGACATTCGCAAGCACCGCGCCCGTGGGGTCCGACACCCGCCCCAAAATGCGGCCGCCGGTGCTTTGTGCCAGCAGAAGAGTGGAAGAGAGCAGGCAGAGAAGCGCGATCAGGACTCGTGTGGCGTTCTTGCGACGCATGGGGATCCTCCGGGAGGTGGAGAAAAAGTTAAGCCATGGATTTTGTCAGCAGAGCCGCTTGCGCAGCGCACAAACCTTGCTATAATCGCGCAAGGTTAGAGAACCTGCCCGCTCGCTGTCAAGCGAAAAATAGTGATTCCGCGAAGCGGCGCAGCGCAGTCTAGCAAAGCACTCTCATGGAAGCGGACGGCACCAAAGCTTACTTGAAAATCGGGGATGTGGCGCGCGCCGTGGGCGTCTCTCCTTCGGTGATCCGGTCGTGGGAGAGTTTGGGGCTGACGCGCCCGCGGCGCACGCAGAGCAAGTACCGGCTTTACTCTGCCGCCGACGTGAAGCTGCTGAAGCGCGCACGTTTCTTGCGCCGGGTGCGGGGCATGAACGCACCAGCCATCGTCGAATTGCTCAAGAGAGAAGGACTGGTGAAACCTTCCGCGAATGGCTCCGCGGGGGCGATCGGCGCGCGCCTGCGACAACTGCGCCTGCGCCGCCAGCTCTCACTGGCGCTGGTGGCCAAAGCCGCAGGCATCTCGGTGGGGTTTCTGAGCGCCATCGAGCGCTCGCAGATGAGCGCCTCCATCAGCACACTGCGCAGGCTGGCGCGCTTCTACAAAACGAACATTCTGGATTTTTTCGATCCTGCCGAAGCCGGCAGCCGGGTGGTACGACCCGCCGAACGCAAGGTACTCGAGGCAGGGCCGGGCGTGCGCATGGAACTGCTGGCCTGGGGCAAGACAGTGATGGAGCCGCACCTGTTCCGCATCGCGCCCAAGGCGGGCAGCGGCGAGTCCTACACGCACGAGGGCGAAGAATTCCTGCACGTGCTGCGAGGTGAGTTGCAGCTGGCACTGGAGGGGAAGGAATTTCATCTCAAGTCAGGCGACAGCTTCTATTTCGAGAGCGCGACCCCTCATCGCTGGAAGAATCCCGGGCGTTCGGAAACCTGGGTGTTATGGGTGAATACTCCGCCGACGTTTTGAGGGCGGTTCGCAGTTCCCGGTTCTCAGTTGTCAGTGGTGCAGTCTCGGCGAGGCGATCCAGATCGTGTCGAGACTGCAAGCGATGATCTCACTTTCAAGGTCGTAGTTCGAGGTTACAGGCTCGGGGTGCTAACAGCGGCACCCTCGGAGGTCAAATGAAGATCACACGCTGGGGCTCGGTGATTCTGTTGCTGCTCGTGGTCGCCGGGCTGAACTCGTGTGCGAAGAAAAAGGCGCCCAGCTTGAACCTCCTGGTGTGGGAGGGCTATGCCGACCCTTCGTTCGTCCGCGGTTTCGAAGAAAAGTGCCAATGCAAGGTGTCGGCGTCGTATATGGGCTCGAGCGATGAGTTGGTCGCGAAACTGCGGGGCGGCAGCGCCAGCAACTACGACGTCATCTCGCCCTCGAGCGATGTGGCTACCATGCTCGCCACCACCGGGCTCACCACGCCGTTAGACCTGTCGAAAATCCCTAGCTACAGCCAGCTTTCTCCCAAGCTCACTTCCCTGCCCCTCGTGCATTTGAACGGGAAGGTCTACGGCGTGCCGTTCATGTGGGGGCCGAATCCGATCATTTACGACACGGCGGCGTTTGCGCAGCCGCCGGAGAGTTGGAGTGTTCTCTGGGACCCGAAATACAAAGGGAAGATTTCGGTTTGGGATGACCTTTCGACCGTATATATGGCCGCGCAAGTCCTCGGATATGACAAACCCGATCCTGGGCAGCTGTACAACTTGAGCGATCAACAACTCGAAGAGGTCAAGAAGAAGCTGCTGGAGCTCAAACCGAATGTACGCAAGATGTGGTCGACGGGCGGCGAGCTTACCAATTTGTTTCTCAACCATGAAGTGATCGCCGCGATGGGCTGGCCACTCAACACGGCAGAACTGAAGAAACGCAGCTTCCCGGTCGGTGAAACCATTCCCCAAGAGAACACGACGGGGTGGATCGACCACCTCATGATCACGTCGGCCAGCGAAAATAAAGATGTCGCTTACCAGTTCCTGGAATACATGGTGCAGGCGAAGACACAGAAAATGGTGACAGATGTGACGCGGTACACCCCCGCGAATCCCCAGGCCGGACAGCTTATGACCGGCGAGCAGCGCCAGATCCTGCACATGGATGACATCGACAATTACCAGAAGCGGATCTACTTCTGGCAGGACGTTCCTCGGCGCGCCAAGTACAACGAAATTTGGAACGAGGTGAAGGCTGCGCAGTAACCGGTGATGGCTACCAGCGAACAAGTCGCCCAGAACGCCGACGTGGCGTCTACGCGGTCGACCTTGCTCGAAGTGCGGAACGTTGCCAAGAGCTTCGGGAAGAATGTGGTGCTGCGCGACATTTCCCTGCAGGTTGCAGAAGGCGAGTTCCTGACGATTCTGGGGGAGAGTGGTTCGGGCAAGACCACGCTGCTGCGGATTATTGCCGGGTTTGAATCCGCGACTTCGGGTGAATTGTGGATGGGCGGGCAGCGGCTGGACGTGCTGCCTCCTTACAAGCGCCGCGTCAACACCGTGTTTCAGCACTATGCGCTCTTCCCGCACCTTACCGTGGAACAAAACGTAGGTTATGGGTTGCGCGTGGAGAAGCTGCCAGAGTCGGAGATTGCATCCCGCGTCGAGCAGGCCCTGAAACAAGTAAAGATGACGATCCACGCCAAGGCCAAGCCGTCGCGAATCAGCGGAGGACAACAGCAAAGGGTGGCGCTGGCGCGGGCGCTCGTGAAGCGGCCGCAACTGCTGCTGCTCGATGAACCTCTGTCGGCATTGGACGCCAACTTGCGCCGGCAGATGCAGGTGGAACTGAAGTCTCTGCAGCGTGAAGTCGGCATCTCGTTCGTCTTTGTTACGCACGATCAGGAAGAAGCGATGGTTATGTCGGACCGGATTGCGCTGCTGCGCATGGGCGCACTGGAACAGGTGGCGACGCCGCGGGAAATTTACAGCCACCCTGCTACGGCATACACCGCCCAGTTCATCGGCCACACGAACCTGCTGCGGGGCGAGGTTCGCGACGGACTGCTGCGGTGTGAGTCGTTGTCCTGGAAAACAACCTTACCCGCTGGACCCGCGCTGCTGTCCTTGAGACCGGAAGACATACGCCTCGCGGGAATTGGTGTTCGCGCAGGAATGGTCCATTTCCATGGCAAGCTGCAACAGCGGGCTTTCCACGGCGCCACCGAACTTCTGCGCGTTGAGAGCAGCGACGGCCTGATCTTTTCTGTGCGCACCGGAACCCGGGACGAATGGCGCGGCGTGCTCGAATTCGAATTCGATCCGGCGGATGCGATTCCGGTGCGCGCCTCCGCGGAGAGAGACTGACACATGTTCTCGCGCGCGTACCGCACTGTGGTGACTGTGCCGCCGCTGCTGTGGGTGACGACCTTCCTTCTTCTGCCGTACATCCTGATGTTCTGTTACAGCTTCTGGTCAGTTTCGCAGACGCAGGGCATCGTTCACTCCTGTACGCTCGAGAACTATCGTCAACTGTTCAGCGTCGAAGTTTATTGGCAGACGCTGTTGCGCTCAATGTGGATTGCCGCGCGGGTGACATTCTTCTCGCTGCTGCTGGGATATCCGCTGGCGTATTTTCTCTCGTTTTGGGCGGGTGCGCGGAAGGACCTTTACTACCAGCTAGTCATTATTCCTTTGTGGGTCAGCTACCTGGTGCGAGCTTATGCCTGGAAGACGATCCTGGGCAGCGATGGCGTGTTGAATACATTGCTGCAGTATGTGCATCTCACGAAGCATCCGCTGGATTTCCTGCTTTACAGTCCGTTCGCCGTGGTGCTGACCCTGACCCATATCTACACGCCGTTCACATTTCTGCCGATCTATGCGTCCCTGGAGCACATTCCGCGGAATCTCGTGGAAGCATCGAACGATTTGGGTGCGTCGCCGGCGCAAACATTCTGGCGGGTGATTTTTCCGCTTTCGATTCCGGGCGTGTTGGCGGGAGCAACGTTTGCGTTGGTGCTCAGCCTGGGTGATTTTCTGGCACCGCTGCTGCTGGGTGGGCCCAGCGGCATCATGATCTCCAACATCGTGGTCAGCTTGTTCGGCGCCGCCTACAACTGGCCATTGGGGGCCGCCATCTCGCTTTGCATGCTGATCCTGGTCGTCAGCTTGCTTTTTGTGTCCGAGCGGCTCGAGAAGAAATGGAGCTTCTCGTGAGCAGCGTTCCCTTGAACACTCGGCAGTCGGGCTGGCTCTGGGTGCACTGTCTGTTGGTATTTGCTTTCCTGTACCTGCCGATCGTCGTTCTCGTCATTTATTCGTTCAATGGAGCCGGGGTGGGCGGATTTCCGCCGCGCGATCTCACGCTGAACTGGTACCGAATTTTGTTCGGTGACGGAGCAATCTGGGACGCGGTGGTGAACAGCTTGGAGGTTGCGGGCGCCGCGGTCGCCATCGCACTTGTCCTCGGAATTCCGGCAGCGCTTGCGCTCGACCGCGCGCAGTTTCCCGGCAAAGTTTTGTTCCGGCGACTGGTGCTTCTCCCGTTGATATTGCCGGGAATCATCACGGGCCTGTCTCTGCTGATGCTATTCAACGAGGCACACACGAATCTGAGCCTCTTGACCATCATCCTCGGCCACGGGACGGCCCTCATCTCCGTGGCCACGACCGAAGTCTTTGCCGGGTTGCAGAAGCTCGATCGTGCGCAGGAAGAAGCCTCGCTGGATCTGGGGGCCACTTACTGGCAAACGTTCTTGCGCGTGACGCTTCCGAATCTGAAGTTGTCGATCATCGGAGCTGCTCTGCTGATCTTCACGTTGTCCATGGATGAAATTGCGGTGAGCTTTTTTCTGATTGGCCGGGACAACACATTACCGCTCGAAATCTGGGGACGCCTGCGGCGCGGTATCACCCCCGAGATCAACGCCGTTTCCACGGTTATTTTTCTTTTCTCGCTCGCCGCCATAGTGCTCTGGTATCGGTTACGTAGCCGCGCCGACGTAACTCCGGAGATAGCTGCGGATTCCATCGAACCTGCCATACAAGGAGCCCAGTCGTGAGTCCGAATCGTAGGGACTTCATTAAGTTTGTGGTCGCTGGGGCGGTCGCCTCAGGATGCCCCCTGGACGCAGCCCTTCTCGCTCAACCTGCGGATACCACGCCTGCCGTTGAAGGCGAGGAAAACCGCATCTGCCACCAAGTACGCGACGGGAAGGTGTTTTCCCGGCCACCCGTATCCGCCAGCTACGACGTCATCATCGTCGGCGGCGGCATGAGTGGGCTGGCGGCCGCCTACCTGATGCAGAAGCACAACTTTCTGCTGCTCGAAAAAGAACCGCACTTTGGCGGCAATGCCTACTTGATGGAGTACCAGGGCCAGGCATACGCCACCGGCTCGGCCTTTGCGGATAGCGAAATGGTGGTGAAGTTCGCCAAGGAAATCGGGCTTGAGCCACTGCCCGTTGACAATTTCGATCCCACGATTGTAAACGGCGAGTTCGTCGCCGACACCTGGGGAGAAGGCATCGACAAGCTTCCTTATCCGCCAGCTGTGCGCGAAGCGTTCAAGAAATTCCGCAAGGAAATCCTCGCGATCGACTATGCCAAGCGCGAACAAGAGCTTTACAACCTTCCCTTCACCGATTTGCTGAAAGGCTATCCTCCGGAGATCAAGCTCTGGTGGGATGGATTCGGCGCTTCGAGTTGGGGAAGCCGTTGTGAGGACACCGCAGCGGCGCACGCTGTTTCGCAGCTGCAGTGGATGGCGGGTCCCAACCGCAAAGATGACCGTTACACGTGGCCCGGTGGGCTTGGGGCGCTCAGCAAGCACCTCGTCGAAGTACTGCAACCGAAATACGGAGGGCGCATGCAGACGGGGGCGACGATTGTAGCGATATCCCATGAAAAGAGCGCGGCGAATGTCACCTACATCGAAGGCACAGAACTGAAGACTGTGTCAGCGAATGCCGTGATCATGGCGACCCCGAAGTTCATCACGCGACGCATCGTCGAGGGCATCCCCGACAAGCAGGATGAGGCCATGCAAGAGATGCGGTACATCCCCTATGCGCTGGTAAACCTCATTTTTGACAAAGAGATCTACCGCAAGGGATACGACAACTGGTGCCCGGGAAATTCCTTCACGGATTTCATCGTCGCCGACTGGGTCATCCGCAACCAGGCGGGGTATCGCCCCAAGTTCAACATTCTGAGTTGCTACACGCCGTTACATGAGGAAGACAGAGCCCAGTTGCTTAGCGAACCTAGCGCCCGAAAGGTAGCGGGGAACGTTCTGAAGGATTTTCAGAAGCTGCTGCCCAACACGAACGTGGATCCGGTAGAAGTGCACATCTATCGCCGCGGGCATCCGATGTACATGGCGACACCGGGTCTGTACACAAGAGTGCAGCCCCTGCTGCGGACGCCGGTGGATCGAGTGTTCTTCGCAAACACCGACTCCGAAGGCCCAATTTCGAGCACCACGCAGGCCATCATCGCCGCCCGAAGAGTCGCGCACGAAGTGGAAAAGAAGTTGGCGGGGTAGGGCTGCATTCCATCCGCAGATTGTTTAGAGGGGAGCGCTTCACGTTCCCGAGACACCCGCTGTTGGGCCGCACAATGCCTGGCCGCATAGTAAAGTAATAGTTGCGGCCTCTCGCCGGCTCTTCGGCCTAATTGCAAAGGACGTTTCGATTTTGACTTCCAACATTCGCAATATCGCCATCATCGCGCACGTGGACCACGGGAAAACCACGTTGGTCGATGCCATGCTGCAGCAAAGCGGCACTTTCCGGGCCCATGAAGCGCATGTCGAACGGGTGATGGACTCGAACGAATTGGAGCGCGAGCGCGGAATCACGATCCTCGCGAAGAACACATCGGTCTTTTACCGGGGCGTCAAGATCAACATCGTCGATACCCCCGGTCACAGCGACTTTGGGGGCGAGGTGGAGCGCGCACTGAAGATGGTGGACGGCGTGATGCTGCTGGTGGATGCAAGCGAAGGACCGCTTCCACAGACTCGTTATGTGCTGGGCAAGGCCCTTGATGCCAAGCTTCCACCGATCGTAGTAATGAACAAGATCGATCGTGCGGATGCACGTCCACAAGAAGTGCTCAACGAGATCTACGACCTCTTCATCGACCTTGACGCGAAAGAAGAGCAGTTGGAGTTCCAGGTTCTGTACACGAACGCGAAGGCCGGCACCGCTTCCACCAGCATGGAAGGACATGGGCAGGACCTCGAACCTCTGTTCGACGCGATTGTGAATACCATCCCGCCGCCGCAAGGCGATGCCCAAGGTCGGCTGCAGGTTCTGGTCGCGAACCTGGACTACAGCGACTATCTGGGGCGCCTGGCCATTGCCCGAGTCTTCAACGGAACGCTTGAAACCGGCGAAGAAGTCAGCATCGCCAAACGCGATGGATCCTTCCAGAAAACCAAGATCACCAAGCTATTTTCCTTCTCCGGCCTGAAACGGATCGACGTCACCAAGACTGATCTGGGCGATATTGTGGCGGTCGCGGGGGTGGAAGGAATCACGATCGGTGAGACGATCACCGACGCGGAAAACCCTGCGCCGCTTCCGCCAATCGTGATCGACGAACCCACGATCGCGATGATGTTCACGGTGAACACGTCTCCGTTCTCGGGACGCGAGGGGAGCTACGTTACTTCCCGCAATCTTCGTGACCGCTTGGAAAAGGAACTGCTCACCAATGTTTCGCTGCGCGTGGAAGATTCGGGCAGCACAGATGCTTTCAAAGTGCAGGGCCGCGGCGAACTCCAGCTCTCGATCCTGATTGAGATGATGCGGCGCGAAAACTTCGAGCTGATGGTCGGCAAGCCGGAGATCGTTACCCGCCGGATCGACGGCAAACTCATGGAGCCGGTGGAATACCTCACCGTGGACATTCCAGAGGAGTTCGTCGGAGTTGTGATGGAGCAGCTCGGAACTCGAAAGGGCGAAGTCGCCAACATGCACAACCACGGCTACGGGCGGGTGCGCATCGAGTTCCGCGTTCCCAGCCGGGGGTTAATCGGCCTTCGCAGCCAACTGCTGACCGACACGCGCGGCACCATCGTCATGAACTCCTTGTTTCATGGCTACACTGAGTGGCAAGGCGAGATCCCGCACAGGCCTACCGGTGTGCTGATAGCCGACCGGCCTGGAGTCTCGACCTCACACGCGCTGTATAACCTGCAGGAACGGGGCGAGCTGTTCATCGGTCCGGGGGTGGACGTGTACGAGGGCATGATCATCGGCGAGAACGCAAAGGACAACGATCTCGACGTGAACGTGGTGCGCGAGAAGAAGCTGACGAACATGCGTGCGTCCACCGCTGACGAAGCGATCCGGCTGGTTCCCTTCCGCCAGCTCAATCTGGAGCAGGCCATTGAGTTCATCGCAGACGACGAGTTCGTCGAGGTGACGCCGCAGTCCCTGCGCCTGAGGAAGAAAGTTCTCCCGTCCAACAAGCGCAAGAAAAGCACAGCGGTGATGGCAGAGGAGACCAAGTAGTGGGCAAGAGTGCGCAGCCCGATCAGGCTTGCAGTTTTCTGCGGATGTACCTTGTTCCCTGCAGTTGCGGAACCACGTTTGCGGTAGCCGAGAACTACGATCGCCAGGGTGCACAATGGAGCCGCTATTTGCCATGCCCCCAGTGCGGCAAGCGGCACGACCCCAGGAACCGACTGCTGCGACTGGGGTATCGCCGGGAAGGCTTCTGGGGTGTGGAGGATTGCTAGCCGCGACCTCGGATTTCGACCAGCCATCCTGGCAGAAAATTTCCTGCTATACTTCGTCCCGCATTTGACTGTTCGTCAACTCCGGCCTCGATTTCAGGAACAGCGTTCCAAGGCGCCTGCCTTCCCTGCCGAAGTCGCCGCACACTCAAATAGCTCATCCCCCGAGGCACTCGCTTGAAAAACATTTTCGTAGGGAACCTGGATTTCAATACGACAGAAGACGAGTTGCGACAGCTCTTCGAGGTGCACGGCCAGGTCGACCGCGTCAGCATCATGACCGACCGCGAGACGGGACGTTCCCGCGGTTTCGGCTTTGTGGAGATGGCCAGCGCCGAGGACGGGGAGAAAGCGATCGCGGCGCTCAATGGCTCGCAGGTAGGCGGACGCACCTTGAATGTGAACGAGGCGCGCCCCAAGCCCGAGCGCAGCAGCGGTGGCGGTGGCGGCGGCCGTGGGCGGGAACGCAGCGGCGGCGGACGCAACCGTTGGTGAGTCTGGCGATATTTGCTGAGCTCAGGGCGACCACAGACGGGGAATCGCGTTGATGCCTCGCATCGTCAGCATGTAAACTGAAATTCACGCGCCCGTAGCTCAGCTGGATAGAGCGGCAGCCTCCGGAGCTGTAGGTCGGGAGTTCGAATCTCTCCGGGCGCGCCATTACTTCTTTTTGCGCCCTTTCGAACATTAGGTCGAAGGGCTTTTACCTCCTCCTCCTTGTGATCGACAACCACGCACCTCATTTTTCTCGACAGGGCTGAGTCCTTGGGCCCTTGGGGTTCACGCCCTACGGCCGGAAACTGCGATCGGGACTTGCGGTTCTTCCGGTTTGTCCTTCATGCTCAGAATGGCGCGAATCACGGTCTCGTCGCCGGCCGACGTGTTGAGCATGGCGTGATACAGGTCGCGATTGGGCCATTCCATGTGGAAGTATTTCTCGACGAAAGCGGCACGTTCCCGATCAACGGTATCCACTTGCTCTTGAGCTTCCGCCTCACGCATGCCCTCGCGTATAAGGCGCCTGATCTTGGCCTCCCGCGGGGCAAAGAGGAAAATGCGCAACGTGTCGTCGCGATCGCGCAAGTGATGTTGCGAGCCGCGACCGACCAAAACGCAATCACCTGTGGCGGCAGCCTGCAACGTGACCTGCTTCGTGATCCGGATAATGCTGTCGGCGTCGAGGCAATGCAGGCTATGCAGGTTCAGGTTCCCCTCGAAGCTGCCGCGCATGACCGACTT
>Ga0306920_100015475_pt1 | contig 10459 bp, 5 predicted proteins | sample flu12Cox44000170_FD_204666 | JGI IMG/M metagenome (GOLD analysis project Ga0306920, IMG submission 204666) | Lab enrichment of tropical soil microbial communities from Luquillo Experimental Forest, Puerto Rico - flux4day.12C.oxic.44.000.170 (v2)... | ecosystem: Environmental > Terrestrial >... | reverse complement strand
TTCGAAGATCCAACAGCACCACGTCCGGTCGATGCTTGCGCCAAAGGTCTACCGCCTCCCGGCCGTTGGTCCCCTCGGCAATGACCATCATGTCCGGTTGCATCCCAATGATTGAGGCCAACCCGGCTGTCACTGTCACGTGATCGTCAGCGATGAGCACGCGGATTTTGTCTGAACAGGCACTCCTGGGTGTCTGACGAAGCTTGGACGTCGTTTCACTTGCAGGAAGTCCTTGAGATTTGGATTCGGTTATCATGTCACAACGCTTTCTGAGGTATTCGCAAGAGGCAGCACAATCGATATCGCAGTGCCCTCGTCTTTCGCGCTTCGGATCGACAGTTCTCCTCCCATGCCTTCGACTCTTTCTCTTATTCCATGCAGGCCGAATCCCTCGTGCCTGCCGGTTGGATCAAAACCCTTCCCGTCGTCACGCAGGTTCAATCGAATCTCCGCTCCGTTAAACGCAAGTTGCGCTCTGAACTTGCTGGCTTGCGCGTGACGCAAAGCATTCGCCAGGACTTCCTGTCCTATGCGCAGCAAGTTTTCTTCCCATTCCTGAGGAAGTTCCCGGGGTTCGCCTTTGACCAGGAATTCAGCTTGGACATTTGTGCCCGCCGTCATCTTGTGAATCAGGCCCTGCAAGGCCTCGCAGATGTCTTTTTCCTCCAGGGTCTGCGGCCGAAGCGCCCGCACGGAACGACGCGCTTCCTGCAAGCTCTCCCGGGCAAGCGCGCCCGCTCGCGTCAGGTGCTCGCCCGCTTTTGCCGTGAGGCTCTGCGACAGGGCCTCTTCAACGGCTTCCAGTTGGACAATCACCCCTGTGAGCCCTTGTGCGAGCGTGTCATGAATATCCCGGGCCATGCGATTGCGTTCCGCCGCGACGGCAGCTTGCCGGCTTTCTCTCGACAAACGCTTCAACTGGCACGCCAGCATGGCTTGATGCGCCAGCGCCTGTGCCAGCTCCATCTCTTCATTGCGAAAAGAGCGTTTGCGCGTAAACCGAATTCCAACGGTTCCTTCAACCTGACCTGCAATAAGCATTGGGACAATCAGTATCGTGACGACGCCAAGGGAACGCACATGCTCACGCCATGGGAATGAGGGACCCTCCCGAATATCCTCCAGTACGCTCGGCTTGCCCGTTGCAAAAACCTCCGGCCATGGCCAAACGTCTTCGATTCGAAGCGTGGGCGTGATCTTCGCCAGATCAGCGCTGGATTTTGTGAGCAGGCGCCCTTCTTCAAACGCAAATTCAAAGCTCACCAGGCCGGTATTCTGGTTTCTTAGCCAGATGCTGCAGCTGTGGGCCTCCAATTGTTGCGTAATGGTTCGCAAGACATGCTCTACCAGCCTGTCGGGGGCCGATTCCTTTGCTAACGCATCAAGGGTTCGGGTAAGGGCTTCTGCCTGGCCGCGGGCCAATTGCTCCGATCCGCGAAGCGCCACCGCGGCCTCCTTCCTTTCAGTGATGTCGCGCAGGATAACTGTGAACACCACTTCGTCTCCGAGGGCCAGCTTGGAAATGGACGCCTCGGCTGGAAACTCGCATCCATCCTTTCTGCGCCCAAATACCTCTCTCCGCTGTGCCATCGTGCGCGCAACCTCCGGTGCTCTCGAAAACTCCTCCACGTGTTTCTGGTGCGCGTGCGCGAATCGGGCTGGCAGCAGGACATCCAGGGGCGTGCCAATCACCTCGGCTGCTTTGTATCCGAAAACTTTCTCTGCTCCCTGATTGAACAACAGAATACGTTGAGCTGAATCAATGGAGATAATGGCGTCTTCAGCGATTTCGAGAATTCCCTGGAAACGCGATTCGCTTTGGCTCAAGGCTTTCTCTGAGCGCTCGCGTTCCAGCGCGACGGCTGCCAAATGAGTCATTTGCTCCATAACACTCCGCTGCAGAGCAGTGGGATTTCCCGGCTCTCGGGCGTAAAACGCGAAGGTCCCTATGACCTCACGAGAAGTGGAGAAGATTGGTGTGGACCAGCACGCCCGCAGTCCATGCGGCAGCGCCACATCCCTGTATTGAGCCCAAAGCGGGTCGCTTGCAATGTCAGAAACGATCACCGCCTCCCTGCGGTATGCGGCCGTCCCGCATGAACCGGCGCAAGGGCCAATCCGGCCGCCGTCGATCGCTTGCGTGTACTCTTTGGGGAGACTGGGCGCTGCGCCGTGTCGCAAGCTCTTGCCATCCGGGCTCACCAGAAGAATTGAGACCAAAACATTGCCTGACAACTCCTCACCATATAGGCATATCTCATCCAGGATCGCCCGCAATGGTGCGCCTTTAGCGATCCTTTCCAAAAGCCGTTTCTCTGCGGCGACCAAAGCCTCCGCGCGTTTGCGCTCGGTTACGTCCATTACGGATCCGATGAATTCGATTTCGCTGGAATTGCTTTTGATCGCGTGAGCGATCACATGGAGGTGTTTGATTGAGCCGTCGGGCATCAGCAACCGATGTTCAAAATCCAGACTCCTCGCACCCCGGGAGGCCGCATCTCTGATCTGACGGATTCGGTGGAGGTCTTCCGGATGAACCCTCTTGACCACGAGATCCAAAGTGGGTTTAAGTGCCCGATCGTAACCGAGAATGTTGAACGTCTCCGCCGACCAGATCAGCTCCCCTGTGGAAACATTCCAGCCGAAGCTGCCTGTGTGGCTCAAGCGTTGAGCTTCCGCTAAATAGGCTTCGCTGCGGCGTAGCGCTTCCTCACCCTGGGTGCGCTCGATGGCAATACTGGCCAGATGGGTGAAGCGCTCAATGAGCTTTTGGTCCTTTAAAGTCGGGCTGCAAGGCTGGTGGGATAGAATTGCAAAAGTTCCCAGGACTTTGCCTTCCGAAGAAATAATTGGTGTGGACCAGCAAGCCTGCAACCCAATTGACGAAGTAACACCCCGATATTGCTCCCATAGCGGATCGGTTTGAATGTCGGCGGCGATGACTTGCTTCTTGCGGAAGGCAGCCGCCTCGCAAGGGCCGAAACAGGAAGCGATGGGCAGTCCATTGAACTGGTCAGAGTAGCTTTTCGGCAGGCTCGGAGCTGCACCTTTGCACAGTCGCTCACCCTTGGCGTCCAGCAATTGAATGGAACACAACGGACCGCAGGAGATTTCCTCCGCCACCTGGCACAATGTCTCGAGGATGGAACAAAGCTCGTTGCCGCCGGCGATCATTTCGAGAACCCGTTTCTCTCCGGCCAGCACCGTCTCTGCCCATCGACGGTCCTCGTGCGCGCCCTCGCAATCCGGCCCGGGACCTGTGGATTCAAGAATCAGTGCGGTTCTTTTGGTTTCGTGCACACTGGCGCTCATAGTGACGACACTGGCGTCACTATAAACCTTGTTTACTTTGAGAACAAAGCGCGATTCTGGGTGGGTACGGTGCATTTACCGCGTGCAGGCGGGCGGACCCTTTGTCGGGAACCGGCATTTTGAGTGAGGTCGCAAGCAAATCCGCCATTTGATCCAAGGCGCAACACGCGATCCCAATTCGCACGTCTGTGCACCTTGTTTCAGCTCTGCGCTGAACGCAGACGGACACTACCTGCGGGGCTTGAAGGGCCCCAATTCCTCAGCCCAGCCCAGCGGGCGCCCAGCGGGCTGGGATCGATCCCCACAATCCCAAATGCCGCCTGAAAGGCGACGATATCTCGAATGGCGTCCTCGGACTCGACAAAACCCCTACCTCCTATTGGGAATAGCGCCCCGTTGGGGCGTAGGCGCTGACATCGCGTACCTGGCCCGCTGGGCCGGGCTGAGGAATCCTGCGCCTTTGGCGCGAGACGGCGCTACCAGACTGAATTCTGAGCCAAAGTGCACTACGCCGCCGAAGACGGGCCGCGGGTCAGCGGAAGCCGGACTTTAAAGCGCGTCTCGCCCGGTTTGGATTCGAATTCAATCTCGCCTCCGTGTCGATTGGCGACGATGCGATCGCTGATCAGCAATCCCAAACCCGTGCCCGAGCCCACACCCTTGGTCGTAAAGAAAGGTTCGAAGATCCTGGCCTGGATCTCCGGCGGGATGCCTTTGCCGTTGTCAACGATTTCCACCACCAGCTGATTGTCTTCGACAAAAGTGCTCACACAAATTCGGCCTGAACCATTTACGGCATCGACGGCGTTATCGATCAGGTTGGTCCAAACCTGGTTCAATTCCCCGCCATACGCCATGATCCGCGGAGCCGAAAGGTCGAAAGCTCGCACCACTTCCACATTTTTCAACTTGTAGCCGAGCATCGTCAGCGTGCTTTCTATGCCCTCGTGCACATCCAGCTCCTTCATGGGCGATTCGTCCATGTGCGTGTAAGACTTGATCGCCTTTACCAAATCAGCCACTCGCCCTGTGCTTTGGTCGATAAGTCTCAGCAGTGAATGCAGCGTCAAACGCGCCTCCAGCCAATTCAGGGCCACTGTATGACTCTCAGGTCCCAATTTTCCGGTGAGCGTTTCCAACCAGTCTGAATCCAATGCCGCGTTCACAAAGCTGGATGCGAGCTTCCATCCGTCGGGAATGTTGTGCTGGTCCAGCCAGCGCGTCAGTGCCTCCTCGCGATCGCTGCGGGTCAAAGAATCCAGAGGCGATGCCTGGTCCAAACGGCCAGTCGCATCCCGTTCTGCGGCTAAAAGGTGCTCCCAGTCATCAGGTTTTAGCACTTGTCCAAGCTCGCAGATCAACGACTGAACTGAGGTGATCGTTTCCTTGAGTTGCGCAGCGGCACGGCGGGCGGCTGCGGCCGGATTGTTCAGTTCATGCGCCAGGCCGGCCGCCATCGTGCCGAGGGAGACCAGTTTCTGCCGTTGACTGGAGTAGCCTTCCAGGTTGCGCAGCCGGTTGGCTGCTGTTCTAAAGATTTCCTTTGCCACACAAGGGCAGGAACTGATCATTCGCCAAAATTTTTCCTGTGTCACACGGAACAAACGTGTGGGCTTGGACACTCGCACCATGGCATGCCACGGCGCGTCCAGCAGCAACGGGATTTCCCCCATGAACATCCCCGGCTTATTAACCGCCATCAACACTTCCTGCTGGTCATACTTTTTTGTAATGCGGACTTCGCCTTCCAGGTTCAAAAAGAAATGTTCAGGCGGAGCATTGGCTTCTAGAAGGACAGTGCCCGGGGCCAGCTCGATAACTTCTCCGCATTGAATGCAATCGAGTTGATCGTCCCTTAGTTGGGCGAACAGCGGTGTTTCTCGAATGGTCTTTAGTAGAGTCGGATCCATATCAGAGTGTACTAAGATACTCGTGAACGAGCTTTACCGCCATGGCCCCCTCCCCAACTCCGGAGGTCACCCCTTTGGCAGAGCGATGCCGAACATCACCGGCAACAAAAATGCCTGGAACGCTGGTCTCCAGGTAAAAGGGATCGCGATCGACAGTCCACCCCTGAGGACGACGCGATTCGCGCTGGAGCAAGTGCTGGCCTGAAATCACATAACCCTGGGCATCGCGCTCAACCAGTCCCGAGAGCCATTCCGTGCGCGGCACGGCTCCCGCGTAAATCAGCAATGCGCTTGCCGGTACAGTTTGCTTTTCTGCCGACTTTTTGTTCTCAATGACTAACTCCTCGCAGCGATCGGTTCCTCGCACCTCGGTCACATTCGAGTTGGCGCGGATAACGATGTTTTTCGTGGCCTTGATCTGATCTTCCAGATATTGGGACATCGTGTCGGAGAGGGAATTTCCACGCACAACCATGGTTACCTGGCGTGCAAACCCCGAAAAATACATGGCTGCCTGGCCAGCCGAATTTGCACCTCCCACAATGTAAATGTCGCCGTCGCGGTGCGAGAAAGCTTCGCTCATTGGCGCGTAATAGTGAACCCCTGCGCCTTGCAACCGTTCGATGCCCGGAACTTCCAATTTACGGAAAGCAATTCCTGTGGCGATGATTAGTGCGCGGGTGATGACTTCACTTTCATCGGACAGTCGCAGCACCCTGGACGGACCTTCGATTCTCACGCCGACGACTTCCTGCGGAGCAAGGATTTCAACGCCGAAGCGCCGCGCTTGAGCCACGGCTCGGCGAGCAAGGTCGCCTCCGCTTAAACCGGTGGGAAATCCTAGATAATTCTCGATCCGCGAACTTCTGCCCGCCTGCCCTCCCGGCGCCTCGCGTTCAATCAGCAACGTGCGCAGGCCGTCGGCCGCACCATAGACCGCCGCGGCAAGTCCCGCGGGACCGGCGCCGACGACAACCAGGTCGTACATCGGTTGCTCAGCCCGTGTTTTTAGGCCCAGTCGCCCCGCTACAGTGGAGGCTGTGGGGCTGGCCAGAAATGAGCCGTCACGGAACACTACCAAGGGTAGCGTCGAGCATTCGACTTTGCTGCTGGTGACCAGTTGCTTCGCGGCTTCGTCTTTCTCGATATCCAACCATTGATAAGGAATAAAGTTGCGACCCAGAAAATCCCGGATTTCCATCGCAGCGGGCGACCAGCGATGACCCACAACTCGAATTCCGTCGAACACCGGGTGGTAAGTCGCGTGCCAGTCGTCCAGTAAATCGTCCACGATCCCATACAGGCGCTCTTCTGGCGGATCCCATGGCTTCATCAAGTAGTGATCGATTTGAACGCTGTTGATCGCCCGGATCGCAGCATCAGTATCGGCATACGCAGTTAAAAGCGCGCGCTTGGCGTCGGGGTATAGTTGCAAGGCTTTTTCGAGAAACTCCACCCCCGACATCCGCGGCATGCGCTGGTCCACCAGAAACAGTGCAACCGGTTCATTGCGCAATTTCAATTGTTCGACCGCTGCTAACGCAGAGGGGCCCGAATCGGCCGCCATGACGCGGTAGCGGTTTCCGTATTGGCGCCGCAAATCACGCTCCACCGCCCGCAACACATCCGGGTCATCATCAACTGTCCAGATCACCGGCTTCGGCATAGTCCTTTCTGTCCGTTAATCCTGCTCGTTAGTCAAACTGAATACTGATCAAAGAGGCGGCACACTCGAAAACAAAGGAATTAGTCCTTCCGGCATGGTAGGATGCGTGAAAACTGCATCCCGTAACGCAGTGTACGGCAGGCCGGCAAGCATTGCGACCTGAACCGCGGCTATGATCTCGCCGGCGGCCTCGCCAAAAACGGTCAGACCCAGGATCCGATCAGTCTTGGGGTCGATAAGAGCTTTCATAAAACCACGCGTCTCCGAAAGCGTTCGAGTTCGTAATACCGTTTCCATCGGTATCTTCGCCAACCGATAAGCGATGCTGCGACTTTTCGCCTCGGTTTCGCTAAAGCCGATCCTGGCGAACTCCGGATCCGTGAACATGCAGAAGGGCACTTGCCGTCCGGTCGTCACGTGATTTCCGCCCAGTATATTGTCCCGCACAATCCGAAAATCATCGAACGAGATGTGAGTGAAATGGGGGCTGCCGGCGCAGTCACCGGCAGCCCAAACGCCAGGTGCCGTTGTTTGAAGCCGCTCGTTTACCTTCACGTATCCACGGTCAGTTAGCTCCACGGCAGCGAGATCTAGACCAATATGTTCGGTGTTGGGGGTCCGGCCCGTCGCGACCAGAAGATGCGTCCCGGTCAGGACGGTTTCAGATCCGTCGCGGTTCAGGTGAAGATTTACAGATTCGCCGGATTTTCCTTCAACGCGGTTGACGTGAACGCTTGTGACCACGTCGATTCCCTCATCTTTGAAAAGTTGATGCAGCCCATCTGAAATGTCCTGATCTTCCTTATGCACCAGGCGAGGGTTTCGATCGAGAATTGTCACCCGGCTGCCAAACCGCCGCATCGCCTGTGATAATTCAAGTCCAACATAACCGCCCCCCAGCACCAGAAGGTGATCCGGAATTCGATCCAGTTCCAAGGCTTCGATATGGGTCATGGGCTCAGCTTCCGCCAGACCGGGAGTGGGATCGATGGCCGCCCGGGTTCCGGTATTGATGACGACGTTTTTTCCGCGAAGGAGCCGCTTGTCACCTTCGGCAGACGTGACCTCGATCGTTTTGGGTCCGACGAAACGCCCCGACCCCATGACCAGCTCTGTCCCGCTCTTTTTGTACAGGCTTCGATGCAGATCGACCAGGCCAGTGATCATCTTACGCTTGCGCTCACGGACCCCAGTCATGTCGATTTCCCAATTGTCCACCTTGATTCCGAATTCTTCGCTTCGTTGTAGGTAAGAAGCAACTTTGGCGCTGTGGATAATGTTCTTGCTCGGAAGGCAGGCGATGTTTGGGCAGGAGCCTCCCACATACTTGCGCTCGATCACCGCGGTTTTCATACCCTTTTGAGCGAGTGTCCAGGCGATGAATTTACCAGCTTCGCCGCTGCCCAGGACGATAACATCGTGTTCTTCAACGCTCGGATTCATACGTGCTCCTTAGATCAGGCCTTTACGCTCCGCGGCAATCGCCTTAACGCAATTGTTATGATGGAGATTGATTTTTCGTCAATGTACATACGTATTCAAATGGCGGCACCTTGCGACGCACCGTCCTTGGATTAATACGACAGTTTATTGAATTTTGAAAATACACGACTCGTGGCGCAGGTTGCGAGAGTACCAATTGACGTCTATGTTCTTGTCGCCGAGCTTCCCGGCCAGGGCACCAGGTCGTTTGTCAAAATCGCAAACTAAAAGCGCACTATGAACGTAACAGACTTGAAAGCACAACAATTGCAGAAGATAAAAACGCAACCCGGCTTCATTGCCGCGCTGGATCAAAGTGGCGGCAGCACGCCCAAAGCTCTGCTTAGTTACGGAATCAAGCAGAGTGCCTGGTCTAACGAGGATGAGATGTTCACGCTTGTGCATCAGATGCGGGGCCGCATCATTACCAGCCCCAGCTTTACCGGCGCGCGCATTCTTGCTGCGATCCTGTTCGAAGGGACAATGGACCGGGACATCGAGGGACAGCCCACGGCGGACTACCTTTGGAATGTGAAACGCATTGTTCCTTTCCTAAAGGTGGACAAAGGCCTGGCAGATGAAAAGGACGGTGTCCACATAATGAAGCCCATGCCACAGCTGCCTTCCCTCCTGTCAAAAGCCAACTCAAAACGCATCTTTGGAACCAAGATGCGTTCTGTCATCAACGAGGCCAATGTGACCGGAATCCAGGCGGTGGTGAACCAGCAGTTTGAAATCGCGAACCAAATTATCGCCGCGGGTCTTATGCCGATCGTCGAGCCGGAGGTGGATATTCACGCTCCGGAAAAAGCCAAGACCGAAGCGTTGCTCAAAACAGCGCTCCTCGAAAGGCTTAACAAACTGCCAACAGGTCAGCAAGTGATGCTCAAGCTCACGCTGCCGGAGCAGGACAACTTCTATCTTGATTTCGTAAGTCATCCCAAGGTCTTGAAGGTGGTAGCCCTATCGGGTGGTTATTCGCGACAGGAAGGCAACGACCGGCTGCGTAGGAACCACGGCGTCGTGGCCAGCTTCTCGCGGGCATTGGTGGAAGGATTGTCGGCCCAACAATCCGATGCAGAGTATAACGCCGAGCTGGACGCGGTTATTCAGAGCATCTACGACGCCTCCAACACTTGAGTTGCGTCTATTTCGTCGGGCGGATGGGTGCTCGTCAGATCAGATTCAAGGTCTGGTCACGTAAACTCTTAGAAATCTCGCCGGATTGGCTGCTAAACCTGTGCTGTCGCGAACTCTCACGCTTTCGTTTGGCGAGCCGACTCGTGAAACTTCCGTGGCCTGTGCGCTCAAGACGATGTTCGAACCAGCGTACGTCGCGATGTCCGTCCAGGAGTTGAGGTTGGCCGATTCCTGAACATGATAGGTCACGCCGGACTCGGCAGGTCTGCGCACGAAAGTAATCTCCAGGAAGCTCGCATTTTGACTGCGCGCGACAGTGGGTTGAACCGTTGTGTTAGCCTTCCAATATCCAAGCAGTTCAATGAGCGCCAATGGCGTGTTGGTTGGGGTGAGGCTGTTTGCCTGGGTGGTTTGGTTGATTCCGTGGCAGCTGGTGCAAGTGCGAATTTCTCCCGGCGCAAACGTTAGCCAGTAGCGTTCCCTAACCACACCCGTGCCGTTGGTGTCAGCCAATTGCCATGTCAGCGCTCGACGCGCGGGCACAATGGCTGCCTGCGATCCATCGGCCGCAATCTTTACGCTTCCCACCAGTGTGTCTGACCCGGTGGGATTGTCTACCGCCGGGTCGTGGAGGTACTGCGCAATGACGCGACGGCCATTTCCCGGGTCCCCAACGGTGCCATGATTTAACCCGCGCAATTGGTCGGCCTGGAAAAGTTGCAGCCAGGCGACGTCGTAAATTTTGCCCGACGCACCAACGGTCTGATGACTGGATCCACCCACCCGCAAATTAAAGGGTTGTTGATGGTCCGCATGATCGCGCGTTGTTACATCACGGCTGACGATGAGCGCAAGTTCATGAATCCGGAGATATTTCTGAAAAGCATCCACATCGACTTCCGCCGCTGCAAACGCGGCCTGCTCCGGGGCTGCGATCTGTTCTTCCAAC
>Ga0306920_100015474_pt1 | contig 10459 bp, 7 predicted proteins | sample flu12Cox44000170_FD_204666 | JGI IMG/M metagenome (GOLD analysis project Ga0306920, IMG submission 204666) | Lab enrichment of tropical soil microbial communities from Luquillo Experimental Forest, Puerto Rico - flux4day.12C.oxic.44.000.170 (v2)... | ecosystem: Environmental > Terrestrial >... | reverse complement strand
ATGGCATCATCGTGACGGCAGCCGCCGAGCATGTTCCACCCCCGTTGATTGAGCAGCTCAAGCCCGGCGGACGCATGGTGATTCCCGTGGGCAATCCCTTTCAGCCCCAAATGCTGGTGCTCGTGACGAAAGGCAGCAAAGGCCCACGTGATCTGCAGGTGCGCAACTTGATGCCTGTGGCCTTTGTTCCGTTGACCGGTGGAGTGAAGCCCAACTGAAGGTCTGTGGCCCGTACTTTTGATCGAAGATTGCTGGCGGCACGCGTAGTTGAGGGCGTGACCTGTGTTGCGAGTTGGTCAGACTCACCGTCGCGAGATCGGCTTCCGCAGCCGGGAGGTGGCCCTTCTGTTGGTGTCGGCGACTGCCCTGGCCTACCAAGTCCTGTTAGTCCGCGCCTTTTCGATCGGCCAGTGGCACCACTTCGCGTACATGGTCGTGTCGATCGCGCTTCTCGGCTTTGGCGCGAGCGGTACACTGCTGGCCACGCTGGATCGGCGCACGAGAACTGCCGGTTCCATCGAGGCGCTGCGTGCTTCGCAGGCGATCCAGTTCTCGCTTTCCGCGACTGGGCTCGCGATTGCGCTTCCGGTGTCTTTCTGGATTACGCAGCGTATTCCTTTCGAACCCTTCCTCATCATCTGGGATTGGCGGCAATTGCTGTATCTCGGATGCTTCTACCTTGCCTTGTTTCTTCCATTTTTCGCGGCCGCGACTGCAATTGGTCTGGCGCTCACGAGTGAATCAGAGAACTGTCCCCGGCTGTACGCCTTTAACTTGGTCGGTTCCGGCGCCGGCTCTTTGGTCGCAGTGTGTTTGCTATCTATTGCTTCGATTCCGTGGGCTCTTCTCGCCATTGTGATCCTCGGTCTGGGGGCAGCAGTGCTGGCCTTACTCGACGCAAACATCTTGTACAAAAAGGGCCGCGCATGGCTCCTTGCCGCTGCGGGTGTCGTAATGATGGCAGTTCTAACTCTCGCGTATGTTTTCAATCCGCCCTCCATCCGTTTGTCGCAGTACAAAGGCCTCAGCTATGCACTCAACCTGCCCAAAGCGCAACTGGTGGCCGAGCGGTCCAGCGCTCTGGGCCGCGTAGACGTTGTTGCTAGCCCTGCCATCCGTGAGGCCCCTGGCCTTTCTCTGGCCACACCCGCCGTTGCGGCCGTGCCACGTCAATTGGGCCTTTATGTAGACGCCGACTCGGTAGGGCCCATCACCGCGTTCGACGGAGACATCCACAAACTGGGCTACCTCGACTGGAGCACCACGGCCGCTCCTTACTTCACTCTGCAAACTTCGCCCGGGGATTTGCGAGTGTGCGTTCTTGGAGCCGGGGGCGGGACGGGCGTACTGCTGGCCCTTCGCCACGGCGCGCGGCAGGTGGATGCCGTTGAACTAAACCACAATGTGTTGGATTTGCTTCACGGGCAGTTTCGCAGCTTCACCGGCGGTTTGTATGACCGGCCCGAAGTTCGCGTCCACCCTACGGAGGCCCGTGCCTTTGTGCAGGCAACCCGCGAGAACTGGGATGTGATCGACCTTTCGCTCGTGGACTCCTTTGCGGGATCAGCCATGGGCGCCGGTGCCGTGGCCGAGAACTATCTTTACACGCGCGAGGCCTTCGAAACGTATCTTCGCCGTTTGCGCCCAGACGGGGTGCTCACTGCTACTCGCTGGGTCCGCATGCCTCCGCGGGATGAGTTGAAACTGTTCGCTACGGCGGTCGCGGCGTTGGAACAGATGGGTTTGAGCCCCGCCAGCCGTCTGGTGCTGATAAGAAGCTGGGCAGCCGTAACACTTCTGGTAAAGAGGGAGCCGTTTACGGCATCGCAACTGTTGGCGTTGCGTCGTTGGGCTGAGGATCGTCTCTTCGACGCATCCTACTTTCCCGGAATTGAGAGCGGCCAGCGGAATCGTTTCAACGTATTGGACCGCGACTATTACTCTGAAGGTGTCAGCTCGCTCTTGGCGCCGGACAGGCAACGTGAGCTGTTTTTCCGCAACTATGCGTTCGATCTGAGGCCGGCAACCGACCAGAAGCCGTACTTTTTTCATTTCTTCCGTTGGCGCTCACTTCCTTTGCTCCTGCGCGAATTTCACCGGTCATCCGTTCCGTACGTGGAGTTGGGTTATGTGGTGCTGATTGCGACTCTTCTGCAAGCGGCGATATTGGCGATCCTACTGATCATAGCTCCGTTGATCCTGGCAAGGGGGTTCGTTCCTGCGAGTCTTTCGACAAGAAGGCCATTCCGCAAAGCCATGCTCCTGCGTGTGTTGCTTTGCTTTCTCGCGTTGGGTCTGGGTTTTCTATTCGTGGAAATGGCGCTGCTCCAGCGGTTGGTTTTCTATCTCGCCAATCCTATTTACGCCGTGGCTGTGGTCCTGGCGGGCCTGTTGGCTTTATCGGGATTGGGCAGCGCGTGGGCAGCCCGCTGCCTGGGGCGAGGAGCCTCCGCCATGCGGCTCGCCTACCTTGCCGCTCTCATCGTGGCCGGGACATCCGCCGTTTATGCACTTGCACTCCACCCGTTGCTCACGAGTCTCCTGGCTTGGCCTCTGCCAGCCCGCATGCTTGTGGCGTTCGTGGTGATGCTGCCGCTCGCCGCTATGGGCGTGCCTTTTCCCGTTGTTTTGCACCACCTCGGACAAGCCCACGAGCGGCTCTTGCCTTGGGCCTGGGCTGTGAATGGTTGCGCTTCCGTGGTCGCCGGTCTACTGGCTAGCCTGCTCGCGTTGGGAGCCGGGCTTCCGGCGGTGATGCTCGCAGCGTCCGCATGTTACTTGGTCACGGCAGTGATAGCACGAACGTGGAAGGTGGAGCTGCCTGGAGATCTCTTGACACAGCGTATGGCGAGCCAAGCAATGACCCCGGCACACGATTGACCTTCGTTGCTCCCCTTGAATTAGCGGCCCGCGGCAGGATACTTCTGGGGAGCACGATGGTCCACCTCTCCCGGCAAAACAAACATGATTTTGTCGCGTTCTTGAGGACGTTGTAATTTGGTGGCGCAGTGCCAGGTTTGCGAGTGCCGTGGAGCAGCACGCGAACCTGAGATCGAGCTGTGCTGCGCAGAAACCTCGTCCGAAATGGACGTGCCTTGCCTTCGCGGGCAACCCCACCACAGGAAATCGACCGGGATGTTGTTGCCTCTGTGGCTAGTCGACCGCGACGATGTTTTCGGTAAGCACAATCTCGCCAGCATCATTACTCTCGAGCGGGGCGACGTCATTAGCACAGGCACGCCTGCCAGTGTCGGCTATGGCAGAAAGCCCCAGCTTTGACTCAAGCCCGGAGAGACGATGACGACTGAATGAAGGCATTGGCGCTTTGACGAACCAGATCGTCGCAGAAAAGGGCTAGTTTTGCTTTCAGCCGGTCCGGCGACAAGGTGTGAAAGCATCTTCACACGATTACGCAACACCGGCGTCGGCGGCACATTATGGAATGGCGATGTCGTCTGGATTGCGCCGACCAACCGAGTCTCGTCCCCGTAAAACACTAACCGCCACGAACCACATTGCTCTATCCCCCGTAAAGTTCATGTCGAAGTTGGCCGGTCAGAATTCAGCGCGCGAGAAAGACATGCTAAGAGAGTCATCGCTTGGGCGAGGTCCTTGTTTTCGAATTACTGAACGCGGGCGTCGAAGGAGGCGGTCTCGACGCGACCAGAACGCTTGATCTGAACGAAGATCCGATAGTCGCCGGGCTGTGGGAAACCGTAGGGCACGCTGACTTCGGGTGGGATAGTTGTTGAGGGCATAGGCATAGACATAGCCATTGGAGCAGCGGTTCGCTGGGCGCTTTTGACGGCGGCCGGCGTGCCTTGCGTTAGTTCCGATTCGGCCAACTCGAGGGCGGCCATCGAGACTGAGCCTGCGGGATGGACGTGGGCGAAGACCGTCAGGTCGGAGCGCACGAATTCGGCGTGACATGCCATGCCCATGTAGGGCTCTAGATCTTGCGCAGGCTTTCCGTCCTTATCCTCGAGCAAAAACTTGAAGTGGAAGGCCGAGTTGGCTTTGAGCGGGCCGTCGGGAAGCTGCCATACCATTCGGCCGCCATCGGGAAGTGGGGAAATCTTCGAATCCGCCGTTGCCAAAACGGCTGAAGTTAGAGGTGCGCCGGACCACGTTGAATTATCGCCAGCCAGAGCTTCTCCGTTGATTTGCGGTAGGTCAACAGCACCGACGAGCGTCCAGGGGTAGCCAGTCTTGCTGACGATGTCGGCAAAAATTTCGTAACGCCCCGGGGGCATTGTCGGTAAGGCGACAGAAAACGCTCCGCCAGAGATGCGCTCCGGATGAAGATGCCAGAGGCGGTCCAACTGAGGAGCATGGATTAGAAAGAGATGCATCAAATGGCCGTGATCCGGAATTACATCCTCCATCCTCACATAGCCGGACCATTCTGGGTCTTGCCCCTCGGCGCGAATGACGAGGCGGTTGCCATTTTCCAGAGTGACTTTAGCGGCCGGCGGCTTGAAGAAATTGATGCTCCGCTGATAGTCGCTGGCCTCGGCATGCCACCAAGATTTGCCGAGATACAAGATGGCGAGCACGGCGGCTGCTGTGATCGCCATGACGATTCTGGCCCGGCGTGCGTTTTGGGGAGCGGGAGACTCTCCCCGCGCGAGCTCTCCTTCCCGAACGCCGGCGCCGACGATGGAGACCATGCTAATGGCGAGCAAAGCTGTGAGCATCAGGAGAAGCCACCGCAGCGGCTTTTGCATCGGCAGAGACCGCTGCGCGAAAGAGGGCACTGGGACAGAGAGTTCCGCTTTTCCTTTCGCGCCGTCTGCAAGGATACGGACTTGCAGAGCGCCAAACTCCATGAGCCAGAGGCTGGCGGTAAAGAATTGGGGGTCCTCTTTCGAGGGCTGCGCGAGATCGGGAGTGGGTGGAAACTTTGAGCCTAGACCGGTCAGCCGCAAGGGAACGACCCGAATGGTCTTGACCTCAGGAGATTCGCTGCGGATTTCGATTTCTGCGATGCCGGGAATTACCTGAGGCGTGCGCACGGTGACAAAAAGATGATAGGGGCCGGCAGTGCCCTCATAAAAAACGTCGGGGCTACCGACGTGGGCGGGCAAAGGAAGTGCGACGGCGAGAAGGACAAAGACAATCAAAAGGAGCCGGTCGCGCATCGGATTCCTCGGGAAGAAGATAAATGCACACGCGAATTACGTAAGGCGAGCCGTTCGCCTCAACAAAATTTGCCCGTTCCAGCAAAAATACCTAACAAGAAACCCTGCTTCAACGCCGGATACGGCTCATCCAGTCTCCCCATTTCGTTCCGAGGCGTGTCATGAGAACGGCCACAATCAGCGCCAACGCCATGCGAGCCGCGAACTGAGTGGGCGAGTCGTCCGTGTGAACATAAATGTTTCGAACCCATTTTGAATCGGACGGAACGAAGTAGGGATAGTTCGCCGTGGAGAAGAACCAGTTTCGCGAGGCGGGGGACATCAAGAAATTGGCGAATGGCCATTGAACTGCAAAGAAACTTGCAAGAAAGCAGGCTCCGAGCGCCGCGGCCTGGGCCCAAGACTTCCACGAATTGATTCGGCGACGTACCAAATCGAAGACTACGGCCGGAACGATGAGGAGCAAGGGAAATTCCGGCGGGACGAGGTGCGTAATTTTTTGATAGACGGGACCGAGTTTGGGCTCGGCCGGCACTAACTGGAGTGACCAGGTGAAGAAGAGATGAAGGCAGGTATACAGGCCCGCCACGATGGTGGCGGCCCAAGGATGCTTCGAGACGCGGACCACTGCAGCGATCCAAATAGGTACGGTGAACATGATCACAACATAAAAGGTCGCGCCGTGCATTAAGATGCGATTGGTCTTTTCCTGCATGATGCCAACGGTCATGCCCAACAGGAAGAGGAAACAGAAGAAGAGGACCCGCTCGAGCTTGACGCGATAGGCACCGACTGCGTGATTCAGCTCAGCCAGGACCATCACAAGCGTGCCGAAGCGGATACCCGTCATACCCAGAGCTAGAAGAATGTGAGGCGGACTGAGGATTTTGACATCGAGACCGTACGCGTTGTGCCAATAATTGTCAAAGGGGGCCGAGGTGATCATTGCTACGCCGCCCCAGGCACAGAGGAAGGCGCCGAGCGGGCCGCGGAAGCCCCATACCGAAACGGAATGCTCGCGCAGCGGCGAATCTTTGCGGAACGTAGTGGAAAAAATGAGATATGCACAGCCGACGCCAGAGAGGACGCCGCAGAGTTGAATCAGGAGGTGCGCGGGAGTCCAGAAAGTGTCGCGGCCAACGCTCTCATGCCAGGAAATGTCCCAAACGCCGCCAATGACGCTGCAAATGACCGCCAAGACGTTGCACCAGATGTACCAAGGGATGGACTCGGTTGCGGCGATGCGTTCAGCAGGGTGCACTTGAACGGAAGCGGCAAAGGGAAGGCTGTCTGCCATTTCGGTTTTCTCCGAACAGGATTCCCGGCTCACAGCGTCGAGGCGAATCGGCGAACGGACTCAGTTTACACAGTTAAGGCGTGCAAGAAAACCCGCAAGAATGTGACCGCTGTCGCCCATGAGAATCCGCACGAAGGCAAGAAGTCACGCCAGTCGGCTGAGCACCGAATCTCATGAACCGCCCATTCCTCGGGGAAAAACGATGAGATGATATGAATTGCTCATTCGCTGAACAAGAGAGAAATCGATGGGCAAGTTGTCTAGCATGTAACCATGTCGCTCGGATGAAGAGGATTCCTCATTCCAGTTTGTGTCTGACCGACGATTCGACTGTTCCAGGTCGGTGACCGCGAGGGGCGATTGACTATGTGGTGTCTGCCCTCCAAGGCGGATTCGAGTTTAAAGGCCCGGTTTCTCTTTTGGCGTGGTGTCGACAAATGCTAGAACTTCTTTGTCCGCCAAGCACATTACGAAGTAGTGCCCTGGTTTCGCGGCAGCCAAAACGTCCATCCGCTCACAGGCTTTCTGTAAGCCCTCGACCGCTTCTAACCACCGAACGTTCCTGTCCTCAGGACTGCGTCCGCAGAAAATGTCGAACATTGGCGCTGTCATTGGAAGCCTCGCAAATGTGTGTCTGCTTTTCGTTTACTACAAAGAGAGGCCAACACAAGGGGGCTGATCACGCGGGCGTGTGACGGTAACTTGGTGTTGTAAGTGGGTACCTCGTCTGATTCTTCGCGACACTTGTTCCTGGCGAAATCTCATCCCCAGTTGGGGTTCTCGGCCACCATTCGGAAGATCAGATCCCGCACTTCTTTCGAAGTCGGTTTTCTACCGATGGGCTTCTGACCTTCGAAATCATCCTCCAGTAGCAACGGAATCCAGCGCGGTGCCATCGGTCGACGGTTTCGGGGGTGACGACGAGAGTGCCTGTTTCCAGCCTGGCCAGCATCGGCGAACTACCAACCCGAAGAGTTTGTCGAACAAATCCAGCTTTGGGCGCGGACGACGGCGCTTGAGCACGACCAACTGTTGACGAAGGGCCAGATTCTCAAGAAGGAGACCGTGACGCGACCAAATGAGACGAACCATCGTTCCGAAATAGAGTGTAAGGAAACAGAACATGGGGGAGAGTTATAGCAGAACACTGGTGGAGACGGCAGCAGTGAGACTTCCTGGCACAAGAGCAGGAGGTCAGTGCTTCAAATCATAATGCGTCACCCCTGCAGAAGATAAGAAATCTACTTCCTGCTCGTAAGCTGCCGAATGAGGTCGACCTCTGCTTGTCGATATGGAGTTCCATCCGGATACAGCACCTCATGAAACCACACCGGCGGCTGATCAAGAATATAGGGATGTTGCCATGAATCCCACGGGAAGTACGTCTGGGTCTTGCCCGCAACAAATCCCCAATTGATTGCACCCACGTGCTCCGTTTTCGCGATTGGCAAGATGGTGTCGAACGTGCTGCCCACGGAACGGGCCATGTATTCGGTACAGATGACTGGGCGATTGTATTTCTTCAGCCAGCTGATCTGTCGCCTGAAGTATTCCGGCCACGTGTAATTATGAAAGGTGACAATGTCGGACTCGCGTAGTTGGATCTGCTGCAGTTCACCGAGATTCGATCCATCGGGATTTGTGTCCACTGCCCACACTCCACTCGTGAGCGGTTGCATTGGGTTTGCCGACCGGGCCCATTCGAACACTTGTGGCAATAGAGCGCTCACGCGGGCAGTCTTATCTTTGATTTCGTCGTTCGGAAAGGCATGCGCGTTATCGGAGCCCGGTTCATTCCACACGTCCCAAGCCAAAATGCGGTCGTCGTTCGCAAAGGCTCTCACGACGCCCCGCACGTAAGCTTTCAGCCGTGGGTACTGTTTTTCGTCCTCCAAGGCCGCAGCACCGGGACTCTGCACCCAGCCTGAGTTATGGACCCCAGGGACCGGCGGATGCTGGAGGCCCAGGTGAGGCAGCGGATCCCAACACGAGTCGAAGAGCACGAGCATGGCACGAACGTGATGGCGCCCAGCAATGGTCAGGAATTGTTCAATTCGATTTTGAAAGCCAACGGAGTCCTTTTCCCAAAGCAGGTCGTGGAGAAAAACGCGCATTGTATTCATGCCCATCGCTTCTGCCCAGCCCATTTCTTTGTCGATCTCGGCAGGGTCGAAAGTTTCCTCCTGCCACATCTCGAGTTGGTTGATCGCGGACTTAGGTACGTAGTTGCTGCCCACCAACCATGGTTGGCGCCCGTACCAGTCATTCGCCTTCTGCTCCGGCCAACGCGGTGCTTGCGCACTCGCTGCACTGGCGCATAAGTTTAGGGGAATTAGCAGGGCCATCAAGAAAACAGATTTCGCATATTTCATCGTGTACCTCGTCTGTCGATTCTTGTTTAGGATAGATATGTTGATATGTTCCGGATTAGCCATTTTGAGGCGGTGCTTTACAATCAACCACTCTAAATGTCTAGCTTACGGCTCGTTTCGCTTGTGCTCTAAACTTTTGCCCACCGCCTTTTGGCCGCTTTCGCAATCTTCGCCTGGCAGCCGCAGACAATCACGATGCGTGCGCCACTACCAAAAAATGAGCACTGGCACCGTGGGCTGAGCGCTCTCGCTCGATCAGAGACAAGAACTCCATAAGGCTCTTTCGTTGCACCGGGTCATCCCAAGCCTCGCCGAGATGCGCTGTGCTCCACACTGGACCCTCAACAGAGAATATTTGAATATCAGCAAAACTAGCCTCATGAACCTCGCCTGCCAGCTCTTCAGGGCGATGGAAGTAGGCGGTCGTGAAGTAGCTAGTTTGATTCGTCGCGTTGCGGTGCTGACCCGTCGCTAGGTCACTTGCCACGATTTTGCGAAACTCAGCATCACGGAAGAATCCTCTTGCCAGTCCGTCAATCAGCGAAGCAAAACGCGAAATTGCGGCTGCCACTAGGACGCCCTGGGGCTTGAGGATGCGGCGGGCTTCACGAAGGGCCATGAGACGATCCGCGCGTTCCACAAGATGATACAAGGGACCTAACAAAAGAACTGCGTCGGCACTGTTGGAGAGAGCTCTTAAGCAGCGCGCGTCGCCTTTGGTGATTGAGCCAAGCGTGATGCCTGAAGATGCGGAGCGGGATTTTGCCTGCTCTAAATGAATCTCAACGGGATCAATGAGGTGAACCGCATATCCTTGTTCGCTAAGTGGAAAGGCGTAGGCTCCGGCCGCACCGCCGATGTCAAAAATCACTGCGGGTGCGGGCGGAAGAGTTCGAGCAAGAATCTCCAGCGTTCGAAGCCGTTCCAGCTCGCCATGGGCACCCGATAGACGGTCGGACTCCCTGGTGTCTAGATAGTAGGCTTCAACTTCTTTCGGTATCAATGGCGACTGCTCGTTCACTGTTTCTGTGCCTCGACGCTAATCTCGTATTCACTCTGAACGAGCCCAGCGTTATAGCAGCGTGTCGTGGCATGGCGAAGAATGATGTCGTGCGGTACCGGGCCAAACAATGGAATGCCCGCTCCGATCAGCACCGGCACGCGCGTGATCACCAATCGGCCGATACATCCGGCCGCGAGGAATCGTTGAATCGTGATCCCGCCATCTATGTAAGCGTGCTTGAAGCCGCGCGATTCGAGCTGCCTTACGATTTCGGCCGGTTCACCCGACATCTGCTCGACCACCCCTTCGTTGACCGAAGAAAAATCAAGCGGACGACTGCTCAGTACAACTACCGGCTTCTTTTCGTAAAACGACTGACCGAACGTCAGTACAACTTCGAAGGTCTTGCGGCCGATCACGACGACATCGACGCTGGCATAGAAGTCCTCGAAACCGTGAGGCTCCTGCTCACCCGCATGCAAGAAATCGAAGGCGTGGTTTGGCCGAGCAAGAAAACCATCGACGCTCACTCCGCAGAAGACTGACGGATCTTTCTTTTTGTGGAGAGCGTAATTTTCCCGATAACTGCATGATGCAAATGCGATTGCATGCTTTCCCCGCAGAGAAGGCGCCTGACTACACCGGC